>ENA-OQVM01000172-OQVM01000172.1-marine-metagenome-genome-assembly--contig:-NODE-172-length-103301-cov-6.144346_pt1 | contig 103301 bp, 92 predicted proteins | sample MGYA00237776_ERZ505498 | MGnify/ENA primary metagenome ERZ505498 (study PRJEB26159, sample SAMN06265151) | marine metagenome | isolation source: Helgoland LTER site | place: Germany:Helgoland, sampling... | reverse complement strand
TGATTTTTACTTTCTTCATTTCTTCATTCCTTTTCCTTGTTTTGGAGGAGACTGTCTCCTCACTTTCTATATACATAATGCCACAAAACCCCCAGAATGTCAATGAAAATCAGTCACTTAGTGCAACCAATAGACGGTGGTATATACATCATTAGACGCAACCAATAGTCGGTGCTATACTGATGCTATGAAAACAAGTAGATGGAACAGATACGATAAAAAGAGTGGGTTATGGATTCCATCGTCCAAACCTATCTACACATTCTGGTTCAAGTATCTTCAATACGCAGAAAGAGACACCACCAGAACGGTGGATTGGACAAAATATGATGGATGGGGTGGTGCAGAAACAGTTCTAAACACCAAGTTCGATGCTTGGTGGAAAACACATTGGAAAGACTTGTTTGGTTATGAACTGGATAAGACAGAACCAAAATACTCTCTATCGACCACCAAACCCCAACTAGACGGTATCAAGTACTCCCTACTGGTATATGAACTTAGGAAAGAGAACCCCTCTGTAGGGTATTGGGAACTCGCAAAAGAGATTGCTGCCAAAGAGTATCCAAGACGCAGAGATAAAGGGAAACGTGACACTAACTTCAAACCAGAACAGTGGAGTTTCAATATTGCTCGTCCATCTGTTGGAAGAGAAATATGGAAAAGAGATAAACGAGATTTTGGAGAACAGAAACGAGTGTTGAGTTCTCGTATGGGTAGATATCTAAAAAGTGCAGAAAAACACTTGGACAACGTGTGTCAGGGTGTGTTTCCATGAGAGTTAGAACTAAAGACTGTGATGTCTGCAATGACGCAAAGGAAGTCCTCTATCGGTGCCGATACCAAAAGTTGAAGGATTGGGTATTTCTCTGTGGAAAGTGTCTGACGGACGTAAAATCACGATTTGTGGACACCTATCAGTACGGTGGAACTTGGAAGAGTAAGAAGAAGTAGTACTCCCCTGAAACCTACAGATATTTTTTAATCTATAAAGAATGCAAGTACCTAAAGAGATATGCCACTCCCCCCAAATCGTAGTGAAAGTTGATTGCACTTCCCTATACAGATACTCGTTCCCAGACTAACTCCATCGTACCAAATTCAATATCCGATGGTGTTTCTCTGACTTCTTCTCTGTCTAATTTTTGTTGATATCTTTTCAAGACTGAGAACACTTGAGTGTTTTTCCAAGTGTTTCCTCGTACAGTCTTGATACCTTTTTGATTAAGGTAATCTGCAATCTTCCTGTATCCCAAACCACTATCGTGCAAGGACTTAATCAAGTCGTGATTGCGTTGTTGTTCCTCAGTCCAGTTACGTTTGTTTATCCTGTGAGTGAGGTTAAACGAGGAAAAAGTTACAGAAAAACAGAGGAACTGTTGCCAGTTCTCTGAAAAATAATCACCGTTCCGACTTACTCCACCGTAACCGACTTTGCCAGATTGCGTGGCTGGTCGACGTCTGTTCCTTTCTCGGACGCGGTAAGATAGGCCATAATCTGGGCGGGGATTGCCATGACGAGCGGCGCCATGAGCTCTGTGCAGTCAGGGACAGTCACCGTAAATTCGGCGAAATCAACAGCATCTTTCATACTGTCCGTGCAGACAACAATAACGTCAGCGCCGCGTGCCTCTGCTTCGCGCAGATTACTAATCGTCTTTTCGGACAGCTCATGCGGCCCAACAAAACAAATCACAGGCACGCCTTCTTCGATAAGCGCAATCGGCCCATGCTTCATCTCTCCGGCGGCAAATCCTTCGGCATGTACATATGATAATTCTTTTAGCTTTAACGCTGCTTCACATGCCATGGGATAGAGCGTGCCACGGCCCAAAAAAAGCGCCGAATGGGATCGTGAAAGTCGGTGCGCAACAGGCCGCATCTCATCAAACCGCGATATAGCCTGACCAACAGCGCCCGGCAGGCTCATAATTTGGGAGTGAAGCGCATCGACCTCTACTGCGCTCAGGCGCCCTCGGTGCTGGCCAAGCGCTACAGCAAGTGACAACAGGACTGTGAGCTGGGCAGTAAACGCCTTGGTTGAGGCAACACCAATTTCAGGCCCTGCCCTTGTTGGCAGAATAATGTCAGCTTCGCGTGCAATCGTACTATCAGGCACATTCACAACACCCATTGTTGTCAGCCCTGCGTCTCTCGCAAACTCCATCGCCTTCATTGTATCTAGGCTTTCACCTGACTGGGAGATAAGCAGAGCCGTTGTATAGGAGGCTGTAACCGGAGAGCGATAGCGATATTCAGACGCAACTTCCACTGACACAGGGATGCCTGCTATCTGCTCAATCCAGTAACGGCCTATTTGCCCAGCATAAAAACTAGTCCCAGCGGCAAGAATAACAATATGCTGTATGGCCGCAAGCTGGCCCTCATCAAGGCCTGCTGTGATGGTACCAGATTCTGATGTCATGGCAGATAGGGTATGCGAAATCGCATCTGGCTGTTCATGGATTTCTTTTTCCATAAAGTGTCGATAGCCGCCTTTATCAACCAGCATCGGGGCAGCAGAAACGATTACTATCTCTCTGTTTACAGGCCGCTGATCCACATCGTAAATCTCTGCTTCACCTTTGCGGATAATAGCACGATCACCATCTTTGAGATAAATAACACGCCGGGTTAGATGTGCCATCGCCACAGCATCAGATGCAATGCAGCCAAGCCCCTCTGAGAGACCGACAGCCAAGGGCGACGCATTCCGCGCTACCATCAAACAATCAGGGTATTGCTTGGCAATAGCCGCAAGCGCAAACGCCCCTTTAATTTCGGATAGAACATGGTTTAACGCATCGATAGGCGCCTTGCCTGCCTCAAACGCTTCATGGAACAGATGAGCCAGCACCTCACTATCAGTATCTGAAAGAAAGGTGACACCGGCGGCAGTCAGTCGTGCCTTTATGTCAGCATAGTTTTCGATAATCCCATTATGAACAATGGCAACATTACTGCCTGCTGAATGGGGATGGGCGTTCATTTCTGTCACACCGCCATGGGTTGCCCATCTGGTATGGCCAATACCAACTGCACCAGATAGCGGGGATGCGGCAAGCTGAGCTGACAGCATTTTTAATTTTCCGACCGCGCGGCTGATATGCAAATCACCATTATCAATGGTCGCAATACCAGAAGAATCATAGCCGCGATATTCAAGTCGGCGCAGCGCATCCAGCACAATATCTGCCGCTGGCTCCGTCCCGATATATCCAATGATACCACACATGACTTGCGCCCTTTTTGTTCTCTTTAGCCGCCGCCAGCATATGACGGCTTTCTATCCATAGACAAGGTATAAGCAAGACATGATTTTGTTGCAAGAAATGGCTTTGTCAAATAGCTCCTCGCCGATTATAATAACGTCATGAGTTTTTCAGCTATCATTCTTGCAGCCGGCAAAGGAACGCGCCTTAAGTCGGATCTGCCAAAGCCTCTTCATAAGGTGGCAGGTATGCCGCTTCTGGGGTGGGTTACAGGCGCTCTTAATAGTGCCGGCGCTGATAGTATTTTTACTGTTATATCACCTGGCTCACAGCAAATAGAAAGCTGGCTCGCCGGAAGCCCTGCTATCATTCAAGAGCCGCAGAACGGCACTGGCCATGCGGCTCTCTGTTGCCTTGATAGGCTGCAGGCTCTTGGTGATAAGCCAGTTATCATTTTATTTGCTGATACGCCGCTGGTCACATCTGCGACGATATCAGGTCTTGTCGAACGGGTTCAGGGCGGCGCTGATATCTGTGTGCTTGGCTTTCACACCGATCAGCCAGATGGCTATGGCCGGCTTGTCTGTGATAGGACGGGCAAGCTTACAGCGATTATTGAACATAAGGATGCAACAGACGAGCAGCGCAGTATTGGCGAGGTCAATTCAGGCATTATGTGCGCAAAAGCATCGGTGCTCTGCGCGCTGCTCCCAAAACTGACATCTGCTAACGCACAAGGTGAGCTTTACCTGACAGACATTGTTGAGCTTGGTGTTGAAGCAGGCATGATACCAACATATGCTCTTGCTGACCCAGCAGAACTTGTTGGCATAAATGACCGTGTCCAGCTTGCCGCAGCTGAAGCAGTTGCACAAGCCCGGCTACGGCATGCCGCCATGTTATCAGGCGTAACATTAACTGATCCCTCGTCTGTTTTCTTATCTGCTGATACAAGAATTGAACGTGACGTCATAATTGAACCGCATGTTGTGTTTGGTCCAGGTGTTCATATTGGCGCCGGCACCACTATCAAAGCTTTCAGCCATATTGAAGAGACAGAATGCGGCACTGATTGCGTAATCGGCCCTTACGCCCGCTTGCGCCCCGGAACTAAACTGGGAAATGGGGTGAAAATTGGAAATTTTGTTGAAGTCAAAAATACCATCATGGATGATGGCGCCAAAGCAAACCATTTAACCTATCTTGGTGATAGTGAGATTGGAAGCAATGTGAATATCGGGGCCGGCACGATTACCTGTAATTATGATGGCTTTAATAAAGCAAAAACCATTATTGGCGTAGGTGCCTTTATCGGCTCGAACACAGCGCTTGTAGCGCCTGTTACAATCGGGGCGGGCGCAATTATTGGCGCAGGATCGACAATAACGCAGTCTGTGGCTGAAAACGCTCTTGCGATTAGCCGTGCTGAGCAATCCCACAAGCAGGATGCAGCAGAACGGTTTCGTGAGCGTCAGGGGCAGAAAAAAAAATGATGGTAATAGGTCAAGGACAGTAATAATGAGCATGGCAGAACATGTTGCAGCAGTTCTTGCTGATTTCCAAAATCGCCATATCCTGGTTGTTGGTGATGTTATGCTGGATAAATTCGTATCTGGCTCTGTTGAACGGATGTCTCCTGAAGCGCCTATTCCTGTTCTTTCGCGCACAAAAGAACATGTTATGCCGGGCGGCGCAGCAAACGTCGCGCGCAATCTAGCAGGCCTTGGTGGCCGCATATCTCTTATTGGCTGTATTGGCGATGATGCCGCTGGCAAATCATTGATGAAAGCCCTGTCACTTGTCCCCCAGCTTGGGTTTTTCCCTATCATTAGCCCAGACCGGCCAACAACCCAAAAAACGCGATTTCTTGCGTCTGGCAAGCAAATTCTTAGGGTTGATAATGAAGCAACCAACCTTCTGATAGACGCGCAAGCATCCCAAATGCTGCTACAGGCAGAAACAGTTCTTGAAGATGCTGAAGCATTGGTTTTGTCAGACTATGCAAAGGGCTGTCTTAGCCCGTTCATCATAAATTCGCTGATTGCAGCTGCACAGAAAAAAAATATTCCTATCATTACAGACCCAAAATCGCGTGATTTCGCTCATTATGACGGTAGCACCGTTTTGACCCCAAACCTTGCAGAATTTCAGGCGGCCACAGGCATTATATCAGCTGACCATGATGTCATTGCAGACGCAGCCACTCACCTAATAACCAACCATAATATTGAACATCTACTTATCACATTGAGCGCAGATGGGATGATGCTTGCGAACAAAAACACTCATAGCCACATGCCTGCCTATAAATGTGATGTGTTTGATGTTTCTGGTGCCGGCGATACTGTTGTTGCTGTTGCGGCGGCAACTCTTGCGACTGGTCGCTCTGCAGCCGATGCGATGACGCTTGCAAACCTTGCTGCAAGTGTTGTGGTTGGTAAATCCGGAACAGCCACTCTGTGCCCCGGTGAGTTTATTCGCGCTGCCGTGCCTGTAAGCAGTGAAACAAGTCGTGAAGATATGAGTAGGCTTGTGACGAAATGGCGGTCCGAAGCACTTCGCATTGGCTTTACCAATGGCTGTTTTGATCTTCTTCACCCCGGTCACCTTGCCTTGCTTGCAGCCGCCAAAGAGCGTTGTGACAAACTCATTGTGGCAGTTAATTCAGATGCAAGTGTGAAACTGTTAAAAGGGTCAATGCGCCCTATTATGGATGAGGCTTTGCGGGCCGGCATTCTGGAAAGCCTGCCCTTTGTAGATGCTGTTATCATCTTTGATGATAAGACACCGGCCCGTCTGATAGATGCGCTGATACCAGATAGCCTTATCAAAGGCGGCGATTACATCGCTGAAGATATCATTGGCTATCAGACAGTCACCTCTGCTGGTGGCACGGTTGATATCATCAGCCTTAAGGCAGGGCATTCAACAACAGCCCTGCTCGATTAACCTGCTATATTTTTTTTGGCTACTATCGCCTAATCTTCGGTTGGTCGTGAGATAAACTCCTGATCAATCTCCGGCAGGGGTGTATCTGTGATAGCTGCTTCAAAGGCCTGTAGGCGCTTATAGATAGATAGAAGCTCAACGATAGTTGGCCATGAATTAACCAGATACTGGAATGAATTTGTAACCTGTGAGAAGGCTGTCAAAATTTGCTGCATCAAACCAAAACTAATAGCACCGACTGCAATTGTCGGAATCAGCAGCAGATAGCCAAAAATATTATCTGCCTGAAGGTAAAAGCTCCGTGCAACGTTGAAATACATATAGTGAAAATAGAGCCGGAAATAATTACGGCGCACGTTCGAGAATAGTTCAGTTAATGTCGGAGGCTGTGCCCGATCAGCATTATCTTCGCCATAGACAAGCTCTTTACGATAGGCAGCTTCAACACGCTGGTTCTTAAATTCAAGGCCAGGCAGTTTAATGCCAACGCTCGCCAGAAAAATCGTACCAAACGCCGCCCAGAAAATTGCAGCCGACAGAAGTGGATGCGGGATTTCGCCAACCAAGGGCAATGAAGTGATATTTGTTGATAGGGCAAGCAGGACGGGCAGAAAGGCAAACAGGGTCATAATGGAATCAACAATAGCGACCCCTAGCCCCTCAACAATACCAGCAAACCGCATAGTATCTTCCTGAACACGCTGTGATGCACCTTCAATATGGCGAACCCTCTCCCACTGGCCGACATAAAAATCGTTCATTGCCGTGCGCCACCGAAAGACATAATGGCTTACAAAAAAACGAGTGATGACATAAACAACAATCCACAAAAAAGCAATTTGAGCGAAAATCCAAATCAAACTATATAAATCGCCTGCCGTCGTCGTGCTTTCACCGGAGAGTGCATCTTGAACGGCATCAAAAAATGGTCGGCGCCAGTTATTAATAGCAACAGACACCTGAACGCTGAAATAGGTGGAGAACAGAATAATTTGTGAGCCAACAATGGACCATATCTGCCAGCGATGCGGCAAATAGCGAAACCAGAGTGCCGCAAACCCCGCACAGATAATAACGTAATAAAGATAAAACCAGCAGAACTCTGCTGTAATGAAATAGCCAAGACCAATAATAGGCTCTTGCGCTTCTACCGGTATATCAAAGCCAATAGCACGGCCAATATCAGCGCCAAAAATATACCACAACGCTATTGATATCGCTGCCCAGAGAAGAGCTGATAGAAAAAATATCCGCGGGCGAGGAAAAAAGCTTTCAAACATCTAGACAATCCTAAACTCATTAAAAATGGCCGGCTATTCGGCACTCTTCATTACAGATAATCACTATCTTCAATGTGACTATTTATTGAGGCATTCACAACAATACCAATGCCAGCAAATACCGTTAGCATGGCTGTCCCGCCATATGATATGAGCGGCAATGGCGCCCCAACGACGGGCATCAACCCTGTCACCATAGCAACATTTACAAACATATATAAGAAAATCATCATAGATACGCCCATACATGAAAGTCGTGCAAAGCGATTTTCGCACCGCAAGGCAATAAGGATGATAGACGTTAGAATAATAAAATAGATTATCAGAATTGCAACATTCCCAATAAAGCCAAATTCCTCACCGATCATCGTAAAGACGAAATCAGTTTGTTTTTCAGGCAGGTAATTGAGCTGGCTCTGTGAGCCCATCAGAAACCCTTTCCCAAATAAACCACCCGAGCCAAGAGCAATTTTGGATTGAGCAATCTGATACCCTGCCCCAAGCTGGTCAGCATCCGGGTTAAGAAAGGTCATCACCCGCGCTTTTTGATAATCATAAAGTTGCGACCATAAAACAGGCAGGCTGGCAAGACCGGCAATCACTGCACCAAAAATATAACGCCGCGGAACACCCGCAGCAAAAATTACTGTAAGGCCGCCCGCAAGAAGCATCAAAGATGTGCCAAGGTCAGGCTGAATAAGAACGAGGCCAAACGGCACGCCCACCAGTGCAATGGCAGGGATATAAACAACAAATTCCTGCAATTGTTCGGGCGTCTGCTCGGATAAATATCGTGCCAGAGCCAGAATAACTGCAAGCTTTGCTGGCTCGGACGGCTGAAAATTAAACCCCGCAATGGCAATCCAGCGCGTTGCCCCTGTTCCAAAACCAATTAACTGCAGAATAATCAGGAAACATAGCGCCCCCAATAGGCCTATATAGGACCATTTGAAAAGCCACCTTGCGGGAAGAAATGTCATCACAGCAATAATCACCGCGCCCATTGCAGCGCGGATAAGATGCTGTTCTGCCCAAGGCGACCATGACCCTTGTGACGCAGAATAAAGCGCAGAAGACCCAACAAAAACCAGTGCTAATGTGGCAAGCAGAAGCATCCAAGGCAGGCGTAACATAAACCGGAGAACACCTATCATGCGACATCCTGCTTTAACACATAGCTCATAATATCCTTAGCAATTGGCGCTGCCATGGACGAACCACTTCCCCCATGTTCAACAACAACTGAAATAGCATAGCGTGGTGTTTCAAACGGAGCATAGCCAACGAAAAGAGCATGATCCCTCTCCTTCCATGGACGGTCAATATTATCAACGATACCCTTTTCACGCTGTTCTTTGGAAATACGTTTCACCTGTACCGTGCCTGTTTTACCCGCCATGCCATCACCTTTGATATCATGTCTGCGCGCTGTCCCGCGTGACCCGCTAGTGACAGCCCGCATCCCCTTTTGTAAGACACGAATAATTGCAGGACTTATTTCAAGCGGTGCAAATTCAACCGGTTTGTCATCGGACTGAAGCCGCGGTGTTACGGCATATTTTCCATTAGCAATACGCGCTGTCATAACAGCTAGTTGCAATGGTGTTGTCAGAACAAATCCCTGACCAATGCCTGCAATAACCGTCTCACCCGGCGTCCAAACAGCACCTCTACTGTCCAATTTCCAGCTACGTTTGGGAATGATACCTTGTTTTTCTCCGGGAAGGTCAATGCCTGTTACATCCCCCAGACCCAGCCGGAGAGCCATATTATGAATACGGTCAATACCGGTCTTAAGCGCAATCTGATAAAAATAGACATCACAGGACTGCTCTAATGCCTGCACAACATCAATTGTGCCATGTCCACGTTTGTTCCAGCAATGGAATGTCGTGTCACCGAAATCAAACCCTCCGGTACATTCATAGCGTGTTTTCGTCGAAATCACGCCCGCTTCTAAAGCAGCAGCAACAACAACCATTTTAAAGGTTGAACCCGGCGCATAGAGACCAGATATCACCCTATTCAGTAGCGGTGTTCGTGGATGCTCATTCAACCGTTTCCAGTCACGAACACTCAACGGATTGGAGAAAAGATTTGGATCAAACCCCGGGTTTGACACCATGACGCGCACATCGCCATTATTTACATCCATTACAACAATTGCACCTGATTCTGGAGGAACAAGACGACCATTACCATCCTTTAGTACAAGATTATCACCTGTTGAAACATGAGCGCGTAATTCATCATTCTGCATTAACGCAGCCTGAACTGAGTTATGCTCAAGAGGCATGGTCTCAGAAATTCCGCGCCGAAGCCGTTCAGCTGCAAAAAACTGTGCCCCGACATCAACCGACAATGTCACATCATTGCCAGCTTGTTCCTGCTTATCTCTTAATACTCTTACCGGTTTACCGCGTGCATTAACCTCAACCCGTTCAACTCCGGATAAGCCGCGTAAATTTGTTTCCAACATCCTCTCAATCCCTGTTCGTCCGATACGCGAACTAGGCAGAAAACGTAATTCTGAATTGTTTTTGACATCACGTTCATTGGCAGGTGATACATAGCCCGTCAGATGGGATGTAAGCCAGCCTTGGGGATAAATCCGTCTGAATGATTTCTGAAAAGAAACACCTTCAAGAACCGGAGACAGGATGGCAAGCCGGGCAAGCTCTCTTTGCGACAAATTAGACCTTATCGTAACTTCAAGAAAATCTGGCTGACGCGAAATCGTTTTTTTCGCTCTTTTAATATCGATTGGCCTAAGCGGCACAATCTGGCCAATATGAGTTAATAATTGGTCTAAATCATCAACCCGAGACGGCACCACCAGAAGCTCGAATATCTCAGAATTTCCCGCAAGCAATCGGCCTTGCGCGTCAAACAGCCTGCCACGCGGTGCCTGCACTAGACGCTGGTCAAACTGGTTTCTATCGGAAAGTCGTTTATAGGAGGCATTCTGCGAAATCTGCAAATCATAGAGCCGGGCGACCAGAACACCGCCAAGCAGAGCCTGCCCGAGCCCAAGCATGAGCGCCCGGCGGGACATAATGCCTGATAATTCTTTTTGTTCTTTACGTTTTTTTTTCATCGCTCGTCTTCCTACCGCTGAAAACCAAACAAGCGTTGAGCAGAGTTACTGACCGAAACGAGCACCACATATACAACAGGAAATAGCAGAATTGTCATCCCTGTCTGATTGGCAATAGCCGCTAAATCAGGAACATTAAAAAAGAACCCAAGATACACAACCAAGCGGAAGGCAGACACAAGCAGGCACATCGTTGAGAAACTGGCCCAGACTTCTAAAAAATCAGAATGCGTCAACTGCTGCGAACGTGATGTCGTGATAACAGCGATAAGAAGCATAGCGGTTGTTTTCACACCTAATGGGTCAGAACAGACGATTTCTGAGAGGATACCCATCAGAAAAACAGCCATAAGGGGCAGCATTGCAGGATTTATCATCCGCAGATAGAATATAAAGGAAAGGCTGATAAGCGGAACAGATGTATAAAAGACAGCCCATTGCGAAAGGGATGCTTCAAAAAGAACCAGCAACATACCGGCAACGCAAATCAAAAACTGAAACGGCAGAGGGGACTGCAGGTCAGCAGGTCTTTCTAACGGCCCCTTGCTCATCATTTCAGGACATCCTTTGAGCTGAACCCTTTCAAGACCCTGCCATCATTTATTTCTGGCAATGGCGTAAAAAATTTATCGAATGCTGTTACTGACGGTGCTTCCTGCCCCTCAGGGCGCACTAGAATTGAAACAAATGAGACAGACCGTAAATCAACCACGGGTTCCAAGAAAAATTGCCGCCCGTTGCGGCGCACAACCCGGCCAACGGGTAGGCCTGCGGGTAGAATTTCGCCATGTCCTGACGTCAGAGCCAATTCATTTTCTTTTGGTTCTGCTTCCAGAGGCAGGAAGCTAAGCTCAAGCTGCCCCCTATTCTGCCCAATCGCAAGACCGGGCCAGCTTGAGGAGCTGAGGAGAACAGGAATACGCGAATTAACATCGCTAATCAGAAGAACCCATGATTCATTTTTGCCCGCATCAATAATATACCCAACAAGCCCATCAGCAGTTACGACAGGGTCACCGACTTGAACGAGTTTGTTCGGGCCATGCAAAACAAGCATAGCATGCGAAAAACTACTTCCCGGCGCGGTAATAGAACGTGCCGTGACAGCTTCTCTATCGGGCGGAATAACAGCACCAAGAACAGAGCGAAGCTGGCGGTTTTCACTTTCAAGAATTTCTGCCCGGCGCTGCCACCTCTGAAGCCGACTATTTTCAGCTCTCAGCCTGATAGCTTCTTCCCGCAAGGAGGCAACAGTGCGCACACCTTCAAACATGGTTTCGATGGCGCGGACAGGTGTTGAGATAACATCATAAAGAGGTGCAACCACACCCGACAGGCCTGATTGAGCTGAACGCATGGCAAAAACATCTATCTTGGCAATAAAAATAAGAATGAAGCCAGACAGGATAATAAGCACCTGAGAGATGTTTTTTGACTGACCTTTGCGCGTCGATAAGGCTCGCCCACCTTTCATTTATTATGCTCCGATAAGAACGTGACGCAGCGTCTTCAGCTCTTCAAGGCAACGTCCTGTGCCCATTACCACACAGAAGAGTGGGTCTTCGGCAATTGAAATTGGCAACCCTGTTGCTTCGCGCAAGACAGCATCCATTTCACGCAACATCGCACCGCCACCTGTTAGAACAATACCTTTTTCAACAATATCAGCTGCTAATTCTGGCGGCGCCTGTTCCAGCGCCATTTTAACACCTTCGACAATTTGTTTCAGAGGGTCGGAAATAGCATCTGCAACCTGCGCTTCAGAAATAGAAATTTCCTTTGGCACACCATTGACGAGATCACGTCCCCGCACTTCGATTTTAACACCTGTCGACTTTTCAGGACGGCGCGCAATACCAATTGTTTTTTTAATCCGCTCAGCTGTTGCTTCACCAATAAGCAGATTATGAGTGCGACGCATATAGCCAATAATCGCATCATCAATTTTATCGCCGCCTACCCGCACAGAATGGGCAAAAACAATATTACCCAAGGAGAGAATAGCAACTTCAGTTGTACCGCCGCCAATATCAACGACCATAGAACCTGATGCCTCAGTCACCGGCAGGTCAGCACCAATTGCCGCTGCCATAGGCTCTTCAATAAGGAAAACCCGGCGCGCACCGGCAGCCTCAGCTGATTCCTGAATCGCACGACGCTCCACCGCCGTTGAACCAGACGGCACACAGATGATCATCTGTGGGCTGGCCAGAGAAAACCGGCCATTCACTTTACGGATAAAATGCTTAATCATTTCTTCGGCAACTTCAAAATCAGCGATAACACCATCTGCCATCGGCCGGATAGCTTGAATATTTCCAGGTGTCTTTCCGAGCATGACCTTGGCTTCTTCACCAACAGCAAGAACTTCTGTTTTCCCGCGCACTTGGGCCATGGCTACAACAGAAGGTTCATTCAGAACAATGCCGCGTCCTTTGACATAAACCAACGTGTTGGCAGTCCCTAAATCGATACCGATATCAGCAGACATAAAGCCAAAAATTGAACCGAACATAGAGCGCTTCCACTTCATAAAAATATCTCGACAAGATTATCAGTAGATTTGCACGAATTATGCCATAAAGTAAAGAAGGGCCTGCTAAACACAGGCCCTTCTGAGAGGATTAAAGATAAGACAGAAAACAGACTAGTTTTTATCTTTATCAACCAAGCGATTTGCACCAATCCATGGCATCATGCCGCGTAGCTCTTCACCAACCTTTTCGATTGGGTGAGCTGCATTACGACGGCGTGTTGCCTTGAAGTTTGCCTGACGAACCTTATTTTCGAGCATCCAGTCACGGGTAAAGCGACCAGACTGGATATCTTCGAGAACGCGCTTCATTTCTGCCTTTGTCTCGTCAGTAATGATCCGCGGTCCTGTAACATACTCGCCATACTCTGCTGTATTTGAGATAGAGTAGTTCATATTTGCAATGCCGCCTTCATAGATAAGGTCAACAATCAGCTTCACTTCATGCAAACATTCGAAATAAGCCATTTCTGGTGCATAGCCAGCTTCGGTAAGTGTTTCATAGCCAGCTTTAATAAGCTCAACGATACCACCACACAACACAGCCTGCTCACCAAACAAGTCAGTTTCGCATTCTTCTTGGAAGGTTGTTTCGATAACACCTGAACGGCCACCGCCAACAGCACTTGCATAAGATAAGCCAATATCATGGGCGTTGCCTGATGCGTCCTGATCAACTGCGAGCAGACATGGCACACCGCCGCCCTTCAGATATTCGCCGCGCACTGTATGGCCAGGGCCTTTTGGTGCAATCATCATAACGTCAATATCGCCACGTGGTTCAATCAGGTTGAAATGAACGTTTAGGCCATGCGCAAATGCAATAGCAGCGCCGGGACGGATATTTGTTGCGATTTCGTCAGCATAAATATCTGCCTGCAACTCATCAGGTGTCAACATCATGATAACATCGCCATATGCTGATGCTTCAGCAACATTCATGACTGTGAACCCAGCTGCAGCTGCTTTGGCACGTGATGTTGAATCTTCACGTAAAGCAACAATCACATCCGGCACACCGCTATCTTTCAGGTTTGCTGCATGAGCATGTCCCTGTGAGCCATAGCCTACAATGACAACTTTTTTCGATTTAATCAGCCCAACATCAGCATCCTGATCATAATAAACGCGCATTATTTACTCTCCTTCAGATTCACGCCCCTATCTCGGAGGCATTTCAAGGGCCGCCATCATCACGCCAAAAGGTGCGGGAGATAGCGTTAATCCCAGTTAAAATTCACTGCATTCGGTAATAGCCAATGACGCTCGGAAGGGGAAGAAAAAAATCCAACCAACGCCACCAACCTGAAAAAACTTTTAGCCTACAAGGTCAATATTATTGCCGCGTGTCATCCCGCACACACCTGTGCGTGCAACCTCCGTGTCACCAAGTGAGTTCATCAACTCGATAAAAGCAGTAACTTTAGATGAATTGCCCGTTACCTCAAACACAAAGCTATTCAGACTACTATCAAGGGTGCGGGCACGAAAACTATCTGCAACACGAAGCGATTCAACCCGCTTATCGCCAACGCAGACAATTTTAACCAACGCTAATTCGCGCTCTACATGCGCAGGTCCCACAGTCAGGTCCTGAACAGAATGGGTGGGCACAAGCTTATCGAGCAATTGCTTTATCTGCTCTATCACCATTGGGGTTCCGCTGGTCACCACCGAAATCCGTGATAGCTGACGGGCTGTATCAACTTCCGACACTGTCAGGCTTTCAATATTATAACCACGCCCCGAAAATAGCCCTACGACGCGCGCCAAAACGCCCGGTTCATTATCAACAAGCACCGATAACGTATGGCGTTCTGTCTGGGTAGTATCAAGCATTGCCGTCTCCTCACATCCAAAGGACGATTAAATAACCAGTTCTTAGACTAGCACTTTTCCTTCTTCGGAGATGGACTTATTTGCCTCATCTTCGGGTCCCAATATCATTTCATGATGCGCTGCACCTGACGGGATCATCGGGAAACAGTTTTCTTCTTTTTCCACTCTGATATCTGCAATGACCGGACCATCAGTTGCAAGCATTTCTGCAATCACATCATCTAAGTCATCTGCCGCAGACGCCCGCAACCCCTTCATACCAAAGGTATCTGCAAGCTTTACAAAATCGGGAAGTGATGATGAATAGCTCTCAGAATAGCGCTTGCCATGAACAAGTTCCTGCCACTGGCGCACCATCCCCATCCATTCATTATTCAGGATGAATATCTTCACCGGCAGATTATATTGCGCGATTGTTGATAGCTCTTGCATATTCATCAAGAACGATGCTTCACCAGAAATATCAATAACTGTTGCCTCTGGATGAGCGACCTGAACACCAACAGCAGCTGGCAGGCCATAACCCATCGTTCCCAGCCCACCTGATGTCATCCAGCGATTTGGCTTATGAAAACCAAAATACTGAGCTGCCCACATTTGATGTTGGCCTACTTCGGTTGTGACATAGACATCCCTGTCCATCGTCATTTCATAGAGGCGCTGAATAGATTTCTGCGGCTTGATAACGGGACCGGCTTGCTCAAACGCAAGGCAGTCGCGTGAGCGCCAACCTTCGATTTGTTCCCACCAGCGCGCCATTGCCTTATCATTTGGACGAAAAGACTGTGCTTCCATCTCAGCCAGCAACGCCTCAAGGGTCTCCCCAACATCGCCAATAATACCCAAATCGACATTCACAACTTTATTGATGGATGAGGGGTCAATATCAGCATGGACTTTTTTCGAAAACGGCGCGAATTCTGATAATCTGCCAGTAACACGATCATCAAACCGGGCACCAAGATTCAACATAAAGTCACAATTATGCATGGTAAGGTTTGCTTGATATGTGCCGTGCATCCCCAGCATACCCAGAAAATGCCTATCATCAGCAGGCAACGCGCCAAGCCCCATAAGTGTGAGGGTTGTTGGCCAGCCTGTCTTACCCACAAGCCTGTGCAAGGCATCAGACGCATGCGGTCCTGAGTTAATCAGCCCGCCACCGCCATAAATAACAGGCTTTTTCGCCTGCTTCATCATTTTAACAGCTTCCTTAATCACCGCTTTATCCGGCGATGTTACAGGCTTATATCGCTGAACGGCTGGTGCAGCACTCTTATGTTCGACATAAGGCGCATCCAGCATCTGAATATCTTTGGGTAAGTCGAGCACAACCGGACCAGGGCGGCCAGAACGCGCCACATGGAAGGCTTCTTCGATATTTGCCTGAAGCCGGTCACTCTTTTTGACCAAATAATTATATTTTGTACAAGGACGGGTAATCCCAGAGGTATCAGCTTCCTGAAATGCGTCTGTTCCAATCAGATGACTAGGTACCTGCCCTGTCAGACAGACGATTGGCACTGAATCCATCAGCGCATCAGTCAGCCCCGTGACAGCATTTGTTGCCCCCGGGCCAGAAGTAACCAGAACAACACCGACCTTACCGGTTGAGCGCGCATAGCCTTCAGCGGCATGAACAGCGGCCTGTTCATGGCGCACCAAAATATGGCGGATACTATTATTCTTGAACAACGCATCATAAATCGGCAGGACCGCACCACCAGGGTAGCCAAAAATAACATCAACGCCTTCAGCTTCCATTACTTTCAGGATCACTTCGGCGCCGGGCATCATCGCTGCTGTTTGTGTCTTGCTCATGTCAAACTAGCCTTTAGTTTTAGGGTTACGCTATGTCTCGATTGGGTTTCGCAGCAGTCATATAAAACCGGGAACTACGTGAAAACGTCAGCGCCACGCCGCACAAACCCTATGAAAAGGAAGTTTGATATAGCATGTAAAAAGACAGAGTGTCAAGATCAAAGAAAAATTTTAGGAAAGATTTTTTTACATAAACTTTTTGAATAGTATTCATTTAGAGTAATTTTTGAAATAAAATTATTCCTTATCCAGGTCATTTGACGTTTTGCGTAATGACGAGAATCGCGTTTTGCCTGCATAATAGCGTCATCTTTGCTGAGCGCTCCAGACAGAAAATCTGCAATTTGTGATACGCCAAGCGCTTTCATGACGGGCAGACCGGGGTCAAGGTTTCGTGCTATCAGATGTTCAACTTCACCAACTGCACCATTATCAAACATCATATCAAACCGGCGTTCAATATTGGCATAGACAGCATCGCGTGGCGGGGTGAGCGCAATGGTATAGCCTGTCCCGTTAATATAGCCTTCAAGCGGTTGTTGTTGCCACCAGCTTAGCGGCGTTTTGGTATGGGTATAGACTTCCATGCCGCGAATAAGGCGCTGCGTATCACCCGGGGCCAGCCGTTCTGCCAAGCGCGGGTCTATCGTGGCAAGTTCGGCATGAAACCGTTGCCCCCCAAGCGCGCTATGCATTTCGGTTATCTCGCGGCGGACCTCATCTGGAACGTCTGGGATTGAAGAAATCCCGTTCAGGCTGGCATTCAAATACATGCCCGTACCGCCAACAAGAATGGGAATTTTACCAGCGGCGCGCGCATCATTAACAGCTGCCTTTGCATGCGCCAACCAGAGACCAACCGAGCATCTGGTTGCGCCATCCAGAACGCCATAGAGTGCATGTGGTGCGGCGGCCAATGCCGCTTCATCAGGGCGTGCACTCAACAGATCAAGATCGCGGTAGAGCTGCAAGGCATCTGCATTGATAATGACACCATCAACCTGCTGAGCTATATCAAGGCACAGGGATGATTTTCCGCTTGCTGTTGGACCTGCAACAACAAGAAAGCCGTCTGATCTGTCGATGGGAAGCTGGTCGGCTGACATAACGGCACGTCCTTCGCGCAATAAAGCAGTGAATTCTGTAATGAATTCTGGAGTGAATAGTAGCAGAATAAGGCCTATCATTGATGGCGGGATGATGTCTAGTTCACCAGCCCGCTTATAATATGAGCAAGAAAAACAAAAATTATATGATTAGACTTAGTGAAGAATTCAAAAAAAAGGGAATAAGAGTTTAGACATGGCATCTACAACATATCTTTTCACATCAAGCATGGTGCATCACGCAGACATGATGACTGCGATGAGCCGCTTGTCGGACCAATTTCAGCTCACAGCGCCCCACTTCCAGAGCAAGCAGAGTGATATCTGTCAGGCAGCACGCGCGTACGCTGAGAGCCAGCTTGAGTTAGGGCTTTTGCGGCAGGCAGCAGCAGAGCTGTCTTTAGATGCAAATGAATTAACCATGACAAATACGCCCAAAGCGTTATTGATGGCCGATATGGATGCCACCATTATCCGCGGCGAGTCGCTTGATGAGCTTGCAACATTAGCAGGGATAGGACCAGAAATTGCCCAGATAACAGCGCGCGCAATGGCAGGTGAACTTGATTTTGAAGCAGCCCTTACGGCCCGCCTATCCTTGCTTGCAGGAGAAGAAGCAGGCCTGCTTGATAAGGTTATCGAAAATACCGTTATCACAAATGGGGCGGCCACCTTATTGGCAACAATGCGTGGCCAAGGTCACCATGCCTATCTTGTGTCGGGCGGTTTTACCTTTCTGACAAATCATGTAGCAGCTAAGCTTGGGTTTTCAGGACATTATGCGAATGAAATTGAAATCAAAAATGGCCTGCTTTCAGGTGGTTTTCTGCCGCCCTTGCTCGATAAATCGGCAAAAGCGCGCATCCTTGCCGAGCTATGCAGTCAGCATGATATAACATCCCAAGATGTTATTGCTGTCGGGGATGGCGCGAATGATATGGCAATGCTTACAGCCGCCGGACTTGGCATAGCCTTTGAAGGCAAACCTGCATTGAGAGCGCAAATTTCAGACCAGCTATCCTTTAGTGACCTTTCAGCCCTGCTCTATCTTCAATCTTACGACCGTGCAGATTTCATTACGCCTTAATGTCGGGCTGATAAAAAAACAGCCAGCAAGAAAGCTGGCTGTTTTATTTATTGTCTTTGATATGCCGCGCTTACTTGAAGCTGACCTGAACAAAACGAGTTTGCCCATCACTTTCGATCAGCATAAGCACGCCTTTGCGCTCATCTGACTGGGCTGTGTCCAGCACCTTTGCAAAATCAGCAACCGATGTAATGCGGGTCTGGTTTAGACGTCTGATGATATCACCGGGCGCAATCCCCTTCATGGCTGACGGACCACCTTCAGTAGCCTCAGTTACAACAACGACCGTCTCATCTGTCTCAAGTCCAAACCGCTCGGCCAGGGCCGGCGATAACGGCGCGACACTCAGACCAATATCATCAAATGATTGCGCTTCATCTTTTGCTGGTGCAGACGCAAGAACGCCGCTCTTTTCAGCCTTTTCAAGCTCACCAAGTGTAATATCCAGCGTCACCTTATCGCCATTGCGAATAATGTCGACTGGCACTGTCTTATCAACTGGTGTTTCAGCCACAATCCGCGGCAAGTCACGACTGCGCGTCACAACCTTACCATTGAATGCGGTAATCACATCACCAGCTTCAACACCGCCCTTATCAGCCGGACCACCGTCTGTCACAGACGATACAAGCGCTCCGGCGGCATCATCAAGGCCAAGAGATTCTGCGATATCTTCGGTAACTTCCTGAATAAAGACACCCAACCAGCCCCGACGAGTTCTGCCATATTCCTGCAGCTGGTCAACAACCTTGGTTGCCAGATTTGCTGAAATCGCAAACCCAATACCAACAGACCCACCGGACTGAGAGAAAATTGCTGTATTAATACCAATAACCTCACCTGCCATATTAAATAGTGGACCACCGGAATTACCGCGGTTTATCGAGGCATCAGTTTGAATAAAATCATCATAAGGCCCAGACCCAATGTCACGGCCACGCGCAGACACAATACCTGCTGTTACGGTGCCACCAAGACCAAACGGATTACCGATAGCCATAACCCAGTCACCAACCCGCAACGCATCCGAATCCCCAAAGCTTACGGCTGTTAGCTTGGTTTTGCCGGGGTCAAATTTCAGGACAGCAATATCTGTCTTCTCATCACGGCCAACCAGCGTCGCATCAAAGCTTTCATCATTTGATAAAAACACCGTGATTTGTTCAGCATTCTCAATCACGTGATTATTGGTCACAACAATACCGCTCTCATCAATGATGAAACCTGATCCTAATGACTGCGCTTTGCGTGATTTTCCGCGCTCTTCAAATTCTTTGAAAAAATCTTCAAAAGGCGAACCTTCTGGGAATTGTGGAAGGTCCATACCACGTTTATCGCGAACGATAGTGGTTGTTGAAATATTCACAACAGCAGGTGTCTTCAGCTCTGCTAGCTCAGCAAAACTTACCGGACGCTCGCTGGCAAACGCGGCCTGCTGCAGTACAATGGCAAACATCGCCATAAAGGGGAGCACAAAAAGGATAAGCCTATTTCGCCACACCTGATGGAAATCTGTTTTATGGTTGGAATAAGCCAGAGTATAAATCATGATTTTGTCCTGTAACTTGTTAACCGTTCTGTTGCGGATGCATAAAGGGGTGCAAGAGCATCTTAATGCGCACCCCATCAGATATGGTCATCGTTATAGAGATAGTCAATGTCGGTAATCTGGCGAGAATGCGGCCGGTTTAAGGCCTGCTTCTCGCCAGCTTATTTTTACCCCTAGTTCATTTTTCCGTCTTTATCCTTAAAGTAACGGAAGAAACTAGAATTAGGCGAGAGCACCATTGATGTGCCGGATTCGCCAATAGATTTACGATACGCTTCCATCGAACGATAGAATGAGAAGAATTCCGGGTCTTGGCCAAAGCTATCCGCATAAATTCGAATAGCGTTTGAATCGCCCTGACCGCGTACTTCCTGAGCTTCACGCTTCGCTTCAGCAACAATCACAGTCCGTGTCTTCTCAGCATCTGCCCGAATTTTCTGAGCCTCTTCATCACCTGTTGCGCGAAACTCTTTTGCTTCGCGTTCACGCTCTGATTTCATCCGGTTAAAGATGTTTTGGCTGGTTGATTCAGGATAGTCAGCACGCCGCAAGCGAACATCGATAATTTCAATGCCAAGACTATCAACAGACGCATTCACCTCATCACGGATGGAGCCATTAATATTTTCACGCTCTCCGGTCAGAATAGAGGCAAGTGTTTCACTACCCAGAACCCGGCGAACAGATGAATCGATAATTGATTCAAGACGCGCCCGCGCGCCAAGCTCATTACGCACTGTTTGGAAGAACAATAGTGGGTCTTCAATCCGGTAGCGTGCATACGCATCTATCTGAATACGCTTCTGGTCGGCCAGAATAACTTCCTCAGCATCCTGCGGGATAAGAGACAGCACTCGGCTTTCATAGAAAATGGCATCCTGAATAAAGGGCAATTTAAAGGCAAGCCCCGGATCCTGAATGATCCGCTTTGGTTCACCAAACTGAAGGACAAGAGCCTGCTGTGTCTGATTTACAGTAAAGAATGATGAAAAGATGCCAAACAGGATCAGGCCACCAACGCCAATTATAATATTACGTGTCATGCTCATCTTAATTTCCTCCCGTTCCAGAAGTGCTCCGACCGCCAAGCTCTTTTAGCGGAAGATAAGGGACAACAGATTTACCATCTTCATCAATGATGATTTTTTCGATGTTACCGAATACTTCTTCAATTGTTTCGATATAAATCCGCTCACGGGTCACGTCTTGATTTACCTCATAGGCCTTATAAACTTGGTCAAAGCGAGACGCATCACCCTTTGCCCGGTTTACAACTTCTTCACGATACGCTTCGGCTTCGGCAACCAGACGGGCAGCCTCACCTCTGGCACGCGGCACAATATCATTCCGAAAGGCTTCGGCTTCGTTCTTTAGCCTGTCACGGTCTTGGCGTGCACGCTGAACATCGTTGAAGGAGTCAATAACATCTGCTGGCGGGTCAACAGCGAGAAGCTGAATTTCACGCACCCGCACACCTGTCCGGTACTCATCAAGCAGCTCTTGCAATTTTTGACGAACCGCAACCTGCACATTTTGACGACCTTCGGTCAACACAGTCTGAATATCAGTCTGCCCGATAGTTTCTCGCATGACGGCTTCGGCCGCGACTTTGATTGTCTGGTCAGGGTCTGCAAGATTAAACAGATATGCCCCAGCATCAGCAATACGCCAGAAAACAACAAAGTCGATATCAACAATATTTTCATCACCCGTAATCATCTGGCTTTCATCGGCGACGTCACGGCGCGATGCGCTCCGCCCACCAATATCACGAAAGCCAATTTCCAGCCTGTTATCGCGGGTTACATCTGGTGTCATCACCTGTTCAATCGGAAACGGCAAATGATAATGCAGGCCAGGCGGGGTTGTACGCACCCACTCACCAAACCGCAGGACAACGCCCTGCTGTTGTGGGTTAACGCGGTAAAAACCAGAAACCGCCCAAAAGCCAATCATAATAATCAAGCCAAGGATGATTATCTTTCCAGAACTACCACCGCCCATTTTTCCGCCAAAACTATTCTTCATATCACGGAAAATTTTATCAAATTCTGGCGGCGTTTGCCGGCCGGGGTTATTATTCGAACCGCCGCCCCACGGGCCACCATTATTGCCCCCTGACGGACCGCCGCCCCATGGGCCGCCGTTATTTCCTTGATTATTGCCGTTATCATTCCAAGGCATATGCTCTGTGCTCCCTTGTCGCCATCGCAAGCTATAATTCGTTTGGAGTCGTAAAACCCCATTTTTCAGAACCAAGCAGCATAGATGAAGAACTCTTCTTTATGCTAACTTGGGCCGTGCAACCCATTTAATCACTCTGCCACTCACCATCTTGTCAAGCCGGCTTGGACAGACTAAGTCTGTGGTCGCAACGTCGTGGTACATATATCATTCTTCTGCGCACATAATTCAAGGCCAACTTTCAAATTCACAGCTAGGATTTAGCGAATGACTGCTCACCCGAACCCCGATGCGATTCTCTCTGCTCTTACATCTGCACCACTTCTGCCTGATGGGCAGGGGCAAATTGAGAGCAAAGCTGTATCAGGCCTTGTTGTAAAAGATGGGAATGTAGGCTTTACACTCGAAATTGACCCAGCTCTTGCCCCTCATGCAGACGCCCTCAAACAAGCAGCAGAGCGGGCTGTTGATAAGCTTGACGGCGTGCTGTCAGTAACCGTAATCCTGACGGCCCATAATCAGCAAACCGCCCAAGCCCCTGCTCCGCACACGCATGAAGCGCCCCAGCAGGAGGCTCTTTTGAAGCCGGCGCGCTATATTGTCGCTGTTGCCTCTGGTAAGGGCGGTGTAGGAAAATCCACAACAGCGATTAATCTTGCGCTTGCGCTTGCTGCCCAAGGCCAGCGGGTTGGGATTTTGGATGCTGATATCTATGGCCCCTCCTTGCCTCGGCTTCTCGGCCTGAATAAAAAACCGGTTACCGAAAATAATAAACTGGTTCCTCTGATGGCGTGGGGCCTGCAGGCTATGTCGATTGGGTTTCTGCTTGAAGAAGATTCTCCAACAATCTGGCGCGGCCCAATGGTGATGAGCGCCATCCAGCAAATGTTGCGGGATGTTGCATGGGATAATCTTGATATTCTTGTGGTCGATATGCCGCCCGGCACGGGTGATGCTCAACTAACCATCTCGCAACGCGCCGAACTTGCTGGCGCTGTGATTGTGTCAACACCGCAGGACTTGGCGCTGATTGACGCCCGAAAAGGTCTGAACATGTTCCAACGGGTGAATGTGCCGGTTCTTGGCATTGTTGAAAATATGAGCCATTTCATCTGCCCGTCTTGCGGCGATCGCTCAGAGATTTTTGGTCATGGCGGGGCGGCAGCTGAAGCTGCTCGCCTCGGCCTGCCCTTCCTTGGAGAGGTTCCCCTCGACATGGCAATCAGAGAAACATCAGATGCCGGCACACCTATTGTGAGCAGCCAGCCTGACAGCCCCTATAGTGCTGTCTATCACAAGATAGCAGAACAGGTACTGACGCAGATTACCGGACAAGACAGAAAAGCCCCATCGATTGTGATGGATTAATTTCAGCCAGCTATCTTAGCGAAACAAAGGGCTTAAACAAAAATTGGTACCTTGCGGGTCATTCTTTGATAGCGAAATGTTGGCACGTCGCCGGTTTTAACATGTGTTTCAAGACAGCGGTCATCCCAGTCCATTGGTGATGTTTTGGGAAACAAAACACCTTGGTCGGGGGTGACGTCAATGAGCGTCATCTCAATCTTGTTACAGCGCGATAGACCGTCAGCATAAATTTGGCCACCCCCGAACAGAATAAGCCGTCTTTCGCTACCATCCTGCTCAGTGAGCCAGTCTTTACCTGCTTTTATCGCACTATCAAGGCTCGTTACAGCAATCGCGCCCTTTGCCTGCCACGACTTATCGCGCGTCATTACAATGCTCGCCCGTCCCGGAAGAGCCCGCCCGATAGACTCCCATGTTTTACGGCCCATGATAAGCGGGCAGCCCATTGTCAGCGCCTTCACCCGCTTCAAATCATCCGGTAAATGCCAGACAAGGCCGCTCCCATCGCCAATAACACGATTTTGGGCCATCGCGACAACGCAAACAAGTTCAAATGAGGTCATTTTGCTCAGTATACTTTCATAAATAAGGAAAAACTTATATAGCAATCGGCGCCGAGATCGATGGTGCAGCAGCATAATCATCTAGGGTAATATGGTCGAACCGGAAGGATAGCAAATCATCTGGTGGTGAAACAAGGCGTAACTTGGGAAGAGGCCCTGGTGTACGCGATAATTGCTCTTTAGCCTGCTCTTCATGGTTCAGATAGAGATGTGCGTCACCAAGCGTATGCACAAAATCCCCTACCTCTAAGCCGCAAACATGGGCAATCATATGCGTTAAAAGCGCATAGGATGCCACATTAAAAGGAACCCCAAGGAAGATATCAGCAGAGCGCTGATAAAGCTGGCAGGATAATTTACCGTTCGCCACATAAAACTGGAACAGGCAGTGACAGGGCGGCAGCGCCATATGCGGCACATCAGACGGATTCCAGGCCGACACAATAAGCCGGCGCGAAGATGGCGAGGTTTTAATCATCTCGACAACATCCATAAGCTGGTCAATCACCCTACCATCAGGCGTCTCCCAGCGCCGCCACTGCTTTCCATATACTGGCCCCAAATCACCTGCTTCATCCGCCCATTCATCCCAGATTTTCACACCATTATCACGCAGATAAGCAATATTTGTATCACCCTGAATGAACCATAAAAGTTCATGAATAATAGAGCGCAGATGTAGTTTTTTGGTTGTTAGGACGGGGAACCCTTCTTGCAGATTAAACCGCATCTGCCAGCCGAAAACAGAACGGGTACCCGTTCCGGTTCTATCATCACGAACAACACCCTGTTCAAGGGCTTCTGAGAGAAGATGAAGATATTGCTGCATGGGGACTCTTTCGAAGGGAACATAGATGAGGGTTCAGCAGATTACACGACACTTGCAATGAATATATGGCAGGTCTGGCGTAAAAAAAACACCTTGTCACACCCTGATACGCAAAAAATCTTCCAACTTCACTGATTTGCCTCTATATTGATCAATGTCAGCTTCGGCTGACTATGGCGATAAACGTAGCGTGAAATAAGCAGGGCGGACCCGGGGGCGGTACCCGGCGCCTCCACCATTTTTTCAAGATAGGCTAGCCAGACGGACTTATACCGTCAGAGCTGGCCCGTGGCAGAAAAAATATGCGGGGGCGAAATAGGATCGACGCATGTGGTAAAGGCTCTATTTTCGTTCGGTATGGTACCCGCCGTTATCGGGCCATTGTAGTAGTTGCAAATGACAACACTGCTCCGGTTGCTATCGCTGCTTAATGCAGCAGGCGTAGCCGACTTAAAGTCCTAGCCGCTTGAGCTCGGTTAGGCGGGGTTTGGGGGCGCACCTGGCAACAGAAGCGTTCCTGCTTTTCCGCTGGTTCCTATCCGGACCAGACATTAAATCGTTTAGGCATGAGATATAAAACCAAGATGGATGACACAACAGAGTTACAGAGCATCAATTACGAATTACTTGTTGAAGATGCCTTAAGAAGTGTTGTTCGTGGCGCTCTTTCCATCGCACAGCATGCAGGGCTTCCGGGGGAATCGCATTTTTATGTGACCTTCTTAACCGATGCGACTGGTGTTTCTATCAGCGACACCCTCAAAGCAGCCAATCCAAAAGAAATGACAATCGTTCTGCAACATCAGTTCTGGGACCTTGATGTGTTTGACGATAGATTTAACATCACCTTATCATTTTCTGGAACGCATGAGCCGCTCATTATCCCGTTTTCTGCTGTGACACATTTTACTGACCCGTCTGTTGGATTCGGTTTGCAGTTTAGCGAGCCTGATACAGATGATGAAAATGCCGAAGATAGCGCTATGACGCCGACGCGGATTGGCAAGCCAGCATCGCTGACAGATATCACGCCCTCGCTTTCCAAAAGCGAAAAGAAAAGCAATCAGATTCAGCATGATGATGAAATAACGGTTGAAAAAGATACAGCTGAAATTGTCTCTCTTGATACCTTTAGAAAAGAGCCCTAGGCTTTTACACCTGCTAAGGTCTTAGCTTTTTCCATCTATAATTTTCTGTGATCCACCCAAAGGGCTCTAAGATGTCAGATTTTACCTACACACCCCTACTTCCTGTATCTGGTGATGATACCCCCTATCGTCTGCTTACAACTGAGCATGTTACCACCAGCACGCATCAAGGCCGGACGTTTCTTCATGTTGCGCCCGAAGGCCTAACATTGCTTGCTGAACAGGCGATGGCAGATGTGTCCCACCTTTTACGTCCGGGCCACCTTGGCCAGCTCCGCGCTATCATGGATGATGATGAAGCAACACGGAACGATAAATTTGTTGCGCTTGAAATGCTCAAAAATGCTGTCATTTCATCAGAGCGTGTCTTGCCAATGTGTCAGGATACAGGCACTGCCCTTATCAGCGCTAGCCGCGGCGAGCAGGTCCTGACAGGCGGGGCAGATTCTGAAGCCCTTTCGCGCGGTATCTATAATACCTATCAGTCTCATAATCTGCGATTCTCACAGCTGGCACCTCTGAGCATGTTCGAAGAAAAGAACACAGCCAACAACCTGCCTGCCCAGATTGATATTGCAGCATCTAGCGGCTCAGAATATCACTTTACCTTCATTCAGAAAGGCGGCGGGTCTGCTAACAAGACCTTCCTGCATCAGAAAACAAAGGCGGTTCTTAACCCAGATGGTCTGCGGGCCTTTTTGAAAGAAGCGATTGTGTCTCTTGGTACAGCTGCCTGCCCTCCCTACCACCTTGCTATTGTGGTTGGCGGTACCTCTGCTGAATTTAATCTGAAAACAGTAAAAAAAGCCTCTGTTCGCGACCTTGATCATCTGCCGACAAGCGGGTCTGAATCAGGTCATGGCTGGCGCGATCTTGAGTGGGAAAAAGAAATTCTCCAGATGACACGCGAGCTTGGTATCGGGGCTCAGTTTGGCGGTAAATATTACTGCCATGATGTCCGTGTTATCCGGCTTCCGCGGCACGGCGCAAGCTGTCCTATCGGCGTTGGCGTGTCGTGTTCAGCTGACAGACAAATACGCGGTAAAATTACCAAAGACGGTATCTTCTTAGAACAGCTTGAAGAACAGCCCGCACAATATCTGCCTGACGTGAGTGCCGAAGAGGTTGCAGATGATGCGGTGAATATCGACTTAACAAAGCCGATGACAGAAATTCTTGCTACCTTATCACAGCATCCGGTCAAAACACGCGTTAACCTAACCGGTCCAATGATTGTTGCGCGTGACATTGCTCATGCCAAGCTCCTCGAACAGCTTGATGCAACCGGCACTCTGCCTGACTATATTAAAAACCATCCTGTTTATTATGCTGGCCCTGCCAAAACACCTGATGGTATGGCATCTGGCTCCTTTGGTCCGACAACAGCAGGCCGGATGGATTCTTATGTTGATACGTTCCAGAAAGCCGGCGGCTCACTTGTGATGCTGGCCAAAGGCAATCGCTCTGCTGCGGTACGTAATGCATGCCGAGATAATGGCGGCTTCTACCTTGGCTCAATTGGCGGTGTAGCCGCAAAGCTTGCGCTTGAGAGTATCAAAAAAGTTGAAGTGCTGGAGTTTCCAGAATTTGGCATGGAAGCTGTCTGGCGAATCGAAGTTGAAAATTTCCCAGCCTTCATCGTGATGGATGATAAAGGCAATGACTTTTTCAGCTTTGATTAATAATCTTGTCTAGCTGTGACGGTGTTGGTCCGCCATATGCCCAGTCAAGCAACTGGACCGTATGGCAAATTGGCGCGTCCACATCCGCAAGCTGATTGATACATCCAAGGTTGCCTGCCGCCACAATATCTGCACCCGCTTTGTTGATAGAGGCGAGCTTACGCTCCTTCAGGCCCTGCGATAAGTCAGGTTGCAACACATTGTAAACACCGGCTGAGCCGCAACATAAATGCGCATTTGCAATCGCTTTGATATCAAAGCCAGCGCGGCTGAGCAGCTGTTTTGGCAGTTCAGTAATTTTCTGACCATGCTGCATGGAACAGGCCGAATGATAGGCAACAGACAATCCGCGCGGGGCAACTGACTGGCCCATTTCAACCCTATCGAGAAGTTCAGTAACATCACAAGCAAGGGCTGAGATTTTCGCCGCAATATCTGCATATTCCGCATCATCACGCATTAAATTACCATAATCTTTCAAGGTCGTACCGCAGCCTGATGTATTGACGATAATCGCATCAATTGTGCCGCTCTCCACTTCGGGACGCCACGCATCAATGGTAGCACAGATTTGCTGGTGAGCTGCATCATGGGCATCGATATGGTGGGCAAGCGCACCGCAACAGCTCGCTCTTTGACGCACCAGAACTTCAACGCCCAAACGCCTCAGCAAGCGCAATGTTGCCGCATTAATTTCTGGATCAATGGCTCTCTGGGCACAGCCCGCCAATAGCATCACGCGCTTGACTGGCTTTTTATACTGGTCAGCGGCTGAATACACAGCATCTGTTCCGCCAACGGGATCGAGCTTGCCGACCTTGGCCGGTGCAAGGGTAACCATTGCCCGCATCCGCGGCGGCATAAGCGGCGCAAGGAATTTAGCAAGTGAAGCCATCTTCAGAGCAAGATGAAACCGGCCTGCAACCGGAACAGTCAGCGCCAGTATTTTGCGCATAAACCGGTCAGCAAACGGACGCGTTGTTGTCTCGGCAACATGCTTTCTGCCAATATCAACCAGATGCATATAATCCACGCCTGACGGACAGGTTGTCATACATGACAGGCAGGTAAGGCATCTATCCAAGTGATAGCCGACTTTTTGAGCATCCATCTCGGAGCCTTCAAGCATATCACGCATCATCCATATCCGGCCGCGCGGGCTATCGCGCTCATCACCCGTTAGCACAAAAGTCGGACAGGTGGCGGTACAGAACCCGCAATGAACACATTTGCGCAAAATATCATCTGCTTGGGCAATATCGGGCTGGGCTAATTGAGCCTCTGTAAAATGGGTCTGCATTATATGGTTTGACTCACAAAATAGGGTTAGAAACGCGGCATACTAGCTTAAAGCATCAGGTAAGAGCAGGTCCCATCTTTCCGGGGTTTAACAGATGCAATGGGTCGAACGAGTCACGAATTCTATCATGCAGCCCTGCCAATGCGGCGGGCTGTGGATGAAACGATGAAATGGCAGCGCGCATCGTATCTGGCGCGCGCAGCAGGCTGGCATGTCCACCGCCATGCGCCTCAACTGCTGAGCGCACTATCTGATTTAGCCCGTCACCAGCTCCCGATAGCATAACAAGACCGCCAGCCCAGTCACAAAAGAACCGAATCGAGGTCTGCGCTGTTATCATATTAATCACATCACTTACCACAGACGGGGCAACCGATAGTTTCCACACCTGCTCAGCAGTCTCATCAAGCATCGCAATATCACGGACATCCTGCCAGAAGGCCTCAGAGGCGTCTTGTTCAAGAACACTTACCTCACCAAAGCCTGCTAAAATATCAGAAAGGGTGGATATCCGGTCAGTAACAGACTGGGCAACACCTTCAAGCCTGACATGAGCGGCAGCTGGCTCATCACCAAGGCTCAATGCGCCGGAACGCGCATGAGTTATAGCGCCGCCAGACGGCTCAGTCGCCGATTTGAAAGCAGCTGATAATGCCTTTTGGGCCTGCGCAAGTGCCGCACATTTTACCGAAAGCGTGGTTGATGTTTCCGGCCGTGGCAAGACCTTCAAGGTAAGCTCGCTCATCACGGCAAGCGTGCCCATAGAGCCACAAATAAGTTTGGATAAATCATAGCCAGTGACATTTTTCATCACGCGGCTACCGGACGTAAAAGAAGTCCCCCTGCCAGAAACAGCTGTAAAGCCAAGCAGATAATCACGCGCTGCGCCGGCTGAAATACGCCGCGGACCAGAAAGGTTTGCAGCAACAATGCCGCCAACAGACCCAGCATGCTCTGCGCCATATAATGAGGCAAGGTTGGCAGGCTCAAAAGCAAGCATCTGGTTTTTTTCAGCCAGAGCCGCATTAATCTCATCCATGCGTGTGCCCGGCTTTGCAACGATTATCAGCTCTTCTGGCTGATAATCAACAATGCCTGAGAGACGGCCGAGCGAGAGGCTGGCATCAGCTGTAACCCTGTCACCTAGCTTTTCTTTGGTGCCCGTCCCCGCAACATGCAGAGACGTTTTATCGCTCACAGCCTGACTCATGAATTCTTCGAGCGCTTCATGGTCTTCCGGTAAAAATGTCATCTCTAAACCCTATTAGAAACGTGGCAGATCAGGATGAGGAAGCTTGCCATGATGAACATGCAACCGGCCTAACTCAGCACACCGATGCAACAGCGGAAACACCTTGCCCGGATTGAGCAGATGACCCGGGTCAAAAGCACATTTTACCCGCTGCTGTTGTTTCATGTCTTCTTCGGTAAACATCTCACCCATTAGGTCGCGCTTTTCAACGCCCACCCCGTGCTCACCTGTAAGAACGCCGCCAAGAGCAACGCAGTTACGCAAAATTTCAGCGCCAAATTCCTCAGCACGGTGCAATTCACCCTCAACATTCGCATCAAACAGGATAAGCGGATGAAGATTGCCATCGCCGGCATGGAAGACATTAGCAACACGCAGACCAAATTTCTGACTCATCGCAGACATCCGTGTTAGCATTTCAGGAAGCGCTTTACGCGGGATTGTGCCATCCATACAGAGATAATCAGGCGAGATACGCCCCACCGCAGGAAAAGCTGATTTTCGTCCCGCCCAGAACTGATTACGTTCTGCCTCTGACTGACTGACCCGCAGCGAGCTTGAGCCAGAACGCTCCATCACTTCACCAACCCGCTCAAGCAGGTAATCAACTTCAACTTCAGGTCCATCCAGCTCAACAATCAGCAAAGCTGCTGCCTCACGCGGATATCCTGCCTGAACAAAATCTTCAGCCGCATTAATCGCCGGATTATCCATCATTTCCATACCAGCTGGAATGATGCCAGCAGCGATCACATTACTAACGGCTTGGCCTGCTTCCTGCGCCGAATCAAAACCGACGAGAATAGCGCGCTGTGTTGCAGGTTTACGCAGAATACGGACGGTAACTTCGGTAACAACCCCCAGCAATCCCTCTGAGCCTGTCATCACACCAAGCACATCAAGATTGCCAGCATCAAGATGTTTGCCGCCAAGACGCAGGATATCACCATCCATCGTGACCATTTCAATACCCAGCACATTATTGGTTGTCAGACCATATTTGAGGCAGTGAACCCCGCCTGAATTTTCCGCAATATTGCCACCAATAGAGCAGGCAATCTGGCTAGATGGATCAGGGGCATAATAGAACCCTTCATCCTGAACAGCGTGGGTTATACCAAGATTAGTAACGCCTGGCTGGGTTACAACGCATCTGTTTTCAAAATCAACGTCGGTAATCTGATTAAACTTACCCAATGCCAGCAATACACCATCTGCAAGCGGCAGCGCGCCTCCTGAAAGAGATGTACCAGCACCCCGCGGCACAACCTTCACATCATTGTCACGGCACCATCGCAGCACTTCGGCAACCTGTTCTGTCGTTTCAGGCAGAACAACAACCAGCGGCATCTGGCGGTAGGAAGAAAGGCCATCCGCATCATATGCCCGCATGGTTGCATCATCATCAATCACGCATCCCGCCGGCAGCATTGCTTTGAGGGCTGTACAAATTTCACCACGCCGTGAAAGCGTTGTCTTATCTGGAGCGGGCATAAGCATAATAGAAAAAACTCTCCTTGTGCGACACCATCAAAGAGGCCGCGATAATGACTAGCATCTAAGAAGTGGCATGTTGCACTGCCCCTTCTCTCATTCAGCATGATAATTTGGACATAAAGGTAGCGCGTTCACCACATAGTGTCGAGACATGTGAGACGCTGTTTTACCAAGTGAAACATTTTAAGGCAGAATCACCATAAAAAAAGCTGCATCCATGAGATGGATACAGCTTGAATCTCGTATATTTACTCACCGCTACTGCAGATCATAAAGCAGGCTCACCCTTGGCGTGCCTTGAAACGTGGGTTCTTTTTGTTGATCACATAAAGGCGGCCACGACGGCGCACAACCTGACAGTTGCGATCCCGATTTTTAAGAGTTTTTAGCGAGCTAACGACTTTCATACCATCCATCCGGCATTAAATAAAATCTGTAAAGGTGGCGTACAGTAATCTCTGACATCAAGAAGGTCAAGAGTTTATCAGACGATTAATGCAAAGGATAATGCACTTATGCCTCAGCCTCAGGAAAGGCGACATTACACCCCGCCAATCCACAATAACCATTGGGCACTTTATGCAAATATTGTTGATGCGCATCCTCAGCATAATAGAACGTCTTAGCTGCTGAGATTTCGGTCGTAATCACGTCCTTGCCAGCGCTAGCAAGGGCACTGCCATATCGCCGTGCTGATATACGAAACGCCTCTAGCTGTTTATCATCATGGGCATAAAGAGCTGAGCGGTACTGCGTTCCCCTATCATTGCCCTGACGATTGCCTTGGGTTGGGTCATGCTCTTCCCAGAAAAGCGCCAGCAAAACATCGCGCGAGACAATCTGCGGATCAAACACGACCAAAACAGCCTCTGTATGGCCTGTCTGTCCAGAACAGACCTCCTCATAGGTCGGATGCGGTGAAAGGCCGCCCGCATAGCCAACAGCCGTGCTATAAACGCCATCCATCTGCCAGAAAAGCCGTTCAGCGCCCCAGAAACAGCCCATCCCCAATATCAGCGTCTCATAGCCAACAGGGAATGGCGCAGCAATCGGCCGGCCATGAACAGCATGCGGGCGCGGCGCCATGATAGGCACATCTCGGCCAGCAAGAGCCTCATCTGCGGTTGGCAGGCGTGATTTAAACGGGTCTGAGAAAAACATCTTAACGGCTCCTATTTTCCGGCTATCCTATCAGGTGATTTAGGGCGTTATACTCAGAACAGCAATACCCGGCAGGCGCTTTCCTTCTATCCACTCAAGAAAGGCGCCCCCCGCAAGCGAGACATAGCTAAACTGGCCTGCAGCACCTGCATGGTTCAGGGCAGCTACCGTATCGCCGCCGCCTGCAACCGATATCAGCTTGTTCTGCGCTGTCAGCATTGCGGCATGGCGTGCAAGCTGAACTGTTGCTTTATCAAACGGCTGCACTTCAAACGCGCCCATTGGTCCATTCCACAATACCGTTTCGCACTGGTCAAGCACTGCACAGGCTCTGGCAATAGAATCAGGGCCGATATCAAGCACCATTTCTGAGCTACCAATAGTATCATTCCCAACAACCTTATTGTCAGCGCCCTCAGCAAAGGTTTCTGCGACAACACCATCAACGGGCAAATGAAGCTGACAGCCCTTTGCTGTCGCTGCAGTCATAATCTTACGGGCTGTGTCATACATATCAGCTTCTTGCAGAGAAAGCCCCATGTCTGCGCCGCCGGCCGCAAGGAAAGTATTTGCCATCCCGCCCCCTAAAATCAGATGATCAACACGCTCAATCAGATGTTCAAGAACAGCCAGCTTTGTTGAGATTTTTGCGCCGCCAACAACAGCTGCTACTGGCCGTTTGGGGGTTTCAAGTACGGTGTGAAGGGCGTGCACTTCAGCGGCAAGCGTATCACCGGCAAAAGCGGGCAAGAGATGCGCAACCCCTTCTGTTGAGGCATGGGCTCTGTGAGCACAGGAAAAAGCATTGCCGACAAAAATATCGCCAAGCGCGGCAAGGGACGCTGCAAAGTCAGGGTCATTCGCTTCTTCACCGGCATGAAACCGCAGATTCTCTAGCAACATCACTTTCCCAGGCGCAAGCGCAGATGCCATCTCTGCAGCGCCTGTGCCGCAAATATCATCCGCCATCGTAACATCATATCCCAAAATATCAGAGAGATAAGCGCGCACGGGCGCGAGCGACATTTCTGCCTGCCGCACCCCTTTGGGCCGGCCAAAATGAGACATTAATATCACTGACGCACCAGCATCTGTGAGCCGCTTTATACCGGCAAGTGTGCGGTCTATTCGTGTTGCGTCTGTCACCCTGCCATCAGACATGGGGCAGTTATAATCAACCCGCATGAGAATCCTCTGACTGGACCACTGGCTCACCTTATCATCGCTAATGACCGACAGCATGAGCACTACCCCCTTTTTAAGATTGAAAAAAGCGACCCAAGAATTGGTAACGCTTCAGCAGATTAGGGGTACCTAATTCTGGGTGAATGTGCAATATGCTCAGCTGTGGCTCACAAGAAAGACTTTAGATAGTTTACGGTATCGAATGACAGTTTCGGCTTCAGACAAAAAATCAGAATTTCTCGCTGGCATTCGCGATGAGCTTCCGCTTCAGCTTGGCGTATTTCCCTTCGGGCTCGTCTTTGGTATTGCCGGAATAGAAAGCGGGCTGAGCGCTCTACAGACATTCTTTTTATCAACAATCCTGTTTGGCGGCGCAAGCCAGATTGTCTTTATCCAGCTTATTGCAAGTGGCACACCGCTGCCCGTGCTGATAGCCTCTGTGAGTACAATCAATCTGCGACATGCGCTTTATGGCGTGTCTGTTTCCCGCTATCTGCAGCATCTTCCTGTGGGGTGGCGCATCATTCTAGGATATCTTCTTACCGACGAAGCTTATGCTATTTCTATCCGCCGGTTCACCATGCAGCCTGCCTCAGCTTATATGCATTTCCATCTGCTTGGCACCGGGCTTACCTTATGGCTCTGCTGGCATCTTTCAACAGCATGCGGCATTCTGCTTGGCGCAACCATTCCTGACTATCTACAGCTTAGCTTTGCTATCCCGCTTACTTTTATTGCGGTGATTACCCCCCTGTTACGGCAGATGCCGATGCTTGTTGCAACTCTTGTGTCAGGCGCTACCGCAGTGATGCTGCACGGAATGCCATGGAATTTATGGCTTATTATTGCTGCGTTTGCCGGCATCATAGCAGCTGTTATTGCTGAGAGGCTGACAAGCAGAGAGGCGCGCTCATTATGATAGTAAGCGAGCCTCTTTCAGACATGCTCATCTGGTGCGCCATTATTATCTGCGGCATCATTACGTTTCTCACGCGTTTTCTGCCCCTGTCGCGCTTTATGCCAAAACAAATTCCACAATCTGTTGAAAAGGCGCTTGGCTATGTGCCCGCTGCCGTCCTAACACCTATCATCATCACAGCCATTCTGTTGCCAGATGGCGAATTTTCCCTTGATGGGAATATGCGGCTACCTGCGGCTATTATTGCGGTGGTGATTGCGATGCTGTCAGGCTCAATCATGCTAACATTACTTAGCGGGCTTGGCCTATTATGGCTGCTTAGCTATCTGCTTTAGCCTCGCCTGACGCCAAGCAGTGTTAAAATTCTGCCATCCATAACCGCAAGCCCTACGACAACCAGCCCAAATCCCATAACCTCTTGGCTGGTCACAAACTGGCCGAGTAACGCAGCATCAAGTGAGATGGCAAATACCGGAATGATAATCGTTACAAGCGATAGGTTTGATGCGCCAGCAAGAGCCAGAATCTTGAAGTAGATAGGATAAGCAAGCGCAGTACAGAACACGCCAATGCCAATAATCACCTGAAGAAGACCCAGCCTGTTTGCCGGCAGAAACATCTCAACCGGAGGCGGGCCGCTCATCACAAGAGCTGTTGGAACAGACATCATAGCAGAACAAACAAGCATGGCAGCCGCAACAGACAAGGCAGGATAGGATGACAGTTTAAGCTTCCCCCACACAGTAGCGAATGAATAGCATAAGGTTGCAAGAATAATGAAGAACTGGCCGGCGCTCGATACATCAAGCGTTAGCAAGGCTGACGGCCCTATCGCGATAACAACGCCCATGACCCCGATAATTACCCCCACCAGACGATGCGGATAAAGCGGCTCACTGCGCAGAAATATAGCGGCAACAATCACCCCAAAAAAAGCTGTATTAGCATTCAGGATAGAGGCAACGCCGCCTGTGACACTCTGCTGACCAATGGCAAGGAACGTGAAAGGCAGAATATTATTTAACAATCCTATTACAAGACAGCCGCCCCAGAAAGCACGCGAATTTGGCAGTCTATGGCCTGCTAGATATAAGCCTGTATTCAGCACAACTGCGCCTGTCACAACCCGAAGACTGACCAGCCAGAACGGGTCAAGAAAGACTAGCCCTACCTCTACGATATAAAAAGAAGAGCCCCAGATAAAGGAGAGAAGCAGCAGAAGAGACCAGGCGCGCGCACTCATTATTCAGCCCCCCCTTACAAAATACCGTATGAGGACAACGCAGAATAAGCCATTCTGAGGCCCATAGCAAAAAACATCCATAAGACAAGTTTCTGAAACAGAGCCGGTTCTATCCGGCCGCGCAAAGATGCCCCGCATCTGAAACCAACCAGCCCTGCACCAGCGCCGATAAGACCCGGGATTAAAAGGCTTTGGGTAAAAACATCTGTTGCAACATATCCAATTGTCACCGGAATACACCCAACAATAATCAGAAACCCGCTAATATCAACAAACTGACGCGGGCTCACATTTTTCATCACCAGATACATGGTAATCGGCACACCCCACGCTGAGGTAAGCCCCCCGATAAGGCCAGAGGCGCAGCCAAGACTATATTGCCAGAAATGATCATACGCCTCACGCATACGCCATTTCCGAAAAAATAAATTATTGGCGCAGAATGACAGAATAGACACCGAAATCATCAATTTAATAAAATCATTACCAAATGATGATGCCAGCAACGCTGTTATCATCAGCATGGCCGACATAATAAGGGCAAACCGGTAATAGGTGCGGATGATAGATGTGATATTCTGCGCACTCACAAATTGATAGAAGTTGGTTGCAATCATCGGGATAAGATTTAGCCCGATAGCTTCGAGTGGGCTAACAACCAGCGTAAGCAAAGCAAGCGCTGTTGTTGGCAGGCCAATCCCTAAAACACCTTTGATGGTGCCAGCAAAAAAGAATACTCCCGCAGCAATGAAATAGAGCGAGGGTATCGCAGAAAGAGTATCGCTTATCACGAGGTGGTTGCGCCTGCCACACTGGCACGCGCATCAATGAGGCGGGCAAGTTCAGCATCAAGGCTGGTTATCCCGCCCGTATCATGGGTGGTAAGGGTCACCGTCAGCCTATTATAAACATTTGACCATTCGGGGTGATGTTTTAAGGCTTCTGCTTCTGGCGCAATCTGCGCCATCAAGCTCATCACCGCCAGAAAGTCGGGCAGCTTATACTGCACAGAAATAGCCTCACGGCCTTCAATTTTTTGCCATCCCGGCAAATCTGCAAGCAAGGAGGCAATAGCCGCTTCATCGAGATTATTTGTTGTTTTTGTCATATCATTCCCTTCCTGATAGACTGGCAATGTCATGAAAACTCTTCTGTTCGTATCCCATGCTATCTCAGAAAACACAAGGCACCTTGAACAGTCAGCCTTGCGCGGCATTGATATCCATCGCGGTGATGTAACACTGATCGCAAAACCAGCACGCGACGTAATCGCAGCTGATATTCTGAGCTGCACTGGCATTCTTATCGCAACAACCGAAAATATTGGCTATATGGCTGGCCTGACCAAAGATATGTTCGATAGAACTTATAATGACCTGCTTGGCAAAACTGACGGCCTTCCCGCCGCCTTTTACATCAGGGCCGGCCTTGACGGTACAGCCACAAATCATGCCCTCACAGCCATTGCGAACGGGCTTAACTGGCGTCTCGTCCAGCCGCCTCTTATCCTAAAGGGGGCGTATGATACTGCGTTTGAAAATGACGTGTACCATCTATCTGCAAGTCTGGTTGCGGGTCTTGATGCCGGCATTTTTTAAGACCCGCTCTTCTTTATTACTATTCACATCCAATCTTTATCCTTTCTCCTTTCAGAATTGAACCAACGCGCACTGAAGGCCGTATTAAGAGTTAAGATATATAGGCAGGCCACTAAGCTGCGCGATATATTCCATCGATTTAATCATCTGTGACATTGAAAAAGGTTTCCCTGATATGGCTTCACATCTCCTTCGCTCTCTTCTTGCCCTCTTTTTAGCATTCGGCTTTACGCAGTCCGCGTTTGCAGCCGGCAGCAGTAGCGGTAGCGGAGATAGTGGCTATTCATATACAGCAAAGCCATCGACGAGCGCTGCTATGCGCGCTGCTGAAGCTGCTATCACCCGCAAAGATTTTGATGCCGCCCTCACCGCTCTCGAGGGTGAACGCCTCGCCAACCCTAAAAATGCAGATGCCTGGAACCTCACAGGGTTTTCGCTTCGTAAGACGGGCAAATATGATGCCTCTGAGAAAGCATATACCAAAGCCCTTACGCTCGATCCGACACACACTCAGGCAATGGAATATATGGGAGAACTTTACCTTACCATTGACCAGCCTGAAAAAGCAGATGCCTTGCTTCAGCGGTTAAATGGCCTGTGCTCATATAACTGCCGTGACAGAGACTTACTGGCAAAAGCAATCGCAGCCTATAAAGCTAAATAGGCGGCATTGTTCAGGATTGCCGGCTCAATGCTGTCGGTAGGTCCGCAAGCCGCTCAAGTCCGAGCTGGACCATTGTATTTTCCAGCTCGTCCTTCAATACGGCCAAAACATGGTCCGGGCCCGGCTCACCTAAGGCGGCAACACCGTACATAAAGGCCCTGCCGCACATAACAAAATCGGCTCCTGCCGCCAATGCACGCGCAATATCAAGCCCTGAGCGCACACCTGAATCGAATAATAGCGGCACTTTAGGCCCAACCGAAGAGCGGATAGCTTCAAGCAGGTCGATAGAGGCTGGCACAGCATCAAGTTGCCGTCCGCCATGGTTTGAGACAATCAGACCATCAACGCCAGCCGCAACAGCGCGTGTTGCATCCTGACCGTTCAGAATTCCTTTGAGAATAAGAGGGCCATCCCATGCTGCCCTAATCTCGTTCAGATAATCCCAATCAAGAGAGCCATTTAACTGACTGCCAATAAACTGGGTAACATTGTCAAATGAGCTGGCGTCATAATAGGGTTCAAGATTTTTAAATCTGAATTTACCGCCATTCTGAAGGGCTGCTAGCGCCCATGTTGGGTGTGTCATTGATTGCCAGAAAACCCGCGGCGTCAGCGACATTGCATTGCGTGACCCTATGGGCGCACCTGCGCGTGCCATATCCTCACGCCGGCTTGGTCCTGGCACATCAGCTGTTACCACAAGCGTTGAAAACCCATTATTGCGTGCCCGCGACAGCAAATCTTGCATGATGACTTTATCATTCGGAGCATAAAGCTGAAACCAGCCATTATCGCCAGCAACCGGACCAATAGCTTCCATACTATCGCCTGCCACAGTGCTGAGCGCATAAGGTATATTGGCTTTTGCTGCCATGCGGGCAAGGTAGCGTTCTGCCCCCGGCCAGATAAGAGAACTTAACCCGATAGGTGATACCCCAAATGGCAAATCATATGTTTTGCCAAACAGGCTCGTGCTGAGGTCAGGTGTCACACGGCCACGCAAGAATACCGGCAATAACTCAATCTGAGCCAGCCTCTGCTCATTACGGCTTACTGCCTCGCCAGCTCCTGTACCCGCAGCAAGATAGGCATGGACGAACGGAGGAAGGCGACGCTTAGCAAGGGGAAGAAGGTCACGCACACGCGGATATTTTTGCATCAACGTCATTTAATTTTTCTATCCCTAAACAAATGTGTCTATTTCTTACTATTATTGAGAAAACTGCTGCAAATACGCAATGACATTATCCCGATCTGCTTGCTTTTTTAGGCCAGCAAACGCCATTCGGGTGCCCTTTACATATTTTTTGGGCGCTTCCAGATAGTCATTCAGGCTTGTCTTATCCCAAATGATACCGCTCGCTTTCAACGCTTTTGAATATTTCTTATACCCATCAGCTGTTGCGGCCGCTCTGCCGAACAACCCAACAAGGTGCGGGCCTGTGCGATGCTGTTCTTTGGCGACAACATGGCAAGCCGAGCATTTCCGAAAAACTTTTTCGCCAGCCGCTATATCACCGGCTTGCAAAGACGCACCCGAAAACAAGCTAACAAATAGCACCACGCCTAACAATAATGACGATTTCATCTTACTCGCAAATCCTTGAACAATGATGCTTTGAACCATAATGTTGATTTATTCATTTCGGCTAGCCCGACCATTAATGAATAGTAACACAGCGTAAATAGTAAGCCGGCACATCTGAAAAGAAAAGTGCCGGCAATGATATGAGGTGTGGCAAAATGATGCGCCGCAGAAACGCCTCCTCTGGGATTAGGCAGATAGCAGGCGGATGGGAGAGCCTGCAAGATAAGCCTCTAGCGATTCACATGTCTGACCATAAAAGATAGACATGGTCTCTCTGGTTGCATAGCCAACATGCGGTGTCATTAAGAGGTTTGGTGTCTTGCGCATCACATCATCAGCTGGCAATGGTTCGACATCAAATACATCAATAGCAGCCCCAGCAATCTGGCTTGCCCGCAACGCATCACATAATGCTGGAACATCGATCAGCGGCCCGCGCGATGTATTCACAAGATAAGCATCAGATTTCATCAGAGATAATTCAGCGGCTCCCACAATGCCGGTTACCCGCGGTGACAATTTCAGATGAAGGGAGATAAAGTCGGAGGTAGCAAAAAATTGTTCTTTATCTGCATAGGCCACACCCCGTTCGGCGCAAGTTTCTGCGGTTAGATTCTGAGACCATGCTTGAACATTCATACCGAAAACTTTTGCCATCTCGGCAAGCTGACTTCCCAAACGACCAAGACCCAGAATACCAAGTGTTGCCCCGCGCAAATCACGGCCCGTTGCAACCTGCCAGCCTGTTCCTGACATTGAATTGGCGTTAGCCACTGTCTGGCGTGCCAGCATCCCGATAAAGATCATGGCAAGTTCTGCTGTTGCATGACCTGGCGATTCTGTCCCTGATACAGGAATATTACGGGCGCTGAAGGCGGCAAGGTCCAAGCCGGCATTACGCATGCCGCTGGTTATCACAGCTTTTAGCGCGGGAAGCTGTGCAATCACATCTTCAGAAAATAACGTGCGCTCGCGCATCACACATAAAATATCATAGGGCGCAAGCCGTTCTATTAGCGCTGCACCAGTAAGGTGGTCAGCATAAAAATCCAGCTGATGAGATGCCTCAACGCGGCTCCAATCTGCAAAGCTTCGTGCATTATTCTGCCAATCATCGATAACAGCAATTTTCATCAACTACGTCCTTTTTTAAACCAGTAACACCCAGAATCATTATGTAGAGCCTTCTAGCAACAATCTGCAACTGTTCTATGATGACAGTAACACGTTGCTAGTTTATACCCCTGATAAAGATAACTCTTTGATAGGAACTATAAAGCTTACGATGTTTACAGCAATTCTTTTTGATAAAGACGGTGTTCTTCTCGATCTTGAAGGCACATGGCTCAACAGTGCAATCGCCTTTACCCACTATCTTTCACAAAAGACGGGGGGCAGCCATCCTGCATCTGTTTTTCAAACAATCATCGGTATTGATGAAATTAGCCGTTCCATTGATCATGGCGGTTTATTTGCCTCTGGTAGCTTGCGTGACCAGTTTGATGCCTGCTCCCGTGATGTCCCTGAATTAGCGCCGCTCTTTGCTGATAGTGCAAAAGTAAGGGTGATGATTGATGATGTGTTTTTGAAAGAGCGCGAACAAACTTTGAATACTATTGGCTCGGTGCCAAACGGGAATGTGGCTGCTGGTGTCACAGACCTAAAAGAGGCTGGATATAAATTGGGTGTTCTCACGAATGATAGTGAGCAATCTGCCCGGCGAGGCTGCAGCGACATTAAGATTGCTGACATGATGGATGTCTTTATTGGCTATGATAGCGGCTATGGCTCAAAGCCTGAAGCGGACGGGTTTCTGGCTGCTTGCACTGCCCTTGGGGTGACACCTGCTGAAACGGTGATGATAGGGGATACCAGCGCAGATATTGGCGCGGCAAAAGCAGCCGGTGCTGGCTTATTTATCGGTGTATCAGCACTGTATCCAGAGCGCACGAAGCCGCTTCAGGATATTGAGCATATTGTCGCTGATACAACAGGCATTGCGCCTATTCTGGCGCGCCTTGCAAAAGCATCCTAACCAGCTAGCCAACAAATGCCTTTTCAACCACAAAGTCGCCGGGCTTAGAATTAGCCCCTTCTGATAGGCCTGCTGCACTGCAGAATTGTTTCATATCTAAATTCATTGCCATAGACCCACAGATCATAACCTTATCTGTTTCAGCAGACAGATGTGGCAAACCCAAATCATCAAATAATGCGCCGCTTTCCATCAGATTGGTCACCCGTCCCATTCTGTTTGACGGCTCGCGCGTTGTTGTTGGGTAATAAATCAGTTTATCTGCTGCCATCTCGCCAACAAGCGGGTCTGTTTTGGTACGTTCAACCAGATCGGCAGAATAAGCTAGTTCTGCAACATCACGGCAGGTGTGGGTCAGTATCACCTGTTCAAACTGCTCATAAATATCTGGGTCCCTGAGCAAAGACGCAAATGGCGCGACACCAGTTCCGGTCGAAACCAGATAAAGCCGGCTACCAGACGTTAAGGCATCAAGCACCAATGTTCCAACAGGCTTAGGGCGCATAATAATATGGTCGTCAGCCTCAATATGCTGAAGACGCGATGTTAACGGCCCATCCTGTACCTTAATCGAATAGAATGTCAGCGTATCTTCCCAGAAAGGTGAAGCAATGGAATAGGCCCGCAAGAGCGGCTTTCCCACTTCATTCAGCAGCCCTATCATCACAAATTCGCCAGACCTGAATCTGAAACTAGCCGGCCTAGCAACAGTGAAAGAAAATAGTTTGTCCGTCCAGTGCTTCACATCCAAGACTTTAATGGCGTCTGGTGTTGATGCATCAACAATGGGACATGTGCTGGCAGCAGAAGAAGCCGTCATATCAGTCATCCTTTTGTTTGCTTGCCCACTTCATGAAGGCTTGGCATCTCATTGTCAATTTGAACCCCCTAAATTTTTGGGTAAATTTTTGAGTCAATTTTACTGGCAAGGGTCAAAATTTTTTTTGCTGTTTATATTTTTAGCCTTGACTAACTTCGTGAGTGAGATAAATATTTGGTACCTAATGTTAAAATGGTATCATTCATCATGATTTCGACTAACATGCCAGCAAAAGCCGATATCGACAGTCCTGCCGCTACCAAAGCGTCTGGGGGCGCGTCGCGTTTTATTGCTATGCTGATTTTCCTGCTGGTTATCGCATCGCTTTTTGATGCCGAGTTGATGCAGGTGGTTATCTCAACGATTGCAGATGCCTACCTGCAGGTTTCTGCCTTTGTTGCTGGCACTCTTCTGTTGTTCTTTTCAGCTGAAAAACTGCTGAAAATCGATATCTCTGCATGGATGCAGCGCGCGGGCGCTTTGCAAGTGCCAACAGCTGCTTTTCTTGGGGCATTGCCTGGCTGTGGCGGGGCTATTATTGTTGTCACCCGATATGTTTCCGGCAATCTAAGCTTTGGCGCTGTTCTTGCCACGCTCACGGCGACAATGGGGGATGCCGCGTTCCTCCTTCTGGCAACCGAGCCTCAGACAGGTGTCCTCATCATGGTCCTTGGGTTTTCGGTCGGAACAATATCAGGCTGGCTTGTTGATGCAACGCACGGGCGCGACTTTTTGCGCTCAGCCTCACCGCCAGCAAAACAGCTTAGCAGCGCAGATATTATGAATCAGGATTTTTCCAGCCGCTTCCTTGATAAGCTCTGGATGGTATTTCTTGTGCCCGGCATTATCATCGGACTGCTACAAGCCTTTCAATATGATGTTGATAGGCTCCTAGCAGATAGCCTGATTGGCCAGCTGATTGAACAACCCTCAACCATTCTAGGCTTCCTTGGTGGCAGCCTCTGTCTTGTGATGTGGTTTCTGCCCCGGGTGATGCCCACATTACTGCCAAACCGAAAGATTGTTGCAGAGGATGTCTCGCACGTCCTTGCCTCAGGCTCTGTTATCAGGCGGACCATTGCTGATACAAATTTTGTCACAAGCTGGGTTGTGGTTGCGTTTCTGATTTTTGAGGTTGGCGTTTATCTGACAGGCTTTGATCTGAAGGGCCTGTTTGGTGACATGGCTATCTACACCCCGCTTATTGCTATCATTATCGGGTTTCTTCCGGGGTGTGGGCCTCAAATTCTCGTAACAAGCCTGTATTTATCTGGCATTGTGCCGATGTCTGCCCTGATAGGAAATGCGTTAAGCAATGATGGGGATGCGTTATTTCCAGCCATCGCCATTGCCCCGCGGGCTGCGATTATTGCAACGATATATTCAGCCGTACCAGCCTTTATCATTGCTTATGGCTGGTATTTTCTCGCCTGAGTTTTTGGCGTGTTCCTCATATTTCGAGCAGGGCTCTTTTAGCTGTCACGCGCAGACTGAATAATGCCGCGCTCTTCAAGCTGGCTTATCGTATCATCTGCTAGCCCCAAAACAGTTTGCAAAACATGTTTTGTATGTGCGCCCAAAAACGGCGCCGGAAGACGCGTTGATGCCGGTGTTTCGGACAGGCGCAAGGGGCTTGCTACCATCGGGTGCGAGACAGAATGAACCCCATCTTCTGCGGCTGCTATGCGTGCAAGGCCGCGATGACGTGCCTGTGGCTCGTCAAACACACGCGCCAGATCATTCACCGGACCGGCAGGAACAGACACCGCTGCCAGCCGGGTCAGCCAGTTATCTGTTGTGTCTTGGCGCAAAAGAGGCTCAAGCAACGGAACAAGAATATCGCGCGAGATAACCCGGTTAATATTAGTTGAAAACCGGCTATCTTCAGCAAGCTCTGGCTGGCCTGCTACAGCACAAAATCGTTGAAACTGGCCATCATTTCCGACCGCCAGAATAATATGACCGTCGGCTGTCTCAAACGCCTGATAGGGAACGATATTAGGATGGGCATTTCCCATCCGCTGAGGCGGCACGTCAGACACCAGATAATTAAGTGCCTGATTAGCAAGACTTGCGACACCCACATCAAATAAGGACAAATCAATATGCTGCCCCTGCCCTGTTTTGTTGCGATGTTCAACAGCCGCCAGAATAGCAACGCTTGCATTAAGGCCTGTTAGAATATCTATCAGGGCAACACCGGCTTTCACTGGCATACCGCCAGCATCTTTGGGCTCACCCGTAACAGACATCAGCCCGCTCATGCCCTGTATCATGAAATCATATCCAGCGCGCGAGGCATCAGGGCCATCCTGGCCAAAACCAGTGACGGAACAATAGATAAGATGGGGATAGTCTTTGCTCAGGCTTGCGTAATCAAGGCCATATTTTGCTAGACCACCTACCTTGAAATTTTCAATTAGAATATCGGCTTCACCGGCAAGCTGATGAATCAGGCGCGCGCCCTCTTCAGAGGTAAAATCAAGAGCGATAGATTTTTTATTTCTGTTTACATTAGCGAAATAGGCAGAAATACCCGGCACATCGCCATCTGGCTCCTGCACAAAAGGAGGCCCCCAACTGCGGGTTTCATCCCCTGAGCCGGGGCGCTCAATCTTCCAAATTTCAGCGCCCATATCGCCAAGCGTCTGGGTGGCCCATGGGCCAGCCAGAACACGGCTCATATCGAGCACTTTCAGATGGGACAGTGCCCCTTGCGCAACACTCATCCGGACAGCGCCCCCTAATTAGCCTGTAAAGGCCTGAAGACCTGTCTGTGCCCGGCCAAGAATAAGCGCATGCACATCATGAGTTCCTTCATAGGTGTTCACAGTTTCCAAATTCACCATATGACGCATCACATGATAATCTTCAGAAATACCGTTACCGCCATGCATATCACGCGAAAGGCGTGCAATATGCAGCGCTTTGCCGCAGCTGTTACGCTTCATCATTGAGATAAGTTCGGGCGCGCATCTTCCCGCTTCCATCATCCGTGAGACGTGCAAGACAGATTGCAGAGCAAGGGTAATTTCTGTCTGCATATCAGCTAGTTTTAGCTGGATAAGCTGGTTTGCTGCTAACGGACGGTTAAACTGCTTGCGCTCAAGCGTATAGGTGCGCGCGGCATGCCAGCATGCTTCTGCTGCGCCCAATGCACCCCAGCTAATGCCAAAGCGTGCTTTGTTAAGACAGCTGAACGGACCTTTCAAGCCTTCGACATGTGGCAGTAATGCATCCTCAGACACATCGACATTATCCATGCTAATCGATCCGGTCATAGAGGCCCGCAATGAAAGCTTTCCTTTGATAGGGTCAGCCGATAAGCCTTTCATGCCCTTTTCCAGAATGAAGCCTTTAATTTTACCGTCATGTGCATCTGACTTTGCCCAGATGATAAACACATCCGCTATCGGGGCATTTGAAATCCACATTTTCGAGCCAGAAATCCGGTACCCATCTGAGGTCTTCTCAGCACGTGTCCGCATCGCACCTGGGTCAGAGCCTGCATCTGCTTCGGTTAGGCCAAAACAACCAATAAACTCACCTGTTGCCAAGCGTGGCAGGAATTTTTGTTTCTGCTCTTCAGTACCAAAGCTTTCGATAGGATGCATGACCAGCGATGACTGAACAGACAGCATCGAGCGATAGCCTGAATCAACCCGTTCAATTTCACGCGCAACAAGACCATAGGCTGTGCTATTGGCGCCAACGCCGCCATATTCTGGTGACACTGTTACCCCGAGCAAGCCAATTTCTCCCATCTCGGTAAAGATAGCTGGGTCTGTCTTTTCTTCGCGATATGCTTCGACAATCCGTGGCTGCAATTTATCAGTTGCATAGGCGCGCGCTGTATCACGAATGAGACGCTCATCTTCAGAGAGCTGATGCTCAATTTCTAACGGGTCATCCCAGGTAAAAACGGGCTTAGAAGAAGATGTCGTTGTATTAAGGCTATCCATAATAAAAAAGAGCTCCTGTTGAGAAAGCGAGTGGATGTCGGCTATTACCGAAGAAAAAGGCACTTAATGAATAAAGCATAATCTATACCGCCCACATTAACATACAAGCTAGTAGGCGAAAATAGGCTAGTTTTTTTACCTGTTGGTTTTTTACCGGCTGGTTTTTTCCTGTTCCAGAGAGCGTGTTCTTTGCCACAGATAGAGGCCAGAGCCAACAATAAGCGCGCTTCCGCTGAGGGTTGCCGCGGACGGTACTTCATTAAACAGCAACAAGCCCCAGATCATCGCAAACACAAGGGTGAGATAATTAACCGGCGCAAGGTCTGTTGCCGATACTTTGTTGAGGGCCAGAATAAGGCTGTAATGACCAATACTCCCGAACAACGACATTGATAGCATCAATAAGATGGTTATCCCGCTATCGGGCATCACCCACACAAAAGGCAGAATAAGGCTACTAGCAATCGCGCCGCACCCTGCTGTGTAGAACAAGGTTGTACGGGCATCTTCGCTTGGCCCCAGAAAGCGGGTGAGAATAGAATAGCTCGCATACAGGCTTGCCGCGCATAATGGCAGAAGACTGGCTAATGAAAAACTTGATGATTGGGGCTGAATAATTATCATTGCGCCAACAAACCCAACAAGCAGGCAGACAATTCGCCTCATCCCGATTGTCTCGCCCAGAAACAGAACAGCTAGTATCGTTATCACCAGTGGCGCCACCTGAAAGATGGCTGTCGCAAGACCCTGATCAAGATAAAACAAACTCGTAAAGAAACAGATAGTTGCTGAAAAAAGAGCTGCAGACCTTGCGAGCTGAAGGCCAAGATAACGGGTATGCATAACCCGTTTTAAGTGCGGCGCAAACACAATCAGCAAGAGCAAAAACTGTCCGGCATAGCGGGCCCAGACAACCTGCAAGACAGGCTGTGTCTGGGTTAGAATTTTGGCAACAGTATCCATCGCTGGAAAACACATGACTGTCACCAACATAAGCAGAAAGCCAATTTGATGCTGACTTAATGAGGATAAAAGACGCGAAACCATAGCCGGAAATTACCCCCTACACACAACCGCGTTACAGTAGGGTTCTTTTCATTATTCTCCTACTTCTTTTTGTCTGCGTTTAATCACCCTCTGGTCTTACGCCTCTCATGTGATATATTAGAAGTAGGTAGCGCATCGTTGAACGGTTTGTGAGGGGTAGCGTCACTATTCTGCAAACCGAGCAACGTAAGGTCTAAAACTCTTCACTTTTTGGCAGGGTCATTCGATGTCTAAGACAAAAAAAATACCTGCAGACATAGCCAGCGCCAAACGGGCATCCTGGCAGAAAAAGGCGTCTGAGGAGCTGCGTGGTGCGCCGCTAGAAAGTCTGACAAAAACAACTGCAGAAGGCATCGATATTGCGCCGCTTTATACCAGCGAAGATGCAGAGGGCTTACCGCATATGGGCTCCCTTCCCGGCGAGGCTCCTTTTTTGCGGGGTCCGCGGGCAAGCATGTATACACACCGGCCTTGGACCATCCGTCAATATGCCGGTTTTTCAACGGCCGAAGAAACCAATAACTTTTTCAGGTCCGCCCTAAATGCCGGCCAGAAGGGCCTGTCTGTTGCGTTCGATCTTGCGACACATCGTGGCTATGATTCTGATCATGAACGGGTACGCGGCGATGTTGGCAAAGCCGGCGTTGCAATAGATACAGTCGAAGATATGAAACGTCTATTTGACGGCATCCCTCTGGATAGCATGTCTGTTTCCATGACAATGAACGGTGCTGTTCTGCCTGTATTAGCAAGCTTTATTGTTGCTGCCGAAGAGCAGGGTGTGCCTGCTGAAAAGATATCTGGCACCATCCAGAATGACATTCTCAAAGAATTTATGGTGCGAAACACCTATATTTATCCGCCCAGCCCTTCAATGCGGATTGTTGCTGATATTATCGAGCATACGGCGAGCAATATGCCGAAATTTAATTCCATCTCGATTTCTGGCTATCATATGCAGGAAGCAGGGGCAAACCTTGTACAAGAACTCGCTTTTACAATTGCTGATGGGCTTGAATATGTAAAAGTAGCGACTGACAGGGGCTTACCAGTTGATAGTTTTGCCCCCCGGCTCTCCTTCTTTTTCTGTATCGGCATGAATTTCTTCATGGAAGCGGCTAAGCTCCGCGCGGCCCGCTATCTTTGGTCACACTGGATGGAAAAACTGTTTCAGCCACAAGATGAACGCTCTATCATGTTGCGTACACATTGCCAGACATCCGGTGCGAGCTTGTCTGAACAGGATGCCTATAACAACATTATCAGAACAACCATTGAGGCCTTAGCCGCAACCCTTGGTGGGACCCAATCCTTGCATACAAATTCATTTGATGAAGCGATTGGTCTGCCGACTGCTTTTTCAGCAAGGATTGCCCGAAACACCCAGCTTATCCTACAAAATGAAACTGGTATCACCGATACTGTCGACCCTCTTGCAGGCTCCTATTATGTTGAAAATCTAACAGCAGAGATGATCGAAAAAGCAGATGCGCTGATCACTGAAATCCAGGAGATGGGCGGCATGACCATTGCTGTTCAAGAAGGTCTGCCAAAACGTGAGATCGAAAAAATGGCGACAGCGCGTCAGGCCAGAATTGATTCAGGAGCGCAAGTAATTGTTGGCGTCAATAAATTCACGCCAGAAGACGATATCGCTGTTGATGTGCTTGAAATTGACAATGACGCTGTGCGCGAAAAACAGATGGCGGCTTTGCAATCCATTCGTGAACGCCGCGATGATGATGCAGTTACCGCAGCGCTAGCCGCGATATCAACAGCCGCGACGACGCAAACCGGCAATCTGTTATCGCTGGCTATTGATGCAATGCGTGTTCGGGCAACCGTTGGCGAGGTCTCACAGATACTCACCGATGTGTTCGGCCGCTATTCGGGCAAGCCTGAGGTCGTCAAAAACATCTATCAAGAGGCTTATGGTGGTGGCCCTGCTATCGATGCCGTAAAAGCCTCATTTCAGAAATTTCAGGATGAAACATCCGAAGTTCCAAAACTCTATATGGCAAAGCTTGGGCAGGATGGTCACGATCGCGGTGCCAAGGTCATCGCCAGCGCCTTTGGTGATTTTGGCATTGAGGTTGATGTTGGCACGCTATTCCAGACCCCTGAAGAGGCCGCCGATACAGCCATTGAGACAGGCGCTCATATTATTGGCGTCTCATCCCTAGCAGCAGGGCATAAAACCCTGCTTCCAGAGCTTGTTCAGCACCTGAAAGAAAAAGGCGCTGAGGATATTTTAGTGATTTGTGGCGGCATCATCCCGCAACAGGATTATCAATTCCTGCTTGATGCAGGCGTTGCAGCAATTTTTGGTCCCGGCACACCTGTTCCAGACGCCGCCTGCACGACACTTGATGCAGCAACAGATAATATGCGGCGAATGCATAATTATCGCAAAGACCGGCTCTCATCCTAAAAGCTGACTATGGGCTACCGCTAAGATATGACCGAAATAGGGTGCCCGGCCTATAGCTCGCTCAGCTTTTTCGTTGGGGTAATCGCCTCAATAGAAATGTCTAGCTCCAGAATGCCGCCATGCGGTGCCTCAGACAGCGTTTTAAACGCCGCAGCAAACTCTTGTGTGTGCGCAACCTTAATACCCATCATGCCATAGGCTTGTGCAACGGCTGTGAAATCTGGATTTACAAGCGTTGTACCTGAAATACGGCCCGGATAATCACGTTCCTGATGCATACGAATAGTGCCGTAAGAACCATTATTGAGAACCAAAATAAGGGGCTTGGCGCCTGACTGAACAGCTGATCCAAGCTCAGCAATACCCATCTGGATATCACCATCGCCGGCAAAACAAACAACCATCCGTTCAGGGCACGCAACACACGCCGCAAGCGCCGCCGGAAGGCCATAGCCCATCGCGCCACTTTGTGGGCCAAGCAAGCGTTGACCTGCGCCAAAGGCAAAACATTTATTCGGCCAGAGCGCAAAATTGCCAGCGCCATGCGTAATAATAACATCATCGGGAAGAACGTCCTGCAAATGGCGCATCACAGCTGCCATATCAACAGGTGAGTTCTGTGCAGGAGCATGCAATGACGCTTCATAGTCTGCACGTAATGAGGTGCGCCACCCTTCCCGCTCAGTATCGTTGCCATTTGGCAATCCGGTTGCGCTCAGCGCCGCTACCATTTCATTTGGCCCTGCATGGAAGGCAATATCTGGCTGATAGACTTTTCCAATCTCAGCGTCAGATGCATGACTATGAATAATTTTCTGCACTGGATTAGGAACAGATAAAAGCTCCCATGCGCCTGTTGCAGCTTCACCAAATCGTCCATTCAGGCATAAAATAACATCCGCCTCTTTGATCGCTTTGCGGATATGGGCTGCCATGCCAACACCGGCATCACCAATATAGGCAGGACTATGATTATCCATCACATCTTGATAGCGGAATATCGCAGCAACAGGCAGACCTGATGCCTCAGCAAACTGGCGTAAATTCTCTTTGCCCGCCTCAGTCCATCCGCCGCCACCTGCCATAACAAGCGGACGCGCGGCCCCTGCTAGAAGCGATAATGCCTCTGCAAGATTATGGTGAGATACGCCTGCTTCTGCAATCTTAACAGGGCGGCATGGTGCAGCATCCGTCATCTCTGTCAGCATATTTTCCGGCAGGGCAATCACCACAGGTCCGGGCCGGCCAGAAAGAGCGATATGCCATGCATGGCTTATCACTTCAGGAATACGGTCCGCATCATCGATTTCAGTTGCCCATTTCGCAATTGGCCCAAAAAACGCCCGATAATCAACTTCCTGAAAAGCTTCTCTATCACGCTGGTCCGTGCCAATTTGACCAATGAAAAGGATCATTGGGCTAGAATCCTGCTTTGCGCTATGAATGCCGATTGATGCATTAGTTGCCCCGGGGCCACGGGTCACAAAACAAATGCCTGGCGCACCAGTTAATTTTCCCCACGCAGCAGACGCAAAGCTTGCCGCGCCTTCCTGACGACAGAGGGTGAAATTAATATCAGCATCATGCAGCGCATCAAGCACGGCCAAATAGCTCTCGCCCGGAACGCCAAATGAGTGCGAGACACCAAGAGATTCAAGACAGCGCACAAGTAACTGGCCACCTGACCGCGTTTTTGTTTCTGACTGTGATGACATGGTAATTCTCCTGATAATCAATAACCTGGCATCTATGTTGCTGCCCATTTCAAGTCAGAAACTATCACCTATCCAACCCCTATGGTCAAGCAAGCAACGCACTAATTTAGGGATTAATAGTAAAGAGGAAAAACAGCTCGCCTTGACAGCCGCATGCCTGCTTCCCACATAAGGTTCACGCTCAAAAGCTGTCTAGAAAAGGAGCTTGATGTTATGAATTTTGAACATATTACCGCTTCGGCGCGCACCCTGTTCGGGGCCGCCCAGACACATGCATTGCGCCGCAGCCATCAAAGAATGACTGACCTTCACCTCCTTGCCGCCATGGCAGATGATAAGGCGCCGCTAATTCCCAAGATATTAAGCCGCGCAGGTGCTGATACAACAGGGCTTGTTCTGGCTGTTGATACGGCTTTGAAAAAGCTTCCCGAAGTTCAGGGGGACGGCGCCGACAGCCTTCATATTGATGCCAAGCTCGGCAAAATGTTGGCAGATGCTGAAAGCTGGTCACAACAACGCGGTGATAGCTTTGTTGGTTGTGATGCGCTTATCCGTGCGCTGGTATTTGCCGGCGGGCCGGCTGCGAGTGTGCTTGCGGATAGTGGGCTGAACAAAAATAAGCTGGATGAGGTGATAGACGGGCTACGCAAAGGCAGAACAATCGATAGTGATGCAAGCGATGAAATGCTGGAAAGCCTGTCCAAATATGCTACTGACCTGACGGCTCTGGCGATGCAGGGAAAACTTGACCCTGTTATTGGCCGCGAGGATGAAGTGCGCCGGACCGTTCAAATTCTGGCCCGCAGAACAAAGAATAATCCTGTTCTTATTGGCGCGCCGGGGGTGGGCAAAACTGCTATTGCCGAAGGCCTTGCGCAGCGTATTGTTAATGGCGATGTTCCAGAGGCATTGGCGGATAAAACTTTGCTGTCGCTTGATATGGGCTCTCTGATTGCAGGCGCAAAATATCGCGGCGAGTTTGAGGAACGGTTAAAATCTGTTCTTTCTGAAATTGAGGCAGCAGATGGTGATATCATTGTCTTTATTGACGAGATGCATCAGCTTGTTGGCGCCGGAAAATCAGATGGTGCAATGGATGCCTCTAACTTACTGAAACCGGCTCTGGCCAGAGGACAATTGCATTGCATTGGCGCAACAACCCTTGATGAATATCGCAAACATGTTGAGACTGATGCAGCCCTGACCCGCCGCTTCCAGCCTGTTTATGTTGGCGAGCCGGGCGTAGAGGATACCATTTTTATCCTGCGCGGTCTGAAAGAGAAATACGAGTTACATCACGGGGTGCGTATTACAGATGATGCTCTGGTTTCTGCCTCCCAGCTTTCACACCGCTACATTAATGAGAGGTTCCTGCCCGATAAGGCGATTGATGTGGTTGATGAAGCTGCCAGTCATCTTCGCATTCAGTCAGACAGTAAGCCAGAAGCGCTTGAAGCAACCGACAGGCAGCTTATGCAGCTCCGCATTGAGCAGGCCGCCTTACTAAGAGAGACCCAGTCAGGCGCCACCAAAAAGCGACTATCTCAGATTGAACAGGATATCAGCACTCTTGAAGCTGACTCAAAAATACTGACCGAACAATGGGATGCCGTAAAACGCCGGATGGCTGAAATCAAATCACTGCAGCAGCAGATTGAAGATGCACGCCATAATCTTGATGTCAGCCAGCGTCAAGGCAACCTTGAAAAGGCAGCCGAGCTTACCTACGCTATTTTACCGGGTTTAACCTCTGATCTGGAGGCTGCCAAAGCTGAATTATCTCACTCTGAGCTGTTTAATGAGGAAGTTGAGCCACGGCATATCGCCTCTATCATTAGTCAGTGGACAGGCATTCCGGTAGATAAAATGCTGTCAGGTGAACAGGATAAACTTCTTGATATGGAAGCAGATCTTGGCAGCCGCGTTATTGGGCAAAGCGAAGCTATTTCGGCGATTGCGCATGCCACACGGCGCGCCCGTGCTGGCTTGAATGATCCGCATCAACCGCTTGGCAGTTTCCTGATGCTGGGACCAACAGGGGTTGGCAAAACAGAATTGGCAAAGTCGCTGGCTGATTTTCTGTTCGATAAGGATGATGCCATTCTGCGTCTTGATATGTCTGAATATATGGAAAAACATGCGGTCTCGCGTCTTATTGGTGCGCCTCCGGGCTATGTTGGTTATGACCAAGGCGGCAGCCTTACTGAGGCCGTGCGGCGCCGGCCCTATCAGGTTATTTTGTTTGATGAAGTTGAAAAAGCGCATCCAGATATCTTTAATATTCTGCTTCAGGTTCTCGATGATGGACACCTGACGGATGGTCAGGGCCGCAAGGTTGATTTCCGCAACACAATGATACTTCTAACCTCTAACCTTGGGGCAGAACATCTTCTGGCCCTAGAAGATGGACAGACGGTAGCGGCAGCCCGAATGGCTGTAATGGATGATGTTTCAGCAGCTTTCAGGCCTGAATTCCTGAATAGGCTTGATGCTATCCTGCTGTTCCAGCGGCTATCACGCGGAGATATGGGCGCGATTGTTGATATACAATTTGCCCAGCTAGCAGACAGGCTCACATCACGAAACATCACCCTGACGTTAAGCGATGAGGCGCGGGACTGGCTGGCAGATAAAGGATATGACCCACGCTATGGTGCGCGCCCGTTGAAGCGCTCATTGCAGACCGAGCTTCAGAACAAGTTAGCAGAAGCTATTCTATCTGGTAAAATCGGGGATGGTGATGCTGTTCGTGCAGATTTGTCCGATTATGATGACGGCATTATTCTTATCACTGCAGAGACGCCGCGTGATGTGCCAACTCTGAGCCAAAGCTAGCATAGTATTTCCTGACAGCATGCATATCCTTATGCTGTCTTATCTGTCATAATATGGCCCTGTTTTCTGTTTTAAGGTTATGATGAAACAGAATTGCACCATATTTGTGAGTATTATCCTTTGGTAGAATTTGCCGGCCACATAAAACAGATGATGAGGATGTTATCGCCAGTATTGCGCGTGCCAGTATTGCGCGTACCAGTATTGCTTCTGTTTATCGCCCTGCTTTGGCATAACCAAGCTTTGTCTGAAACGACCATTGATTTAGGTAATGGATCAGCTCTTTCCTTTCAGTCCGGCAGCTTATCTCAAGATTATAGCACTGCTGACCTCACCGGTATTACCCTTACCGAAAATGGCACAACGCTGTTAACAGCCGGGCGTTTTCAGTTTTCATCCTTCATGCAGAAGGGCACAGCTGTGATTAAGGATGGCATCGCAACGACAGTTAGGTTTGAAAATGATGATGCGATAATAACAGTTGGCGCGGTTCAGGCATCGCACCTTCCGCTATCAGATGAGACCATTATTCTAGCGAATGTTGCCGCCCAACACCCCCTGCTTCTGAATGCCCAAGATATCGTTATTCATATGAAGCAAGAGCCGTTTATTTCGATTGCTGTTGGAAATTTTGAGCTTGATGGCGGAACCGGTCTTATCAATAAACCGCCTCAGACAACAACATTTTCTGTCTCGGAAATTGGCATTACCAGCCAGAAAAACCCAGCCTTTACTATGGCTCTGTCTGCGCTGGGATTACAGGAATTATCACTTGATATGACAGGCTCTGCCCAGAAAACAGCTCATAACCAGCTTGTTTTTCTTGAGTCAGACTTTCATCTGAACATAGCAGGACTGGGCCGGATAAGACATTCATCGCAAGTAAGCGGTAGCGAAGATATGATTAATATCATTATTGAACAGCAACAGAGTCAGACTGGACAGATAACAGACATATCAGGCGATGAGTGGAAAAATATAGCGCTTAACAAAGCCGAGTTTGAAATCACGGATACCGGTATTCTCAGCGCGCTTGAGACAACAGGTCAGGTAATGCCTCTTGACCAGCTCGCCGACGGATTATCCGGAATAGCCAGCCTCTTCATGCCAAAAAATGGCGGACGTGTTACCGCCCCAATTAGGCAGTTCCTGCTACAAGGCGGCAGTCTTCTGGTCTCGTTACACCCGCAGATAGCGCCGCAATTCGGCAGCTTTTCATCGCTGTCAAACAATCCCGACGGTCTGGTTGACCGTCTTGGGATTGATGTAACCCACCTGCCCTGACAACCGGAGTGCCGGCAAGCACCCCCGCTCGACCGGCTCACGAGCCTATCAGACAGATAGGCCGCGTTCCATGAGCCGTGTAAGACGCTGGGCAAATTCAGGCAAATTAGACGGTGTTCTGCCTTCCAGAATCTGAGCCTGATCAAACAGCAAATAGGCAGCATCATTTACCAATGTGCTATCTGAGCTATCCTTCAGGCCCTTTACCAATGCGTGGTCTGGATTGATTTCAAGAATTCGCGGCGCGCCAACAAACTCTTTATTATGAGCTTTCATGAGCCGTTCCATCTGTACATCCATGCCGTTTTCATCAGCAACAAGACAGGCTGGGCTTTCGGTTAATGTTTTTGACAGGCGCACATCACCAACAGCCTCTCCTAACGCTGATTTGAATGTCTCAAGCAGGCTGCCAAAACTTTCATCCTTAGCAGCATCATCCTCATTACCCTCTTTTTTATCATCTTTTGGTGAGACAGCATCTAGATCATGCGCCCCACGCGTTGCTGACGCAAAAGATTTACCCTCAAATTCAGTCACAGACTGCATCCAAAACTCATCAACAGGATCGGTAAGCAGAAGCACATCAATATCGCGGGCTCTAAAGCCTTCTAGATGCGGACTATTCTGCGCCTGCTCTAATGTTTCTGCTGATAATGTATAGATTTTATCCTGTGTCTCCGGCATGGCACTCACATAGTCAGCAAGGCTTACAAGAGCGCCTGAGCGTGCTGAGGTAAACAAACAGAGCTCGAGCAGTTTCTCGCGGTTATCCGCATCTTCATATAAGCCTTCTTTGAGGACAATGCCGAACTGGTCCCAGAACTCATCATAGGCTTCTCTGTCCTTATCCTTTTTCTTCTTTAATTCGGACAGGATCCGGCGCACTACGGCCTTACCAATTTTCTGGACAGCTGGATTATGCTGTAGCATCTCACGGCTGACATTCAAATCAAGGTCAGGAGTATCAATAACACCGCGCACAAACCGGAGCCATGGCGGCACAATTTCTTCGCATTCATCAGAAATAAACACGCGGTTAATATAAAGCTGCATGCGTGATTTTCTGTCCGGATTAAATAAATCAAACGGCCGCGCAGTCGGCACAAATAACAGGCTGGTATAATTAACAGCCCCCTCAGATCGGTTATGCAATGTCAGGAACGGCTCATCATAGCTCGCGCTAATCTGGCGGTAGAATTCAGTATAATCTTCGTCCGAGATATCTTTTTTCTCACGCGTCCAGAGCGCAGAGCCGGTATTAAGCTGGCGCGCTTCATCAACAAGTGCTGGCTGCCACATGACCTGATAGCTTAAATGGTCTGAATATTTCCGCACCAGATGACTGATACGTGGCTCATCGAGAAATTCCTTCGCATCTTTTTTCAAATAGAGCGTGATGTCTGTGCCAGCGGCTTCGCGCGTTGCAGACGAAATTTCATAGCCTGTCCGCCCATCAGAGGTCCAGAGATTGGCTGTTTTTTCGCCCGCTTTCAGCGAGAGCACATCAACTTTATCCGCAACCATAAAGGCTGAGTAGAAGCCAACACCAAATTGGCCAATAAGGCTGAATGCATCACCTTTTTCTTTATCGGACGCTTGCGTAGCTTCTACCTGCTCAAGAAAGGATTTTGACCCAGAGCGCGCAATGGTGCCCAAAGACGAGATCATATCATCTTCTGAAAGACCAATGCCATTATCACTAATCGTGAGCGTTTTTGCCTTCTCATCCACAACCAACGAGATAGAGGCGGTCTCTTCTGTTTGAAGTGACTGGTCTGTTGCTGCCAGATAACGGCGCTTATCCAATGCGTCTGACGCGTTTGAGATAAGCTCACGCAGGAAAATTTCCCTGTTTGAGTAGAGTGAATTAATCACAATATCCAGAATTTTTCCGGTATCCGCTTCAAAGGAGCGAAGTGTATCAGCCATCATCTAAACCCTTATTGTTTGTGTCATTCTTATCTTGTCCTACGCTATGTGGGGAGACTGTTTCTACCTGTCAAGATGAGAACATAACCAAAAGCTGGTCAAGCAGGTGAACACGGCCTATATCTGATATCAGCAGAGGCACTTAATAAGGATTTTGAATAGATGAAGCAGCGGAAAATGATGTTGTGCAACTAGATACCGCTCTTATCCTTCAACCGCTTATTCGCAATGAAAAAGTCACGCGCCTGACGCGTTCGGCTGAAACTAAGCTAGACGAAGCTATCGGGCTGGCTGAAGCTATTTCACTTGAAATTATTCATCACGAAATTCTGACCATTAATACTGTCCGCGCAGCAACCTTGATTGGGACAGGCACTATCGCCCGCATTGCCGAGCTTGCAGAAGAGTTCGACCACCCCCTCATCATTATTAACACTACCCTATCACCTGTTCAGCACCGTAATCTTGAAGAAGGGCTGGGATGTAAGGTCATTGATAGAACAGCGCTTATTCTAGAAATTTTTGGAGACCGCGCACAAACTCATGCTGGCCGATTGCAGGTTGAGCTTGCCGCCCTTTCCTTTCAGCGAAGCCGGCTTGTGCGGAGCTGGACCCACCTTGAGCGACAGCGCGGCGGCGGCGGCTTTCTCGGCGGTCCTGGCGAGCGTCAAATCGAGCTTGATAGGCGGATGTTATTAGACCAAGTAAAACAGATTAAGCATGAGCTGAATGATGTTGAACGCACCCGCCATCTTCAGCGCCGTAACAGGCTGCGCTCAAACACCTCAACCATCGCACTTGTTGGCTATACCAATGCTGGAAAATCAACCCTATTCAATATCCTGACAGGCGCAAATGTGCTGTCCAAAGATATGTTATTTGCCACTCTTGATCCAACGATGCGAGGGATGGAGCTGCCCTCAGGCCGTGAGATTGTCCTTGCTGATACGGTTGGGTTTATCTCTGACCTACCAACCGAACTTATCGAGGCATTCAAGAGCACACTCGAAGAAGTCATTCAGGCAGATATCATCTTGCATGTACATGATGTCTCATCACCGTTGCTCGAAGAAGAAGCATCAGACGTACGCAGCGTGCTTGAAGATATTGGCCTGTCGCTGGATATCCAGAAAGAACGCATTATAAACGTCTATAATAAAGCAGATATTGCCGCTGTAACGCCGGATATTGATATGTTTGGCAGCGAAAGCCAGCCCCAGATGATTACATCAGACATGCTACCCTCAGACGGCACCGTCATCTCTGCGCTCTCTGGGTTTGGCCTTGATATCTTGAAACAGGTTATTGATGACAAGCTTGGCGAGCATGACCACCTGCAGTCTTATTCTATTCCGCCGCAACATGCAGACGCATCAGCCTGGCTTTATCAGCATGCCAATGTATTGCATAGTGAGCATGATAAAGATGGCAATCACCAGATAACAGTAAAGCTGTCAGCAGCTGATGAAGCCCGCTTCAAGAGCAGCTGGCCAAATCTCAGCAGTAACGATAAAGAGGCGCTGCTATTGTTTGAGCCAGATACGCTACCGCTGGTGGGGCCCGAGCATGAGTGAGCTTAAATCAATACTGATAACAGGCTGTTCTAGCGGTATTGGCTATGATGCCGCCCATGCCTTGCATCACCGCGGCTGGCAGGTTTTTGCGACCTGCCGAAAACAAGCTGATTGCGACAGGCTGACGGCAGAAGGCCTTACCAGCTTTGTTCTGGATTATGAAAATGAGACATCAATTGATGCTGGTTTTGACAGGGCAATGACACTCAGCAACGGCAGGCTTGATGTGCTTTTCAATAACGGTGCCTATGCCATTCCGGGCGCAGTAGAGGATTTGCCAACCGATGCATTGCGGCAGATTTTCGAAGCAAACTTCTTTGGCTGGCATCATTTATCGCGTAAAGCAATGGCAGTGATGCGCGCTCAAGGTCAGGGACGTATCCTGCAGAATTCGTCTGTTCTGGGCTTTGCTGCTTTGCGGTTTCGCGGCGCCTATAATGCCACAAAATTCGCCCTTGAGGGTCTTAGTGACACACTGAGGCTTGAATGCCATGGCAGCGGTATTTCGATTGTGCTGATTGAACCCGGCCCGATTGCTACGCGGATCCGGGAAAATAGTGTGCCGCATTTCGAGCGCTGGATTGACTGGCAGAATAGCGTTATGGCTGATAGCTACAAAAATACGCTTATTCCCCGCTTAACATCGGTGAAGACGAAAAAGGATAGATTTGAGCTCAATGCATCTGCTGTCACTCATTGTGTGATTGATGCCTGCGAAGCCACTGTGCCGCGCATTCGCTACCGTGTTACCACAGCCACGAAAATCATGTATGCGCTCAAGCGATTACTACCATCGCGAATGCTGGATAAGATTTTGGTGAATATTTAGGCGCGACTGCCAGCTTCAATTACAGCCTTCTCTACATTAGCTTGTGTCACCATCTCATTGATAATGCCATTGGTGAGGATTTCACCATGCTTGTTATCCGCAATAAAGACGCCAAACGCGTCTGTGCCATAATCACGTGCCGGAATAAAACAGAAAATTTCCGGCAGCGTTTCAGGTGCCTGTTGCACGAGCAAATCAAGCGCATCTTCAGAATCCATATCTGACCAGCAAACTGCCATCATCGCAAAGAATGTCTGTGTGCCTTTATCAGCAACATCCATTTCAACAGACCAATGGATAAGCACATCATCTGTATGATGAGCTTTGCGTGCCAGCGAAAGCTGCCCGTCATAATCTTTCATAATCTGGTTGAGACCAATAATAAGAGGGGGTACGTCTTTAGCAGGTGCTGCCATGGAAAAAATGCTCCGCTATTCAGAGGAAAAGAAAAAAGACTGGTTTATTTATGACAGGCGTTCTGCAATGGCCTTGCCACATTCAATTGTATTGGCCTTACCGCCCAAATCGCCTGTCCGGAGACGCTCATCAGGCAACACATCTTCTATCGCAGCAACAATTTCATCTGCGGCCTGCTTATGTCCAAGATGTTCTAGCATCATAGCACCTGCCCATATCTGACCAATCGGATTGGCAATTCCCATGCCGGCAATATCAGGAGCAGAGCCATGAACAGGCTCAAATAGTGACGGAAAATCACCTTCTGGATTTATATTACCTGATGGCGCAATGCCAATGGTTCCCGTGCAAGCCGGCCCAAGATCAGACAGAATATCCCCAAACAGGTTAGAGCCTACAACAACGTCAAACATATCTGGCTTCAGCACAAAAAATGCGGTCAGGATATCAATATGATATTTATCAACATCAATATCAGGGTAGTTTTTTGCCATATTTTCTACCCGCTCATCCCAATAGGGCATAGAGATAGAAATGCCATTTGATTTCGTTGCAGATGTGAGATGTTTTGCCTCACGCGATTGCGCCAACTCAAACGCATAGCGCAGAATACGGTCAACACCTGTGCGCGTCATTACCGTTTCCTGAACCACAAATTCGCGGTCTGTTCCTTCAAACATACGCCCGCCAATAGAGCTATATTCGCCCTCGGTGTTTTCCCGCACAATCATAAAATCAATATCACCCGGCTCGCGTCCAGCAAGTGGTGATGGGACACCCGGCATAAGCTTGACGGGCCGTAAATTTACATATTGGTCAAACACACGGCGGAATTGCAGCAATGAGCCCCACAATGAAATATGATCTGGCAAGCGGTCTGGCATGCCAACTGCGCCAAAGAACAGAGCATCATGACCTATCAGCGTTTCTTTCCAATCATCGGGAAGCATCTGACCATGAGCTTCATAATAATCAACAGACGAAAACGGATATTCAGTAAATTCCAAATTGATGCCGTGTTTTGCACTCACTGTTTCAAGAACACGAAGTCCTTCAGGCATAACTTCTTTGCCGATACCGTCACCTGCAATCACTGCTATTGAATATTTGTTTTTCATTTATCTCTGCTCAAAACTAGATTTTTATGAAGTGAGACGGTACAACGTATCTGTTAAGGTGACAATCACCTCGTATAAGTTTTAGGGATAACTTTGCCAGCGTAAGATCTGATTTTCTTATCGCCTTTGTTAACGATGGCCTGCTTTGAATATGATATGTTTATATTGTTTTTTTCGCAAAATAAGGAGCAAAAACGTTCATGGTTACCTCACTGATTGATGGTTTTACAGACTTCCGGAATGATTTTTTTGGGCAAGATAAAGCATTCTTTAAACGCCTCATTCGGCGTGGCCAGCATCCAAAAATTATGATTATCTCATGCTCTGATTCTCGCGTTGACCCGGCTATTTTGTTTGGCACACGCCCCGGAGAGCTCTTTGTCATTCGCAATGTTGCCAATCTGGTGCCACCCTACCAGCCTGATGACCAATATCACGGGATTAGTGCGGCAATTGAGTTCGGGGTGCGCGACCTTGGCGTTGAGGATATTGTTATTCTGGGCCATGCCTATTGCGGCGGTGTGAATGCGTTATGCGAACATGCCCGCGGTGAAGCCGCTGAAGATAGAGAGTTTATTACACCGTGGATAAAAATTGCGCTTCCTGCTCTTGATGAGCTTCGCGGTTCCGATCCGAAATTTGAAAATATCAAAGCTGTCGAACAACATTCCATCATGAATTCGCTCGATAATCTGCGCACCTTTCCGTGGCTAGCAGAGCGTGAAAAACAAGGAAGCCTTGCCTTGCATGGCTGGTGGTTTGATATGGATAGCGGCGCATTATGGTGTCATTCACCGCCAGACCGCAGCTTTACCCAGATGATCCCGTCGGTATCAGAGTAACTTTTTATGAGCGCTTCTGACTGGCTAGCTCTGTTTAGCATTTGCCTTATGGGCGCTTTCTCTCCTGGCCCCAGTCAGGCAATGGTCTTATCATGCGTGGCGCATTATGGAAAAGCTGCTGGCATGCGGGCTGCGCTCGGACATGGGCTTGGCGTTCTGTTATATGCTTTTGCATCAGCAACTGGCCTGAGTGTTCTGATACTCACCCATGAACAGGTTTTCACTTACGCTCAGATTGCTGGGTCTGGGTTACTGCTTTATATCGCGTTCGGGCTATTTCGGGCTGCGATGCGTCCTGCGCGCCCTGACGCAGCGCATGATCCTGAAAATGTTACCGACGCCATTCTGCTAAAAAGCTTCCGTGACGGCTTTCTTATTGCGGTTTTCAATCCTAAAATAGCTGTCTTTTTTCTCTCACTCTTCAGCCAGTTTCTTGGCCCAGAACAAACGATTGTAACCCACATTCTGATGGGGTTACTTGCTGGCGGCATTGATACCTTTGCGTATGTCAGCATTGTGATGCTAGCAAGCCTTCCAGCGGTCACAATATTCCTTGCCAGATATGAGCGGAGCCAAAATCTGCTCTTTGCTATTATTTTAGGGCTTCTCGCTGTTTCGATTGCAATACCATCGCTGAGCCGCATCATCTAATCGTAATGCTTTCTATTTTCTTAAGTGACGTTTGAATTACAGTTTTTGTCGTTAATTTATCAGTGAATTATTCTTGAAAGACGTACCGACAATTAGGGTAATTTCAGCTAAGGATAATAGTAAATGGGCGCATTTCCAATTTTTGCATCGAGACGAATTCGTACAACTCCTTTTACAGAGAGAGTCGAAGCATCTAAATTGTCTAGTTATACAGTATATAATCATATGCTTCTCCCAACGTCTTTTGCTTCATTAGAGGAAGATTGCGCACATCTTAAAAAACACGTTCAGATATGGGATGTTTCGGGACAACGCCAAGTTCAGATCTCGGGACCAGACGCTCATGAACTTGTAATGAAGTTAAGCGCGCGCGATATCTCTCATGCAAAGCCAGGTAAATGCTATTACGCACCCATTACAGATGGTCGGGGCATGATGCTGAATGACCCCGTTATCCTCTGTCTTGATAAGGATAAATATTGGTTATCCATTGCTGACTCAGACATTGCGCTATGGGCTGCTGGCATCGCAGAGGGCCTTCAGATGAAGGTTGATATTTATGAGCCAGATATATCGCCTTTGGCAATTCAGGGACCAAAATCTAACGATGTAATGGCGGAATTATTTGGTGATGAAATTCGTTCACTTAAATTTTTTAATTTTGGCTATTATAACTGGCGGGGTCATGACCTTGTGATTGGACGATCTGGTTTTTCAAAGCAAGGTGGTTTTGAAATTTATCTGCACGATACCGCGCTTGGAACAATCCTGTGGGATGACCTATGGGATATTGGAAAAGACCATGAAATGCGGGCAGGATGTCCTAGCATAATAGAGCGTATTGAAGGCGGGTTACTATCATATGGTAATGATATGACCCGTAACGATACCCCACTTGAATGCGGATTAGAGAATTACGTGAACCTTGAATCAGATCATGATTTTATTGGAAAATCGGCGCTAAAAAATCAGGCAGCAGAAGGCATTAAAAAACATTTAGTGGGCGTCAAAATCTCAGGATCGCCTATCACACCTCTGTCAAATACGTTAGCATGCCGCCAAGATAATAGAGAGGTTGGAAAAGTAACATCTGGATGTTATTCTCCTGATTTTAAGAGCAATCTTGGAATTGCCATGCTAGACAAAAGCATTTCAGCGTCCAATGAGCCGATAGATATTCTTATCGGTGATGAATGGAGAAAAGCAGAAACCGCACCAATACCGTTTGCATAAACTGCTGTTGCTGAATTGATATGGAGATAAACGATGCATAATTCATTCAGTTTAGCTGTTATTCCAGGTGATGGCATCGGAACAGAGGTTACTGCCGCAACGCTGGCGATTATTGACGCTGTTCAACAGCGTGTTGGCGGATTTTCGCTTGCCTATGATACGATTTCTGCTGGTGCATCCTATTATAGCGAGACAGGTCAGGATATCGAACAGGATGGCGAGGCACGTGCTGGAAAGGCTGACGCTATTTTCCTAGGCGCTATCGGCCTGCCTTCTATTCGCTCAGCAGATGGAACAGAAATTTCCCCGCATCTCAGACTGCGTGAAAAATATGAGCTCTATGCCGGTGTCCGCCCCGTAAAAGCCTACCCTAATGCACCGCAAAGGCTGGCTGCTCCAGAAGCAGCCGGGCTTGATATGGTCATTATCAGAGAATGTACCGAAGGGCTGTTCTATACTGCCGCCGTTCATAACCGAAGCCCGAAAACAGATAATACCGAAGCCCGTGAGACATTGCGGATTACCCGTTCTGTGACCGAAAGGCTAACCGATTTTGCCTTTAAGCTGGCACAGCGACGCAAAGCTCGTGGCGGCAAAGGTGAGGTGACGTGCGTTGATAAAGCAAACGTCTTTCAGGCCTTTGCTTTTTTCCGGACTATTTTTGATGAGCGCGCAGCACAATTTCCTGATATCGCAGCCCGTTATGCCTATGTAGATGCGATGGCTCTGGACCTTGTTCGCAAGCCGTGGGATTTTGATGTGCTGGTAATGGAAAATATCTTTGGAGACATTCTCTCTGACTTAGCCGGCGGGCTTGTTGGCGGCATGGGCATGGCAGCCTCTGCTGAAATCGGAGACAATCATTGTCTGTTTCAGCCTGCACACGGCTCTGCGCCAGACATTATGGGTCAGGATAAAGCAAATCCGCTTGCTGCTGTTCTCAGCGGCTCATTAATGCTGGACTGGCTGGCTGAATTATCCGGCAACTCACACATGTCAGATGCCGGCCAGATTATAGAACAGGCCGTTTCTAAAGGATTCCATGACAGACTGTTGCGTCCAATGGAATTTGGTGGTGACATGGGGCTAACTGAAATGACTGGCGCGCTTTTATCACTTGTTAAAACAGTGTCTGTTGATGGATGATAATGTCGCAGCCAAACATGCGCATTACAAACGCCTATTCACATAAAACAAACGGACCAAACAAGGAATAAACAAAATGCAGGATGTCTTTCTTCTTTCGGCAACACGCACAGCTGTTGGCACTTTTGGTGGCACGTTAAAAGATAAAACGCCTATCGATCTAGGAATTGAAGTAGCTAAATCAGCGATTGAACGCTCAGGCCTGACAGCTGATGATTTTGGTCATGCTGTCTTTGGTAATGTTATCCATACAGAACCACGAGATATGTACATCTCTCGGTGTATTTCTATTGGTGCTGGCATGGCCGATACAGCTCCTGCCCTAACGGTGAACCGGCTCTGCGGTTCAGGCCTTCAGGCAATTGTGAGCGCCGCACAACTTATCATGCTGGGTGATGCAAATGCTGTTCTTGCAGGCGGCTCAGAAGTAATGAGCCGCGGCGGCTACCTTGTGCCCGCCATGCGCTGGGGCGCGCGTCTTGGTCATGGGGAAATGACTGACATGATGCTTGGCGCTTTGCATGACCCGTTTGGCATTGGTCATATGGGCATCACGGCTGAAAATGTCGCAAAAGATTATAATATTAACCGTGAGGCTATGGATGCGTTTGCGCTTGCTAGTCAGCAACGCGCTGTTGCCGCCATCGAAGCCGGTTATTTTGCCGATCAAATTACCCCTATTGATATTGTGAGCCGGAAACAAACAATAAGCTTTCAGGTTGATGAGCATGTCCGCAGCAGCACAACCTTAGACACGCTACAAGGATTGCGGCCTGCCTTTGATAAAGAAGGCATGGTGACAGCTGGAAATTCATCCGGCATCAATGACGGCGCTTCTGCTGTAACACTTGGTACCGTTGCGATGGCCGAAAAATCTGGCAAAACGCCCCTGGCAAAAATCGTCAGCTATGGTTTTGGCGGTGTGCCGGCCCGCATCATGGGTATGGGTCCGGTTCCGGCATCCAAGATGGCGCTTGAACGTGCCGGTCTTACTGCAGGCGATATTGATATTGTTGAAAGCAATGAAGCGTTTGCGGCGCAAGCCTGTGCTGTCTCACAAGAATTAGGCTTTTCATCAGATATGGTAAATCCAAATGGTGGCGCGATTGCGCTCGGGCATCCGGTTGGCGCAACAGGCTCTATCATCATGACAAAGCTGGCTTATGAGCTCCATCGCACAGGCGGGCGCTATGGCCTTGCAACAATGTGTATTGGCGGCGGTCAGGGTATTGCTGTGATTATTGATACTAAAATCTAGTCACGCCAAAGGAATAATCTCTTAAATGACCTGTCGTCATCGACAAAAAAGGGCAGCTTATGCTGCCCTTTTTGCCATCGTAATACCCCTTATCAATTAGCTGCGCGGATAATCTGCCCATCCGAGCGGGCCGCCGCGGAAGCGCGGGAAACCGATACCCATAATACAGCCAAAATCAGCATCATCACGGTTTGCAACAATACCTTCTGATACAGCTGTCCGGCATTTTTCGACCATTGGCGCCAGCAATGTTTCTGCAAGTGCCTCAAGTTCCTGTACATCATATGATGCGCGGGGGCGCACCGCTTTCTTACCATCCCAGTCATAAAAGCCTGAGCCTGTCTTTCGGCCCAATGTGCCAGCCGCTAGCTTATCTTCAAGGGCCGTGGCCGCAGCCTCCGGCATTCCTAGAACCAGACCAACATCGCGGCACACATCAAGACCAACCTGATCGGCAAGCTCAATCGGCCCCATCGGCATCCCGAACCTTACTAATGCTTCATCAATCTTATCGGCCGGTGTGCCAGCAACCATCTCAGCTATACCTTTGAACAGATAGGGCAGAAGCGCACGATTGACCAAAAAGCCTTTGGTTGACTTACAGCGCACGGGCATCTTCTTCAACTGACCTGAGAAATACATTGCACGTTCAAGGAAGCTCTCATCAGAGAGAGCGCCGGCAATGACCTCAACCAACGGCAGAACCGGAACAGGGTTAAAGAAATGCAGCCCGATAAGACGTTCCGGCGAGGAAAGGCCTTCAGCAATATCTTCAATCTGAATAGAAGATGTGTTTGTTGCAAGAATAGCATCCGGCTTGGCATCTGCTTCTACTGCGGCAAATACAATTTTTTTGATATCCAGATTTTCAGCCACAGCTTCAATGATAATATCAGCAACCTTTACACCGGCTCCTGCCTTATCACCTGTCAGGCAGGCTTGGGCTGCTGCACGTTTTGTATCATCCTTAATGCGGCGCTCATACAACGCGGTAGCGCGCACCAAAGCTGCATCAATAGCCGCACCATCACGGTCTGTTAGCGTCACATCAAAGCCTTGCATTGCTGCAACAGCCGCAATATCGCCGCCCATAGTGCCAGCCCCAATCACATGAACTGTCTGAATTTTACTATCGCCGCGCGCTGATTTACGCACAGCATCTGTCATCTGAAAGACACGCCGCAAATGAACACTGGTTTCAGATAGCAACATGTTTGGGAAGCTGTCGCGTTCGGTTGCCGTTAGCTTCTGTGCATCACAACTCACAGCCCTGTAATGGTCCAGAATTCTGAACGGTGTAGGGTCCTGATAGCGGTGTGCACGGCTAAGATATTTATCTTCAGCAGCTGAGAGCGCCGCTGTAATATCTTCAGCTGTTTCCTGCACTGCCTCTGGAGCCTCAAGTGTTAGCATATCCTTCAGCGCGCCACGCAACATATCCTCATTGCCAACTAACGCATCAACAAGCCCCCATTCCAGAGCTTCAGTGGCGCGCACCATGCGGCCGGTCAGTACCATCTCCAGCGTGCGGGCGACACCAATGCGGCGAACAGCGCGGCCTGTGCCGCCATAGCCCGGCATAATACCAAGACTGACCTCTGGGAACCCAAGCTGTGTGCGCGGACTATCGATAGCAACAATCCGGCCAAACGGCAGAGCTATTTCAAGCCCCCCGCCAACAGCAATGCCATTTATACCCGTTGCGGTGGGAAGTGACAGCGCTTCAAGGCGGGCAAAAACGCCATGTGCCAGATCCATTAATTCAGCAACTTCAGCTTCGGTTTGCAGAATAGAGAATTCGTTTATATCAGCGCCATAGACATATCCGCCCGGCTTGCCAGAGATAAAACAAAGACCTGTTAGGCTATCATCTGCTTCAATTTCCGAGACAAGCGCTGACATTTCTTCGATAACAGACCGTTTTAGAATATTGACCGAACTACCCTCAACATTCATCACCATCCAGCCAGTGCCGTCTTCATCCTTGTCAAACTGCCAATGCACGTAATCCATTTTCTCTCCCCATACGCGCCCTGGTAGCGCGTAACTGTTTTAGTGTTTCACGATTTTTATTATCTTATTTATAAAAAAAAGCAGATTGATATATGCCTGATGTATCAGCAAAAATATTGACTAAGGTAGCAAGGTTTCATTTATTAAGGGTAGGCTTTTTTTAAATTATTTATTTCAGATTAAGATAGATGTTTCGGACTTTACTCCTATGCTTGTGTCTTTCAGCAATCATCTCAACGCCAACACTTGCAGCCACAACGATTGAATGCAAAGTAAAAGGGTTAGGAATTCGTTATTTCAAACTTGAAGGCTTTTTCACCAAAGAGGTTTTTGTCAGAAAAAGCAATCAAGAGTGGAAAACATGGCGCCCAACCAATGAAAAGCAGACTTTTAGGATGGGCAATAACGAAGCATTTTGACAGGTTGCAAAACATCGTCACCGCGGGAAACTTATCTGGGGTGATACAATTGTGAACTTTGACAAACCCTCTTGGGGGATGCGCTACAGATTTTCAAAGCCCGGTCAGGATTATGTTGACTTACAACCAAATGGACGCGAGTCAGCAACCTGCCAATTCTGGTAATACCCTTCCTTTCCAGATTTAGGTTCGCAGAAAGCTGTTAGCCCGGCTTATGCGGCAATCCGTTCACCACGATGCCCAAAGACAACTTCATGGCCTTCTTCAGGGTTACGCGGCACATTCAAAGATAGAATGAGTGAGAGAGCCGCCATAGCAGCACCGGCAAAAAATACCGCAGATGGGTTTATCAGCCAGATAAATCCAAAGGCCGCAGGGATCACGACAGCAGCAATATGATTAATCGTAAAGGCAACGCTTGCTGTGCTTGCCATATCTTCAGGCGCGCCAATTTTTTGGAAGTAGGTTTTGATAGCAATCGCAAAGGCAAAGAACATATGGTCAATTACATAAAGCCCTGCTGCCACTGTGCCGCTTTCAACAAAGGCATAGGCAATAAACACAATGATGAGGCCTATATATTCAACAACAAGAGCAACGCGCTCACCTACCCGGCCGATGATTTTACCAACCAGCGGGGCAAGCCACATATTAAAGGCCGCATTTAACAGAAATAATGCTGTAATCTGCGCCAGCGAGTAGCCAAATTTCTCCACCATAAGGAAACTAGCAAAAACCAGAAAAATCTGCCGGCGCGCGCCTGCAATAAAGGTAAGCGCATAGTAAAGCCAGTATCGTTTGCGCAGAATAATCTGGCGACGCTGAAAGACTTTCTCCCCAAAATGAGGAAATGCCATGTACGCAAATAACGCCATTAAGATAGTGACAATTCCCGCCCCAACATAAAAGAGCTGGTATGATGAAATATCGTTCACAAGGCCATCAGTGCCGGCAAGCGCTTCCCATGAGAACGAGCCAACACCCGCCATATAGACACACAGAATAACACTAAGCGTAAGCAGCTGGGTGAAGGCGCCAACGCCATAGATTTTCCCCATCGTTTCTGGCGCTGTCTTCTTATCGAGCCACTGCAAGGTCAAAGACTGGTTGCAGGCTTCATAATAGTGAAAGCCAATTGAGGAGATAACCGTTGTGATATAAAGCCCGATGACTGTCGGAAAATATCCCGTCATCGCAACCCCAGCACCCAATATACCAAGCGCCAGAAGGGCCAGCCTTTGTTCTGCAATCACCAGAAGCAGATAAACAACCAGAAACGATAAAAAGCCAGGCACTTCGCGCAGCGACTGTAATATCCCAATTTCACGGCCGGTAAAATTGGCGAACTCAATCGTGAAATTATTCAACAGAACAGACCAAGACCAGAAGGCAATCGGCATGGCGCCCGCCATCACCATCAACAGAATTTCTGGGCGGCGCCATGAAGACAAAGAAAAGGAAGTCATAAAAATCACCTGCTAGGAAAACAGTACATTACGGACTAAGGCTATTAGAGTTAGCATAATCCACATTTACATCCTACCGATTTCAGCTATACCGGAACGACTGCCCGTACAGCGAAGTTATGAAAGAAGTGTCTCATTCCTGTGTCTATACAAGCCACCCATAACGCTATGATGCGTCCTGTTCTTGGTATTCTTCTGATGCTTGGCTTTGTTGTTTTTGGTCCAACAATTGATGTTTTTGCCAAGCTTGCAGGGGAAACTATTCCTTTGTTTCAGATCTCTGCTTCACGATTTGTTGTGCAGATTGTGATTATTCTGCCCTTTGCCTTATGGTTTGGCGGGCGGCTCTTGCCATCAGGTTCAGAAAGCCTGTTATATCTGACACGTGGCGCGCTTATTCTGAGCGCCTCCAGTCTCTTTTTTGCTGCTTTGCGCGACCTGCCGCTTGCAGATGCGCTTGCTATCTTTTTTGTTGAGCCTTTTATCTTACTTCTTCTTGCGGCTGTTTTATTAAAAGAGAAGCTTGGCTGGCGACGCCTTAGTGCCTGCGGCGTTGGGTTTTCCGGTGCTTTGCTTGTTATTCAGCCACAATATGACACGATAGGATTTGCCTCTCTGTTTCCCATCGGAACAGCGGTTTGCTTTGCGTTCTACCTGCTTCTAACCCGCAAGATGGCGCAACATATCGCGCCGATTACCCTTCAGCTCAATACATCTATCGCAGCGGCTCTTATTATCGTGCCAGTTATCATTATCTATGAGGGAAGCGGAAATGCATATCTCGACCCTGTCTGGCCATCATTCTATGATATGCTACTGCTGGCGGGCGTTGGGCTAACAGCAACCATTGCACATATGTTTTTAACCTATGCATTCCGGTTCTGCCCGGTCACGATTTTGGGCCCACTACAATATCTAGAGCTTGTTTCGGCAACTATTTTTGGTCTTATTGTCTTTAGCGATCTGCCAAACACTACTAGCTTTATCGGGATGGGGATTATCGTGACGTCGGGCTTGTATGTGCTGATGCGCGAACATGCTCTTGAGAAAAGCCGTGCCCAGCGCGCCGACACGCCCTAGCGGCGAAACCGCTCCATCCAGCCAAGGCCTGCATCTGTTGTTGTCCTTGGCCGGTATTCTGCGCCCAAAAAGCTATCATAGCCGTCTTCGCATAATTGCGGCAGCACAAAGCTATAATCAATCTCACTTTTGTCTGGCTCGCCTCTGTCTGGTACACCAGCAAACTGGATATGGCCTATCATATCTGCAAAGGCACGTGCCCGCATAACAAGGTCACCTTGCATGATCTGAATGTGATAGCAATCAAACATAATTTTCACAGAAGGGCGCCCTACCTTATCCAGAATATCGGCAGCCTGTTCAAGTGAGGTAAGGAAATAGCCTGCGGCATCTCGGGTATTCAGCGGTTCAATCAGCAGGCCGCAACCAGCAGCATCTGCCTTGTCTGCCGCATATTTTAGATTTTCAACAAAACAGGCCGTACTAGCAGAATCAACCGCCGTCTTGCCTGCCATCACATGCACATTGCGGCACCCAATAGCGCCGGCATAGCCAATTGCTTCATCAATCACAGCCCGTGCTTCAGCCTCACGCCCCGGAATGGCACACACACCATTATCACCAGCCGCAACATCCCCGCGGCGGGTATTGAGACCCAGCATAGGAAGTCCTGTTTCTGCGAGCACCTGTTTGATTTCAGCAGCATCCACATCATACGGCCAGTGACATTCCACCGCGCCAAACCCAGCGGCGGCGGCGGCGCGAATAGCATCGGGCAGCGCATGCTCTGTCCAGAGGAAGCCAAGATTGGCTGAAAAAGGCAGGCTAAAGTCAGATGGTCTAGATGTCATGTAGAAGTGCTCCGATAAGACATGAAAAAAATGGCCATATAAAAATGGTTATCATGAAAAAACAGGCGGCCCGAAGACCGCCTGTACTAAAGATATCATAACTATTCACAGAAAAGCGAATAGATGATTAGTCGATAAGACCAATCTTGCGCATGTAAGATAGGTTTGAATCAAGAGCTTCTTTTGCAAGTGGGCTCTTACCAGCAAAATCGTACCATGCTGCAACAGCAATTTCGCGGAATTTCTTACGCTCTACTGTTGACCAATCAATAATTTCCAAATCACCAGCTGCTTTATCTTTTGCAACTTGGTCAAGGCCATCAAGACGTGAATCACGAAGCATAGAAGACCATACTGAATAGGTCAGCGTTTCCATAGCAGCCTGCTCTGGCTTAGACATTTTATCCCATACACTTTTGTTGATGATTGTCTGAAGGTTAGCCATAGAGTGAATGCCTGGATAGAGCGGGTATTTCGCAATTTTGTGCATCCCTGAGGCATGGTTATTGATGTAAACAGAAGCATCGGCGGCATCAACAATGCCCTTCTCAAGTGATGTATAGACTTCTGAGAACGGGATTGATGAAGGTGACGCACCTGCACGACGGAACACGTCAGCAGCTAATCCTTCCGGTGAACGAATCTTTAGTCCCTTAAGGTCAGCAACACCGCGAATTGGCACTGTTGATACAAATGCTTCCTTACCATAAGGGCCACATCCGAGAACGTGAATCTTATTCGGCATCAACGTATCATATATCTTCTGGAGCATTTCCTTGCCACCACCATGCATACAATATTCTACATACTGGTCAGGGGTATCGTAGCCCGCAATCAAATCGCCCATGATAGCAAATGCCGGGTCACGTCCCGCAAAATAAGCGATCGCATTCATATCCCCATCAAGGATACCGTTTGCAACAGCATCAATTGTTTCACGGTGAGGGACGACTGCCTTTGTGGCCAGAACATCCATTTTGAGGCTGCCATCTGTCACAACCTCAAGTTGCTTCCAACCATCTGTTAAATAATTATATGCCCAGTCACCCGATTTTGAGCTAATCTGGAACTTTAATGTTTTTGCGTCTGCAACTGCTGCAGTCATAACAAGTGCACTTGCTAAAACGCCTGTTAGTAATTTTTTCATGTTTTTATTCCTCTCATGAAAATGCGTGACTTAGCTAAACCCATCGGCCAGATGAAACATAAACCAGATGATAGCTACCCCAAAACTTAGACCAACAGCCCAAGCCCATATACCATATGAATGAACCTGATCGTCGCGGGATTCTGAACTCATAATTATCTCCTCTGTCGTTTCATGCCCATATCATTGGCAATTCAAGTTAAGTAAAAATGTATTTCTTCTGGCTGTAATCTTTAATTTTCTGTTATTCTTAGCCTTTTCAAAGCATAAAAAACAACCAACCATCTAAAAACTAATACTTTTCGTTAAGACAAAGCTTGCATAGGTATTCAAAAGTCTGCAACCTAAAAAAATAATTAAATGACATTTGGGGGGAGATTTTAGTCTCATGTCGACACAAGCACAGACATCTGGACCGGCAGAAGAGCAGGTTTTCAAGGCCACGAAAGATGGCTTTAGGTTCTTTGACCATTTTAGTAAATTTTCAGGCCTTGCGGTTGCCCAGCTCTATCTGCTGTGCGCGCTTGCAACAGCATATGAGGTTATCTCACGCTATGTTTTTGATTCGCCAACACAGTGGGTTTTTGAAGTTGTAATGGTTTTATGTGCGACAGCATGGATGCTGTCTGCTGCATATATTACGCTTCATAACCGCCATATTGGGATTACGGTTTTTTATATCATTGCGTCAGACCGAACCAAATGGTGGCTTGATCTTTTTGCGATGAGCGTTGGGATTCTCGCCCTGTGGTTACTGGTAGATGATACTGCGATTCGCGCCATCGAATCAGTAATGATGACGGAACGTGCTGGCTCTGCTTTTAATTCTCCAGCGCCATTGATTCTTAAATCGATGCTCTGTATCGGGGCATTCCTCTATCTTACCCAACTTTATATCAATTTATATCGCCACTTTCAGTCATCCTTTGCGAAAAGCATTATCCTTGCCATTGGTGCTGTGATTCTGCTTCGAATCATTGCTGTGATGGGCGAACATCTGCTTGGTATAGGCGGCTTATTCAGCTCAATTAATGGTGTTTATGGCAGTGTTGGCGCCTTAGTTGACCCGTCAGTTTACGTCAATATGCGTGATATGGATATCAGCATCGCCAGCCTGATAATTGTGGCGATGATGCTGGCCTTGATGATGACAGGTATGCCTCTTGGTGTTGTCACACTGTTTGTCTCTATTTTGAGCGCCCTCGCCTATTTCGGCTATGGCGGATTATATCTTGTTTCAACAAACGCCTTTGGCTTACTCGAAAAGTACCCGCTGGTTGCGGTGCCGTTATTTGTTTTGATGGCATCGATACTAGAGCGTGCCGGTATTGCTGAAGATCTGTTTGACGCTATGAGCTTGTTTGCTGGTAAGTTGCGCGGCGGCGTTGCCATTCAGACAATTGCTGTTGCAGTTGTGCTGGCAGCAATGTCAGGTGTGATGGGTGGCGAAATTGTGATGTTAGGCCTGGTTGCCTTGCCACAAATGTTGCGGCTTGGCTATGACAGGAAAATGTCTATCGGTGTCATCTGTGCCTCTGGTGCGCTGGCAACGCTTATTCCGCCTAGCATTATCATGATCATCTACGGGCTGTCTGCTCAGGTTGCGATTGGCGATCTATTTATGGCTGGTGCTGTCCCGGGTCTGATGCTTGCGGTATTCTATGCAATCTACGTCCTTATTCGCTGTAACCTCAATCCGTCGCTTGCGCCAACAGCTGAAGAAGTTGCAGGTGTCCGCGGTCAAGAAATGAAGATGTCCCGTGAGAAGTTCTATGCGGTGATGCTCTGTATTTTCCTTATTTTCTGCGTCATGGGCTCTATCTATGCAGGTATCGCCTCGGTAACAGAAGCTGCAGCGGTTGGCGTTATTGGAGCGATTTTTGTTGCTGCGATGCGTAATTCCTTTAGCTGGTCTCTGCTTCAAAAAGCCCTTGCTGGCACAATGTCTACTGTGGGCACAATTATCTGGCTTATTCTGGGTGCTGTTGCTTTTGTTGGTATCTATAACCTGATTGGTGGGGCTGACTTTATGCGCTCCTTATTCTCAGGTCTTGGCCTGCCAGCCATTGGTATCGTGTTTGTGATGATGGCGATTCTAGTTGTCCTTGGTACATTCATGGAATGGATTGCTATTGCCTTTATTACTGTGCCGGTATTTGCACCAGTGATTACGCAACTGGCGCCAGAATTGGGCTTAGAGCCTGAATGGGCGGCTGTTTGGTTCGGGGTGTTGTTTGTTATGAACATTCAGATTTACTTCCTATCACCACCATTTGGCCCTGCTTGTTTCTGGCTGAAGTCGGTGGCGCCAGCTGATATTACCCTGCAGGAAATCTTTGCAGCCGTAATACCGTTTATTGGTCTTCAGATCATTGGTATGCTGATGGTTATGTTCATCCCGGACATTGCTCTGTGGTTCCCCAAGTTTCTATCCTAACAGTTCAGGATATGATCTGACCTAACCTTATAAGGGGGCATTTCTTCGCGTTACATATGACGTGTTGCAATGCCCCTTTTCCATCTTGAAAAGGACTTTATTATGGCTTGTGTACTTGTGACTGAAATTATGGACCCCTCTGGCACCTCCATCATAAAGGACGCTGGCCATGACGTGATAGAAGGCTGGACATTATCAGCAGATGAGCTTGGTGCCCGCTATCCTGATATTGACGCTATTATGGTGCGCACCAATAAGATTCCTGCTGATATGATGGCACAAATGCCAAACTTGAAAATCGTCTCTAAACATGGTGTTGGCTGTGATAATATTGATGTCACCTATGCCCGCGCCAATAACATAGCTGTTGCGATTGCGGTTGATGCAAATGCCGATTCAGTCGCAGAACATACGCTCATGTTTATGTTAATGCTGGCAAAAAATCCGCGTGAGATGGACCGTGTTGTGCGGGAGGATTACAGCCTTCGCAAAGCAACTAAGGCGGTTGATATTGGCGCTCGCACTGTGCTGGTTGTCGGCTATGGCCGGATAGGAACACGTGTTGCACGGCTCTGTGCCACCTTTGGCATGACGGTTCTTATTCATGATACAAAATTCACTGGTGCTGAGACCAAAATTGATGGCTATGAAGTAGTGCATGATATTGATGAAGCGCTGCGCCGGACAGATGTGCTAACAGTTCATATCCCGCTCACAAATCAGACTGCGTCTCTTTTTGGCCATGACAAGCTTCATATGATGCCGGCGGGTAGTTATGTTGTTAATTGTGCGCGTGGCGGCATTATTGATGAAACTGCTATTCGCGATCTTACCCAGTCAGGACATCTGGCAGGCGCTGCCTTTGATGTCTTTTCTCATGAACCTATCCTACCGGATAACCCAATCCTTGCGGCAAAAAATACGCTGCTTTCTGCCCATACCGCGGCCTTTACAACCGAAGGCCTTGAGCGGATGGCATCGCAAGCTGGCCAGAATATCTGTGACCATATGAACGGCACACTCTGCGAAGATAACATCTATAAATTAGAGGCGTTTTCAGGCACTTAGCCAGAATATTGCGCGGCGATTTCAGGGGTCCTGTAGGGGCTATCTTGTGCGAGCAAATTGTCAGGAATATCCAGCATTAACCGGCTGAGCAGAAGATAGCTGAGATTTTTGCCGTGCCTGTCGACATTACGTGATTCGTTCACCCCGCCATCAAGCACGCCTGGGATAACAAAATTCATTGCCTTCAGATTGGGCAGCAAATAGCGCATGACAGACGTAGCGCCTACTTGGGAGAAAACATCCATAACGACCGCCTCGGTAACGCATGCTTCGATGAAGGCATAGCCAGCCTCATCATAGGCAATGACAGAGACATTACTCACATTACCTTTATCACCGGCTCTCCCATGGGCAATTGCGTGAAGCGGAAGGCGCCATACCTTATCACTCATCTTTTCATTCTCCATTTCTGCATTACGGTGTCTTGCATCGTGATTATCCTGCTGGCACGTCACGAACACTGACATGCGGTTCTATTGCAGCGCGCGGCATCAGCACTGATGCTGACGACATCTGTTCGGTAACAGACCCGCGGAAGCCGCCGCCTGCTGCAGGACCAGAACAATATAAGGATTGCAACTCATCATGAAGCTTCTGGGCTGTTGCACGGGTCTCGCTCACAAGCGAGAGACGCAGTCTGTAATCATCATCAAAGCGCAAAGAGGCGCGGCGCTCATCTGTTAGAATGCCGCCATCAAGCGCCGAATAGGCACCGAACACATCCATTCTGATTTCCTGATTACAGCCACTTTCTGCCATTCGGGTTTTCACTACATGCCCCGCAAGCTCTGCTCTGGCAAGACCGTTAGCGCCGCAATAGCTCATCTCTGCTTCAGCCAGCCAGCCACCTTCAACACAGACAGTTATTTTCAATGTTTCCGGCGGCAATGAGCCTTTCACACCGGCAACACGGATACGATTGCTTGCGTCTTGTGTAACTGTCATCTGGGTTACATCTGCTGTCACATCTGGAACAAGATAACGGGAGGGGTCATGCATTTCATAGAGCAGTTGCTCGGTAACCGTTGCCGGTGAAATAAGCCCGCCTGTCCCCTCTGGTTTTGTAATCACAAAGCTGCCATCTGCAGTGACCTCGGTAACGGGGAATCCTACATGGGCAAGGTCTGGCACATCCTTAAAACCGGGATCAGCAAAATAGGTGCCTGATACCTGACCGCCACATTCCAGCAGATGACCACAGATGGTCCCCGCAGCCAACTTATCTAATTCATCTTCTGCCCAGCCAAATTCATGGATAAGCGGCCCCAGAACCAACGCACTATCAGTTGTTCGGCCAACAAGGACGATATCTGCCCCTGTTGCCAGTGCAGCTGCTACATGACGACCACCAAGATAGACATTCGCAGAACAAATTGTCCGGCCAGCCAGTGAGGTGCCTTCCATTGTCTCTGCTGCAAGCAGCGCATCATCATCAAGATATTCGCGCACATCATCACCTGTTAGCACAGCAATCTTGAACGGCTTTAATCCCTGTTCTGCTGCTAATTCATGAATACGGCGCGCTGCTGCTTCTGGGTTTGCGGCTCCCATATTAGAGACAAGTGTTATGCCTGCTTGTTGGATATCGCCAAGTATATCTGTCACATAATGATCAAGATAAGGCGAGAAGCCTGCCTCTGGATTGGCTGCCTTGGCTTTCTGGGCTGAGGCAATTGTCCGCTCAGCCAATACTTCAAACATCAGATACCGGGGGCCATCGCATGATTTCAAATGCTGCACCAAAGCCTGCGCAGCATCAAACCGGTCACCGGAAAACCCAGCACCATTTCCAATATGAACAATTTTTGACACGATTTTTCTCTTTCCTTGCCTCTTGAAACAGGTCTTTTTTATCAAAAATAAGGCAAAAATAATTAGATATTATGTAAAAACCTCTGTCAATTACTTGTTTGAAAAGGATAATTGAGTACACTTAATTCTATCTTTTCTTATTTGTGGTTTGACCTTATTCATGCCCACGCCCAACAGCGACACTATTTCCGCCGACAAGCAGCAGCACCGCTATCCGCTGACGGGCCTACTTATGCTAGGCCTTATGGGGTTGATATTGCTTGGCCGGATGACAGGTATTAGCTTGTTTGATAGTGCGGCGCATCTGGTAACAATTCTTTTGGTAATACTTGGCTGGCGGGTTATCGGTTTGCGCGAAATCTACCTGTTAAGCTGTTGTGTTATTCTGTCAGGACTTGCTTATTACCTGCTTGGGTTCCAGCCGATAATTTATCAGGAGGCCTTTGCGCAGGCAGCCTTTCTGATGGCGTTCCTGCTTATTTTGTCCCTGCTTCATGAAGCGGCCATGACCTCGCCCTCTGTTGCAGAATGCGGTAAGTTCCTAACCCGCCAGAGAGCAGGCCGGCGATTTGCGGTGCTCTTTCTTGGTAGTAATTTTATGGCTGTTCTGTTTAATCTTGGCCTAGTATCTATCCTCACGCCTCTCATCCAGAAGGGCCTTGAACAGGACAAAGGAAACCCTAGCCTGATGAAATTACGTGAGCAACGCCAGATTACGGCGATGCTACGGGGTTTTGCTTGGTGTGTCGTCTGGTCCCCAACTGCGATTGCACCGCTTGCCGTCTTTGAGCTCATAGATGGCATTAGCCGCCAGCTCTGGACAGCCTATGGGATAGTCTTTGCGCTGGTGATGTTCGGATTAGGCTGGGCTGAAGATCAGTGGCGGTTCAGGAATGTTCAACGCCAACCCTCATCATCAGACATCACGCCATTTCCGTCCTCTGCCTTTCTTCGGTTTGGTATAATACTCGCCATTCTGTTTGGCATGGCTGTTATTCTGTCGATTTTATTTGACGATACAATTGTATTTGGGCTGCTGATTTCATGCCCTCTGGTGATGCTTGGCTGGCTTTACCGGCAGACAAAAACTATCCCCCAGAAAGAACGGTTTCCAGCCTTTGTAAAACGGCTTGATGAAATAAGCTTTATTGCCCTTCCTAAAAACCATCAGATTATGATTACCCTTGCGGCATCTGGTTTTATTGGGCGGATTGGCGCTGGCATGATACCGGCCGAAGATTTTGCCAATGCACTCGGGCTGTATCATATGCCTGATTATATGTTTTTAAGCCTGTTATCGATAGCCATGATACCTGTATCATATCTTGGGGTAAGCCCGATTATGATGGCAGTCTTTTTTGGCAGTATTCTGGGTGCACTCCCGATCCTACCCGCAGACCCTACTCTGGTTGCTCTGGCAATTTCCAGCGGCTGGGCGGTCTCGATGACAACCTCACCTTTTGCAACAGTTGTGTTAATGATATCGCGGCTGAATAATATCAGTCCCCTTCACCTTACCCTGCGATGGAGCGGGGTATTTTCTGTCCTTGCGCTATGCCTGATAAGCGCCATGTTCTTTGTTATTACAGGCGGCACCTAACCATCATTTTATTTTTGCGCTGGATCGCTGGACAGGCTAGTATCTTCGCGCCACACTCAGGTCGTTAAACGTTAAAAATGGGAAAGATTTCTTATGTCAAAGACAGATAAGCCAACACTTCGAAGTGCACGCTGGTTCGAGCCAGATGATTTGCGGTCTTTTGGGCATCGCTCGCGGGCGCGCCAGATGGGCTACACGCCTGAAGACTGGGAAGGCAAACCTGTCATTGCTATCATTAATAGCTGGTCAGATATCAATCCCTGCCATTCGCATTTCAAAAGCCGGATTGAAGATGTAAGACGCGGCGTTTTTCAAACAGGAGGATTTCCTGTTGAATTGCCAACCTTGTCTCTTGCCGAGCAGTTCGTAAAACCAACAACCATGCTGTATCGTAATATGATGGCGATGGAAGTCGAAGAGCTTATCCGCTCTCATCCTGTTGATGGTGTTATTTTGATGGGGGGGTGTGATAAGACGACCCCTGCCCTGATTATGGGCGCTATCAGTGCAGGTCTTCCAGCTATCTTCTTGCCAGCAGGACCAATGCTGCGCGGCAACTGGCATGGCCGCACATTAGGGTCTGGGTCTGATGCATGGAAATACTGGGATGAAAGGCGGGCTGGCAATATTGATGAAAATCAATGGCAGGAATTAGAAGCCGGAATTGCGCGCTCCTATGGTCACTGTATGACGATGGGAACAGCCAGCACCATGACAGCCATTGCCGAAGCGCTTGGTATGTGTCTGTCTGGCAGCTCTTCCATTCCAGCGCCAGATGCTAATCATAAAAGAATGTCTGCTGAGACAGGCAGGCGCGCTGTTGAACTGGTAAATGAAAACCTGTGTCCAACAGATATTATTACCAGCGCCTCTGTTCAAAATGCTTTGCATGTTGCAATGGCATCGGGCTGTTCTACCAATGCTATCATCCATCTGATTGCGATGGCCCGGCGCGCTGGTGTGCCAATGGATTTATCCGCCTTCGATACCGCCAGCAAGGAAGTTCCTGTTCTGGCTAATGTGCGGCCAACAGGCGATACTTACCTGATGGAGGATTTCTACTATGCAGGCGGTCTTCCTGCGCTCATGAAGAAGATGGCAGCGAAACTTGACCTGACAGCCAAGACGATTGACGGCACAACGGTTGCTGAAAATATCGAAAAAGCTGAATGCTATAATGATGATGTTATCAGATCACTCGATAATCCTGTCTATCATGAAGGGTCTCTGGCTGTCCTGAAGGGCAATCTTGCACCCGATGGAGCGGTGATGAAACCAGCCGCAGCCGAAGCGCGCCTGCATGTCCATAAAGGCCCAGCGATTGTCTTTGATAGCTATGAGGAAATGAAGGCTGCTGTTGATGATGAAACGCTTGATGTAACAGCTGATCATATCATGATTTTCCGGAATGCTGGCCCTGTTGGCGGGCCTGGAATGCCAGAATGGGGCATGATGCCAATTCCAACAAAGCTGGTAAAGCAGGGCGTTCGCGATATGCTGCGGATTTCTGATGCTCGGATGAGCGGTACAAGCTACGGCGCCTGTATTCTTCATGTTGCACCAGAATCCTATATTGGTGGTCCTCTGGCGCTTGTTCAAACAGGCGATATCATTGAGGTAAACATCCCTGAGCGTAGTTTGAATATGCTGGTTGATGAGGCAGAACTAGCCCGCCGGAAAGCGGCATGGGTTGCCCCTGTGCCGTCAGTAACACGCGGCTATCAGTGGATGTCGGCCCAGCATATCCAGCAAGCTGACAAAGGATGTGACTTCGACTTCCTTGAAACATCGTTCGGGAAAACAGCAGGCGAGCCAGATATTTTCTAGTCTGGCTCAAACAGCTGCAAAGGAGAAAGCTGGCATGCAGGAGCCACAAACGGTGCTCATTACAGCGGGCGCATCCGGGATAGGGCGCGCTATGGCTGAGGCATTTCATGCGTCTGGCTATCTTGTTGCGGTAACCGATGTTGATAAAGACGCGCTGCATGCAATTACGCTAGAGATGCCCGATGTGATGTGTTTTAACGCAGATGTCTGTAATGAAGCTGATATGCAGGCGCTTGACGCTGCGTTGCATGACAGCTGGAACAGGCTGGATGTTGTGATGGCAAATGCTGGCATTGCAGGACCCACAGCCGCGCTGGCAGATGTTGATTTTGCAGATTGGCAACGCTGTCTGGCTGTTAATCTGGATGGGGCGTTTTTGACCTGCCGGATTGCGGCCAAATGGATGTCAGCCCAAAAAAAGGGTGTGATTACCCTCACCTCCTCTACGGCAGGCCTGTTCGGCTATCCCTTCCGCTCTCCTTACGCAACTGCGAAATGGGGCATTATTGGTCTGATGAAAACACTAGCAATGGAATTGGGACCAGACGGTATTCGGGTCAATGCTATCTGCCCCGGCGCTGTTTCGGGCGACCGTATGGACAGGGTAATTGCCAATGAAGCCCGCACCCGCGGGATCAGCGAAGACAAACTGCGCTCAGGCTATGCTGACTGTGTCTCGCTAAAGTCATTTGTTGACGCAAACGATATTGCCGATATGGCACTTTATCTGGCATCAGACAAAGCGCGGATGGTATCTGGGATGGCGATGGCTGTTGATGGTCATACCGAAAAAGTAACCTTGTAATATCCGATCCAACATATCAAAGGAGATAGACATGAAAAAGATTATTCTTACCGGAGCGGCTGGCCGTCTTGGCGGATATCTGCGCGAGCCGCTCAGCAAATTATGCGATACTCTTATATCCTCTGATATTCAGGATGATATCGGTACCCTGTTTGAGGGCGAGGAATATATTCAAGCCGACCTTGGTGATAATGCAGCGATGCAGTCTCTTATGGCAGGGGCTGATATGGTTGTTCATTTTGGAGGCCATCCAGATGAAAAGCCGTTTGATGAAATTCTGCATGCCAATATTGTTGGCTGCTATAATGTGTGGGATGCCGCTCATAAAAATGGGGTTCGGCGGATTGTCTATGCCTCATCTATTCACGCTGTAGGCATGCACCCTAAAAATCTAGCGATTGACCCTGACTCCCCGCATCGCCCTGACAGTTTTTATGGCCTTGCCAAATGCTTTACCGAAGATATGGCGCGCCTATACTGGGATAAAAAAGGCCTTGAGGCTATCTGTCTGCGGATCCTGTCTTGTGCGAATGTTACCAATGCACGGGCGGTTGGCTCATGGCTATCTTATGGCGACCTTATTCACCTTGTAGAGCGCGCTGTTACAACACCTGTTGCAGGGTTTGCTGTCATTTATGGCGTATCAAATAATGACCGCTCTCCGGTTGATAATAGTAAGGCAACATTTATTGGCTACCGGCCTCGTGATAATGGCGAGCAATTTGCTGAGGAAATTTTTGCCTCATCGCCGGCAGGTGACCCGTCTGACCTTGACCAAATGTTGCATGGTGGCCCCTTTGCCACAACCGATCTCGGAGAGAGCGGTGTGGCAAAGTTGGGCTTGAAGGAAAATTAATTAGTCTTAGCCAAACAGGTTGAAATATCAGTTCCCAAAGTGAGCATCATTTCGCTATACAGATCTTCACTTTCAGCTTGCTGCCGAACGCCAAGTACATCAATTGGCTGGTAAATCACATCACTGCCATCCAAAATTGCTTTCAAGCGCTCGGACGGTAACCCTTCTTGTATAAACAAACAGATAGGGCCGTTTTCTGCGATGAATTTCTTTGCCCGAACAGCTGTTCCTGCGCCATGAGCCTGTCCGTCACCCGCAATAAAAGTGCCGGTAGCCGTCAGAGAATATAATGCCTCAAAATACTGTAACGTATCATGCTCAAGCAGAAACTTTTTATCCTTATGGCCCATAAGTTTCTCTGACAGGGCTGAATGTAAATCAGCCAGGCTTTGCTTGGCTTGAACACCATTCGTCTCATAGAATGAAGCATTTTCATTATCAGCGCGGCTTAGTGCAGCCACTATCGTATCAATCCACAAGGTTGCCACTTTTGGAGACAACCATCCATGGGGGTCATCCTGACCAGCATGGTCGTGATGATCTTCATCGTCATGATGTTCATCTTCTTTATGTTCATCTTCTTTATGCTCATCTTCATGATGCTCATCTTCTTTATGAGCGACATCATGTGACTGATCTGAAGAGAAACTTTTTAAACTACGAAAGGGAACTTGCCATCCTGCATCCTCTTCATCAAAGGTGATGATTAAGGCATCAGGCGCCAACGTTAAAAATTTCTCAGAAAGCTGTGGGGTCAAATTTGGACCTACAGAAAATATAACATCAGCATTAGACAGACTTTTTGCATCTGAGGGGCGCAATGATGAGTGATGCGGATCAGCACCCGGTACCAAAAGCATTTTTGTACGCCCTCGGTCTCCAAGAACCATTTTCACCAAACTGTTAACCGGCGCAATATCAACAACAACCTGAAGTGGCTCAGCTGCCGATAATGAACCTGGTAGGGAAAGTGAAAGAAGGCTTGATGCAGCAAAGACAGCTGACACAATATTCCGCTTCATAATAACTCCTAATAGATAAAAATTGTTCCAGCCTAGCCAATGCTCTAAACTGAAGATAATTGGACATAATATGATTTGTTATGTTATAACATTCACTATTGTCAATAGATTACTTGTTGCCGACCCTTTTTTGTAGAGAAAAGCACTCATATGAATCTTAAAAAAAATTCACTGCATGACCATAATTCGTGCCGTCAAAAAGTGATGGAAGCAGCAAAAGCATATTGCGAGCAGAAGCGCCTGAAGCTCACGCCAGTCCGGGAAGCTGTATTAAATATGCTTCTGAATGAACATCAAGCGCTCGGTGCTTACGAAATTTTAGAAGGCTTAAGAGTTGCTGGATTCTCAGCACAGCCCCCTGTTGCCTATCGCGCGCTTAATTTTCTGAGGGATATAGGGTTTGTCCATAAAATTGAACAGCTTAATTCTTACATCGCTTGCTATCATCCTGACATGTCCCATTCACCTGTCTTTTTAATTTGTCAGTCTTGCAATGATATTACTGAAAAATCTATCGACAGACATAAAGATGAATTTAGCATTATGGCGGATGAAACAGGTTTTCAAATTACAAATTTGGTCCTTGAAGCCAAAGGCACCTGTCAAGCTTGTTTGGCGAACCTATAATGAGTACGCCCCTTATCCAGACAAAAAATCTCAGCCTGTCTGTCGCTGGCCAAGCCATTTTAGACAATATTAATTTTACAATTTCGTCAGATGAAATTGTAACAATAGTTGGCCCAAACGGGGCTGGAAAATCAAGCTTCTTACGGGCTCTCATTGGCGTTCAAAAAATCACAGCTGGTCAGATAATAACCAAAAAAAATCTTAATATTGGCTATGTGCCACAATCACTGAATCTTAATCGGCACCTGCCACTTACAGTGATGCGGTTTTTATCCCTCCCCAAAAGACACAGTAAATCAAAGTCAGCTGAGGCTCTTGGCAAAGCAGGCGTGCCAGATATTGCAAATAAGCAAATGGCTGACCTTTCTGGGGGCCAGTTCCAGCGCGCCCTTCTTGCCCGAGCCTTGATAGAATCGCCTGATATTCTTATTCTCGATGAAGCAACAGCTGGACTAGACCAGCCAGGAATAGCGCGCTTTTACCAGCTCATTGCGGATGTAAGAAAACAGTCAGGCTGTGCTGTTTTAATGGTCAGCCATGAGCTAAATATTGTCATGGGTGCCTCGGATAGAGTTATTTGCCTCAATCAACATATCTGTTGTCAGGGTACGCCTGACCTTGTTGCCTCAAATCCAGAATATCGTGCGTTGTTTGGGGTGAGCATACCCTCAGAGTTAGCGCTGTACACACATGAGCATGACCATAATCACGAACATGATGATACAGGCGCGTGCTTACCAAACGATTAACAAGCCCGAGGGCAAATAGAGAACAAATATGTTAGATGATTTTTTTGTACGGGCGGTAGTTGCCGGAATCGGAATAGCGCTTGTTGCAGCGCCTCTTGGGTGCTTTTTAATTTGGCGTGGTATGTCTTTTTTTGGTGATACAATCGCCCATGCAGCAATTCTGGGTATTGCCCTCTCATTTCTGTCAAATATTTCAACACAAATAGGGATTGTTATTATGGCCATATTAATGGCAGTAATTGTTGAATATTTTAAAGATAAAGGCCAAGCACAAGATACGTCTCTCGGGGTTCTTTCGCATTCTTCTCTGGCCATCGGATTAGTTATTATCTCGTTTATTGGACCAATGCAGTTCGAGTTAACAGCTTATTTGCTTGGTGATATTTTGGCAGTAACACGCTTTGATGTGATGGTAATCTGGGCTGGGGCTGCCCTGATTTTTGGCTGCCTTATCTGGAGATGGCAGGCGTTTCTCACAAGTACAGTAAGCGCTGAACTTGCCCATGCAAGCGGATTATCCCCTAAAAGGGAACATCTCTTCTTAACAATACTTCTTGCGATTATGATTGCTATTTCAATTAAATTGGTCGGCGTTCTTTTGATTGCTGGATTATTAATTATCCCCGCCGCCGCCGCGCGCTTTCTCAGCTCTACAGCAGAAAGCATGGCATGCATCGCAAGTATTCTTGCTCTCATAGCGGTGACTGCCGGCATGCAAATGTCTCTTATGCTCGACAGCCCAGCTGGGCCATCCATCATTAGTTGTATCGTTGTATTATTTATTGTTAGCAGTATCATTAACGCGCTACGCCGTAGGGCCTAACACTTAAAATCTTAAATAGATGTTTTTTACCCTCATTATTATTTTACAAAATAGCTAACTGAGTACATAATTTTGTCTTTAGCAAAGCGTAAGCGTTGAACAGGATAACGCCTTATTATTATCTGAATTCAAAAGGTACTTACATAAGATGCATCTTCCTCCCTTTGATAAAAAAACCCCTTTTTTTCGTGGTAATCTGCATGGTCATTCCACCCATTCAGACGGAGAGCTTTCGCCTGAGAGGGTTGCCGCCACCTACCGCGATTTAGGCTATGATTTTATCTGCCTGTCTGATCATTTATGGTCAGATAAACGCTATAGTGCGCCGACTGTTCTTGATGCATCATTTTTAAATGATCAGGATTTTATCACGATCCCCTCAGCTGAGCTTCATTGTCACGGCAAGCTATATGATCAGGATAATCTCTGGCATATTGTGGCTAATGGCCTGCCGCTGGATTTCACCCATGCAACAGCAACAGAGACAGCGCCTGAAATGGTCCAAAGAGCGATAGATGCCGGCGCCTATGTAACCATTGCCCATCCTGAATGGTGCTGCATGACCTCAGAAGAAGCGCTATCTGTGTCTCATGCCCATAGCGTTGAAATCTATAATCACTCCTGCGCTATTGGCTCCATGAGGGGCAGCGGTGTCACAATTGCTGACCTGCTGTTGAATAATGGCAAAAGGCCGAGCTTCACAGCGGCTGATGATAGCCATTTCCATACGCCTGATGCAGGAGGCGGCTGGGTCATGGTTGCAGCAGAACGCCTTGAGGCGGGCGCTCTTGTAACTGCCCTGAAAGCCGGAGATCATTATTCATCCTCAGGCCCCATACTGCATGATATTTCCTTAAACGGCTCACAGCTGGATGTGAAATGTTCTGCAAGCCACTCAGTCTCGCTTGTTGGTCCCGGGCATCTGGCGCAGAGCCGTCATGGACCAAACATTACCTCGACACAGTTTGACCTATCAGATGTTAGCTCTGAATGGTTCAGAGTCACGGTACGTGACAGCGCCGGCCGACATGCCTGGTCAAATCCCTACTGGCGAGACGTTCTTCAGGCATAATAGACATTGCTGATAAAACAAATCGTCAAAAAATAGACCTTTTGCTAACACTCTTTTTTTGCGCCAACAGCCCTTCTGGATAATTTATTCATCCTTTAGGTGCTGTTAGAATATCTTTTCTTACAAATTGCCAAAGGCAGGGTGATGGTGCCATCATTCTGTGCAGAAAAGCCATGATCCAGAATTTAGATGAGCAAATCCTCGGACATCTTAAACAGAATGCCCGCATGAGTTTTAGTGAGCTTGCAACCAAACTTAATGTGTCACGAGCGACAATTCAAAACCATGTCTCACGCATGGAAGATAATAAAACAATACAGCGATATACAGTTATTCTGCGGTCCGATATTGAGGTATTATCACCGTGCGAACATGCCTTTTTCTTCATTAAGTTTTCCGGAGAAGCCTCCTTGCAAAAGCTGCGTGATGACTTGTCGGGCATGCAAGAAGTGCATGATATCTGGGCTATTGCAGGGGAATGGGACTGTATTATTCTTGCCGCAGCCCCTACCTTGAAAGCGCTCAATGATCTGCGGCCAAAAATTAAACATGCCGCTGAGATCGAGCGGATGGAAACGCGGCCTATCCTTGATATTGCCTGATAGAGGTTTTACGTCTCCTGCGCATTAACACTTATCTGACAATGTTCTAGTCGCGCAAACCGGTAATCAGCAAACCGGTTATAGAGCATTGCTGCAATATAACGCACAACCGGCAGGCTAACCAGAATAGCCAGAGGACGCCATGTAGGTAGTTGCCGCCAGATAAGAATAAACGCATCAACACCAATATGCAGCCTGCCGTTCCTGTCAGTTGCATGAAGCCGGCGGAGCGCATCCATTTGGCTAACACCCAACTGGCTCAAAGGCGTTGCATCATGGGCAATATCAGACCAGATGAACTGACCTTCAGGTGCAATTTTTTTATAATGAGAAATCTCTTTTCGGCACAACCCACATTTCCCATCATAATAAACAGTCACAAGAGATGGCACAGGAGATGGCATATTATAGCGCTCTAATGACGGCGTTTTTGGTGGCTGGATCTCACTTTGAGAAAGGGTTGTCATGAAAATAAGTCTCTCTTTTAAAACGGATATTGCAGAACCATTCGATTTTCGCCTAGACTGATATTTGTTAAACTAGACCGATTATAAGTTTTAGAAAGATTCGTTTGTGAATATTACGTCCCTTCTTCCCTCAGACAAGCTTGCCCCGGCAGGACGTTGGACTGGTTTTCAGCCTTTCAATTTTGTTGGTGGGCATAATGATGCCAGTTTTGTGCCGTCACAAGCCTTTCAGGCATCTGTTTCCAGAGCGCTTGAAACAGATGGCCACCGGCTAGCCGCCTATAATCTCGGGGATGGACCGCTTGGGCATCTGGGTTTACGTCAGTTTATCGCTGGCATGCTGCACCGCAGAGCCGGCATGAGCTGTTCTGAAGATGATGTTTTGATTGTGTCTGGCTCCCTTCAGGCGCTTGACCTTGTTAACCAAACTATGCTGCGCCCTGGCGATACTGTGCTTATCGAAGCCTCAACTTACGCCGGTGTTATGAGCCGTCTTGACAGGATGGGCGTTCATTATCATGGCGTCCCGCTTGATGATGATGGCATGGATATAACAGCCCTAGCCTCACTGCTAGAAGAGCTAGCGTCACAAAATATCCGCCCCCGCTATCTTTATACAATTCCGTCTGTGCAAAATCCGACAGGCAGTGTGATGCCGCAGGAAAGACGAAAGCAAATCCTGAAACTTGCCCAGCGCTATAATGTCCCACTCTTCGAAGATGACTGTTATTCAGACCTTGTCTGGGAAGGTGACCGGCCGGCAACCTTTTATGGTCTTGCAGATGGCAAGGGTGTTATCTATTGCGGCTCATTTTCAAAATCATTAGCGCCTGCCTTGCGGGTAGGTTATCTGGTTGCGCCATGGGAGGTGTTAAGCCATATCCTGCCCTATAAAACCGATGCAGGATCAGGCGCTCTGGAGCAGATGGTGCTTGCTGATTTCTGTCCTGAACATTACGAAGACCATGTGACTGCATTAACACAGCATCTGGCGCAGAAATGCGATATCATATGTGCAGCCCTTGACCGTTATTTCGGGGCATCTGCTGACTATAAACGGCCGAAAGGCGGAATTTTTGTCTGGGTTACACTACCTAGCCATGTCGATAGCGTGAAACTGGCAAAGCTAGCGGGTGCAGACGGCATTTCGATTAATCCGGGGCCGGACTGGTCAATTGCCCCCGAAGCGCCGCATCAATTCCGTCTCTGTTTTGGCTACCCTGATGCCGCCATCATTGAGGAAGGCGTTATGCGCCTTGCTAATATCTGTCAGCAGGAATTTGGTGTTCCTCTGGCAATCGATAATATCTAACACACGATCTAACGAGGAAAATATGAAACTGACAAAATTACATGATATCTGGGCCGCTGGAAAACCTGCTGTGAATGGCTGGTGTTCTATTCCAAGTACTGTGACTGCAGAAATGATGTCATTAAATGATTTTGACAGCCTGACTATCGACTTACAGCATGGGCTTGTTGATTATCAAACAGCGCTCACAATGCTTCAGGCAATGAATGCGTCTGGTATAACGCCGCTTGCTCGTGTGCCATGGAATGAGCCGGGCATCATCATGAAGCTGCTTGATGCCGGCGCGCTTGGCATTATCTGCCCGATGGTCAATACCCCAGAAGAAGCACAGCAATTTGTCTCAACAATGCGTTATGCCCCGAACGGTTCGCGCAGTTCAGGCCCAACACGTGCGGCAATGATACATGGCGCCAATTATCATTTCGAAGCCGATGACGCGCTTGTCTCCCTTGCGATGGTTGAAACGGTTGAAGCGCTGGAAAATGTGGAAAAAATTGCCGCAACTGAAGGGCTGTCAGGAATTTATATTGGACCATCTGATCTGGCCGTGAGCATGGGTTATGCGCCGGGCCTTGACCGGAAAGAAGATGACGTAGATGCTGCGATTGGCCGTATTCTTGCTGCTTGTAAAGCATCCGGCATCAAGGCAGCTATTCACTGTCTATCACCTGAATATCTGAAGTCAGCTCATGCGCGCGGCTTTGATCTTGCCACATTGGGATCAGACATCAGGTTATTTGATATGTCGATAAAAAGTCAGATAAGTCTCGCACGAAGCTAAGGCAGAAGCGGCGTTTATTACAGGGTATAAGAAGGGTAATTTTTGCGATGAGCTTTGAAGATGATGTAACTGGTATGAAGCGACGTCTGACCCGCTATGGCGATGATGAATTTGCCCTGTTTCTCAGGAAAGCCTTCATCAAAGGTATGGGTCTTGGTGATGAAGCGCTTGCCAAGCCAGTGATCGGGATCATCAATACCCAAAGTGACTTTAATCCCTGTCACGGCAATTCTGATGAGCTTGTTCAATGTGCAAAGGATGGCGTTCTGGCAGCAGGCGCCCTCCCCCTTGCCTTCCCCACAATAAGCCTGCATGAAAGCTTTGCGTTTCCGACATCAATGTATCTACGCAACCTGATGGCGATGGATACCGAAGAGATGCTGAAGGCCTTGCCGCTTGACGGCGCTATTCTGGTTGGCGGCTGCGATAAGACTGTGCCAGCTCAGATTATGGGAGCCTTTAGTGCACGCCTGCCCTTTATCCAGCTTGTCACCGGCCCGATGTCTACCGGTAGCTTCCGGGGCGAGCGGGTTGGCGCCTGTACTGATTGCCGCCGATTCTGGGCATCCTTTCGTGCTGGCACATTAGATGATGATGAGATTGCTGATGTAAATAACCAGCTGGTGCCGACAGTCGGGACCTGCGGTGTCATGGGCACAGCAAGCACCATGGCGCTGATGGCAGAAGCGATGGGGCTGATGATACCAAATAGTGCCTGCGCGCCGGCTGTGTCAGCTGACAGACGCCGAATTGCCGAAGAAACCGGTCAGCGCATCACCCAGATGGCGTCTGAAAAACTTATCCCTGCTGATTTCATTGATGAACGCTCCATTGAAAATGGGCTGCGCATCCTAATGGCAATTGGCGGCTCAACAAACGGCATTATCCACCTTGCCGCAATGGCGGGCAGACTTGGCCTGCCGGTTGATTTAAACAGGCTTGATGAGATGGGCAGAGACACGCCTGTCATTGTTGACCTAAAACCATCTGGTGACGGCTATATGGAAGATTTGCACCGGGCTGGTGGACTGGCACGCATTCTCCACGAGATTAAACATCTGCTTCATCTGGATGCCATGACGATATCAGGCAAAACGCTTGGTGACATTATGATGCAGAACCAGCCTGACTGGCCCCAGACCGTTGTTAAACCATGTGACGACCCTATTTATCCGCATGGCGGGCTTGCTGTGTTACGCGGCAATCTGGCACCGGATGGCGCCATTATCAAACAATCTGCTGCCCACCCTGATTTGCTGGTTCATAAAAGCCGGGCTGTTGTATTTGATGGCATGGCGGACCTTGCAAACCGGATTGATAATGAAGATGAGGATTTCCGCGCAGATGATATTCTGGTGCTTCGTAATATCGGTCCCAAAGGCGCGCCGGGCATGCCAGAGGCTGGGCTAATCCCCATCCCGAAAAAGCTCGCTCGTGCGGGTGTAAAAGATATGGTGCGTATATCAGATGGCCGGATGAGCGGCACTGCAGCAGGCACGATTGTTCTGCATGTCGCGCCAGAAGCTGCGATTGGTGGCCCGCTTAACTATGTGAAAACGGGCGATATTATCAGCCTTGATGTGCCGGCAAGAACGCTGAGCCTACTTGTTGATGATGCAGAGCTCGAGGCTCGAAAACAGGCCGCAGGACCGCTGAAGCAAACACCATCGCGCGGCTATGCAAAACTATTTCATGAGCAGGTTACACAAGCTCCCGAAGGTGCTGATTTTGAATTCCTTCAAGGTGTTGATAAACCCTGATGGCATTGCACGGCTATCTGTTATGAGCCTTGCGCCATTCAGCAAAGGCGTGCCGATGTTCATCTTGTGTACAGGGATATAGGCCTATTATGCTGATACCCTCACGCACCTTCTCGGCAACAAAATCTTCATACGCCGTCATCTCAGTGGCTTCATCAGCAATATCAACGGCGATATCAGCTGGTATTACGATAACACAGTCAGCATCACCCAGAATGATATCACCGGGGAAGATAGGGGCATCACCGCAGCCAATCGGACCATTAATCTCGATTGCTTCATGCAAGGTAAGGTTGGTTGGGCTGGAGGGGCGCGCATGATATGCCGGCAGGTCAAGCGCCGCTATCGCCATTGAATCGCGAAACCCGCCATCGCTGACAACTCCTTCAGCGCCGCGCACCATAAGCCGGGTAATCAGAATATCACCCGCCGACGCCGCGCGGGCATCTTTGCGGCTATCCATCACGAGCACATGACCTTCGGGGCATTGCTCAATAGCCTGCCGCTGGGGATGCTGAGGATTAAGAAATTCGGTAATCTGGTTTCTATCTTCGCGCGCCGGCATGTAACGCAACGTAAAAGCAGGGCCAACCATATTGCGAGGCGTGCGGGCATATTGTTCTGGATGGTCTTTCTGGACAGGATGAACGCCTTGGATGACCTGTTGCCTCAGGCCGCGCTTAAACAGGGCTGTTGCCACTGTTGCTGCTGATACAGCGCGGAGTTTTTGAATTGCTGTAACAAGTGCCTTATCCATAATCCTATCCTTTTGCAGACCTTAAAAATCAGCGCCAGTATGACGGCGACAGATCAGTTAGGCTACAAGAAAAAGACCGCTATCGCTTGTTCCTAGTTTTTTGCGCAGCCAAAGGCATTATCTATTGCACCCAGAATAATCAGCGTGGCAGCAAAGTCAGGATTTGTTTCAGGACGCTCCATCCAGTTCTGGATAAGTGCTTTGAAATCATCGGGCTGTGTGCTTTCAGGAATACATAAGCCGGGCGCCATGCCAGCTGTTTTCTCAGCAATCAGTTCTGCGGTTGTGAACGCATCAACCGCGCCGGTGATATACACAATGCAAATAGCATCATCCTGCGGATTAGCAGAGGCGCAATAAACATTTAAATCACGACCTGTTAGGAAATCAGCCTGCGCCGATGACAAAGCTGTGACTGAAATGAAAACAGCAACAATAAAAGATTTAACTAAGCTCATAACAGCTCCTTCAAGCTAATTAGCGTTCCGTATTTGCTAAAATAATTTTGGGCATGGCGAGCCCGTTATGGATATCTTCAAACGCTTTACCACCGTCACTCATCGGGCGAACATCACACCAGCCCTGCCCACCGATATGACCCTCACAAATCAATCTTAAGGCTTCACTGAAATCATCGGTGCGGTAGCAATAAGTGCCCTGAAAGCTGACTTCCTGAAGGGTAATAAAACGGGCATCTAACCCGCCCTCATTATTCTGCAATCCAATATGAACAATTCTGCCACCAGGCGAAATCAGACTGGTACTTGCTGCCCTTGTATGGTGCGAGCCCACAGCATCCATCAGAAGAGCAACCGAATGCGGCTCAGGCCCAGTTTCAAGCGGATTATAAATCTCAGCCTCAATAACATCAGACAGAATAGAGCGCCGATGGGCGTTTGTTTCAGCAATCCAGATATCCGAATAGCCATAATGACGCGCAACCAGCCCGCATAAAAGGCCGATAGCCCCGCCCCCTAGAATAACCATCCGCTGTTGTTTATCTGCGGTATAATCATGGGTGAGTAGCCGGACAGCATGGACTGAACATGCCAAAGGCTCGCTTAACGCAACATCATGAAGCGCGGCATCATTTGTAATCAGATGCAGATTGTCAGACCCGATACTAACCTGTTCTGCAAACCCGCCCGGCCGGCGCATACCAATCATCTCGCGCGCGGCGCACAGATGAGTATTGCCAGAGGCACAAAATGAACAACTGCCGCATGTCATCAGGGGATTAATGGCAACCAGCTGGCCGTGAAGCGGCCCCTCAACAACACGTCCCACTGCTTCATGACCCAGCACAAGTGGCGGCACGCGCCGCTCATCATGACCGTGCCACGCATGCATGTCGGAACCGCAAATGCCACAAAAACTGATATCAAGCAGGCTTTCACCTGCGCCAACCACAGGCACAGGCTCATTACGAAATTGTGTTTCAAGAGCCCCTGTATAAACCAGCGCTTTCATGTCTATTCCAGATTTTCGCCCGGAAAATATTTCCGGAGACGAACATCAGCTGAGCGTGCATGACCTTCCATACCTTCAAGCCGTGAGATACGCGCAGCCGCCGCGCCTACTTCGCGGTTAGCTTCGCGTGTCATCCGCTGCGTTGTTACAATTTTTAGATATTTGTGAACAGACAGACCGCCGGTATAATGCGCCGCCCCTTTTGTTGGCAGAATATGATTTGTGCCTGAACATTTATCACCATAGGTAACTGTTGTTTCTTCGCCAACAAACAGCGAGCCATAGTTTTTCAGCCGATCTGTAAACCATTCATCACGCGCTGTATGAACTTCGAGATGCTCGGCGGCATACTCATCCGAAATCTGCGCCATCTCTTCATCCGTGTCACATAAGATAATTTCACCATAATCACGCCACGCGGTTGTTGCCGCGCTCTTTGCAGGCTCTGGCAACCGGTCAATATGGTCTTGCATACGGCCCATGACATCATCAGCAAGCGTTCTAGATGTTGTAAATAACCATGCAGGAGAATCTGGCCCATGTTCAGCCTGTGAGACCAAATCTTCGGCCACAATATCAGCATCAGCCGTATCATCTGCAATAATTGCAATTTCTGTTGGTCCGGCAAACATATCAATGCCAACGCGGCCATAAAGCGTCCGCTTTGCTTCGGCAACAAACCTATTACCGGGACCAACCAGAATACGGGCCGGCTTGCCAGTAAACAGGCCAAAGGCCATCGCCGCAATACCCTGCACGCCGCCAAGCGATAGAATAGTATCAGCGCCACACATATTCATTGCATAGATAATCGCAGGATTTGGCCCATTCGCATTTGGAGCAGAACAGGCAACAACATGCTCAACACCTGCAACCTTGGCTGTTGCAATTGACATAATAGCTGATGCTACATGCGCATATCGCCCCCCCGGCACATAACAACCGGCTGTCTCAATGGGGATAAGCTTCTGTCCTGCCCATAGGCCGGGTGACAATTCAGTCTCAAACTCCTGAATAGACGCTTTTTGCGCTTCGGCAAACTTCGTCACGCGGTCATAGGCAAACTTGATATCATCTTTTAGCTGGTCAGAAACAGTATCCCCAGCAGCAGCGATCATCTCTTCAGACACAATCGCCTCGCCGTGAAATCCATCGAGCTCCTTGCCATAACCAAGAGCTGCCTCTTCGCCGCCAGCTTCTATTTTTGCCAGCATATCAGAGACAATTTTACGCGTCTCTTCAGTGCCAGTCTGCGGCGTTTTATCTGCTTTTTTAAGATAGGTGATAGCCATGTAACGTAATCCTATTGACCGTAAATATAAGCAGGAAGCCAAAGAGCAATCTGCGGGAAGGTGAAAATAAGGGCAAGACCGATGAGCTGGATAACCATGAATTGCATCATGCCCATATAGATGTCTTTTAAGTCCCATTCAGGCACAACACCTTTGAGGAAATATGCCGAAAGTGCGACGGGCGGACTGAGCCACGCTGTCTGAAGATTAACGGCAACCAGAATACCAAACCATGTAAGGTTGATGTCCAGCTTTATCAGCACAGGAATAAGAATAGGAACGATAATAAGAACAATCGGAACCCATTCCAGAGGCCAGCCAAGCAGAAATATCAATGCCATGATAATCAGCAATATATAGGTTGCCGAAATATCCCATCCCAACAGGAACTCAGTTAACACCATCGGTGTTCCCAAGCGCGAGAAAACAGCCCCAAAGAAGTTTGACGCAGCGACCAAGAAGAGAATTAACACTGAAATCTCTAATGTCTTTATCAGAGCATTATATAAAAGAGACGGCGTTAGCTTGCGATACGCAACAGTCAGAACTAACGCACCAAAAGCGCCACAACCAGCACCTTCAGTTGGTGTTGCCCAGCCAAACAGAATTGAGCCTAAAGCAAACGCAACCAGAGCTGATGGCGGTACTAACCCCATAAAGAATTCGTACCAAAGGTCAGAAAAGAAAAACCCTGCAGGTTTATTATCGCGTATCCATCGTGAGCCAAAGAACATCATCGCCATCCATCCAAGGGGAATGAGAAGAGATGAGAAGGCAAAATAGCCAGCAAGAGATCCTGAAAACGCCATTACGATGAGAACAAAAAACGTGATTATTGACCCGATAACTAGAATAGCTTCCAGCCAATAATAGTCAGATGTAATAGGTTGTTGTTCTGGTGGCAGAATAGGGCCAAGCGACGGGTTCAACCAACACCGTATCAGAGCATAGGCCGCATACATTGACGCCAACAAAATGCCGGGAATAATAGCTGCTGCGAACAGATCAGTAACTGGAACCTGCAAAACGGGACCCATAACAACCAGCATGATAGAGGGCGGAATAAGAATGCCAAGCGTGCCGCCTGCGGTAATTGTTCCAGCCGCTAATCTAACATCATAGCCTGAACGATTCATCGTTTTGGCAGCCATAATCCCAAGAATAGTAACAGACGCACCGACAATACCTGTTGCTGCCGCAAAAATAGTAGAAACAAACAACACAGCTAAATATAAAGCGCCGCGCGTCCGCGATAGCATGAGCTGAACAGAGGTAAATAACCGCTCCATTAACCCTGCTTTTTCCATCAAGATACCCATGAGAACAAAGAGCGGCACGGCGGCAAGCGTCTGTTCAAGCATCACATTATTAAATTGAAGGGTTTGAAGATAGAAAACCAACTTTCCGCCAAATCCCCATGCACCAAACACAAAGGCAAGGAAGATCAGCGTAAAGGAAATTGGGAAGCCAACAAAAATTGAAAACAACATAACGCCAATCATTATGACGCCAATGAAGGGTGATGAAAGACCGCCAGCTCCTTTTAGTCCCCCGTCAAAAAGACCCCAAAATGAAAAGATTTCTGGAAAAAATACATTCATAAAAACAGCAGCAAGTATGACGACATATACCGGCAAAAACTGAATGAAGCGGCGTTGCCATTCTCCACCCATCTGATGGAAACAGCGCAGAATTTCAGCGATACCTTGTATTAACAGAAGAAAAGCGCCAATCGGCATAGCTGAGCGAGCCGGCGCAAGCGGGGCCATCAGAGCAGTATCCATCGATAGCTCCCAAGTCACCCATGCCTTAATCGTATATTCAGCTGAAACCCAGAAAAAGAACAGCAATGCTGGAAAATAAAAGAGCAGATATAAAACGGCATCTACAACGGCTTGGGTTCTATTAGACCATGTTCGGTAGAGAAAATCTGCTCGGATATGAACACCGCGCATCAAGGCATAACCAGCACCAAGCATAAACATCGCACCACACAGCATACGGCTCGTATCATAAGCCCAATCAGTTGGCGCAATAAACAGCTTACGGGCAACAACCTCATAGACCATTGCGAAAATTACAGGAACAAGCAGGAGGCAGGTAATTTTGCCGACCCAGTTATTAATGATATCGATTTTTCCAACAATTAACCGCATCCAGGGAAACATATCCTCAGGCGTGTCTCCTGCTTCGCCGGCCCTGCGCTCAGCAATCAACTCATCAGAAATATCGAGTTCCATTCCCTCTTCATTCTGTGCCATTGGTGTATCCCCCGGGGTAAAAATAGCTGATCTTAACTAAATGCCAGCTTTAAATATTTGATAAAATTTAGATAACAGGCCTCTCCACTATGAGAGAGGCCTGCCAAAGTATGATTTATTTTAGCGTGTTCGCAAAAGCCATACCCAACTGGGCATTAGAGCTTTGTGCACCTGACCAAAATGGAACTGCAATTTCAGCAAAATCCTTCTGTGACTGCCAAACTTCGGCGAAGAATGCATTATTTGCAGATTCTCTTTCCAGAAGGGCATTCGCTGCTTGCATGTAAGCAGGGAAATAGTCAGCAGGAGTATCATGAAGAATAACGCCGTGCTTTGTTGTTAGCTCGTGTAGCGCCTTACCATTGTCATAGATACGTGCAGACATTCCCTTAACAAGTGATGCATTAGCTGCAACTTCAAAAGCTTTTTTCTGATGATCTGTTAAAGAGTTATAAACATCTTTGTTCAGATACATATCAGCATTCACAACAACCTGGTGTAGGCCTTGCAAATAGTAATGCTTCAGAACTTTGTGGAAGCCAAAATCCATATCAGGCTTTGGACAACACCATTCAGCGGCATCAATTGTTCCTTTTTCCAGTGCGGGAAGAATATCACCGCCGCCCATAGCAACAGAAGCAACACCGATATCTTTATAAGTTTGCCCAGGAAGACCTGGAGGTGTCCGGAAACGATATTTACGGAAATCATCCATTGAATTGATTGGCTCACTGAACCAGCCAAGAGCTTCAGGACCGACTGGCTGGAGCATAAAGCCTTTTACATTCATGCCCATTTCATCCCAAAGGCGGTCATATAATTCTTTGCCACCTGCATTTTGGAACCATGAAAGGAACGCAATATTATCGATACCAACGCCAGCACCCGCAACAGGTGAGCCAAACAACATGGCTGCTGGGTGCTTGCCTGACCAGTAATGGGTCCACGCAAAGCCGCCTTCAACAAGTCCAGCATCAACAGCATCAAGTGTCTCTTTAACACCAACAACTGCGCCGGCTGGAAGAACTTCAAACGTAACGTCTCCGCCTGTTAATGCTGTAACGTCAGACATGAAGTCTTTAAGCATTTTGACTTCAGTCGTCTGCATGCCAATAACAGCTTGAACACGAATATTAACTTCTTTTGCTTGTGCCACAGTCGACACAGCAAGCGCCGACAAACCGAGACCGGCAGCGACAATCGTGGATGTAATGGTTTTCTTCACCATTGGTTTCCTCCTCTTAAAACGCCCTCACTCTTCTTCGTAACCAGCATAGGTGAAGGGCTTCCCATGCCAGCATAATTTATCGGCCTAGCTGAACATCAGCTTACGCGTCAAAAAAATCCTAATTCTGCTGCCCCATCATGAAGCATCATTACTGTCAGATAAATCAAAAGCACTAACCCAAGATAGGAGAGTGCTTTGTATTTCAACATGATTCTCATGATAAGAGAGGCAAAGAATGCCATCATTGCAATCGCAAGAACCAACCCAAAAATAAGCATCTGTGTATTATCTCGGGCGATTGCTGCAACAGCAACGATATTGTCAATCGACATCGAAACATCTGCTATCAATATTGTAACCAGTGCGCGGCCAAAATTTGTCTCCCCCGCCTCACCGTCAGACACAGCCTTGGCGCCATCCGCCTCATCAGGCAGCGCGTTAAATTCGCGAAGATCTTTATAAAACCGCCAGCAGACCCATGCCAACAAGACACCACCAATCAGCAGGATGCCTTCAATGGCAAGAAGGTAAGAGGCAGAAACAGCAAAGACGATCCGCAAGCCTGCAGCCATTGCCATACCGATAAAAATCGCACGCCGGCGCATCTCAGCCGGAAGTCCCGCAGCGGCCATGCCAATAACCAGTGCATTATCACCAGACAATACAATGTCAGCAAAAATAATTTGAATGATATCGAAGATATCCGACGTACTCATAAAAACTTTCAGCGAACAGCTGCTCGCCTCCCTATTACGGTCACCATCATAGTGAGTGGAAATAACTAGCGAGGTGATGATTTAGGTGGAGGCTAAACAATGAGCCTCAAACACAAACCTAACCAATGTTTACACATTTCATCACCATCCTCATCAATCCCCCAAAAGATGAGTATAACGCATTAGACTTTTTAATCCTTATACTACCTACAAATGTAAGCGCTTACAAATGCGAGATGCAAGGCCTAAATGTAATCGCTTACATTTTTGCAGAAAAATGTGGTACTGATGAGGGGTTAGGTCACTCCCTAGCGTCTATAATAATTTTTCTACCGACCACCCTTTTTCTGTTTAATAGGTAAAAATGCCCACATATTCGGCTCCTACTTTAACTGATGTTGCAAAAAAAGCTGGTGTTTCCACAGCCACAGTATCGCGATGCCTTAATACGCCTGACCGTGTCGCCAAACGCACGCGAGACAAAGTAGAAGACGCCATTGCCGAGTTAGGGTATACACCAAATTTTGGTGCACGCGTGATGGCCAGCAAACGCACCTACACCATCGGGGCTATTATTCCAACAATGGAAAATGCCATTTTTGCCCGCGGCCTACAGGCATTTCAGGATGAATTACACAAACAAGGCTATACGCTTCTTGTCGCCAGCTCATCCTATGATCCAAAAATAGAAGAGGAGCAAATACGCACCTTCGTCTCGCGCGGCGTGGATGGTTTACTTCTCATTGGACATGACAGAAGTTCTGAAATTATTGACTATCTAGAAAAAAAGAATGTTCCAGCCCTCGTCGCTTGGGAATATGACCCAAACGCAAGACTACCTTCTGTTGGATTTGATAACTTTGCGGCAATGAGCGAACTTACAAAGTATATTCTTAGTCTTGGCCACAGAAGAATTAGTATGATTTCCGCGTGGACAGAAGGTAATGATCGAGCGCGTGCACGTGTTATGGCAGTCCGCCATGTCATGTTAAAATCATTTAGTAGCAAAAATGAACTGAAATTACTAGAAACAGATTATGGCATTGAGACAGGTGCAGAAGCATTTAGAAAAATCATGAACTGTTCCTATCCTCCAACCGTTGTTATTTGTGGAAATGATGTTTTAGCAGCTGGCGCTCTTAAAATGGCTTCAACGCTGGGGCTTTCTGTGCCCGGCGATGTATCCATTACTGGCTTTGATGATATTGATTTAGCTTATCTGACAACACCTGCACTCACTACCGTGCATATACCTCAT
>ENA-OQVM01000170-OQVM01000170.1-marine-metagenome-genome-assembly--contig:-NODE-170-length-103920-cov-5.750624_pt1 | contig 103920 bp, 100 predicted proteins | sample MGYA00237776_ERZ505498 | MGnify/ENA primary metagenome ERZ505498 (study PRJEB26159, sample SAMN06265151) | marine metagenome | isolation source: Helgoland LTER site | place: Germany:Helgoland, sampling... | reverse complement strand
AGTTATCGCGTTGTCCACCTCGGCAACTGCTTACATTGCGTGGAAAGGCTTTGATGCATGGAAAGCACCATATAAATCAAAGAGAGAGTATGAGCTAGCATGCAAAATTCTATGCTTAGTCTATAGTTATCGAGATGTAATGGACCAAACTCGTTTTGATGCCCACCACCATAGTCCAGTTTCAGAAGAGGAAGAACCTACCAAAACAATAGAGGAACGGAAATTCTTGGGTCGGGTCCGATTATATGAAAACCTCCAAATACGAGCAACCGAAATCAGAACAGGAATCTATTCCTACATATTAGAATCAGAAGCTCTGTGGGGAAATGAACTACTAAAAGAAATTCATAAGCTTATCTTCCAGGAAGGATTTTTAAGCAGGTGCGTTTCAGAATACTTAACCCTGTTCGACCCAGCCATAAATGAAGACCAAAAGCAATACTCCAAAATGCTTCTCGCCATGCATATGCCCGGTGGCTTCTTCAAGCTCTCAGATGAGGATGAATTCTCACAAAATCTGGTACCTCATAGAGCTTCATTCCTGTCTGCAGGGCAGCGCCTATCATCAGGACAAGCAGAAAGAATACCATCAGTTTTAGCCCCCTGAACTGAGAGATAAACTGGCTGATAACAGCGTAATATCGGGTAAAAAGACTGGCGATAGAGGTCATGTCACGGCATCCTTTTTCCTAAGCCTTGTCGCTCACGCTATCCAATGGGACTACCATTGCAGGAAAATACGTAACACCCCTTTAAAAAGAACATATTTCTTTTATTTCTTTTTATAGGTGTAATCTTAACGGCAAAAAATCGTGCCTGTCAATGATACATCATGGCAGGCGCGCGCCTCACACATGGCACTGTATTATGATAAGATAGAAGGCCTAGACAAGCGTCTCATCAACATAGACACAACAATGCTCAGCAGGGAAGACAACCCATACGCTACCATCAGGGATGTCTGCTTCACGCTTTACTTTTACCCTTATCGTCATGTCATCAACTTTTGTGGTGACCAGCCGGTAATTTCCAAAATCCTCAATACGGCTAATATCAGCCTGAAGGCTATTAGCTGTTTTCTTGCGCGCAAGCGTTAGATATTCAGCCCGAATACCTAATTTCACATTTGTGGATTTCACCTTAGATAGGTCTGTCTTTGTCGCAAATTTATGGGCGCCAATGCTCACACCTGTCTTGCCTGAGAGGGCGGCATCGAACATATTCATCGCTGGAGCCCCAATGAAATAGCCAACAAATGTTGTCTTTGGCCGTTCAAACAGCTCCTGCGGCGTGCCAACCTGAACAATCCGTCCCTCATCCATAACAATGATGTTATGGGCAAAGGTCATTGCTTCATTCTGATCATGGGTGACATAAATCAAGGTTGATTTATAAAACTCATTAATTTCCTTCAGCTTGCGGCGGAGCCTGAATTTAAGGTCAGGGTCAATCACGGTAAGCGGCTCATCCATCAAGATGGCGGCTACATCATCACGCACCAGACCACGGCCAAGCGAGATGAGCTGTTTTTGGTCAGCTGTCAGCCCATTTGCCGGACGCTCAAGCAGATCTTCAAGGCTTAATGTTTCGGCAACTTCTGTGACTTTGCGTGCGACAACATCAGGCGCAACATTCCGGCAGACCAGCGGAAACGCTAAATTATCCTTCACGGTCATCGTGTTATAAATCACCGGAAACTGGAATACTTGAGCAATATTTCGGGTTGCTGTGGTGCGGTCTGTTACATCCACACCATCAAATAGTATCTGGCCATGCGACGGGCGCACAATGCCTGACATAATATTCAGCATGGTTGTCTTGCCACAGCCTGACGGGCCAAGAATAGCGTAACGGCCGCCATCATTCCATGTCAGATTGAATTCCTGCAGTGCAAAGACAGGGTCAGCTACATCTGGTGCATAGCTGTGGGCGATATTGTTTAGATCAATTTTAGCCATTATTTGCCACCTCCGAATGGCGAAGCCGCAAGCCTGCCACTCTCATCGAATGCATAAAGTTTAGCGGCATCAAGCCCGATATTCACCTTGTCACCAGCAGCAAAGTCTTTGACCATATCCAGCAGGCCAATCAATGTCTGATCGCCATTTTGAACATGCAGATAGGTTTCAGACCCAGAAATTTCGGCAAGCTCTACGTTAAACGGAATGCCTTTAGCGGCAACTGACACGTCTGCTGCTCGTACGCCAAACGTATAGCGCCCCGATGATAGGGATGAGAAATGCGGCGGCACCGCAAGTGAGATGGAGTCATTGACCCTAATTTTTCCCTCAGCGATATCGCCCTGCATCATATTCATCGCTGGGTCATTTGCAATTTGGGCAACACGAATAGTTGCCGGATTTTCAAATACCTCTTTGGCTGTGCCTTGCTGAAGAACGCGTGCTTCATCCATCACGATAATATCACCGCCAAGCTGCATGGCTTCTACCGGGTCTGTGCTGGAATAAATCAGGATTGAGTCTGAACTTACTTGCGATGAAAAAATATTCCGGAATTCTTCACGAAGCTGTTCGCGCAATTTATAATCCAGATTAACAAGTGGCTCATCAAGCAACAGAATGCCAGCTTCTTTTGCAAGCGAGCGTGCCAGTGCAACACGCTGTTGCTGGCCACCGGAAAGCGCCTGAATTTTACGATCCTCAAACCCCATTAACCCGACATTTTGCAAGGCCGACATCACCTTAGTGTTGATTATCGTATTATCCATCTTGCGTTGACGAAGCGGGAAGGCAACATTTTCAAACACCGAAAGATGCGGATAGTTAATAAATTGCTGATAGACCATCGCAATGTTTCGCTGCCAAACAGGTACAGTTGCGAAATCCTGCCCATCTAGTGTCAGAGTGCCTTGCTGGGGTGTCAGCAGGCCTGCAATGGTTTTCAATAAGGTTGTTTTGCCTGCAAGCGTCCGGCCTAGAATGGTGTAAAGCTGTCCCTTTTTCATCGAAAAGGAGACATCATTCAGGTGGAATTCCTGCTCAGGCTTATAGCTAAGATTTTGTGCAATGAGGTCCATCTTACTTTAACGCTCCTGACAGATTGCCTTTGGATAAATAACGCTCCACCAGAAAGGCTACAATAATAAGCGGTGCAACCGATACCAAGGCTGATGCTGACAAGCTCCACCACGGCGTAATAGATGAATTAAGCGCTACAATCGCAACCGGCAGTAACTGAACTTCGGTAAAGGTCAGAATGAAGGCGAAGAAAAAGTCGGTCCATCCGAAAATCATGCAAAATAATCCCGCCACGATTAACCCCGGAATGGAATTTGGCAGTACGACTTTGAAAAACGCCTGATACGGATTACAGCCATCAATCAAGGCTGTTTCATCGATTTCGCGCGGTACCTTGTTAAAGAAATCCACCATAATCCAGACAGCAATTGGCATAAGAAGCACGATATAAACAAGGATAAGGCCAACCATACTATCTAGCAGGCCAAGAAAGCCAAGCATGATAAAGAACGGTATCGAAAGCACAACAGGTGGCATAATACGCTGCGAGATGAAGAAGAACGTAATATCGTTATTCTTGATAAACCCTGCCTTAAAGGTAAATCGCGATAAGGCGTAGGCTGCTAATGTACCCAAAATAATGCTTATCAAGCTTGCCATGCATGTGACAAAAATACTGTTGAAATAGGGCTCGATAATATTAATACCGCCTTGAGCTGGCGATCTGACAAGCACTTTCCAGCCTTCTAGTGATGGCTCGAAATCAACCCATGGGATGTAAGTAGCACCCCCCGTCACAGAGTTAAAATCTTTGAATGATGTTGACAGAGCCCACAGAAATGGTGCGACAACAAACATCGACCAGAAAGCAATAAACCCATATTTTAGCGTGCGATAAACAAACGTCATAACTAGGCTTTCTTGATAAATAGCTTGACCAGAACATTGGCAATCACGGTCAGACTAATAATCATGATAATAAGATAGGTGAATGACAGAGCCGCAGAATACCCCATCTGAAATTCGCGCAACCCTTTAATAAAGATATAGAAACTTGATGTTTCAGTTGATGTGCCAGGGCCACCAGAGGTCAGCACGTAAATGGTGTCCATAATTTTCGAGGCTTCAATTAATCGTATTATAATCGCCCCTATGGATATCGGCGCCATCAACGGAAATGTGACATAGACAAATTTGCGAATAGGTCCTGCCCCATCAATGGCGGCGGCAAGAAATGGCTCTTTTGGAAGTGACAGCAAGCCTGCAAGCATGAGCAGGAACATAAAGGGTGTCCATTGCCACACTTCAACAGTGATGACAGTAACCAATGCCAGATATTCATTGCTGAGCCATAATGGCGTCATATCAAACAGGCTGAAAAAGTCGTTCAGAGGGCCAAGTGACTCATGAAAGAAGGTCCGCCATATCACGGTCATAATAACCGGTGTAGACATCATAGGAATCAGGAATAGAACTCTAAAAAAACGCTGAAAAGCAATATCTTTCCAGACCATATGCGCAAGCGCAAATCCGATAACATATTGTAAAAAAACTGTTGTTACGGACAAGAAGCTCAAGCGGAAGAAAGATTCCCAGAACCGCGCATCATCCGTAAATAAGCGGACATAGTTTTCTAATCCGATAAAATCCAGACCCGGGTAGAAACTATCCCAGCTTGAGAGGCTGAGCCGGACTGTAAATAATATGGGAAAGATAAGAATCCCGATAAGAACCAGCAAACCAGGTAATAAGAATATATATTTATGCTTAAAATTCATTTTACTGTCCCGGGCTAAGAAGCGTGACCGCCCAGAATGGCGGGCGGTCACATAGATAGGTTTAGACTAGTTTAGATTGTCTTCGAGTGCGACGCCAACAGCATATGCTTTTCTGACATTGTCTGCACCAACACGCTTGACGATCTTTTCCCATTCAGCAGCCACTTCATCGAGTGCTTCTTGAGGTGAGAGCTGACCAGCAAGAGCTTTGGATGTACCCGTTGCAATCGCGCTTGTGAACTGGAACACACCAGGGACACGCAGTGGGAAGACACGGTTTGTGCTATTTTCTTCCATATCTAACAATGTCTGAGTATATTCTTCGGCAATCTTCTGATCCCATCCCTGACGCTCAACATAGATGCTCGGGACAAAGTCAGATTTCTTGAACGGGTTCACACCAAAACGGCCAATGGCAATATCAGCCTGGTGGTTTGCATCATTTGCAAAGAAGCACAGATAGTCAAAGGCCACATCATGGTCTTCACTATCTTTTGCAACAGCAGCGGCCCAGCCCCATACAATGTATGGTGCCTGATTGAAGCCCTTATCCCAGTCACCTGACACACGGTTCCAAACACGGTCTGCGCCCGGTAGAGGTGCTGCGCCAACCATATTCTTGATTGGGCTACCATCTTCCATAGCTTTTACAAAAGCATCATCCCATGAGAAGCTGAACAGTGTCTGTCCACCACCAAATGAGTTAATCTCATCACCAAGACCAAAGTTAATGCCGCCTGGTGGCACATATTTTGTTGCTTCAACCCAGTCACTCAGAGCTTCAACAAAGCCAGGACCATTAATCAGTGGCTTCATTGTTTCTAGATCAAAGAAGAAACCACCCGGTGTATTCGGATTTTTTGAATAGGCAACTGAACGGCTGAAAAACGCCGCATACATCAAGTCATCTTTTTTCATGACTTCTGCAGAACCATATTCTAATTCGCCGTCATTATCCCAGTCCCAGCCATTAAAGTAGGCCGCAATTTCCCCATATTCTTTCCATGTGCGTGGCACACGAAGTTCCCGACCTGTATCAGCTTTGTACTTCTTCTGATATTCAGGATTATCAATGACGTCTTTTCTGTATTTCAGATAATGACGGTCACCATCAATCGGGTATTGAATCATTTCACCATCCCAAGATGCCACATCAATGTGACTCTTAGTTACGTCCTGCATCTGGCGCATATTGACGTATTTTGCTGGTACCGGCTGAAGATACTGTTTCCAGTCACGGATAAAGTTTGAGAAGCCAAAGACGATGTCATATGGCGACTGACCTGCCTGAAACGGAACCATTGCCTTGGCATAGAGGTCACCTGCAGGTGTGTGTGTTACATTAACTGTTGCGCCGGTTAGCTTGCTGAATTGCTCAGCATGCAAAGCTGTTGGCTCACCAATAACAGGAACAGCATGTGTGTTGATAGTTAGTGTTCTACCCTTATAGTTCTTTTTAGACATCGATTCATAAGAGCACTCACCAGCGATATCACCGGTATTTTTGATATGTGGAAACTTGTCGCTCCACTTATCTGCTTGGGCATTTCCGGCTATTAATACAGCCGCAACAGCCAAGCTGGTTGCATAAAATTTAGTCTTCATTGTTTCCTCCAGTTTGTTATTTATTTTTTTAAGGAACGAGAACGCCTCGTCCCTTGACCTTGCCGTTATTAAGATCTTGGAGTGCCTGATTGGCGTTTTCCAAGCTGTATTCTTGAACTGCTAGATTGACCTTGCCTCTATCAGCCAGCGCCATCAATTCTGTAAGCTCAGCCCATGTTCCAACAAGATTACCGATGATATTTTTCTCGGTCGTAATCATCTCAAACGCACTGACATTAATGTCTTCGCCATATCCGATGACATAGTAGCTGCCCATGGCACGGGTCATCGCCAAGCCTTTGGCAGTCGTGCCGCGTTCAGCAACAAAATCCAGAACCGCCTCAGCGCCAGCGCCTTTGGTTAGCTCAAGAACGCGTTCAACTTCATTGCCATCAGCTTTTACCAAATGGTCTGCACCACAAGATTCAGCCAGCGATAATGATATCTCAGACGGGTCAACAACAATAATCTCTGCGGCACACATCGCACGCAGCACCTGAATGCCGATATGACCTAGACCGCCGGAGCCGATCACAACACATTTCTCACCTGGCAGCAGATGACGTGACGCTTTTTTAGCGGCTCGGTACGCTGTAAGGCCTGCATCGGCATAAGCAGCCACTTCTTTTGGCACGAGTGATTGCGGTAGTTTCACAATATTACGCACCGACGTTTTCAGTGCTTCAGCGTAACCGCCATCACAGCTAACGCCGGGGAATGAGCCTTCACCATGCATATCATGGCCGCGACGACAGGCAAGGCATGTACCGCCGGTAATTTTAGGGTGAACAATAACTGGGTCGCCCTTTTTCAAACCCTCAACTTCAGAGCCAACATCTTCGATCCAGCCTGCATTTTCATGTCCCATAATGAGCGGCAGCAATTTACGGTCTGCATCCATAGCCTCCCGCCATACACCCTCAATGATATGTAAATCAGTCCGGCATACGCCAGCACCGCCAATGCGCACGATGACATCACTGGCTTTCTCAATTTTTGGATCAGGAACATTTTCCATCTCGACCCAAGATGATGCGGTAAGGTCATCATCGTAGCTTTTTAAAACTTGAGCTTTCATTTTTTCCACCCATTTATCGAAATCAATAATCAGCGTTACACGGGAGACCATGCCAAACAACGCTGTTCTCTGTTCAATAATGCGCAGGCAGAGCCAAATTATGTTCATTTTTTGAACAGTTGTGGGCTCAGCGTTTAATGAGTAACGTTATATTAGAATTATGGGGATAATTGTTTAAGCATGGACACTAACCATATAAACCGCAAAAACCAGCAGGATATTCGCGGTCAAACATCGTCACAGCTTCAGGTTAGCAACGCTGACATTTCTGAAAGCTGGGCACGCTGTAGAAATTATGGGCTCCATTCTTCTGGTCGTCCCATTGAAGCTGTTGTGTCATCATCACAAATGACAGATATCCTTGAGCAGAACCACTATATCCGCCAACTGGTTATCCCTGAGCTTGAACTGCTCTACAACCAGATAGCTGGCACAAATTTCATGGTGGCCTATGCTGATAATAACGGTATCGTACTTGATTCCCTGCAAGATGTTGACTTTCAAGCTGGTGAAGGCGGGAAAACTGTTATCCCGGGGTCCATGTGGATGGAGCAGGTCCGCGGCACAAATGCTTTGGGTCTTGCCTTGCATAATGCTCAAGCTCAAATTGTGACCGGAGGAGACCATTTTTTCAAAAAATTTGGTGACCTGTCCTGTTTTGCCAGTCCCATTTTCGACTATAAGGAAGATATTGTTGGCGTCATTGATGCAACATCTGATGCAACTGCCCGAAATCATCATACGTTAGCGCTGGTAAAGCTTGCGGCCCGAAATATCGAAAACCGTCTTTTTGTCGAGCAATTTAGTACCTCACTCATTTTATCTTTCCATGCACGTCATGAATATCTGACAACAACAAGTGTGGCTCTTATTGCAGTTGATAGTTCGGGATTCATCCAAGGCGCCAACGCAAATGCCAAAGCCATGTTAAGCGGCCTAGATTTATCCAGCCGGCACTTTTTTAGTGATGTATTTTCGCTGAAATTCTCAACAATCATTGATGAGCTTCGCGCTAATGCCATTATCCAAATACGCGATGTTATGGGCTCTGAAGTCTTCATGACGGTACAGCATTCAGTGTTAGCCCGTGTGTTGAGTGTGCCTGACACCTCTTCAGTCCGGCATCAGAGGGCTACAGCTCACCTCCCCAAAAATATATCTGAAGAACAGCAACCACTACCGCGCACCTCAGTAACAAAGGTTTTTGAGGATGAAATTTTAGTCTGCCAGATGGCGGTTGCTGTCCAATCACTGAAAATAGGGCTTCCGGTTCTGATAGAAGGTGACCGCGGGACTGGCAGGACATCCCTTGCACGCGAGTTACAGAACCAATATCTTGCTGACCAGCCTTTTGTGACAATCGACTGTAATCTGGTAACAGCAGATAATTTTGATAGTGAATTATTTGGCAATCAGGGACGCTCTGAGTTTTTTCAAGATAATGCAAAAACAGGGCTTTCGGGAAAATTATATCAGGGCAGAGACGGTACCGTCTTTTTCGATAATATTGACATGCTTCCCCCGCATCTATTGCGTATTATCTGTCAGATTATGAGTTCAGAGGAACAGCGGCGCGACCTTAATATTACGGCGATTAAGGGATTTCTGTTTTCTGCCAAATCTGGCTGGCTTGCAACTGACTGTGAGGAAGATGCCTTTGATGAATTTGCTGAAGCTGTTCACGGCTGTCATGTCCAGATTCCGAGCTTGTCAGAGCGAACAGATTTTCAGAAAGTTGCTCAGGCAATAACAGCCGATTTATCACCGCAGCACTGCCTCTCTAAAGTGGCGATAACGGGCCTGCGTACTGATAAATGGTCAGGAAATTTGCGCCAGTTAAGAAAGACGCTTCAACTTGCTATAGCAAATGCCCCTGAGACGGTTATCCGTGAGGATATTAATAGCGCTCTGCCATCATCACGTGGACGCGCACCAACACCCTGCCCTAAATGTGCTAACTCGCCTGTCCGCGCTGAAAGCTGTGTCAGCATTCAAAAGACTTGGCTTAAAACAGGTCAAAATGTGAGCCTTGTTGCACGTCGGCTTGGCGTGTCCCGCAATACAGTTTATAAGCATATCGAAAAGCAAGACACCCCGTAAAGCTTGTCCTTGCGAAACCCCTAAAACGTTGCATGCTTATTTTCTCACACCCCCTGATAAGGTTTATATAGATTTCCGCGAAGGGCGCTGTTTTCAGCAGGTCGCTTCTTTTTTGTGATTTATGCATTATGGCAGGGACATCCCTTAGGTATCACTAAATGCTTTATGTTCTCACGCACAATATTTTGCCGGTATTTTCCATTCTGGCGCTTGGCTTTATTTTGGGGCGCACGCAGCTCGTCTCAAAAGCTGAAGCGACGACATTAAACAGGATTGCCTTTTTAATTTTGCAACCACCGCTGATTTTCCCACTGATAAATGGGGTGGATTTTGAAAATTTTGCCTTTAGCGGTATTGCCTTTTATGGCATGGGTCAGGCGGTGATTTTTAGCGCAACATTCATGACCTGCCGCTTTATTCTGAAACATGAGATTGTTGAATCATGGCTTCTGGCAATGGCGACCATATTTGTGAATTCGGTACTTTATATTTGGCCTATTACAAACCTTATTTATGGTGAAGGTGCAAACATTCCAATCGCTGCTATTGTGGCGTGGGACGCCTCCATCACATTTGCGTTTTTTATTGTCTCAACTGATCTGCTGGCGAACAAGACCTCCTCAGTAAGCGCATCGCTCAAACGGGTTGCCACCAACCCTATTCTGATTGTCATCGTGCTTGGCATTACAATGAACCTTTTGCATATCCCAACACCAGCACCTGTCTTAACCGGCTTGAAGTTTGTAGGCGCAGCAGCAGCGCCTCTTACGTTATTTGCCCTTGGTGTGATTTTATCAGGGCACAGCCTTGCGCCCTCCAAAACGATAATCGTGGTCTCGTCCCTCAAACTATTTGGCTTGCCGCTTCTGGTTGGCGCTCTGCTGACGTTGGGCGCGCTCGAAACACAATGGAACCAGATGCTGCTTCTCAATGCAGCTGGCCCTGCTGGCGCAATGGCCTTTGCGTTGGCAGTGTTGCATAATGTCCGAACCGACAGAATTGCGCCTGTCATTATCTGGACATCGGTTCTATCGCTCTTCTCGCTCGCATGGCTTGCCTGACACCCGTTCAAAAGCTCTTTCAAGCAACCTATAATATGGCGCTATTTAAGAGATACCCCAGTCATGTAACACTTGCTCATTATGCTCACCCAGCCGTGGCGGAGGCCGCTCATATCGAGCAGGCGTTTCGGATAATTTAGGCGGATAGGCAACCGATGAAAAAACAACACCATCATCGCGCATTGTAGACACCTGCGTTGCGCGGCTTTTGACATGCGGGTCAGAAAAAACGTCTGGTATTGTATTTATAGGACCACAAGGAACACTCACAGACTCAAGCAAGCGAATGATATCATCTGCCTTCATCTCCATAAGCCGCGATGCGAGAATATCGTCAATAAGCGTGCGGTTTTTGCATCGCTGCTCATTGGTCTTAAACCTACTATCACCAGATAATTCCGGCATTTCAATAACAGCACAGAGATTTTGGAACTGGCGGTCATTTCCGCAATTAATAATTAAATGCCCATCACTGGCAGCAAACACACGGTAAGGCACAACACTTGGATGGTTGTTTCCCATACGCTGCGGCAACACCTTACTATTAAGCCAAGCTGATGACTGGTTCGCAAGCATCGCGGCTTGGCTATCAAGAAGTGAGCAATCTATATATTGGCCAATACCGCTAGCAGTTCGATGATGAAGTGCCGCTAAAATTGCTGTAACTGCGTTTAAGCCGGTAAATAGGTCACAGATTGCAACACCTACTTTCAAAGGCTCAGCGCCAGCCTGACCGTCAGCCTGCCCGGTCACACTCATCAATCCACCCATACCCTGAATAAGGAAATCATAGCCAGGCTTATGAGAATAGGGCCCCGTTTGCCCAAAGCCCGTAATCGAACAGTAAATCAGAGAGCTATTGATTTTCTGCAAACTCTCAAAGTCGAGACCAAACTTTGCCAGACTGCCAGGCTTAAAATTTTCAACAAGGACATCTGCCTTGCTCGCAAGCTTTATAAGCGTATCACGGTCTTCACTGTTGTTAAAATCCAGAACAACTGAGCGTTTATTTCGATTACAGCACGCAAAATAAGACGCTTCTATGCGGTCACCATCGGGGGAATGCATAAAAGGAGGCCCCCACCCTCTTGTATCATCACCACCATCGGGGTGCTCTATTTTAATAATATCGGCGCCCAAATCACCTAGAATTTGGGTTGCTGATGGCCCGGCAAGAATACGGCTTAAATCAAGCACTTTCAGCCCATTCAAAGCCGTTTCAGTCTTGGCGTCAGCACTCATGAAATAATCCTCCTATCATCCAGCCCCTATATTACAACCTACATATTCACTTGCATAAACTACCATAAAAAACCCATATTATTTTTATCGGATATATAACGTGAGACTGGGCAACAACGATGGATTTTTCTTTTTCAGCAGAGCAAACGTCACTTATTGATACAGTACGGAAATTTGCAAATACAGAACTCCCTGACATTGCTAAGTCAGTAGAAACTAATGATACGCCTCCATCAAGAGACATCGTTAAGAAATTTGCCGAACTAGGCCTACTTGGCGTGAATTTGCCAGAGGCTTATGGCGGCGGCGGCATGGGGCACCTAGAGGCTGTCCTCGTCCTTGAAGAAATTGCTAAAATTTCTATTGCCGTTGCGTTTCCGGTCTTTGAGAGTTCATTTGGTCCAGCATTAGCGATTGCCCATTATGGGCCCGAAGAATTACGTCAGCGGGTCCTCCCAAAGGTTTGTTCAGGCGATATGATGATCGCAGTCTCTATGTCTGAGCCTTCTGCAGGAACAGCTCTGACCGACCTTAAAACGACGGCAACAATTTCCGGCTCAAAGGTGATATTGAATGGTACAAAGCGCTGGTGCTCCGGGGCCGGTCATGCAGATGCTTACGTGGTATATTGTAAAATGTCTGACGATGTTGGCGCAAAAGGGATTGGCGCTGTTCTTATTGAAGCAGGAACAGAAGGGTTTTCATTTGGCGCGCCTGAATGTCATATGGGGTTCCGCGGTGTGGCCAGTGCGGATATGTATTTTGATAATGCAGAAATCCCAAAAGAAAATATTATCGTCCCGGCTGGCGGCTTTAAGAAGTTAATGGAAGCCTTTGACCTTGAGCGATGTGGGAATACAACAATGAGCCTTGCTTGCGCTCAATCAGCCTTTGATTATGTTCTAGCCTATGTTCAGGAGCGCAAACAGTTTGATAAAGCTCTGGTCGATTTTCAGGCTGTCCAGCTATCGCTTGCCGAAATGAAAATGAAACTAGATGCGGCACGCATGCTCCTCTACAGAGCGGTTGTTAATGCTCAAACAGGCCTGCCCTCTATTGGCGAAAGTTCAATTGCGAAATGCTATGCGAATGAAATGGCACGTGATGTTACTGGCAAAGCCCTGCAATTAATGGGCGGTTATGGATATTCAAAGTCATTCCCGATAGAGCAAAAAATGCGTGATGCATGGGGATGGGGTATTGCTGGCGGTTCCATAGATGTTCAGAAAACCAATATAGCATCTGCTCTTGTTGGACGGAGATTCAATCAACGCGCCAAATAGAGGTTCTTACTTAAGTGAAGCCCCATAAATACAACCAAGAATTAGCCCAGCTAATCTGGACATCACAGGACACCCTGAAATCTATAGTCTTTTAATCCAGTAGTGCCACTCTCGGCATTTAGCAATGCGCCTTCGCGTGGGTTTTTGGCAAGATGTTCTTCAGACAGCGTGAATGTGGCTGATGTCACAAACAGGGTTGATTTATGGGAGCCGCCAAATGTGCAGCTTGTTGGGTTGGTGACAGGTAATAAAATCTCACGATCAACCTTTCCGTCCGGCGTAATGCGGATCAGCCGCGATCCACCAAAACGAGCGTTCCACAAGCATCCATCGGCATCTATCGCAGACCCGTCCGGAACGCGATCATGTTAGAGATGCCAAACTCATATTCTGAGTGGCGTGAAATCGCACTGTTACCCGTAAAACAAAATAGGGCTCCGCTGTTACGGCTCATTGCGCGCTAACTTCCATCAGAAGTAAGATTATTTTGCATCGATCCTATCCAAAACCTTCCTCTGGGATCGCATCTGCCTAGTTCGAGCCGGTTTACTCTGACAGTAGAAATCGACCTTAAGCTAAAAGAGCCTCCAGACATGCTTTACATTGCTCCATAAAGTCGGGAGATATCATAAAGGCAGTTTAATGCGTTGGACCCACGAGAGATAATTTGTGCGAAATATTGGGCGTAAATGGCTTGTTGCAAACTCTGGGAGGCTCGCAACTCTTAGGTGACCAGCTCGCCGTGCTGTGAAATTCCAAGGCGCAGCGTAGCGCCTGTCATGCTGCCTCAATCAGCAACTGTTTTTAATATTTTAAGTTGTCGGAATTTACCTATAGATGTCATTGTAAATATTCCCCATACATAAAACTATAACAAAACTATAACAAAACGTTATATAATTTCGATATAATCACTATTGATTTATAGGCATATCTTGCTAGCCTCATTTATCCGATGTTGTATCGGGAGTATTCTTTTAGGAGGAAACAATGAACAAAATATCAATCGGCGTCCTCGCCGTTGGCTCAACACTTTTATCGTCAATTGCTGCCTATGCGCAGACTGAAGTACATTTTTGGCATGCCTTCACCGGTCGCCTAGGCGAACTGGTTGCAGCACAAGTTGAGGACTTCAACGCAAGCCAAAATCAGTACAACGTCGTTCAAAGCCACAAGGGTAACTACTCTGAGACTTTGAACGCTGGTATCGCCGCATTCCGTGCGGGCGAGCAGCCACAGATTTTGATGGTTTTTGAAGTTGGCACTGCCACAATGATGGCAGCCAAAGGCGCAACACGCCCTGTCCATGAAGTCATGGCAGCAAGCGGTACAAAATTTGACCAAGACGCTTATATTGGTGCGGTCAAAGGTTACTACACATCTACTGACGGTGACATGTTGTCATTGCCGTTCAACGCGTCCACGCCAGTTCTTTGGGTAAACCGTGATGCGTTTGAGGCAGCAGGGGTTGACCCTGATACAGATTTGTCTACTTGGCAGAATGTTGACAAAACGCTTACCGCACTGAAAGCTGGCGGCTCGGGCTGTCCTTTGGTTACTGCATGGCAGAGCTGGATCCACCTCGAGAACTTCTCGGCCTACCACGACGTGCCATTTGCATCGAAAGATAATGGCTTTGCAGGGCTCGATACAAAACTACAAGTTAACGGCGAAGCGCAGGTTGCTCACTTGAATGCGATGGGCCAATGGGCCAAAGATGGCAAATTCATCTACACCGGCCGTCGCAATGAAGGGGGTGCAAATTTCCGCTCTGGCGAATGTGCTTTATTTACCGAAAGCTCTGCTGGTTATGCAGGCATTAAATCAGAAGCTAAATTTGCGTTTGACGTGCGTCCACTTCCATATTGGGAGGGCGTCGGGAATGGGCCACAAAACACCATCATCGGTGGTGCATCATTATGGGTCATGGAAGGTCACGAAGACGACGAATATAAAGGCGCAGGCGAATTTCTAAGCTTCTTGTCATCCTCTGACGTGCAAGCCAAGTGGCACCAAGACACAGGCTACTTGCCGATCACTGCTGAGGCAAGCGCTGCAACCAAAGCGTCTGGTTTCTATGAAGAGAACGTCGGAACTGAAGTTGCTGTCATCCAAATGACAGCCAAAGCGCCAACGGCGAACTCCAATGGTTTGCGTCTTGGGTCATTTGACCAAATTCGCGGGATCATTGATGAAGAGCTAGAAGCTATCTGGGCTGGTGACAAATCCGCTCAAGAAGCAATGGATAGTGTTGTTGAACGCGGCAACCCACTTCTACGTCGTTTTGAGCAAGCAAACCGCTAAACACTTCGTATACCGGACGGATGCTTCGATTCGTCCGGTATACTGCCAATTAGGCGGAAAATCATGGAAAAACGCGTAACTTTTAAGGGCTGGCTTTTGCCATTGCTCCTCATCGCGCCCCAAGTGCTAGTATCAGCGATATTCTTCTTCTACCCCGCTGGACAGGCTGTTTGGCAATCCCTGTTCGTCCAAGACCCATTTGGGTTATCGATGCAATATGTGGGATTGGGGAATTTTGAATATCTATTGTCTGACCCTTATTACCGCGCTTCGTTCTTGACGACCGGTTTATTTTCACTCCTCGTAACGCTCGTTTCGATGATCCCTGCCCTTTTCCTTGCTGTTGTCGCCGATCGATTAATCAAAGGTGCTGGCGCCTACCGAACGATGCTTATTTGGCCATACGCCGTCGCCCCTGCAATTGCCGGTGTCTTATGGTTGTTCATGTTTAACACTCGTGTTGGTGTTGTATCTTGGTACCTAGGAACCCTTGGGTATGACTGGAACCACGTGTTGAATGGCAGCGAAGCAATGGGGCTTGTGGTTGTCAGTTCTGCATGGGGTAGGATCAGTTATAACTTCTTGTTCTTCTTTGCAGCGTTGCAATCCGTTCCCAAATCTATCATCGAAGCCGCTGCCATCGACGGAGCGCGATTTTGGAAACGGTTCTGGACCATTATAGTGCCACTGCTCTCACCAACAACATTCTTCTTATTGGTTGTAAACTTGGTCTATGCTTTCTTTGAGACCTTTGGCGTCATCCACACGATAACTGCCGGGGGTCCACAACAATCGACAACAATCCTTGTTTACAAGGTGTTTTCAGATGGTTTTGTCGGGCAAGATTTGGGATCATCAGCCGCGCAGTCTGTCATTCTATTGTTCGTCGTAGGCGCGCTCACAGTTTTCCAATTCAAATTTGTAGAACGGAGGGTGCATTATTGACCCTATCAGCACTGAAGCCGCACAAAGAGCCAGCATCAGGAATGGTCGAACAGCGTGGACTTGGACTCTGGTTCACGCATGCAATCATGATCTTTGGCGTCTTGATTGTTTTTTTTCCTATTTGGCTTGCCTTTGTAGCCTCAACCGTAACGCAGCCAGAAATTGTTAGCCCACCAATGCCACTTTGGCCCGGCGATCACTTCATAAGCAATTACAAGCAAGCGTTATTCTCAGGGGTGAATGTACCAGTGGCAACGATGCTGGTTAACAGCCTCGTCATGGCCATCGGGATAGCAATTGGCAAGATTGTCATTTCCTTGTTATCGGCCTTCGCTATTGTCTATTTCCGGTTCCCAGGTAAGAAGATGTTCTTTTGGGCGATCTTCATTACGCTAATGTTGCCTGTCGAAGTTCGCATCGTCCCTACCTATGAGATAGTTGCAGGGTTTGGCATGCTCAACAGCTATAGCGGACTCATCTTTCCGCTGATCGCGTCTGCAACTGCAACTTTCCTGTTCCGTCAGTTTTTTATGACAGTGCCGGATGAATTAGCAGAAGCGGCACGTGTGGACGGGGCAAGACCTATGCGCTTTTTCTGGGACATCTTATTCCCGATGAGCCGCACGAACATTGCAGCCCTCTTTGTGATCCTCTTTATCTACGGCTGGAACCAATATCTATGGCCCTTACTAATCACGACTGATCCGGAAATGAACACCATCGTTATGGGTATCAAACAAATGTTTCCGTCAGGTGATGATGTTGCCGACTGGCCGGTCATTATGGCTACGTCAATTCTAGCAATGATCCCACCAGTGATTGTCGTTATTTCAATGCAAAAACTCTTTATCCGCGGCCTTGTGGACAGCGAAAAGTAGGAACAACATGGCAACTGTAGAACTCAACAACGTGAAAAAACGGTTTGGCCCAATCGAGGTAATCCATGGGGTCAGCGCGACAATTAAAGATGGGGAATTCATTGTTATCGTCGGTCCGTCTGGTTGTGGTAAATCAACGCTGCTTCGCATGGTAGCTGGGCTAGAAAGCGTGTCTGAAGGGGAAATCAGCATTGGCAAAAAGATCGTTAATGACTTTGAGCCAATGGATCGCGACATAGCAATGGTATTCCAAAACTACGCACTCTATCCGCATATGAGTGTCCGTCAAAACATGGGCTACGGCCTCAAGATTGCGAAGGTAGCAAAGGCAAAGATTGACGAAAAAGTGAATGCGGCAGCAAAGCTTTTACAGCTCAACGAATACCTTGATCGTCGTCCACGTGACTTATCGGGCGGGCAACGCCAACGTGTAGCAATGGGCCGTGCTATTGTGCGCGAGCCTGCTGTATTCCTCTTTGATGAGCCATTATCGAACCTTGACGCAAAGCTGCGCGTGCAGATGCGCCTTGAGATCCGTGACTTACAAAATCGGCTCGGGATAACAGCACTCTACGTGACCCACGACCAAGTTGAGGCGATGACTATGGCCGATCGCATGATAGTTATGAACGGTGGACGCGTTGAACAAATCGGAACACCACTTGAGGTTTATGAAACACCTCAAACGCTTTTTGCCGCTCAGTTTATCGGGAGTCCATCGATGAATGTTTTTAAAACAACTGTTAAAAACAGCGCCATTAAGGTAGCGGGCAACTCCATCCCCGTCAGCACGTCCGCTAAAGGCGAGGTTACGGCGGGCATCCGACCCGAACATGTGATTGCAGACGAGAGCGGACCATTGTCGATCACAGTAAGAATGGGCGAACCGTTAGGCGCCAACACCCTTCTGCATGGACAGCTTGATGGCACATCTGACCCTTTTACCATTAGCCTACTAGGTGTACATCACGTAGCAGCAGGTCAGGTCATTCGGTTTTCAGTTGATCCAAAGCACATACATTTCTTTGACATAGAATTTGGGCAACGCTTCGGATGAAATATTATAAAAGGCGAAAGGATATTACAGTTTTTGGACATCGGGGTGCCCGAGGTATTTATCCCGAAAACACAATGGCTGGGTTTCAATACCTGCAAGATATTGGCATCAACGCCGTTGAGATCGATGTTCAAAACGCAGCAAATCGCGTTACCGTAATAGCTCACGACCCTTACGTTAACATGCCAAATACGAAGAATGGAAAAATACATAAACAATTGATAAGGAACACTAAAGCTATAGATGTTACGAAAATTACTGCCGGCGCTCCTTGTAGTGGAAGCGACTATACAACGCAGTTTCCTGACCAAGCACGCCTTTCCAGTCAATATATTCCCATGTTTGCTACCTTTTGCGAATGGGCCGTTAAACATCCACGACTTATACTCAATGTCGAGGTAAAATCTCACGCAGAACAAACAGATTTATATGACCCGCCTGAAATAATAGTTTCAGATGTAGTGGACTTGTTGGATAAATATGACTTGCAGCATCGTTGTATTCTTTCCAGTTTTGATTGGCGAGTGCTCCATGCCTGCGCAAAGCGTGCACCTGGGTTGGCACGTGGCTACCTGAGTTTAGAGCAAAACCACGGGACAACTATGAATCCAAACATAGTCGATAGATCATCTTGGATGGGCGGTGTCACACGCGCCGATTATGATGACAGTTTACCGCAGACAATTGCTGCACTTGGCGGAAAGGTGTGGTGCCCCTATTTCAAAGACCTGACACAAGAGGCTTTGGTAAAAGCACAGGACTTGGGATTGCTGGTCAATGTTTGGACCGTAAACGCCTTAGACGATATTAACCGTATGGCAGACATGGGTGTCAACGGGATCATTTCGGATTATCCGGCACGGGTGCAGAACGTTCTTGCGCAAGGCACCGGCGTCTAAATTTGCATGCGGTTACTCCACCAAAATCCGTCATGCTTTGAGCAAAAATTGACGACTTTTGGATTATTGAACTAACAATAACTCTCTGAAAAAAAAGCTAGGGCATCAATGCTCTTAATCATCGAACTTGTCGGGGCAATCGATCTTTTGCTTTTCGGATTATGCCAAGTACGCAACGGAATGATACGAGCGTTTGGAACCAGCCTGAAGCGTCTGGCTTGTCGCACGCAAAGACCGGTCCTCCCGACAGGTTGCAGTGCTACTTCAAAGCAGCGCTTATCGCGTCTCAAAAGATCACCTTGCTGATCGCCGTGGGGTATTGCTGGCGGTTCCATAGATGTTCAGAAAACCAATATAGCATCTGCTCTTGTTGGACGGAGATTCAATCAACGCGCCAAATAGAGGTTCTTACTTAATGGAAGCCCCATAAATACAACCAAGACCAATTCCTACCATTCCATCGGTTGTTGCATTTTCATAGTTTCCCGCGAGTAGCTCCTTTAGCGCTATGGTTGATTTATGCTCTGCATTTCGTGCCATAAAAATATAAAACCAAGAATTAGCCCAGCTATATTTTCCTATGTCATGCCGAAACTTAAACTGTTGCTCTCCAGGGTTATAAGTCGAACGAACAGCCTGTTTTGCCCATTTATCCATGGATGCTGGGTCTTTCACGCCTGCGATAAAAATCTCGACAGACTTTTCCAATTTCTCTTCAATGCTGGGGGGAATATTTACGTCAAAATGCCGCGCAATTTCCAAGGTAATGTAGATTTCACCAAGAGCTTCATAGTGATACCACAGCGCTCTATCCCCTCTTGTAGTTCTATCTTCAAGGGAGCCATCTTTTAAGATCAAAGCATCTAACTGTTTAATCGCCTTAGAAATTAATTTTTTGCCTTGGGCAGGATTTGAATTATAATTCTTAGCGATTTCTGGCCAGAACCATCCAAGATCAAGGCCAAAATAGATATCTTGTGGCTTTTTATTTCGAGCATAAAAGTCGTCAAACCACGAGTTGATTACATCACTCTTTTCTGAGTTCATTTCTATTTGAGATTTTAAAAAAGTTTTATAGCCATAATGAAGGTGCATAATCCTCAACTGAGCGGAATTCCAATCCATCTCCGAAGACAAATCTTGTCCATTAGGGTCTTGCCAGGAAGGTTCGCAAATAAGTCTTCCATTTTTGGCACATGATTTCGTATCAAGCCAGGCATCGTTTGATGCTAATGTATGGAGGGCATCAAAGGCGGAATTGAGCCGGTTATCTTCTTGAGTTGCGAATGATGCTGTTACATATCTAGCAAATTGCTCTGTAAATTCATCTAATTCCAAAAATCCCTCAACACTATTCCGATTATCCATCCTGCTGTTGAGACCCTTTACTCTTTTGGGTATAGGATTTGGCATGAAATTGCTTATTCTCTGCCGCGTATATTCATCATCACAAAATGTTTGCCGACTATCATAATCCGAAGCTTCAAAAGCGAGCCAAATATCATCTGGGATGAAAAATGACGGAGAGGCTCTTTCAAGTGGTTTTTCACTAGAGTTTCCGTTATTCCAATTTGCGGCTATCGATGCTTCAAGAGAAGAAAAAATAATCATCAGGGGAAGAATAAAAAATTTCATACTTTTAACAAATAACATTTACAATCATCCAAACATTTATGAATTTAAAAAATTATCATCCGGAAAGCGGACAAACCGCAACCCTTTTGAACGATACTCTATAATAAAAAGAAAAATGGCGGAGAGGAGGGGATTCGAACCCCCGGAAAGGGTTTCCCCCTTCAACGATTTAGCAAACCGCCGCCTTCAGCCACTCGGCCACCTCTCCGCAAAATGAGAGTAAAGTCGGGTATACACCCCACGGCGTTTGCACAGTTTTATTACGAGCATTGCCCGCTTGTGTCAATTTTGAAATGTCGCTTTTTTAGATAATCGGGTATTTTTCTTTTTCCCCCAATAGCCGCTCTTTTAAGCGCCAGCACCGGTTTTCGAAAATACCTGAATGATGATGATGCCAGCAATGATCATGGCAAGACCAATAATTGCCGGAACATCGAGCCATTCTTTGAAATAGAATGCTGAAATACAGGAAATCAGAACAATCCCCAGCCCCGACCATATGGCATAGGTAACGCCAACAGGAAGGTAGCGCATTACCTGCGCCATGAAGAAAAATGTCACCATATAAGAGAGCGCCATAACAACGATTGGCATCGGTTTGGTCAGCGTTTCTGATGCTTTTAACGCTGCCGTTCCAATAACTTCAAAGACAACCGCAAAAGCAAGATAGACATACGGTATCAAAGGCGAACTAAATACAGACATTAATTTCCTCCCAAGAAGGTCTTTCGTTTAGCACAAAAATAACGCATTCTGTCAGAATAGGTATGATTGACTTACCAGAGGTCAATCCATTTTGTTATATAGATAACTGACATCTCTTATAAGCCACAAATATTGTCATATAAAAAAAATTAGTAGCTCCGCAGTCACACTGCGCATAGGATTAAACATGGACCAGCTTACATCCATGCGCACGTTTGCAATGATTGCATCGCAGCGCTCATTTATTCGCGCCGCCGAGAAGCTCAATCTTGCGCCCTCTGTTATCTCGAAGCAACTGTCAGCCTTGGAAAAGCATTTAGGCATCCTGCTTGTTGAGCGAACCACACGGGTGGTAAAGCTCACGGAGGTCGGTGAGCTTTATCTTGCGCGCTGCAAGCATATTCTGGCTGAAGTAGATGATACTGAAGCCATGATTACAAAGCAGACAGGCCAGCTAAGAGGCACGCTGAAGCTTAATGCGCCACCTGGATTTGCACATCGGCATATTGCGCCACATCTTGCGTTATTCTTAAAAGAATATCCTGATATTATTGTTGATATGACCACCGCAGAAAATGATGCACCTCATGTTCTAACGACAGCTGATATTCATATCAAAATTTCAGAGACGCATACAGCATCAGGAATTCAAATGCGTGTGCTTGCCTCTAACAGGCGGATGTTAACAGCAAGCCCTGATTATCTGGCAGAATATGGCGTGCCGGAAACTGTTGAAGACTTAAATGACCATCAGCTTGTTACGCTTGATTATGGCCATCGTAATAATGACTGGCACTTCCGCACAGACACAGGTGCTTTGGAAACATTTAGAGCCGATGGACATGTGCGGCTAGATAATGGCGATGCGCTTCTGCGAACAGCCCTGAACGGGGGCGGCTTATGCATGCTGCCAAGTTATATTGCAGGTCGACACATTGCCTCTGGTGCGCTGATGACAGTGATGGATACCAGCATTGATGAACATACCCCTTTGCATGCTCTCTGGCGGGAGAATAACCATCGCTTGCCAAAAATTCAGGCTTTCCTTGATTTTCTGACCCAAATTTTCGGAAAAACACCCTACTGGGATGTCCAGACAGACGATAATAAAGAAGCTTTTGAGCGCGCGAGCAAGTAATCGGGCACCCCCCCTTGCGAGCCGCGCCAAACAACGGCCCCTATTTCAGCTTGTCTTTCAGCATTTGATTGACCATCCCCGGATTTGCCTGACCGCCGGATAATTTCATTGTCTGACCAACAAAAAAGCCAAATAGCTTGTCCTTGCCGCCCCGATATTCATCAACCTTATCCTGATTTTCAGCAATGACCTTGTCGATCAGAGCTTCAATAGCGCCTGTATCAGAAACCTGCTTTAATCCTTTGGATTCAATGATGCTAGCTGCCGCCTCACCGGTTTCAAACATTTCTGCAAACACATCTTTGGCTATTCTACCAGAAATCGTTCCTTGCGTGATAAGGTCAACCAGCTCGCCAAGTGCCGCCGGAGAAACAGGGCTTTCGGCAAGGATTTTTCCAGCCTTATTTAACGCACCAAATAGTTCAACCGACATCCAGTTTGCCACTATCTTGCGGTCACGCCCCGCACTTGCCGTCTCGTAGAAAAGAGCTGTTTCGCGTTCTTCGGTCAGAACGCCAGCATCATAGGATGAGAGGCCATATTCATCGACCATCCGCATCCGAATATCATCCGGCAATTCAGGTAATTCTGCGGCAATTTCATCAACATAATCTTGTGTAACGCTAAGCGGTAATAAATCAGGATCAGGAAAATAACGGTAATCATGCGCATCTTCTTTGCTGCGCATCGCACGTGTCATACCTGTTGATGTATCAAACAGTCTTGTTTCCTGAAAAATTTCTCCGCCATCTTCGATTACCTCAATCTGGCGCTCTACTTCAGCATCGATCGTTTGCATAATGAAGCGTACAGAATTCAGGTTTTTTGTTTCGGTACGAGTGCCAAGCGGCGCGCCCGGCTTTCGCACAGACACATTCACATCAGCCCGCAATGAGCCTTCTTCCATATTGCCATCACAAGTACCAAGATAGCGCAGGATAGACCGAAGCTTCTTAATATAGGCGCCGGCCTGCTCAGCAGAGCGCAAATCAGGTTTTGAGACGATTTCCATCAACGCTACACCTGAACGGTTCAAATCAATATAGCTTTTTGAGGGGTGCTGATCATGTAATGATTTTCCGGCATCCTGCTCAAGATGCAGACGCTCAATACCGATCGCATGGGAGCTCCCATCGCTCAGCTCAATCGTGAGCACACCTTCGCCAACAATCGGATGTTTGAACTGGCTTATCTGATAGCCTTGCGGCAAATCAGCATAAAAGTAGTTTTTCCGGTCAAATACGCTTGTAAGATTAATTTCTGCCTTTAGTCCCAGACCTGTCTTGATAGCTTGGCGGACACATGCACCATTAATCACCGGCAACATACCCGGCATGGCGGCATCAACAAGTGATACATTCTGATTAGGGCCAGCGCCAAAAGCTGTTGAAGAGCCTGAGAATAATTTTGAGTGTGATGTGACCTGAGCATGCACTTCCATGCCGATAACAACTTCCCATTCACCTGTCTGGCCTTGCACAAGATTGCTCATGAGTGTGCCCTCCCTGCGGCGCGCTGCGGTGCGCCGGAAAATCCTGACTGTGTCTCGATTACCTTGGCGACTTGATACATTTTATCTTCATAGAAGGCGCCTGCAAGCACCTGAAGCCCCAGCGGCAAACCGTCAGATGACAGACCAGCGGGCACTGACATGCCAGGGATCCCAGCAAGATTTGCCGGCACCGTGAATACGTCATTCAGAAACATCGTAATCGGATCATCTTGTTTTACGCCAAGCGGGAAGGCTGCTGACGGTGTTGCAGGGGTTAAAATGGCATCAACACCAGCAAACGCCGCATCAAAATCATTCCGGATAAGGCGCCTGACTTTCTGCGCTTTCAGATAATAAGCATCATAATAACCTGCTGATAGAGCGTAGGTTCCGATCATAATACGGCGCTGTACTTCTTCGCCAAACCCAGCGGCTCTGCTGGCTTCATACATATCATCCAGCGTTCCGCCCTCTTCGATGCGCTGGCCATAACGAACCCCGTCATAACGGGCAAGGTTTGATGAGGCTTCTGCAGGAGCAATAATATAATAGCATGGCAGAGCATAGGCTGTATGAGGCAATGAGATAGGGACCATTTCAGCGCCAGCATCTGTTAGCCACGCCTGCCCCTGTTCCCATAATTTCGTGATGGCAGGGTCCATCCCATCGCGTTGATATTCTACCGGTATGCCTATTTTCATACCCTTAACACCTGCCGCCATAGCGCTTGCAAGGTCAGGAAGCGGGCTATTGGTTGATGTTGAATCCTTAGCATCAAACCCCGCCATACTTGAAAACATCAAAGCACTATCTGCAACTGTGCGGGCAAACGGGCCAGCCTGATCAAGTGATGATGCAAAGGCAACAATGCCCCAGCGCGAACAACGGCCATAAGTCGGCTTCATTCCAACAACACCGCAAAATGCAGCTGGCTGGCGGATAGACCCGCCTGTATCAGTCCCCGTTGCAAGCAAAGCAGACTGGGCCGCAACAGCAGAAGCTGAGCCGCCAGACGAGCCGCCAGCGGCAAGATCAGGGCCGTCACTTTGGCTCCATGGATTAACCGCTGGTCCGAAAACAGATGTTTCATTTGCTGAGCCCATGGCAAATTCATCACAATTAAGCTTGCCAAGCATCACGGCGCCATCTGCCCAGAGCTTGCTTGTCACAGTGCTTTCATAAGGAGGCACAAAACCTTTCAGAATAGCTGAACAGGCGGTTGTCTCAACGCCTTCAGTACAAAACAAATCCTTCACACCGACCGGAATACCTTCCAAGGGGCCAGCTGTGCCAGCCCGCAGGCGCGCATCACTGGCAGCCGCCATTTCCAGCGCTTTATCATGGGTAAGCTGAACATAGTTATTCAGCGCCTCTGTTTGCACCGCAGCATCAAGATAGGACTGTGTCAGCTCGGTTGCCGTAATCTCTTTGGCATCAAGGGCTGCACGCGCATCAACGGCGCTTAACTGAAGAAGGTCACTCATTATTCAACTACCTTTGGTACAACAAAAAAGCCACTGGTGGTTTCCGGTGCATTTGCAATGACCTGTTCTTGTTTATTTCCGTCTGATACCACATCATCGCGGATAGGCAGGCTATGCCCTGTCACGCTGGCAAGCGGCTCGACATTATCAGTATCGACCGTCTCCAGCTCTTCAATCCAGCTCAGAATAGCATTTAGCTCACCAGCCAACGCATCACGTCTGTCTTCATCGACATGAATTCGCGCAAGCCGCGCAATCTTTTTCACTGTGTTATTATCAACCGACATCGGTTATCATCCTTTAGCGATTAACAAAGCTGTCATTTTTCTCATACCAAAGCGATTTAGCATTGCCCATGACTGTCTGCAACCTTTACGACATTTCTTCTGCACTTTCTGGCGGTAAACGCATGATGGGGCTTGATATCGGCAAAAAAACCATCGGACTTGCCCTTGGAGACCCCAATCACCAGATTGCCTCGCCCTATCGTATCCTATGGCGACAGAAATTTACACCCGATGCGCAAAATCTTATTGCCGACATCGAAGACCATAATATCGGAGCGCTGGTGCTTGGCTGGCCGCTTAATATGGACGGCACACCAGGGCCACGCTGTGATTCAGTGCGCGATTTTGCGCATGCTTTTCTACGATTATATGAAATTCCGCTTTGCTTTCATGATGAGCGGCTTTCAACCAAAGCTGTTGAGGCAACCATGCTTGAAGCTGATTTAAGCCGGGCAAGACGCGCTGAAAAGCGGGATGCATTGGCGGCAAGCTGGATTCTGCAATCTGCATTTGACCTGTTGAATAATAATGTTTCAGCAAACGCGCCGCGCATTACAGACTAGACGAACAGCTTGCAGATGCGTTAAGAACATCCTCGATGGGAACAACCACTAAAACGGTCCCGCCGGTGACGCTTACTCAGCGCCATCTTCTGGGGATAGAAGGCATGCCTGTGACTGAGATCGAGGCGTTGTTAGCCCGTTCTCATTTTTTCGCCTCTGTGATTGACGGCTCAATACCTGATAGCGATATTCCGCAGAGCCTTGCTGGTAAGACAGTGGTCAATCTATTCTTTGAAAATTCGACCCGTACGCGCGTCTCTTTTGAAGTTGCTGCGAAAAAACTGGGCGGTTCGGTTCTGAATATTGCTGTGTCAGGCTCGTCTGTGAAAAAAGGCGAAACCTTAATCGATACAGCCACAACATTAAATGCGATGCATCCCGACATTCTGGTCATAAGACACCATGCCGCAGGCGCACCACTGCTTCTCAGCCGTCATGTTGATGCTGCTGTTATCAATGCAGGTGATGGGCGGCATGAGCATCCAACACAAGCGCTTTTGGATGCGCTGACAATTTCGCGCAAATTTGGCCGTATTGCTGGCCTAAAAATTGCCATCTGCGGTGATATTGCCAATAGCCGTGTTGCGCGCTCAAATTTGTATCTTCTTGGCACTCTTGGGGCTGAACTACGCCTTGTGAGCCCCGCAACGCTTCTGCCAGCAGACATTGACCAGTTTGGGGTTCCTGTCTTCACTGATCTGGAAAGCGGCATTGCAGATTGTGATATCGTTATGATGCTCAGGCTTCAGACTGAACGCATGCAAGGGCGCGAAATTCCAAGCCAACATGAATATTTTAATATGTTTGGGCTTGATGAGGCAAAGTTGATGCGTGCGGCACCACAAGCGCTCATCATGCATCCCGGCCCGATGAATAGAGGTGTTGAGATTGATTCTGTCATTGCAGATGATATCGACCGTTCTTTGATTACAACTCAGGTTGAAATGGGTGTTGCTGCCCGCATGGCCTGCCTTGAGGCGTTGATAGTGGGAGCCAGCATATGAGACGGCTGTTTCACAAAGCGCGGCTTATCTGCCCAGCACAGGCACTGGACAGCAAAGGCTGGCTGGTTATTGATGATGGCCTTATTGCCGAGACTGGTAGTGGCACACCGACAGATGCGCTTTTGGCAAGCGCCGATGAGGTAATTGACTGCACCGGCCTTATTCTTGGCCCTGGTCTTGTTGATATGCGTGCTGAGACACGTGACCCGGGCGCTGAACATCTTGAAACGCTGGATACCCTTCTGGCTGCTGCAGCAGCAGGGGGCATTACCTCGCTTGCAATCCAGCCACAGACTGACCCTGTGATTGATAATGCAGCTTTGATTGACTCGCTGCAATTACGGGCAAGCCGCAGGCAGGGGCCACATTTATATTGCCATGGCGCAATGAGCCGCAATCTTGACGGCACGCAGATGGCTGAACTCGGCATGATGGCTGCATCAGGCGCTGTCGGATTTTCAAACGGACACTCCTCTATTCAAGATACCCAGACGATGCGCCGCATTCTTACCTATGCAGCCATGCTAGATAAACCGGTTATGCATCATTGTGAAGATATCTCTCTTTCTGATGGCAGTGATATGAATGAAGGCGCAACATCAACACGCCTTGGCTTAATCGGCAGTCCGATAGAGGCAGAAACGATTATTCTGGAACGCGACCTTCAGCTGGTCAGGCTTACAGGCGCGCGCTACCATGCTGCACATCTTACAACGGCTACATCTGTTGAGGCTGTGCGCCGGGCAAAAAATGAAGGACTACCTGTTACAGCAGATACATCAGCGCCTTATTTTCAGCTGAATGAGCTTGCTGTTTCCACTTATTCGTCTGCTGCAAAACTGAACCCGCCGCTTCGCACCGAAGATGATAGACAAGCCATTATGGCAGCGCTGGCGGATGGTACGATAGATGTGATCGCCTCAGACCATGTGCCGGTTAACCCAGACATGAAGCATCTGCCCTTTAGCCTTGCCTCCTGCGGTGCATCAGGGCTTGAAGTTATGCTGGTGATGACATTGCGGCTGGTTTTGAATGACGTGATTAGCTGGCAGCGTGCCTTTGAGCTTCTCAGCCTTGCGCCGGCAACAATTCTGGATATTCCTGGCGGCAGCCTTGTTGTTGGTACTGAGGCTGATATTGTGCTGATTGACCCAAGAACCAGCTGGATTGTAACAGGCCGCGACTTTAACTCGCTCTCCCGCATCACCCCTTTTGAAGGCCAGCCTGTTGAAGGCCGGGCTGTGCGCACGATTGTCGGCGGCGCAGATATCTTTATCAGATGAGCATCATATCAGAGCTTGCCTCTCCTATCACCCTTCTTATCCTGTCATTTGGCTACTTATGTGGCAGCATTCCATTTGGGCTTGTGCTGACAAGGGTGTTTGCCGGCACTGATATCCGGACTGTCGGGTCAGGCAATATCGGCGCAACAAATGTGTTACGGACAGGCAACCGTGTTCTTGCTTTTGCAACATTGCTGCTTGATGCTGGTAAAGGCGCTGCTGCGATTTACCTTGTGATGGTCGCTACCTCGCATGAGCTTGCCGGTCTTGCCGGCGCTGGCGCTGTTCTGGGTCATTGTTTTCCTGTATGGCTGCGCTTTGCCGGCGGCAAAGGTGTTGCAACAAGCATGGCGGTTATTGCAGCTGTTTCGTGGCAAGCTGGCATCCTGATGGCGCTAAGCTGGCTTCTGGTGGCGCGGATAAGTGGCTATTCATCACTTGCCGCCCTGCTCGGCTTTGTTGTCGCCAGCCTGTTTGCTATGACCCTACCACCGCTGACAACTGGTATTATTATCTTTGTCGGCATAGTGAGCTGGGGGCGTCATCATGAAAATATCAGACGCCTTCTTGCCGGAACTGAAAGCAAGATTTCACTGTCCCGCTCAAAATCCTAACTTATGATGCCTGAAATTAAGGTCTAGCTGAAAGTCAGGGCTGTTTAAGAGTCAGGTCTATTTAAGAGTTAGGGCTGGCCGGATAATGTTTTGGCAAAATTTTTTCGCTTTCTTTACGAAAAATTAAGCTGTTCCTTCTAAAGGTGACAGTATGGATCACAAAGAAGCCATGAGCCGGCTAAGGCTTGCCCGCACGACTTATGTAGGCCCGATAACCTGCCAGCTCTTAATGGCCCGTTATGGAACAGCTGTTAAAGCACTTGCTGCAATTCCGGAAATATCGGCTCGTGGGGGGCGGAAACTCACGCCGTTTCCTGCTGATAAAGCGCGTGAAGAATGGGACAAGCTATATGCCAGCGGCGGGCAGTTTATGTTTCGTGGTACAGCCGAATATCCTGCCGCATTAGAGCATTATGACGATGCTCCTTTTATCTTATCGGTACGCGGACATGCCTCCCTTCTGCAGCGTAAAGGCTGTGCCATTATCGGCGCCCGAAATGCGTCTCTTAATGCCTGCAAGCTTGCTGAACGGCTTGGCGCTGAAATTGGTGAAGGCGGATTTACCATTATATCGGGCATGGCGCGCGGCATTGATGCAGCAGCTCATCTGGGTAGTTTAAAGACCGGAACAATTGCTGTTCTGGCAAATGGTGTTGGCATTCCCTATCCCCGGGAAAATGCGGCTCTGTTCTCGCGGCTAATCGAAGAAGGCGTCGTATTATCAGAAATGCCCTTTATCACTCAGCCCTCCCCAAAATTATTTCCTATCCGTAACAGAATTATCGCATCGCTAGCCAAAGGCGTGCTGATTATTGAAGCAGCTGTTAAATCAGGGTCTCTTATTACAGCGCAGGAAGCCGCCAACCGGAGTATTGATGTGATGGCTATTCCCGGCTCGCCCCTCGACCCGCGTTCTGCCGGCACCAATAGCTTGATAAAAGATGGCGCCGCTCTGGTTCAGAATGCGCAAGATGTCCTAGCAGTCCTGACAAGTCAGACGGAGGTAAGAATGCCCGATATTACCGCTTATACAATAGCTGAAACATTTCTTGAACAGACCCCAGAGCTATCGGAAACAGAATGGCAGGCAATTCGAGAAAATGTGCGTGAAAATCTAGCACATGATCCGATTGCAGTTGACGAATTGTGCCGCTGGTGCCATGTCTCAGCCAACATTATGCAATCTGTTCTGTTTGATTTGGAACTTTCAGGTTATCTACAGCGTCATTCTGGAAACCGGGTGTCGCAAACTGTTGAAACCTTGTAATGTCCAGAAAAGATTGATGAAAATTGGGTGCCCTATCATTATTAGGGCGTTATGAGGTAGGGGCTATCCTGTATGAAGGTCGTTGTTGTCGAATCACCTGCTAAAGCAAAGACCATTAATCGCTATTTAGGTGATGATTATATTGTTCTGGCATCTTACGGACATGTTCGTGACCTGCCCTCCAAGGATGGGTCTGTTCAGCCGGACCAAGATTTTGAGATGTCATGGCAGCTATCTGATTCCGGTGGCAAACGTATCAAAGACATTACAGACGCGCTAAAAGGGGCTGACCGGCTTATTCTTGCTACTGACCCTGACCGCGAAGGCGAAGCTATCAGCTGGCATGTTTGTGAGCTTCTCAAAGCCAAAAAAGAGTCCCGCGATATCCCATATGAGCGCGTTGTGTTCAACGAAATCACCAAAAGCGCCATTCTTACCGCGATGGATAATCCGCGCGACCTTGATATTGACCTTGTTGATGCGTATCTGGCGCGGCGCGCGCTTGACCATCTGATCGGGTTTTCTATCTCGCCTGTTCTCTGGCGCAAACTCCCCGGATCAAAGTCTGCCGGTCGGGTTCAGTCTGTTGCATTGCGGCTTATCTGTGAGCGTGAAGGCGAAATTGAACGCTTCATAACAGATGAATATTGGAGTGTTGACACTCTCTTCAAAAATGAAAAAGACGAAACTGTTCTTGGCAGACTGACCCATGCAGACGGCGTTAAGCTGGATAAGCTCTCTATCAAGACAGAAGCTGAAGCTAAACAGTTAGCCTCGCGGATTGATGGGGCAACATGGTCAGTAGGTGATGTTGAAACAAAGCGGGTAAAGCGCCGGCCTGCACCGCCTTTTACGACCAGTACCTTGCAGCAGGAAGCATCGCGTAAACTTGGCTTTTCGGCCTCTCGCACCATGCAGATTGCCCAAAAACTCTATGAAGGCATAGCACTTGGCGCTGAGACAACTGGTCTTATCACCTATATGCGGACAGACGGTGTTTCAATGAGCGGCGAGGCCATTGCCGGCGTCCGGAGCGAAATCACAAATTTATATGGCGCTGAATTCACGCCAGAAAAACCTCGGTTTTATAAAACCAAGGCAGCGAACGCCCAAGAAGCACATGAAGCAATTCGTCCCACCTCGTTTTCCCGCCAGCCGCAGGATATGCGCCGATTCTTAGATTTTGACCAGTTCCGCCTCTATGAGCTTATCTGGAAGCGCGCCATCGCCAGCCAGATGGAAGATGCCCAGCTTGACCAGACGGCGATGAACCTTGTTGCGTCTGATGATGCTCTTGTGATGCGGACAACCGGATCAATTCTTGTCTTTGACGGCTTTATCCGTGTTTACCGCGAAGATAAAGATGACAGCCAGGGCGATGCTGATGATCAGGATAAGCTTCTGCCTGCCCTCAAAGCAGGCGACGCGCTTGATGCTGATACAGTCTCACCCGAACAGCATTTCACCCAGCCACCAGCCCGTTTCACAGATGCAAGTCTTATCAAACGCCTCGAAGAACTTGGCATTGGCCGTCCCTCAACCTATGCCAGCATTCTGCAAGTTCTTGAGAAGCGGAGCTATGTCATCAAAGACAGCAAACGCTTCATTCCTGAACATCGTGGCCGGATTGTATCTGTGTTCCTAGAGAATTTCTTCTCTCGTTATGTTGAATATAATTTTACAGCTGGGCTTGAAACACAGCTTGACGATGTTTCAGGGGGCCGGATGGAATGGCGTCACCTGCTGCGTGACTTTTGGAAAGATTTCTCACTCGCCGTAAGCGAAGCAAAAGACTTGCCGGTTCCTGATGTGATGGAAAAACTAGATAGCCAGCTTGAAACGCTGTTTTTCACGCCCGATGAAAAAGGTGAAATCAATCGAAGCTGTAGCAAATGCGAGAGCGGAAAGCTTGAGCTTAAACTTGGCAAGTTTGGCCCCTTCCTTGGCTGTAAGAACTACCCTGAATGCAGATATATCCGTCAGATAGCAGCTGTAAATTCAGAAGATGACGGGGCTGGTGATTTCTCAGAAGATAAATTACTTGGTACCGACACTGCCACTGACATGCCTGTATTCATGAAACGCGGGCCTTATGGTCTTTATGTTCAGCTTGGTGATGCAGATGTGAAAAAACCAAAGCGGACATCTGTTCCCAAGGGAACCGATATTGCGGCTGTTGACCTTCCCTACGCACTTGGATTGCTGTCTCTGCCACGTGATATTGGCACTCACCCTGAGACAGGCGAGATGATACAAGCAGGCCTTGGCCGGTTTGGGCCATACCTTAAATATCAGGGTAAATTTGCTAGCCTAAAAGATGATGATGTACTGGAAGTTGGCATTAACCGCGCCGTTGATGTGCTTGCCGAAGCAGCAAAGACAGCTGGCAGACTGCTTGGCACACACCCCGAGGGCGGCGGCGAAGTGCATCTGAAAAAAGGCAGGTTTGGGCCTTATATTGAGCATAACAAAATGCGGGCTCCAGTGCCGCGCGGCACTGAAATGACAGATATCACGCTTGAAGATGGTGTGAGGCTTCTGGCAGAGCGAGCAGCAAAACCTGCCGCTAAAAAGAAGAGCTCAAAGACAAAAGCGGCCGCAAAGAAGAAAACGGCTACGAAGAAGAAAACATCTGCTAAGAAAGCAGCGGCGAAGAAAAAACTAGCCCCAAAAGCCTAAGCTGAGACAGTAACTCACAAGAAAGTTGGTCAATGGCAACCCCGCCCTATTCCCTGCCGGATAAAGCAAGCTTGCGCGCCTTTATTGCAGCTTCAGACGGTCCGGTGAAAACCCGTGAAATAGCGCGTCATTTTGGTGTACCGCCACAAGGGCGCTCTCGTTTACGTGCGCTGCTTCATGAATTGGCTGTTACCGGCGCTGGCGGCGCTGATACTGAGAATGAAGCCCGTTTTCCTGAGGTAACGGTCGCAGACATAAAATCATTTGATTCAGACGGTTATGGAAAAATAACCTTTGTTCATGGTGTTGATGAAACCGGTCAGGCAATACATCATGATGCTGTATTAAAGCCGGCAAAAAAGACCGGTCGCTCGCCAAAGATCGGTGATAGGGTTCTTGTCCGGCTGATAGTCCAGCCCGATGAGACGCTTGATGCTGAAACCATCCGTATTCTGCCAGCCCGTATGAAAAGATTTTTCGGGCGCGCCTTTAAAAGCCGGAAGGACTGGATGCTTGAACCTGCGGAAAAGGGCGGACAGCGCGCTGTAACATTGCGTCTTCCTGCTGGCAGTATTGTGAATGAAAATGACCTGATTGAAGCTGAATTGATGAATTCTAGTGGCCGCGAGAGCTCTGCTAGCATGATCCGCAATATGGGTCCGATTGATAGCCCAAAGGCATTTACAGGTCTTGCCATAGCAGAATTTTCACTGCGGCATGAGTTTGATGAAGACGCATTATCACTTGCCAATGGCGCCGCCGTGCCGCCGCTTGGTGACCGGACTGACTTACGCGAGGTGCCGCTTATCACCATTGATGGAGAGGATGCAAAAGACTTTGATGATGCCGTCTTTGCCGCCCCTCACAAAAATGGTACATGGCGCCTTATCGTTGCCATCGCAGATGTTGCAGCCTACGTGCCATCAGATTCTCCGCTTGATAAAGAAGCGCGGCTCAGAGGTAATTCGGTGTATTTACCCGGCACCGTGATTCCAATGTTACCAGAAGCTCTTTCCAACGGCGTTTGCTCGCTTCGCCCTGATGAAGACAGAGCCTGCCTTGCGGTTGAAATAATCATTTCAGCTGAGGGCCATAAACAAAGCCATAAATTCATGCGCAGCCTGATGCGGTCTCATGCGCGGCTCACCTACACACAAGTCCAGCAGGTTATTGATGGGCAGATTGATGAAAGTGACTTATCGGTTCCAGCCGGCATTCTGCATCATCTACTTGGCGCTTACCGGTGTTTATCAGCAGCTCGTGCTGCCCGTGGCACGCTTAATCTTGATGTTCCTGAACGCCGTATCGTCTTTTCAGAAGATGGCCGAGCAGAAGCTGCTGTGCTACGCCGCCAGCAAGAAGCAAATCAGCTTATCGAAGAGTTTATGATCGCAGCTAATATCTGTGCTGCCGAGCAAATCGAAGCTAAGCGCGGCATCTGTGTCTACCGTGTCCATGACCAGCCCGATCCGGAAAAAATCGAGGGCTTGCGCGAACTTACCGATGCGCTAGAGCTGCCCTTTGCGCCTGGCCAAGTTATTACCCCAGCGCGGTTTAATGAATTATTGAATAGGGTGAAAGATACGCCAGCCCAAACTGCGGTGAATGAAGCTGTTTTGCGCTGTCAGTCGCGAGCTGTCTATGACATTGAAAATCTGGGGCATTACGGTCTTGGTCTTGTGAAATATGGTCATTTTACCTCACCCATCCGGCGCTATGCAGATTTGATGGTCCATAGAGCGCTTATTACCGGCGAGGCATTAGGGCATGAGCGCCCGCATAGCCAAAGTGCGGATGTGCTTGCTGAAACATGTGCAGCTATCTCGCAGACCGAACAGAATGCCGCCCGCGCAGAGCGTAGAACCACAACACGGCTTGCGGCAAGCCTTGTCAGTCATCGCCTGAACAGTCTTATTGATGTTACGATTCTAGGCGTCATCGGTGCTGGGTTATTTGTTCTCCTTGATGATCGCGTCACAGAAGGGTTTGTCCCTCGCCGCACGCTTCCCGATGATTATTACGAGATTGTCTCTGGCGGCATGATGCTCGTTGGCAAGCGTTCAGGCTGGCAATTTGGTGTCGGTGATACATTATCTTGTCTGCTGACTGAAATTTCGGCTGCCAGCGGAGATGTAACCCTCAACTTCAGAAATGGTGGCACACAGACCGTTGGTGATAATAAACCGCGAAAAGGGCATCGCAAACGCCCCACCTCTTCCAGAAAACCTTCATCTAAACCAGCACCTAAACCATCTGGTACCAGCAGGAGAGCGCGCAAGCGCAGGCCGGGCTAGTCTTGTGCGGGCCGATGCACCATCCCCTTGACAGAGGCAGTGAATTCGCGCATATACGACCCTCATTATTTATGATTTTTTGCAGGTGCGTTACCTCTCGCGCCTTCCTGAGATAGGAGACATTAAAATGGCAAAGCCAGCAACCCTTCAGATTAAGCTCGTAAGCACCGCTGATACCGGTTTTTACTACGTAACGAAGAAGAATCCTCGCACGAAGCCTGAAAAGCTTGAGCTTATGAAATATGATCCGAAGGCACGCAAGCATGTGCTCTTTAAAGAATCCAAAATTAAGTAAGCGAAGCAAAGGTCCGTCTTCGTGACCATTGCCCTCCGACTTTCTGATACTGTTTCTGGAATCGCTGTCATCTCGGATGATGGCGATTTTGTTTGTGAACAGACCTTTCTGCCAGAAATTGACTATCAGCTGCTGCTGCGGCAGATTTCCTCCCTCATATCTGGGTTAACCGCCAATACTACCACTGGCATTACTGCTGGACCGCCCGCTAACGCGTCTCCTAGCACTGCGCTTGGTCTTTGTGTGTCGGATTTGCGTTATACCTCAAACGGCAGCGTAACATCAGCTGCCTTTCCGTTTCTCGATGATAAGCCTCTGATGCGCGACTTGCAGGCAGCAACAGGGCTTACCAGTGCTATCGGCAATGACGCGCAATGCCTTGGGTTAGGCGCGCGTCAGCATGATAATGAAACCCTGTTTAGTCTTGTGATAGATAAAGACCTGTCTGGCGCGATTATTATGAATGGCAGACTTGTGAAGGGGCGTAATCATCATGCAGGACAAATAACCCATACGCCCCTGCCCTTTCCGGTTCCCTTTGAGCTTGATGGCAGTGTGTGCTCCTGTGGGCGGACAGGCTGCCTTACTCATTTCATTAGCCTGCCGGGTATCGAAAAAGACTATAAACAGCTTACAAACACTGACAAATCAGCTGATAATATTATTGCAGATGCGACAAAGGGCGATATTATTGCCGATTCTGTCATTCAGGTTCTAGAAGATAGAATTGCCCGGGCTTTGGCGCCTGTTATCAATCTGCTCGACCCGGACCACATCATCATCTCAGGGCAAGCTGCGGATAAAAACAGACTGCCTGCTATTTTGCCGCGGAAATGGCCGGGATATATCGTAGCTGATAAGCCAACAACCGAAATAACGATCATAACAGACAGACATGTGCCCTGCCTTAACGGGGCAGCATCGCTGGTTCTGCAGAAAACATAAGGCCAGAGGGTTTATGAGCAGATCGGGGCTGGCAGCGCTTCAATTTCTACCAGCTGTGCATCGACTGAAAAATCACCATAATCTATCTCATAATAAGAGATCACACCGTTTGGCTGTAAATGGAATGTATGTTCATATTCTGGCACAGACTCAGATGATTTCGGATCAAAATAAGCTATCTGCACCGGATAATAAAATGGCTCTGTTAGGCTCCCCATTTTAGCGATTTCGCCAGTGTCCTGCGCTTTACCAATAACACTATTTGTCCGTCTGATAGCTTTGTCAGGTTCTGTGCCAAAAAACAGGTCTGCTGAAAACAGCTTCTCACCCTTATCTGCTTTATCGAGAAGGTCTAATGTATGCGCGAGGGGGAAATAGACAGCGTTTGGCAATGGTAGAGCAGAATTGGGCTGCATAGAGAAAAAAGCTTCCGGTTCTGCGACCTGTGGCGGGCGATAAGCATAGCCATCAAACTTCTTCTCTGGCTCAAAGTTTGATCCCTCATGAACCGAAAAAGAATAAAGCCCACCATCTATATGCTCCCAGCTTTGAAATTGAGAGGCAATTATCGCAGTCTCACCAGAGCCATAGCTAAATTCAAGCAGGTAGTTTTCTGCGACAACATAGCCATCGCACTCACGGGTCAGCGAAAATTCATTCTGGCCTGTGACATCAGATAGCTGGGTTTCACTATCTGCTGACATCATGCGCATTTCGTAAATGGCTTTATGGGGGGTGAGCTCACGGGCCTGACCAGCTGTGATACTAAAGATAAGCATCGCCCCCACCACAGAAGCTAAACTCTTTGCGGCAAAACCGTATTTCGGAAAAGATAGGGGCGTCATGTGCGCCGGGCTCCTCATGGTAATGTTACTAAAACCTGTATCAATCAGTTAACCTTTTATCAGGCTTTTGCAAGTCCTACGCCTGCTTGGCTGTAGCTTTGCGTGATAACAGTGTTATTTTTAAAGAGTTTTCCGCCATCTGGTTTGCTCATTCTGCTGCGAAGGACTATAATGTATTATGGAAAACATCCCTGAACTTGTAACAGACACCGCCACCCTAAAACAGGCGCTAGCGGCAGTTAGCTCTTCTGATTTTGTCGCAATCGATACAGAATTTATGAGAGAGACAACATATTATCCTCAGCTCTGTTTGATACAAGTATGCGCCAATGAAGTCGCTTTCTGTATTGATCCAATGAGTGAGGGCATTGACCTTACTGCGTTTTTTGAGGTGCTGAGCGATACATCTGTGATGAAGGTGTTTCATGCAGGACGGCAAGATCTAGAGATTTTTGTGCATCTGACAGGCAGCGTTCCTGCGCCAGTTTATGATACTCAAATAGCAGCTATGGTATGCGGGCTGGGTGACCAGACAGGCTATGACAGGCTTGTTCATTCCTTCACCCGCAAAACATTGGATAAATCATCCAGATTTACCAATTGGGCCCAACGACCTCTCTCAGAACGGCAAATAAGTTATGCGCTTGATGATGTGATTTATCTGGCACAAATCTATCCAAAGATGGTCGCTAAACTTTCAGACTCTGGCAGAGATAGCTGGGTTGATAATGAAATGGCCCAGCTGTCTGAAAAACAACTTTATATTAATGACCCAGACACTATCTGGAAAAAGATGAAACCGCGTGGCTCTCGCCCTGACATGCTGAATAGACTTGTTCATTTAGCCGCATGGAGAGAACATGAAGCACAGAGGCGCAATCAGCCGCGTGGGCGTATCCTGCGCGATGATACTGTAATGGACCTTGCCGGTAGCAACCCTAAATCTCTGCCTGAATTTAAAAAAATCAGAGGGTTTCCAGGCGGTGAAGGTGGCAAGCTTGCTGCCCCTGTCCTTGCAACCTTGCAACAGGCAGCAAATACGCCTCAATCAGAGTGGCCGTCATTAGAGCGGACAGCGCGCGAAGAAAAAGCGCCACCAGATATTTTAGAGCTGTTACGGGTATTACTGAAACATGTCTCAGAAGATGAGCAGGTTGCCCCACGACTGATTGCAACAGCAGATGAGCTGGAAAAATTAGCCCGCTCAGCGACGGCTGAAATTCGGGCCCAGTCAGGCTGGCGTCATGATATCTTTGGCGCCAGAGCTATCAAACTTATGTCTGGCAAGCTGGCGCTTTCAATTTCCGGAAATGCGATAAAAATAATCGAGCTATAATAGGTATATCAGCCACATAAAAAAGGCAGAACCGCATCAGCGCTTCTGCCTTTCAGTTAGCATTATGTGTCTTCATCTAGCCATTAGAGTTGAAATTGCCGCCATCAAGAAGAATGTTTTGGCCAACAAGAAACCCTGATTTGGCTGAGCAGATATAAGCACAAGCAAAACCAAACTCTTCGACAGCGCCAATCCGGCCACTTGGATTGCGCTCTTCCATTGCTGCCCGAACGGCTTCGGGTGTCTGGTCAGACTGATTTGCCAGAAAATTAATGTTTGCTGCGATACGGTCTGTATCAAACGGACCGGGCAATAAACCATTAATGGTCACATTATGACGGGCAACCTGACGGGCAAGACCACCAACAAAACCAGTAAGGCCTGCACGCGCGCCGTTTGAGAGACCCAATGTAGGGATAGGTGATTTAACAGACCCTGACGTGATATTTACGATACGACCGAATTTATTTTCGATCATAGGGTCAATTACCCCTTTGATAAGATCAACAGCGGTCAGCATATTTGCATCAATCGCCTTAATCCAGTCATCGCGTGTCCAGTCCCGAAAATCACCAGGAGGCGGTCCACCAGCATTATTCACCAGAATATCGACATGCCCTGCAGCCTCTAGCACAGCCGCACGACCCTCTTCGGTTGTGATATCACAAGCAACCGTTTTAATATCAACCCCTGTTTTACCACGAAGCTCCTCTGCGGCGGCTTCAAGCGTGTCTGCACCGCGGGCACACATCACCAGATTGACACCAGTCTGGGCAAGAGCATCTGCACAGGCAAGTCCGAGACCTTTTGACGACGCACAAACAACCGCCTTTTTTCCCGTTAATCCAAAATCAAGCATCGCAATATTCCTTTTTTTACCAAAAATTCAATTCCTTACTCTTACGGAGATTTGCCTAAACTATCAAGGCGAAAGGGGATTTTATGCCTTATCAGAAGCAAGATAATCTGCCAAAACTGAGCGGGCAAGGCCCAGCGTTACTGGCTTTTTATGCGTCAGCGCTTCAGCATCAAGAGCCGCAACAATCTGAAAGGCAGCGTGATAGCTTCGCTCTATTCTGACAACCAGATAATCAATAACAGTTTCAGGAACCACACATTGCCTATCAGCACATAACTTAAATAATACTGCTTTGAACAGCTGGTCATCAGGAGCGGTAATATCCTGTGCGGCAAGCGAGCGAAGGCGCGAGCGTGTGTCAGCAAGCTGTATATCTATCTGCGATACAGGAATACGGCTCAGCATCAGAAGCGATCCCTCAGCTTCGGCAATCGCATTCAATAAATGAAATAAGGCTTCCTCATCATACAGCCCGCTATCACATGCCTCTAATAAAATAGCCTCACCATGCGTAACAGGTAGCTTTTCGCCAGCGATAAGCCTTGTATAGGTCTTTGCACCACTTATCTCGGCCCAGATTGCCCCAAGATGTGTCTTACCAGCACCTTCAGGGCCAAACAGATTAAGGGCTCGGTATGGGCGCGGCCAATCTGGCCACGTCTCAATCCAAGAGGTAGCATCCTTATTCGCATCGCCAATAATGAAATCTTCACGGCGATATGACGGGGGAAGTGACAGGGAAAAAGGAAGCTGTGCCATCATAGCGCGGCTTAATTTACCTCGAGCTGCAGAGCGTAATGCCCCGATGCAGTCCCGCTCACGAGCTCATAACCCTGTTCTTGAAGGCCAAGCTGAACAGCTTCAACAGACCCTGATAATTGGGCCCGAAGAGCACCTTTTTTTGCTGTCAGCGAGACAACAGACAAATCAGCGATACCCGCAATCTGAGACAGTTTCCGGCGAACATCATACCAGTCTGTTAGCGATGAGATATCAACAGAGATAAGAATTTCATCTCGGTTATCTACGACATAAACATTAGAGGAGTGCCAACTCTGTTCAATAACATTCATCACATCTTCTTGGAATGAATCAAAGGCTACATGAAGATTTGTTTGACCGTTCAAAGACCGCTGTTCCTGCCCGACAACAGCAAGTAGCGAGCCGTCAGCATCATAGAGTTCAGCCAGCATGATTAATTCAGGCACTGAGTTACTGTAATCAAGTCCGGCATATAACCAGACAACCTGCACAGCACCAGCCGCTTGAGCCGCCTTTGCCAGCATATCTTTATCGCGCATCAGAAGAGGTCTAGCAGGCAGGCTTCTCTCGAGCGCCACGTCAGGCTCTAGCATGGTAAAGCGGACAAGCTTATCTGTTTTGTCAGAAAAATCCTGCCATCTGTTCAGCCATAAAATATCACGGGTCCAGACTCTGACACCTGATGGTTCCTGCCATACAGGCAGTAAAAGCACAGGAGGGCTAAATAATTCAGCCCATTGCAAACCAGCCGAAATCAATGCACCGCGCACTTTGGCAGCATCAAAACAAATATCGATTTCTGCAATATAGCGTTGGGCAAGCGCGTTTTCAGATGTGATATGGAAAAAATCAACAAAACTATCTGCTGGCAGCGCTAACATTGTTGCCCGAGCGACTTTGTCCGGCACAATTATTCTGTCGATAACTTTTGCAAAGGCCATCTCTGTTGCGTCTGCAATCCCGACTTCACGGGCTTTGGTGCCTGTTAATGCGTTACTGTCAATGGCAATGCCCGTCACCGAATAGGCTTCGCTCGGACATGTTTCAGCCTGAACAGGCACGCACCAAATGGCTAAACAGAGTGTTAAAATTATGCTATGAACACCCAAGACTCTTTGGCTGACATAGTGCATAAGACAGGGCATAGTTTAGTCACTCCAGGTTATCACTGAATTTTTCTTAAAGGGTGTTTACCACCGCTGTCAATTATCAGCGACGCCAAACATAGAACTGTTATAGCATCGCTGAGAAAAAGGTACAAAATATGACGAAGATAGATCCTAATATTTCTAGTCTAACCTACCGCGATGCGGGTGTTGACATTGATGCAGGTGACGCTCTTATTGGCGATATTAAGCCACATGCAGCGCGGACGGCCCGAACTGGGGCCAATCCTGACTTGGGTGGGTTTGGCGGCTTATTCGATGTGAAAGCAGCAGGATTCACAGACCCAATCCTGGTCGCCGCAACTGATGGGGTCGGCACAAAGCTTGAAATTGCGCAGGCGATTGGTATTCATCGCGGCCTTGGCACTGACCTTGTTGCCATGTGTGCAAATGATATTTTAGCGCAAGGCGCTCTGCCGCTCTTCTTTCTTGATTATTTTGCAACTGGCGTTCTTGAACGCAATGTTGCTGCAGATGTTGTTGCTGGCATTGCAGATGGCTGTGTTGAAGCAGGATGCGCGCTTATTGGCGGCGAAACAGCCGAAATGCCGGGACTTTATCCAAAAGGCAGTTATGATCTTGCCGGTTTTTGTGTCGGAGCGGCCGAACGCGGCACATTACTATCACGTGACACCCCGCAAGCTGGCGATATCGTCTTTGCTCTTGCATCGTCCGGCATTCACTCAAACGGCTTTTCGCTGGTCCGCAAAATCATCTCCCGAGATGAGCTTGATTATCAGGAGCCAGCCCCATTTGCGCGCCATATGAAACTTGGCGAAGCCCTTATTGCTCCGACCCGCATCTATACTGATGCTGTTGCGGCGGCGCTGAGCTGTGGCGGGGTGACAGGTGTTGCTCATATCACAGGCGGCGGGCTGATCGAAAACCCGCCACGCATTTACAACGACAGCCTGCAGATGCGCCTTGATATGCGCAAACGCCCCCTTCCGCCTGTTTTCCGCTGGCTAAAAGAGCGCGGCGGCCTCTCAGATTTTGAGTTAGCACGTACCTTTAATTGCGGCATTGGCATGTTAATATCAGTTACCCCCGGCAAAGCAAACGCTGTAATGAGCGCTATTCAGCTCACAGGAGAAGATATCTGGCAGGCTGGCCATATTTGCGAGCGGTCTGGCGATGACGCCGTTACCCTTGAGCACTGCGAAGCTGTCTGGGCATAGCGATATTATGCGCATAGCTATTCTTATCTCAGGACGGGGCAGCAATATGGATGCCCTGCTAACAGCAGCAAATAAGGCAGATGTTGAAATTGCGTTGGTTGCCGCCAATAAACCATGTTCTGGGCTCGAACGGGCGGCGGCGGCTGGCTATAATACAGCGCTTATTGATCGCAGCGACTATGATAGCAAACAGGCTCATGAAGCCGCCCTTGATGCTGTATTGTTGCAGGCGGCGCCTGACTGGATTTTCCTGGCCGGTTATATGGCCCTGCTCAGCGCTGCATTCATTGCACGTCAGCATCATAAAATTATCAATATCCACCCGTCCCTCCTGCCTGCCTATAAAGGGCTCAATACCCATCAACGGGCGATTGATGATGGGGCTGAGTTGCATGGCGTCTCCATCCATCTTGTTACAGCAGGCATGGATGAAGGTGATGTGATGGTGCAAGCTGGATTAAAGATTGGGAATGCAGATACAGCCGAGATACTGGCACAGCGGTTATTAGCAATAGAACATCTGCTATACCCAGCCGTCCTGCGCGCCCTTCATTCAGAGCGTATGACAGTATCGTTCACCCCGGGCGGTGTAGACTGTCTCTGGCAGGACCGCTCAGATTTACCGCGCATCGGACAGGCCGATATTTGCCTGATAAAAACGCCATAACGGCTTTTAACCGTCAGGCTTAAAACGCTATTAGCCTGTTTGGTTAGCATAGCTAGATACTGTTCTATCAGACTTGATTTGTGATGTGGTTGCAGGCATAAAAGCACTGTAATGTAAGATATGTGTAGGATTAAGACAGGGACGTTACCGTTATGAACACAGATGAATTCGACAAGCATGCCCAAGACAATCTTTCAATTTATGGAAGCGTGCTAACCTATAGTAAATATACACTCATTGGGGTTATCATCACGCTCGCTCTGATGGCCTATTTTCTGCTTTAATCAGCACTTATTTAAAGACCTTACATAAATAAAAGGGCGCATCACATCGCTGTAATGCGCCCCTTTTTATGTCTATCTCAAAAAGGCCGAATGGCTATTCAGCCAAAATACTGCCAATTAGCCAACAATTTCGTCTTCAGTGAAGAAATGTGCAATTTCAATTGCTGCATTTTCATCACTGTCAGAGCCATGTACTGAATTTGCTTCGATTGATTCAGCAAGTGCCTTACGAATTGTGCCTTCTTCTGCATCGGCTGGGTTTGTTGCACCCATAACACCGCGATATGTAGCAACAGCATCTGTACCTTCGAGAACCTGAACAACAACAGGGCCTGAAATCATGAAGCTAACAAGCTCGCCATAAAAAGGGCGTTCTTTATGAACACTATAGAATTCTTGTGCCTGCGCTTCGGTCATCTGGATGCGCTTCTGGGCAACGATTCTCAGGCCAGCTTCTTCAATCATTTTATTGACTGCACCTGTTACATTGCGGCGCGTTGCATCTGGCTTAATTATCGAAAATGTGCGTTGTAGAGACATGTTTCATCAATCCTTTGTGACATGATGGGATGGTATTTATTCATTAAGTGAGGCAAAGGCCCCGTGACATAGCACATAGCCGCACGGACACTTCTTGGGCGCCTTATAGCAAATGCCACTCCTGATACAAGCAAAAAGACACAAAGAGCGCGAAAACAAGCATAGCTCTGTTGCACCTTATAGAGGTGCGTTCATGCCTTTTTTACCCAATTACCAGTCTCATCCTGAGCAAAATAGCGGCAGCGCACCCCCTCATCTGCTGACCAGTCTTTCCAGCAGGAACGGGCAAAGGCAACAGCTGTATCGCGTGTGCCGTCAAACAGCATGAAAACCCTTTGAAAGGCGGTAAGGTCCGGCGGCACAAGACCTGAGGTAAGGCAGACATATTGTGCCTCATTTGGGTTTTTTTCGACATCAGCTGAAAGCCAGACAGGCGCATGCTCAAAGCCTGCTTCATCATCCCTGCCATGCGCTAGAAAACTCTCGCGCTTTCCTGTCCATAAGGCCTCGCTGATAGCGTCCATATGCTGAGCCGGCGAGAGGATAAGCATTTTCTGACCAATGCCAACCGTCTTTTCTGACAGCATGGCAACAGGTGCATAAAGGTCCTCATCCTTTAAGTGATAAAAATCTATCTGCCGCTGTTCAGTCACGCATTATCCTCGCTGGCTCACTGGAGCACTAACTTAAGCCCCCTATCCTTCACTTTTAGCTATCAGAGACATCTTTGGCAGGTGTCTGCCAGTCATCAATGACTTTATTAAGCAGACGCACACCATAGCCTGTTCCGCCTGTTGGCACTGTCGGACGGGCTTTTTCTGACCATGCTTTACCGGCAATATCAAGATGCGCCCATGGCGTTTCATTGGTCACAAATTTTTCAAGGAAACAAGCTGCTGAGCTAGACCCGCCATAAGGACCGCCTATGTGTTTCATATCTGCGATATGGGATTTCAGCATATCATGATAAGGCTTACCGATTGGCATCCGCCATGATTTTTCTTCGCGCGCATCACCAGCTTTCATGATCTGAGCACTCAGACTATCATTATTCGAAAATAGTCCTGCATATTCCTTCCCAAGAGCAACAAGGATAGCCCCTGTGAGGGTTGCAAGGTCAATCATAGCCTGCGGTTTATAATGATCCTGGACATAGGTCATGATATCAGCAAGCACAAGACGCCCTTCAGCATCTGTATTAATGATTTCAACTGTCTGACCTGAAAGCGATGTTACAACATCTCCCGGGCGCTGAGCATTGCCGTCGGGCATGTTTTCAACCAGACCAAGAATACCAATAACGTTGCGCTTTACCTTGCGGCCTGCCAGCGCCAACATTGCGCCCGTGACAGCCGCTGCACCGCCCATATCCCACTTCATATCTTCCATACCCTTGGCAGGTTTGAGTGATATGCCGCCAGTATCAAAACAGACGCCCTTGCCAACAAGAGCCACTGGCGCTTCAGTGCCGCCGCCATTCCAATGCATAATAACAACTGCAGAATCGCGTGCACTTCCTTGCCCAACCCCCAGAAGGGCGCCCATGCCAAGCTCTTTAAGCTTGGCTTCATCAAGCACCTCAACATCAAGACCACTGCTTTTAAGCGCAAGACAGCGGGCAGCAAACTCAGTTGGATAAAGAATATTGGCTGGCTCATAAACCAAGTCACGCGCGCAAAACACGCCCTCCAGAAGAGCCTGCATATCTGACCAGAGGGTGGTTAGCTCATCAGCAGCTTCTGCGATAAAGCTAATATGCGCTTCAATTTTTTTCGGTTCATCCTTGGTTCTATAGAGCGGAAAATGATAGCCCGCACTCACCGCACCAAACCCAACTGACATAATAATATCTGCGGCCATCTCATCAGCCGGGAATATCGCACTAGTAAAGGGCGGTTTCTTGAGCTGTGCATATAATTTGCCGCCCCAGTTTTCAGCGTCCGTTCCAGCCGAAAGCCCGCTACCGATACCGGCAAGAAGGACCGCGCCCTCTGCTGTGAAAAGTGGCAGAAAAGTTCCAGATTTTGCGGTAAACTCAGCATCTGAACGCGCCGTCTCGATGAGCAAGAGAAGGCTAGCTGACAGGCTGCCGAGCACGCCTGTCTTTTCATGGACAAGGATAATACGGGCGCTTGTGGCTGTATTTTCTGAGGAATTGGCGAAGGAAACTGAAAGTTGTGATGGCATAGAAAACTCTTTTTGCAAAAGTAGAAGGACCTGTTTGTTACCACAAGATAGGGCATCTTGAAGAGAATATCTATTTCTTGAAGAATAGTTTTTTACATGAAACAACTTTTATCTTAAGAGATAGTCGATTCTCTGTCGTTTATGTGGCACATATGGTGCGGTATTCACTAGTCGCCATGCTGAGCTATTGTGACTTGATATGAAAGGGTTATGCACACTCCGATGAATCTCGATCGTTATCTCTTTAGACAATTTTCGATGACCTCCCTGTTAACGCTTGCCGGGTTGCTGTGTGTTGTATGGCTCAATCACGCTCTGAGAATGCTTGAGCTTGTGGTAAATAAAGGCGCCGATTTAATCGATTTCATGTTTTTATCGTTATTTCCAATTCCTTTATGGTTGATGATAGCCCTTCCAATGGCAGGGTTTATTGGTGTTATCTGGGTGATTAACCAGTTTTTCTCGGATCGCGAACTCATTGTTATGCAGGCTGTTGGGGTTACGCCGCTGCAATTTGCGCGGGTACCGATTTTCTTTGGCGCCCTTATAACATTTTTCCTGATTATCAATTCGGTCTTTTTGCTTCCCGCCAGCTTCACTGGCTTTAAAGAAGCGCAATTTCGATTACGGGCCTCTATTCCGAAAATTCTTATTCAGGATAAAGTCTTTATCGATATTACAGAAGGCCTGACGATTTACGTTGGCAATAGAACAACGGCAAATGAAGTCTCCGAGGTGTTCATCCAAGATAGCCGGGACCCAGAAAAGATCGTGGCCTTTACCTCTCAGTCTGGCAGGTTTGAGATTATTGATAATCGTCCTGTCCTGCGGCTCAATAATGGCCAACGCACAGAGATAGGTCAGCAAGCCAACGCAACAGCCTTACTCTCATTTGATACCCATTCCCTTGATATATCACAGCCCCGCACTGGTACAGGTGAGCGCGCCTACACCGATGCGAATGAAGACACTATTTTTCAACTTCTGTTTCCTGATGATACAATTGAGCCGCGCTATATCAATGAGCGAAAAGCGATGGGGCATTACCGTCTCTCATCGCCGTTTCTGGCTCTTTGCCTTGCCATTATTGCGTCTGCTACCATGCTGCATGGCCGGGTTTTTCGTGACCTTGTTGGCCGGCGCATTATCATAACAGCCTGCCTTGGGATTTTTGTTCAAATTCTTTACGTTACTGCCCGATCCGCAACAGTTACCTCGCCCTTTGTCTGGCCCTTAATGTATTTGAGCATCTTTATCCCCTGCGGCATTGGCATTCTCGTTCTGATGCGGCCTTTGCTGGCAACAGGTCTGCTTAACCGGATTTCATCACGCATTCGTGCGTCTCGTCATGAGGGGCAAGCATAATGCGTAAATCATGGAAACCAGCCCCAACACTTTTCGGTTATTTCGGCCGTAAATATACACAGTGGGTTTTACTAACTCTTGGCATCCTCGTCAGCTTCATCACATTAATAGAAGTATTGGAGTTGATGCGACGTGTCAGTCACAAAACAGTGGAAATTTCTAGCTTCCATCTTGTTATGATTAGCCTTCTTAACATTCCGACCATGCTGGATGAACTTCTTCCTTTTGCCGTTCTTTTTGGCTCACTATCCTGTTTCTTTATCTGGAATCGTAGCCATGAATTTATGGTAACGCGCTCAGTTGGCCAAAATGTCTGGCAGGCCATTACGCCTGTCATTTTTAGCGTCGGGGCAATCGGGCTGTGTCATATCATGATTATCAATCCAATTGCCGCAACAACAGCAAAACAGCATAATTATTACATGCAAAATATTTTCACCTCGAGTGACCAACAATCAGGCCTGTCTGTTTCAACAAGCGGGATATGGCTTCGCGACACGAGCAATGCCTATAATCTTATTATTAACGGCCAGCAGCTTCTCCTCAAAGAAGCGCTTATCTCGCAGCCTTTGCTTTATCAATTAGAGCAGAATGGTAAATTATCATGGCGCATTCAGGCAGATACGATGCATCTGACCGAAGGGGGCTGGATTGTTAAAAATGCTCTTCGGACTGAAAATAATGGCCGGCAATCGGCTCTTGGCGATGTTATCATTCCAACAGCAATGCAACCATCCGATTTACTTGAGAGCACGCAAGCGCCGCAGACAGTCAATGTGTACCGGCTTCCCGGCTTTATCTCTGTGCTAGAGCGAACAGGCCTTCCTGCAGGTGAACATAAAGTCTTTTTTCATCAGCTTTTATCAACACCATTAAAACTTATTGGCCTTGCCTTGCTTGCGGCAAGCGTAACTCTTGTTCGTTTTTCACGTCAGACAAAGCTGAAACTTATCTTATTTGCCCTTGGGGCTGGTTTTGGCTTTTATTTTTTAACCGACCTTATTTATCTGCTCGGAACCACCTCGCGATTACCCTACCATATTGCTGGATGGGGGCCTGCTCTTCTGGTCTGCTCAATCAGTGGGTTTCTTCTGGCGCGTGCAGATGAGTAACATATAACTTACGCGTTCAATGCTTGCTCCAATAATGCTTAATGCCAAAGGATATAATAAACGTGCCTTGCTCTTCTCATCTTCCTCTTTTCTCGCGCTGCCTTGTTGCGCTCAGCCTATTTGTGCCTGCTGTGATAGCCGCGCCTCAGCCCATTAAAGCGTCTGAGAAGATTTCTGTTGTGGCTCTGGTCAATGGCGAGCCGATCACCTCCCTTGATGTCAAAAATAGGATTAATTTTATTGGCAGCATGACCGGACTTGAAGTGAATGACAGCACGATTGATGATGTTAAGCGTGATGCATTACAAAACCTTGTTGATGAAAAAATCAAAATTCAGCAAGCGCGCCAAGATATTCCAGCAATCCTGTCAGCAGCCCGAGGCAAAGCGCGTGAGCTTGTTGATATAAATTTTGCCAAAGACGGCGTTTCAGGAAAACAGGTTTTGAGCGCGCGGGGGGTTAATAGCAAAACCATTCAAGAAAAATTCTATGCAGACTTGCTATGGTCAAATGTATTAAGCTCACGGTTTGCCCGCCAGTTCAGCACTTTAGACCAGACAGCAGAACAAGAGCAAAACCGCATCAAAAACAGTATGAGCGAGCCACAGGTAAAGTTGAGTGAGATTATTCTCCTACCGACACCAAAACGGTCATTTGAACAAACCGTTGGACTTGCCAATAAGATTGTAGATGCCTTGCGAAAAGGGGCTGATTTTTCAGCAATCGCACAGCAATATTCATCAGCAGGAACAGCGGCAAAAGGCGGCACTATTGGTTGGATTTTTACCGCGCAGCTTCCAGCAGAGATCCAAGACGCCTTAAGCACAGCAGAAACTGGCACGGTTCTCTCACCTATCATTGATAATAATCAGATTGTTATTGTACGAAAAGAGGGCTTGCGTGCAAACGGAATGCTAGACCCCAAGACGACAATGATAAGCCTGTCACGTGCTATTTTGCCGCTCACGATGGAGGCATCCTCTGGTGACCAGAAAGCAGCGGCAGAACGCCTAATATTACAGACAGAAAAGCTGCGTAATTGTGCTGAGATGAAGGCTCTCAATAACGACCTCGGCTCGAACCTGCCCTCCTCTCTTGGACAATTACAGCTTGGCTCGCTGTCACCACAACTTCAGCAGGAAATTCAAGGCCTCAACGCAGGCGATATGAGCCGCGCACTACCCTTCACTGAAGGCATGGTTGTCTTCATGGTATGCGAGCGGATCAATCCAGATGCGGCCATTCCTAATATTGAACAGCTTAAAGCAAAACAAGCTGATAAGCTTTTATCAACACTTGGCGGACGATACCTTCTGCGCTTACAACGTAATGCTATCATAGAATATAGAGACTAGAATGCAGTCCAGCATAGCCCATCAGCCCGCACTGATAACACCAGGCGATCCAGCTGGCATCGGGCCTGAAATTGCCGTGCGCGCTTTTGCGTCTGGCCTGCGTAATATTGTTCTGATGGGCGATATAACCCACCTTGCGAGCGTTGCACAGAAATGCGGGCTTGATATCAAATTTACCCCTCATGATAAACATGCTGATGATGGGGCCTGTCAGGTGCTGGAAATGAACTGGCCAGCAGATATTGTGCCAGGAGTCCCTGATAGCCGGAATGCTCCTGCCATTATTGAGGCGATTTCGCGGGCAGTTGCGCTGACAAAGGATAATGATTTTAGTGCTGTTGTTACAAACCCGATTGCTAAATCTGTTCTCTATGAAGCCGGCTTTCTTCATCCGGGGCATACCGAATTTCTGGCAGCTCTGGATACGGGCACCGCAACACCAGTTATGATGCTGGCAAATGATCAGCTAAAAATTGTACCTCTGACTATCCATATTCCACTTAGCGAAGTTGCAGATAGTATTTCAGACGCGGCAATTACCAAAACTGTCACTATCATTGATAAGGACCTAAAACATCGCTTTGGGCTAAGCCACCCACGGATTGCCGTTGCAGGACTTAATCCCCATGCTGGAGAGAATGGGCATATTGGTGGTTTTGAGCGTGACAGGCTAACGCCTCTGCTTACCACCTTAAAAGCTAAGGGGTTTTCCATTACCGGCCCTCACAGCGCTGACAGCCTGTTCCATGAAGCAGCACGTGAACAATATGACATTGTGCTCGCCATGTATCACGATCAGGCTCTTATCCCTGTTAAGACGCTCGATTTCCACAATAGTGTGAATGTAACACTGGGCTTAAGCTTCATTCGGACATCACCCGACCACGGAACAGCCTTTGATATTGCCCCGCAGTTCACCGCCCGCCCCGATAGTCTTATTGCAGCGGTCAAAATGGCGGGTCAGATGGCAGGCCAGATAGTTGGCCAAATAGCTGACCCTCAGCACAGCTCTGTTCCGGGGCAATGATGGATAGAATAAAACAAAATATCGCGGCTCTGCCATCCTTGCGCGACTTAATGGCACAAACAGATTTGCAAGCCCGCAAGTCGCTTGGTCAGAATTTTCTGTTCGATCTTAATTTAACCAGCCGTATTGCGCGTACCGCAGCCCCGCTTACTGGCACAATCATCGAAGTTGGCCCTGGTCCTGGCGGCTTAACACGTGCCCTTCTGCTTGAAGGAGATGCCCATATCATCGCTGTTGAAAAGGACCGGCGTGCAACTGCTTTTCTCACCCATTTAATTGACGCAGCCGAAGGCCAGCTTGAGGTGATAGAAGAGGATGCTCTGAAGGCGCCGTTATGGACTTATGGCAGCGCCCCACGCCAGATTGTTGCCAACCTACCTTATAATATTGCAACGCCTTTGCTCTTATCGTGGTTAAAGCATGCTGATGCCTTTACCGCGATGAGCCTGATGTTCCAGCGCGAAGTCGCCATGCGGATTACAGCCCCGCATGGAAGCTCAGCCTATGGCAGGCTGTCGGTGATCACACAATGGCGCGCTGAAACTGAGCTTGTTTTTGATGTGCCCGCAGCTGCCTTTACGCCGCCGCCAAAGGTCACCTCATCAATTGTCAGGATTATTCCGCGGGCAGCACCACTTGCGCCTTGTGAGCAACACCATCTTGAGGCTGTAACAGCCATTGCTTTTGGCCAGCGCCGAAAAATGCTGCGGGCATCATTCAAACAATATGGTGGGGAGACAATGCTTGCTGATGTCGGCATTGAAGCGTCAGCGCGCCCGCAAGAGATTCCCGTAGAGGCTTTTTGTGCGCTTGCACGCCGCCTTGGGCCAGCAGGGCTGCTTGATAAATAAGGCCAGCCTTGGTTTAACAAGCCTACTGACTAAGTGATTTTACGAAATTGGGAAGACCAAGCTGGCGTTCGCGTTTCAGTCTTTCAGCATTGAGAATATGACGGATAGCGTCAACCGAAGTATCCAAGTCATGATTAACAATAATATAATCATATTCCGGATAATGGCTCATCTCATCAGATGCTTTTGACATCCGCATCGCAACCACATCTTTACTATCTTGGGCGCGGCTTAACAGGCGGCGCTCTAGCTCTGCTGTAGAGGGCGGCAGGATAAAGACTGATACCAAATCATCGCGCGCTGCATCTTTTAGCTGCTGGGTGCCTTGCCAATCAATATCAAATAATACATCGCGCCCCTGCTTCAGCCTGTCATTCACGGGCTCAGCTGGCGTGCCATAATAATATCCGAACACCTTTGCATATTCGAGAAAATAGCCCTTATTGATGTTGGTGCTGAAATCCTGCGGTGCCAGAAAGTAATAATGCTTTCCTTCAACTTCGCCTGGTCTTCGGGGCCGTGTTGTTGCCGATACTGACAGTGCAATATCAGGCTCAACATCAAGAAGACGGCGAGACAGAGATGTTTTTCCCGCCCCTGACGGAGATGACAATACAAGCATTAACCCGCGCCGTTCAATCATATCTTTACTCCTGACCTTGCTCTTGCTTCTGGCGTTTTAGGTAACTGCGATATGTTCTAACATTCCGATTATGCTCGGCAAGTGTTTTTGCAAACATATGTCCGCCCGCACCATTTGCCACAAAATAAAAATAGTTCGATTTTTCAGGCTGTGCTGCTGCTATCAGCGCATCCTCACCTGGATTTGCAATGGGTGTCGGCGGCAAACCTTTATGGCGATAGGTATTCCAGCGATGCGGTGATGCTAAATGTTTTTTGGTAAGCGTGATAGGCACAATACCGTCTTTGGCAAATCCATAAGCAACGGTTGGGTCAGATTGCAGGCGCATACCTTTGCGAAGCCGGTTCACAAAAACAGACGAAACAAGTCCGCGTTCTCCCGAATGTCCAGTTTCTTTTTCAATGAGTGAGGCCATGACAACAAGCTGGTCTAGCGTTTTATATGGCAGATTATCGGCACGAGCAGCCCAGATTTCGGCGCGCTTCATTTCCATCATTGCCTGCATTTGTGCCAGCAAGGCGCGCCTATCCATACCATAATGATAAAAATAGGTATTTGGCAGCACACTACCTTCCGGTGGCGGGCGCAAAATAACAGATATCATGCCGTCTGCCTGATTTATCGCCTCCATGACATCGAAAGACCGCCACCCTTCTGGGATAACAAGCCGGCGTTGATACACATCCCCTTTATGAAATAGGGCTGAAATATCGGCTAAACTTGCTCCAGCAGGAATTTCATATTCTCCTGCTTTTGGCACATAAGAGCGCCCCTGAAGGCGGGCATGGACATAGTAATGAAAGGGATGTGCAATCACACCAGCGCGGTATAATTTATGCTTAATCGTATTTGTTCCAGCGCCTTTTTCCAGAACAAATAACACAGCTTGTGAATGGGGGCCTGATGCAGTGCGAATAACATCACTCCACATATAGCCAGCAGCCAGAACGATACAGGCAAACATAGAAATGATAATAAAACTGCGGCGGATAACAGTGAAAATGCCAGATGGTCTCGTTGCGGCATCTTTTTGCTGTGGCGCTTCGCTCACGCGTCCACTTCACCAATAATAAGCGATGCATTCGTGCCACCAAAGCCAAATGAATTTGACATGGCATTACGGACTTTGCGTTTGCGCGGCACTAACGGCACAAGGTCCATACCATCAAGCTGAGGTTCTGGATCATGCAAATTCAATGTGGGAGGCACTTCTGAGTGATGCACCGCCATCGTCGAGAAAATGGCCTCGATAGCGCCAGCTGCACCAAGCAAATGGCCGGTTGCGCTTTTAGTTGATGACATAGAAAAATCATGTTTAGCATCACCAAAAAGGGTCCGCACGGCATTGGCTTCAATAACATCGCCAAGCGGCGTAGATGTGCCATGTGCATTCACATAATCAATATCGCCAACTGACAGACCAGAGCGCTTTAGGGCCGCTGTCATAGCGCGGAAGCCACCATTACCATCTTCGGCAGGTGCCGTGATGTGATGGGCATCACCTGACAGACCATAGCCCTTAATCTCACCATAGATTGTTGCACCACGGGCCTTTGCATGCTCTAATTCTTCAAGCACAACAACACCAGCGCCCTCTCCCATCACAAACCCGTCTCTGCCCTTATCATAAGGGCGAGAGCCTTCAGTGGGCCTATCATTATAAGAGGTTGATAATGCGCGCGCCGCAGCAAACCCTGCTATCCCAAGCCGGCATACAGCTGCTTCAGCGCCGCCTGCCAACATAACATCAGCATCATCCAAAGCGATAAGCCGGGCAGCATCACCGATGGCATGCGCCCCGGTGGAACAGGCTGTGACAACAGCATGGTTTGGTCCGCGAAACCCATAGCGAATGGAGAGATGCCCAGAGATAAGATTAATCAGGGATGAGGGAATAAAAAACGGGCTAATGCGGCGTGGCCCCCGCTCATTGAGCAGTTCGCTTGTTTCCACAATCGTCTGAAGCCCGCCAATACCAGAGCCGATCATAACACCGGTACGATCGCGGGATTCAATATCATCAGGTTTCCAGCCGGAATGCTCAACGGCCTCGATACCAGCAACGATACCGAACTGAATAAATTTATCTAGTTTACGCTGTTCTTTCGGCTCAATGAAATCATCAAGCACGAGACTGGCATAACTGCCATCTTGCTTGACTTGACCCGCAATCTGACAGGCGAGATCAGATGTCTCAAAACCCTCGATACGGTCAATGCCAGACTTACCATCTAGCAATGACTGCCAATTATGGGCAAGGCCATTTCCCAAAGGGGATACAACACCCATGCCGGTAATTACAACTCGACGCATCATCTCAACACTCATCTCTTATGGCTGGCTGCACGCAAGCAGATGACACGCGTGCAGCAAATCTTTTACATGTGGACTGATTTATAATCATCATTCGTCCAAAATAAGGCAGCCAGTCTGGATAAGCTAATTAGCCTGCATTCGCTTCCAGAAACTGAACTGCATCTTTAACAGTCAGAATTTTTTCAGCAGCATCATCAGGGATTTCGCAACCGAACTCTTCTTCAAATGCCATGACTAGTTCAACTGTATCCAAGCTGTCAGCGCCAAGATCATCAATAAATGATGCGCCTTCTACAACCTTGTCAGCCTCTACGCCGAGATGTTCTACAACAATTGATTTAACGCGATCTGCAATATCACTCATGGAAGCCCCCAAATGAGAATTAGTAATTTTAAAAATACGACCGAAACGGTCTATGACGATCTTGGTCGGTGAACTAACACACCTAATCCATAAATTCTAGCGGAAAAAAATGAAAAGGCCAGACGAATTATGCCGCTTCACCCCTTAAATAACCCACTATGATGTGATAGTGGCTTGTATAGACCACAAAAGTTAGGGGTGCGTCTCTAAAAAACCTGCCAGCATAACATTTCCGGCATAACATTTCCGGCACAACATTTATGGAAACGGGTTTTTCTCGCAGCGCTGATCTGCTACAGCATCGCCATGCCGCCATTCACATGTAACGTTGCCCCTGTCATATAAGCTGCTTCTTCTGAGGCAAGAAAACTGACAGCAGCGGCGACTTCTTGGGATGAGCCAAGACGACCTGCCGGAACATTGCCTAGCAATTTCTGTTTTTGCTCATCTGTTAGCTCATCTGTCATAGGCGTTTCAATAAAGCCAGGCGCTACAACATTTACAGTGATACCGCGGCTTGCTACTTCAGCGGCAAGTGATTTGCTAAAGCCAATCATACCAGCTTTTGAGGCAGCATAATTTGTCTGGCCCGGATTACCGGTAACGCCAACGATTGACGAGATAGAAATAATCCGTCCCCAGCGCGCCTTCATCATAGCGCGAATGGCAGACCGGCATAACAGCATTGAAGATGTCAGGTTAACTTCTAAAACATCATCCCACTCTTCATCCTTCATCCGCATGAATAAATTATCTCGTGTTATACCAGCATTATTTACCAGAATATCAATCGCGCCCGTTGCTTTTGCCGCCTCAGAAACCAGGCCGCCAACAGCCTCTCTATCAGAAAGGTTGGCGGTGACCACAGATACATTTGTGCCTATCTCACTTGCCAGCTCTTCAAGCCGGCCAGCCCGCGTGCCATGCAAGATAACATGGGCGCCCTGCTGGCTAAGATTTTTCGCAATAGCACTGCCGATACCGCCGCTAGCACCAGTGATAAGGGCTGTTCTACCTGAGAGTTGAAACATGTGGTCACTCCTTAATAAGAGGTATGAGGTCCATAACTATATGAAGGATATCAGCTTATGTCGCAAGAAAGCTTTCAATATCTTCATATGTTTCAAGCGAATAGCTTTCCACTCCCTCAAGCGTGCGTTTAACAAGACCTGACAAAACCTTGCCAGTGCCAACCTCGACAAACCGGGTAACACCCTTGCTGTGAAGCTCAAGCAGCGTTTCACGCCACCGCACCCTGCCTGTGACCTGTGCAACAAGGTTCTGGCGCAAGGCAGATGCTGACGTCTCGCCCGAAGCTGAAATATTACAGATAACCGGCATGGCGGCATCCTTCATTGAAGCTGTTGCAAGCGCGGCCGCCATTTCCTGTGCAGCAGGCGCCATAAGGTCGCAATGGAACGGCGCGCTTACTGGCAATTTCAGAGCGCGGCGAACCCCTTTTTCCTTTGCAACAGCCATTGCCTTTTCAACACCCGCAAGCGAGCCTGACACAACAATCTGACCCGGCGCATTATCATTTGCAATCTGCACCAGACCAGCATCAGATGACTCTGCTACAATGGCATCTGCAAGTTCTAGGTCAGCCCCCAGCAGGGCAGCCATTGCGCCAGCGCCAACAGGAACAGCTTTCTGCATTGAATCGCCGCGAAGCCGCAAGAGATGCGCGGCATCCTGTATTTCAAGAGTACCGGCAGCCGCCAGCGCTGAATACTCACCCAACGAGTGACCTGCAACAAAATCAGTAAGCGCAGATACCGGCTTTCCGGAGGCCGCTTCAAGAGCTGCTAGAACAGCAACTGAACTTGCAAACAGAGCCGGCTGGGCGTTGCGTGTAAGTGTTAATTCATCAAGCGGGCCATCTGCCATTAATGATGAAAGAGACTCTCCAAGCGCTTCATCAATCATCGTAAGTCTGGCGCGCGCCTGCGGCGATGAAGCGGCAAGTGCCTGCCCCATCCCAACGGTTTGTGACCCCTGCCCCGGAAACAGAAAAGCTGTCTTCTGCATAATACCCCTGCTCTTTTACCTCAACGTCATTTGAAAGCAGGCCCACTAAGTAAAGTCACCCTGTTTCTGATTACCTAGTGTCATAGGACAGCATGATAACGATAATCAAGACATATCATATAAGATGAGTGAAGAACGGTAAGGTAATTCAGGAAAGGGTTTTTACTTGATTTCAGGGTAAAACTCCGCCATAAGACCTCTCCTTTGCAGGTGATGAACGCAGTTATTCTGTCTCTTCACCACCTAAAGAAGGAATAAAATACTCCCTTGCCAGCACTCATTAGGAGGCTGGCTTGTTACAGCCAGAGCTTGGCCCTTCCGGCCTTGGGATAGGTAGGTAACGATAAGCCATAAGGAGAGACCGATGCGGCTTTATGAAAGCGTGATCATTGCACGCCAAGACGTTTCGACTACGCAAGTCGAAGCGATGATTGAAGAGTTTTCTGCGATTATTGAAAAAGCAGGTGGCTCAATTCAGAAAAAAGAATTTTGGGGCCTTCGTGGTCTTGCCTACCGGATCAAGAAAAACCGGAAGGGTCATTATGTCATGCTGAATATGGAAACTGATTCAGAGACACTTAATGAATTCGAGCGTATCATGGGCCTGAACGAAGATGTTCTGCGCTTTATGACAATCGCAATCGAAGAAGTTGACCAAGAACCATCTGTCATGATGCAAGTGAGAACAGAACGCGGTGGTAAAGACCGCCGTGATGACCGTCGTGACGATAGACGTGATGACCGCAGAGGCGATCGTGATGAGCGTCCACGCTCAAAGCCGTCCGAAGATGCACCACAGGATGAGGGGAAATAAGCCATGACTCAGCTTGAGATTACCAGAGAAGCCGTCCGCAGACCACAAGGTCGCCGCCGGAAATCATGTCCTTTTTCAGGTCCAAATGCACCGAAAATTGACTATAAGGATACAAAATTGCTGGCTCGTTACACATCAGAGCGCGGCAAAATTGTTCCCTCACGCATTTCAGCAGTCTCTGCCAAAAAGCAGCGCGAACTGGCAACAGCCATCAAACGTGCCCGCTATCTGGCACTGATGCCTTACGTAATTAGCTAGGCTAAGTAGAGATTGTCGTAAAAAGGAACAAAATTATGAATATTATTTTGCTAGAACGCGTGGAAAAACTTGGCAAGCTCGGTGATGTTGTCTCCGTCAAGCCAGGCTATGCACGCAATTATTTGTTGCCGACAGGAAAAGCCCTTCGTGCCAGCAAAGCAAACATGGAAAAGTTTGAAGCTGAACGCGCTGAGCGTGAACAGAAAAATGCTGTTAGCCGGACAGCTGCTGAACAGCAGTCAGGTGAGCTTGACGGCTTAGCTGTTAACCTTGTGCGGGCTGCCTCTGAAATGGGTCAGCTTTTCGGGTCTGTAACAGCACGTGATATCGCTGATGCCGTAACTGCATCAGGTCAGCCGGTTGAGAGACGTCAGGTTGTGATGGATAACGCCATCAAAACACTTGGCCTCTTCCCAATCAAAGTCACGCTTCATGCTGAAGTGACGATTACTGTGACAGTCAATATTGCCCGCTCCCTTGAAGAAGCTGAAACACAGCTTCAGATTGGCCGTGCAGTCATTGCCTCTGATCAGGATGACATGGAAGATAACTACGCATCAAGCAAAGCAGTCGCAGCAATGGCTAAAGCAGAAGCCGCTGGTGATGCTACTGCTGATGAAGTAGCTGCAGAAGAAACACCGGCAGATGAAGATGCTGGCGAGACAGCAGACGATAACGCATAATTCTGCGTTATAATCGTATTATATTACTGTCTATGACCTCTTAAAGGGGCCAGGTTTCTGGCCTCTTTTTTTGTGCCGCCTGCATCAGGGATAAAAAAGAAATGTGACTTATCCCCATTATCCCCACATTTCACATCTACCCTCTTAGTGTCAGTAATGTCATAACAAGAGGATGGTGGATGCAATTAGTGATCAAACAGTAGCGACATTTCCGGTAACACAGCTTGGTGAAAAGGCTGTGCGTGAGATGCCGCATAACATTCAGGCCGAACAGAGCTTTCTGGGCGCCCTGCTGCTTGATAATGAGCTTTTGGATAGTCTCAACGTTGCGCTCAGAAGCGAGCATTTCTATGACCCTCTTCACGGCCAGATTTATGAGGCAGCCGCGCGCATGATCGGGCGCGGACAGCTTGCCAATCCAACAACATTACATGCTTTTTTCGCGAATGACCCCGCCTTTGGCCAGGAAACAGCCGAAGAATATCTAACCGACCTCACAGACGGCGTTATCTCCATCGCTGCGGCAAAAGACTATGCTGGTATTATTCACGAGACATTTCTGCGGCGTGCCCTTGTAAAGCTATCGGATGATGTGAGCCATGATGCACGCAATCCTGACCTTGATAAAGATGCCCAGTTACAAATTGAGGCCGCAGAACAGCAGCTATTTAATCTGGCAGAAAATGACAGTAATGACCAAGGCTTGCAGTCATTTGATAAAGTTTTGAGTGTTGCGATCGAAAAAGCTGAAAAAGCTGTTAATTCTGATGGTCATATATCAGGGGTGAGCACCGGCCTTACTGGGCTTAATGCATTGCTTGGCGGCCTTCACCCGTCTGACCTTTTGATTCTTGCGGGGCGTCCCGGCATGGGTAAAACAGCCCTTGCGACCAACATCGCCTTTCATGCTGCTGCAACAACACAGACTGGCGAGGAGCCTGTTCCTGTTGCCTTTTTCTCGCTTGAAATGTCCGCTGACCAGCTTGGTGTTCGTATTCTGGCAGAACGCTCTAATGTTGATTCCGAAGCGATCCGCAGAGGCACCATGGATAGCCGGCAATTTGTTGATCTGGTGGAGACAAGTGGCCTAATTGACAGGACACCCTTTTTTATTGATGACAGCCCTGCTTTATCAGTGAGCCAGCTTGCTAGCCGGGCACGTCGCCTGAAGCGGACTAGTGGACTTGGCTTGGTTGTTGTTGACTACCTTCAGCTTCTGCAGGCTCAGTTAGGCTCACGCCCAGAGAACCGGGTTCAGGAAATCTCCAATATTAGCCGGTCACTCAAAGCGCTTGCAAAAGAGCTAGACGTGCCTGTGCTAGCGTTATCACAGCTCTCACGCGCGGTTGAACAGCGCGAAGATAAACGCCCTAACCTGTCTGACTTAAGGGAATCTGGTTCGATTGAGCAGGATGCTGATGTGGTCATGTTTGTGTATCGCGAAGAATATTATCTCGGCAAAGGTGAGCCAGAGATAAAAGATAATGAAACGCAGGAAAAATTTAATCTGCGCTATGAAATGTGGCAAGAACGTCTTCAAAAGGCTAATGGGACGGCCGAAGTCATTATTGCAAAACAGCGTCATGGTCCAACAGGGGTTGTGAATGTTGGGTTTGAAGGTCGCCTGACAAAATTCTCAGACCTTGCAGAAGCCGACCATTTGCCAGACAGTTTCTAAGGGTATTCTCCAAGAGGCGCGATGTTATGCTATTATATCATCTCTTCTTTACTCTGTTCCTAGCTCACAGGCGCTTTTGATATGCCAACATCCCAGCTTCATATCTCTGTTGATTCCATCACCGCAAATTATCTCAGTCTTAATGCGCTCTCCAGCGATGTTTGTGCGACCGGGGCTGCTGTAAAAGCTGATGCGTACGGGCTTGGCATGACAGCCATTGCGCCTGCTTTGCATAAGGCAGGCTGTCGTCATTTCTTTGTTGCCCGTCTTGATGAAGCCTTATCGTTACGGAAAACATTCCGCAGCTTAAATCTTCAGGCAGACATCATCGTATTTGATGGCCCGCGTTCAGGTGAGATGAATGACTATTCAGCTTTTGATATTATCCCAACGCTGAACCATGAGGCACAGCTCCCTCTTTTGCGTGATGAGGCAATCAGAACCCAGTCAGCCAAGAGAGCTTATCTGCATAGCGATACTGCCATGAGCCGGCTTGGTATGAGCCCTGCTGCGACCAAACAGGCGCTGCAGGACGCGCCTGACGCGGGCATTCACATAGATGTTATTATGAGCCATCTTGCCTGCGCTGATGAGCCGGATAACAGCCTGAACGAAGTGCAACGCGAACGGCTAGAGGCATGCTGTGCCTTTGCACCACAGATTCCGGTCAGCCTTGCTAATTCTGGCGGGATACTGCTTGGGCCAGACTATCATTACCAGCTTACCCGTCCCGGCATTTCTCTTTATGGCTGTTCGGCAGATGATAGCCCGTCTGAGTTTCTGCAACCCGCTATTATGTGGCAGGCTGATATTTTACAGATAGCCGAAGTGCCTGCCGGTAGCACCATCGGATATGGTGCCAGCTTCACAGCAGAAACAGATATGATAGTGGCTACGATTGGCGCTGGCTATGCTGATGGCTATCCACGCGACTTGTCTGGTAAAGCATATGTTGAAATTGCCGGCAGTCTTGCCCCCCTTGTGGGGCGGGTTTCCATGGATGTGATTACGGTTGATATCAGTGCCTTAACACCTACCCAGAGATCAGCCGCACAGCAGGCCTGTCTTATCGGCGCGCATTACTCAGCCTCCCAGATGGCAGCAGATACTCACACCATTTCCTATGAAATATTAACAGGGCTTGGCGCACGGCTTTTACGTCTCTATGATACCGCGTAATATAGCATTTTAGCGGTCCTGCCCTATTTTATGAGCTGATAAGATGAGCTGGCAGGATGTCATAAACAAATTTTCTAACTGATGTTACTGTGAGCCATGATAATAGCACTTCTTCAAAATATTGGTCATGCTGCCTTCCGGTTTTTGGCCGTCATTGGCAAGGTAAGCCTGTTCACCTTTGCTAGTATTAGATGGACTATTATGCCGCCCTACTATATGCGCCAGCTTGGCAGGCAAATGCTGGATATCGGCTATTATTCGCTCCCCGTTGTTGGATTAACAACATTATTCTCAGGCATGGTGCTGGCACTACAAAGCTATACTGGCTTTGCCCGTTTTTCAGCTGAAGACACTGTTGCAACAGTTGTTGTGCTGTCTGTCACGCGCGAATTAGGGCCTGTTCTTGCTGGGCTAATGGTTGCCGGCCGTATCGGCGCGTCTATGGCTGCTGAAATTGGCACGATGCGGGTAACAGACCAGATTGACGCGCTTGATACATTATCAACACGCCCGCTTCAGTATCTTGTCGCACCGCGGCTTCTGGCTGGCACACTCTGCCTGCCCTTTCTGGTTCTGATCGGGGACGTCATTGGGGTATTTGGCGGCTATCTTGTGTCAATCTACAGGCTCGGATTTAACAAAGGCCTTTACATAGCAAAGACGCTTGAGTTTTTGCAAGCAAGTGATGTTGTGTTGGGGCTTGTCAAAGCAGCTGTATTTGGCTTCCTGATAGCCCTTATGGGCTGTTATCACGGCTATCATAGTGGTCGCGGTGCAGAAGGTGTTGGCCGGGCAACAACAAATGCGGTTGTGTCTGCCTCTATCCTCATCCTGATTGCCAATTATCTGGTAACAGCGTTGTTTTTTGGATAGGACAAAATAATGACTTCCACGCTCACCAAATCGGCTAAAATTGAAATATCTCACATTGCCAAATCATTCGATGGCAAACCGGTTCTAAAAGATATTTCGCTGAAAATTGAAGATGGCCAGTCCTACTGTATTATTGGCACTTCAGGCTGTGGTAAGTCTGTTACTCTAAAATGCCTGCTGGGACTGATTACGCCTGATAGTGGCTCTATTCTGATTGATGGTGTTGAAACAGTCGGGCAATCCCGCACAGCGCGCGAAAATATGCTGCGCCAATTTGGGATGACATTTCAGTTCGGGGCGCTGTTTGATAGCTTGCCTATCTGGGAGAATATTACGTTTCGTTTGCGTCAGACGACCGCTATGCCGCGGGCACAAGCGCGCGAACTAGCTGCTGATATTGTTGTTCAGCTGGGACTAGAAGCCCGGGTGATTGACCAATATCCAGCTGAACTATCTGGCGGTATGCAAAAGCGTGTTGCCCTTGCCCGGGCCATCGCTGACAAGCCTAATATTCTGCTATTTGATGAGCCAACATCCGGCCTTGATCCTATTACGGGCGGCGTTATTGACAGCCTGATTGTTGCCTCCGTGCGCAATCTTGGCGCCACAGCTCTTACCATCAGCCATGACATGGCATCTGTTAGACGCATCGCAGACAAGGTTGCCATGCTGCATAAAGGACATGTTATCTGGCAGGGACCTGTTGGTGATATGGATAATACTGGCATTCCAGAAGTGCATCAGTTTGTTCATGGTCATGCAACCGGCCCCCTTACCGATGAGGCTGTTCACGCAGCCAGAACAGGCGTTTAGACAGAATGGCACGATCAACAACACTTTATAGCTGTCAGGGATGCGGCGCGACTGCGCCTAAATGGGCGGGCAAATGTGATGCGTGCGGCGCATGGAACAGCCTTGTTGAGGAACGAGTTGAAAAACAGACAGGCAAAGGTGCTAAGAGCACTGGCAGGTCTATTGACCTTACGCCATTATCAGATGCTCCTTCAGCACAAAAAGTCATGCGTCTTGCAACCGGAATGGCAGAATTTGACAGGGTGACAGGCGGTGGACTTGTTCCCGGCTCAGCGCTGCTTATTGGCGGTGATCCTGGTATTGGTAAATCAACATTGCTTCTCCAACTGGTAACAAAGCTGGCGGCAGCTGGACGTAATACAGCCTATATTACGGGCGAGGAATCAGCTGATCAGGTGCGGATGCGGGCCGCACGACTTGGTGTTGCCTCTGTTCCAGCCGGTCTGGCTACAGCAACCAATGCCGCTGATATTGCAGAGACCGTGCGTAAAGATACAACCCTCGATCTTGTGGTGATTGATTCAATCCAGACAATGTATCTGCCTGGTCTTGATAGTGCTCCTGGCACAGTCTCTCAGGTCCGCGCATCAGCACATGAGCTTATTCGGGCAGCAAAAGTCAGTAATGCTGCTGTTATTTTTGTTGGTCATGTAACCAAGGATGGCGCGATTGCCGGACCACGCGTGCTCGAACATATGGTTGATGCGGTGCTTTATTTCGAAGGCGATAGAAGTCATCATTTCAGGCTTCTAAGAGGGGTTAAAAATAGATTTGGTGCGACAGATGAAATCGGTGTCTTCGAGATGTCACAGACCGGCCTTCAGGAAGTTGCCAATCCCTCCCAGCTCTTTCTGGCTGACCGGAAAAATGCTGTTCCTGGGACAGCAGTATTTGGCGGCATGGAAGGCACACGCCCCCTCCTTGTTGAAATAGAAGCACTTGTTGCGCCATCATCGCTTGCGAGCCCGCGCCGGAATGTTGTGGGCTGGGATTCAAGCCGCCTTGCAATGCTCACAGCTGTTCTGGAGGCGCGCTGCGGGGTGCCTCTTTCAGGACGGGATATCTTTTTAAATGTTGCCGGAGGATTACGGATCCAAGAACCGGCAGCTGATCTTGCTGTTGCGGCGGCTCTTATTTCATCGGTTAATGCGCGCCCCCTGCCAGAGCGCGCGCTGTTTTTTGGTGAAATTGCACTTTCATCTGAAATCCGTCAGGTTCCACAAGCCGATGCGCGATTAAAAGAAGCTGCCAAACTAGGATTTGAGCGTGGATTCATGCCCCCTGTTCGCAATAAAGGTACAGTGCCATCGTCTCTGTCGGTCAGCCAGCCTGAAACTTTGTCTGAGTTTATTGATATGCTTGGCGGCATAGTTTAAGGCTACGGTAAAATAGCGACAGGCATTTGCGAGCCTGTTATAAGATGGTGAGCTTTTTAAGGTGACCACATATCAGATGACCACCCTCACGAGGAGACTGGATAGATGACAATACTCGCCGCCCTAACTATTTTTGATTATGGCGTCATTGCAGTGCTTGTCATCTCTGCTCTGTTTTCAACTCTTCGCGGGATGACACGTGAATTTCTGGGTCTTATGGGCTGGTTTATCGCCATCGCGCTCTCCCGGGTCATTGCGCCTTATCTTGAACCAAAAATTGAAGCTTTTGTTCCGATTGAAGGTGTTGCTGAAATTTTGTCTTGGGCGTTGCCGTTCGCAGCTTCAGTTGTCGGCTGCTATATTCTGGCCTCGCTTATCTCTCCTGGGTTAAAGCGCGCTGGGCTTGGCGTTCTTGATAGATGGCTCGGTATTTTATTTGGCCTTGTCAGGGGCATCGTTATCATCACCCTGCTTTATGGCAGTACCGTAATGGTTCTGAAATCAGAAGATGCACTCCCCACAGCAATGAGTGAAAGCGCGAGCGCTCCTAGCATAAGATATATTACATCCCTGTTCGCTCCATTATTGCCTGCCAGTCTCTCAGAGAAGCTAGGCGGTATGCGTTTGCCGAAGAGTAATGAGCTTGGACAGACAACAACTGAAATGATAGATAAAGGCACCAATGTTGTCGAAGATGCGTTTAGCCTGAAAAAAGATGAGCGCCAATAACCCCTCACAAATGAGACCCAAACAATGACACCAGATATCACCACACAGCCCTTTGAATCCGACGCAGATGGATTCCAAGAAGAATGTGCCGTATTTGGCATTTTTGGATCGAAAGAAGCTCATATTCTTACCGCACTTGGCCTGCATGCTCTGCAGCATCGCGGTCAAGAAGCAACCGGCATGGTAACCTATAATGGCGATGAATTTAATGTCCTGCGGGGCGTTGGTCAGGTCGGTGAAAATTTCAGCTCCGGCTCTTCGGCGCTCGAAAGCCTGAAAGGGCATATTGCGATTGGCCATAATCGTTATTCGACCACAGGTCTGTCTGAGGTACGTAACATTCAGCCATTCCTGACCGAACTTGCCTTTGGCCCATTTGCGCTTGCTCATAATGGTAATCTTACGAATGCTGAAAAGTTACGGAATTCCCTGATTGCAACGGGTAGTTTGTTTCAGTCAACAACCGATACAGAAGCGATTATCCATCTTGTGGCACGCTCCCATCAATCAGCTCCCAAAGACCGGCTTGCAGAAGCTTTGATGCAGGTCTCTGGCGCTTATGCGCTGGTGGCTGTTGTAGAAGGGTGTTTGATTGGCGTGCGCGATCCCCTCGGCATTCGCCCGCTTGTCATGGGCACCATTGGAGATGCCACCATTTTAGCATCAGAAACATGTGCGCTTGATATTATCGGGGCAGATTATGTGCGTGATATTGACCCCGGTGAAATGGTTATCATTTCCAAAGACGGTGTCAGTTCTGTGAGACTAACAGAAGCACAGCCATCGCGTTTTTGTATTTTTGAATATATTTATTTTGCCCGTCCTGACTCCCGCCTAGAAGGTCGGTCGGTATATTCGGCACGCAAATCAATCGGTAAGGAACTTGCTGCAGAAACCGGCGTAGAGGCTGATTTGGTCGTGCCTGTGCCAGATTCAGGTGTACCAGCAGCGATTGGCTATGCAGAAGCCTCCGGCATTCCGTTTGAACTTGGCATTATCCGTAATCAATATATTGGCCGAACGTTTATTCAGCCAACCGAAGCAGGGCGGACGTCAGGTGTCATGCTGAAACATAATGCAAATTCAGAAATTGTTGCTGGCCGTGATGTTATTCTTGTTGATGATTCGATTGTACGGGGCACAACATCAAAGAAAATCGTTGCAATGATGCGTGCCGCGGGCGCCAAAAAAGTTCATATGCGTATCGCAAGTCCGCCAACAACAAACCCCTGTTTTTACGGGGTTGATACACCCGATAAGGACAAGCTGATGGCAGCGCTGATGTCAGTAGAGGATATGGCCGAAGCAATCGGCGCTGATAGTCTTGCCTTCATTTCAATTGACGGCCTGTATCGTGCAATGGGCGAAGCAAACCGTTCCAGCGATACACCGCAATTCTGTGATGCCTGTTTTACAGGAGATTATCCGGTAAAAACAGCCCCATCACATTCATCCGGAGATTCTGCGTAATGCCCGATACATCCCCATCGAACGGCCTATTGGACGGCCGCCTTATTCTGATTACAGGGGCAAGCCGGGGCATTGGCAGAGCGGCTGCAATTGCCTGCGCTGCCGCAGGAGCTGAGCTGATTATTACGGGCCGGACGAGCGGCGCGCTCGAAGAAGTTGATGATGAGATAAGGGCTGTTGGCGCAAAGGCAACGATTGTGGAGCTTGACCAGACAGACTATGCCGCAACACCGCGCCTTGCTGATGCTATTGCAAGCCGGTGGGGACGGCTTGACGGGTTTGTTGCAAATGCAGGTCAGCTGGGTCAGATGGCACCAATGGCTCATATCGAGCCTGATATCTGGGAGCGCACCCTATCTGTTAACCTTACCTCTATCTGGTTTCAGGCAAAGACGTTTGACCCACTTTTACGGGCAGCACCTGCCGGCAGGGTTGTGCTTGTCTCAAGCGGCGCTGCTGTTGGGGCACGGCCATTCTGGGGCGCTTATGCGGTCTCCAAAGCAGGACTTGAATCAATGGCGCGGGCATGGGCAGCTGAAAGCGAGCAGACAAATATGAAAATCAACCTGCTTGACCCCGGCGGGACAGCCACGGCGATGCGCGCCTCAGCCTTCCCCGGTGAAGACCCTGCAACACTGCCCTCACCTGCAGATATTGCGCCTGCCTTTGTCACGCTATTATCTGAAGGGTGTGAGGGGCATGGCGAGCGCTATACAGCCCGCGATCTTACCGGTCTCTGATATCGTATCGGTGCTAGCGCGCTCTCAGCCGCTTTGGATCAAGCGCTGCCTGCAACGGCATATCCATCAGCGCAGGCCGGCCAGATAATCTGCGCACAAGATCGTCACCCAAAAACAATGCATTGGTAAGCCCGCGCGCACCAAGACAACTTAGCACAGATAAACCAGGCGCAATCTGGCCGCTTAAAGGGAGCCGGTCTGTTACCGCAAGACGCAGCGATGTGCGACCTGAAAACGCATCTATGGTGCCAGCAGAGGCGTGCAATTGCTCTGGCATCAGCGCCAGATTATGATGATGGGCCTCACTTGTGATATCGGTCGTAGCAGACAAGGCAAAGCTTGCCCCGCAAATCTGCGTCTGATGGCGCGCCGGAATAAGATAGCCGCCATAATTCAGTGTTTTTGTTAAGGCTGACAGGCCGGTATTATCGGGCATAAGGCTAATCTGTCCTGAGGTAGTCTGAAGCCTGTCAGTGATAATGCCAGCACTTCTGATGAGGGCTTCAGCCCCAGCGCCGCCGCATAAAATAACATGTTTGGCTGTAAAACGAGCCGTATCGCAGATTACCGTCCAGCCATCATCTTCTTGAATAAGGCCTGTTACCGAAACCTCATCCAGCACCGGGCTTCCCTCTTTCAAGAGTTCGCAAACACGCCGCGGGTCAATCACACATGCCGTTTCATGATACAGACCGCCCAACCCGCACGGCATGCCGCATAAGTCAGCAACTTCATCAGCACTAATCATGCGCATTAAATCAGCTGGATAGCCTTGTGTAGCCAATTTTTCATGACGTCCAATTTTCACCTCTGGCAAATCCAGAGCAATAACACCATCCTCGCAGATAAGCCCGTTCTCTTCGACAAACTGGCGCATCATACTTAACGCGCTAATCGACAAGCGGGCTGATTCTGTTTCTTCAACCGACAGAAACGGCATCACTATACCGGCAGGGTTTCCGGATGCTGGCGGAAATGATTTCTGTCCTGCATCAATAATCTTATGCCCAATGCCTCTGGCCCGCAACTGAGAGGCGATAGCAGCCCCTGCAATACCGCCGCCGATGATAATCACATCATCAAGCCCTTTGGCCAGCGCCGGCATCAGCGCGGTGCCATCTGCTGCCTTGTCTGATTTTACCGCTGCCAGCATATCGCGTTTACGCCCAAACCCTGCGCGCTTTTCTACCTCAAACCCTGCTGATGCAAGACCGTTTCGGACAAGCGCGGCAACCGTAAATGTCGCAAGCCGTGCGCCAGTACAAGACAGCCTGCCAACCTCATTCATCAGCTCTTCAGTCCAGAAATCTGGATTACGGATAGGCGAAAACCCATCAAGAAACCAGATATCAGCCGAAAAATTAAGACGCGGCATCACCGCCTCTGCCCGGCCATAATAAAGCTGCACAGATACAAGGCCTGCTGCCATATCAAACCGATGCACACCTGGCCAACGACGCGGCCATTTTGCACACATTTCGCGCGAAATAGCCGCAATTTCAGGGAAGGGCTGATGCGCTGCGGCAACCACATCTGCTGATAATGGGCGAGACTCAAAGCTAATATAATCAATATGGCAGGCGCTATTTATCACGGCATGTTCAGCAAGCACTGCCATTAAATTCAAGCCTGTTCCAAATCCAGTTTCTGCAATGACCAGATGAGAGCGTGTTGAAAGCGCATCGCGCAGACTGGTGCCATCAAGAAACACATGACGGCTTTCTGCCAGCCCGTCTTCGACAGAAAAATAAATATCATCATGAGTTATCGAGCGCAGAACGCCAGCCTCACTGATAATGTCAGCTGGGGCTAACTGCGGTAAAAATTTATCCGGATTTGCCATAAAATTACGTCATTACCACTTGATGAATACTCGTTTTTACAATGCTATGAAAAACGCGTTACTGTCTATTCCCGTATTTAGTGTAATTGTTAATTATGATACACCTATGAGGTGACTGTGCCGCATGTTTCTGAATGAGCGAATATATCAACTTGTACACCACGAAGATATCATGGGAGATATCATGCTTCGCTTCGTTCGCCCTCTCATTTTTACCCTTTTTAAATATTTCATTACAGCCGGAAAAATTACAATTACTTTTGGCACGGCCCCTGCTGAAACATTATCTACCCCTTATAAATGGATAGATGATGCGCCGCATCCCCATATATGGCTCAGCAATGATAAATCTCTGCTAGGACTTCTCCTTAATCCACAGTTAAAATTTGGAGAATATTATATGTCTGGCGATGTAAAACCGCTCGACTGCACCCTTGAAGATGTTATTTCATTCCTACTCTCCAATGCTTTTCATAGAGACCGTTCTGTGCTGTTGCGGCTCAATTTCTCTATTATGAAATGGATGGGTTGTCTGAAAAGTTTTAATCCCATTCCCCGATCACAGGTCAATGTGAAACATCATTATGACCTAACCGATGAGCTATTTGATACATTCCTTGATCCTCGCCGGCAATATTCCTGTGCTTACTTTCATGATGAACATGATAGCCTTGAAGAGGCACAAATAGCGAAATTAGCCCGTCTTGCTGCTAAGTTAGCCCTAAAAGAGGGACAGTCTGTTCTTGATATCGGATGCGGATGGGGCGGGCTTGCCATGGCGTTAGCGAAGGCTGAGCCGGCCATTTCAGTAACAGGCATTACGCTATCGCAAAACCAGCATGACTATGCTGCCAAGCAGATTGCAGATAATGGGCTGTCAGACAAAGTTTCAGTTTCACTAACTGATTTCAGAGAGCTTGAGCAAAAATTTGACCGCATTGTATCTGTTGGCATGTTGGAACATGTTGGTCGCTATCACCATGAAGCGTTTTTTCAGACCGTCGCACAGAATCTTGAGCCAGACGGCGTTGCTGTCATTCATGCCATTGGCAAGACAGGTGAAGCTCTATCAAATAATCCGTGGATAGAAAAATATATCTTTCCAGGCGGTTACATCCCAAGCCTGTCACAGATGATGGTGGCGATTGAAAAAAGCGGCCTTATGGTGGCAGATGTTGAAATTATGCGCCTACATTACGCTGAAACCTTAAAAGCGTGGCGAGCCGCTTTTGAAGCACGCAAAGACCATGTCATTTCACTATATGATGAACCATTCTATAGAATGTGGCAGTTTTATCTGGCTGGCTCTGAATATAGTTTCCGTTCACAAGCCAACATGGTATTCCAGATACAGCTTGTCCATAAGCAGACAGCTGTCCCGCTGACCCGGCGTTATATTTCTGAAAATGAGGCACGATACCGCGAACGATTATGCAACAAACAGGATTTTGGACAGAAAAACAGCTCTCAGAGATGACGGCGCAGGAATGGGAAAGCCTATGCGATGGGTGCGGTAAGTGCTGCGTTCTCAAGCTTGAAGATATTGATAGCGGTGAGGTATTTTCAACTGATGTTGGATGCCGGCTTCTGGATTGCACCACAGCGCGTTGTATGGATTATGATAACCGGCGCACAGAAGTGCCAGACTGCGTTATTCTTACACCCGATAATTTATCTCATCTCTCATGGATGCCGAAAAGCTGTGCCTACCGGCTGATACATGAGGGCGCTCCCCTACCTCATTGGCATCCTCTTATTTCTGGTAGTGCGGCAACAGTGCGCAAAGCAGGCATCTCTGTTGCTGGACGTATTCTGCCAGAAGGGGCTGTTGAAGATGATGATATGATTGACCATATTGTGGAGTGGGATGCTGCATTCACATCAGACTAAATAGGGAAGGTTTCATGAATTTTCGCTGGATTATCTTTGGCCTTATTGGCGTATTTTTGGTTGCTACTATCTACCGAAACGAAATGTCAGGTGCAGGCGATCCGCCTTGGACACGCTGTAAAGAATCTCTGGTCGTACAGATATTCACAGGCGACTGCACGTTGCGCTTCGGCGGCACTGTTAATCCGGCATAACAGAGGATAAGCGGCCTGCTGAGAGGCCAGCAAAGTGGTGAGTAAATGGCAAAAATGCGAAAGAAGCAGGATTTACCCTCAAAGATATGCCCTGTCTGCGTCAAACCATTTCTATGGCGCAAAAAATGGGCTAAAGACTGGGATAATGTACGCTATTGCTCAGAGCGTTGCCGGCGCGCAGGCACGCCCCCTAACCCTCAATCATCGTCTGAAGCATAGCAACCGTATCCGCTTCATCACTATGTTTATCCCAGCGGATAGCATGAAACCGGGGAAACCGCATCGCAACCCCAGATTTATGGCGTGATGAGGTATGAATACTATCAAACGCCACCTCAACCACAAGGTGGGGGTCTACTTCGCGCACCGGGCCAAATTTTTTAGCTGTATTCTCTCTTACGAATTTATCGAGCTTGACCAGCTCCTGATCCGAAAAGCCAGAATAGGCTTTTCCCACTGGCACAAGCTCCATCCCGTCCTCACCCTCACGCCATGCGCCAAACGTATAATCAGAATAATAGGATGACCGTTTTCCATGTCCTCTCTGGGCATAAAGCACAACAAGGTCTGCTGTGAGAGGGTCCCGTTTCCATTTAAACCATTCACCCTTAATACGCCCTGCCCGATAAAGGCTATCGTTGCGTTTTAGCATCATCCCCTCAATCAGCCCGCCAGACCGGCACTGCTCACGCATCCCGTCAAGCTGCTGATGGGTCAAGACTGATAAAGCAGGCGATAGATCACAAAATGGATGGTCGATATCAGGCAAGCGTTGTTCAAGCTGGCGACGGCGCATATGGAGCGGCTGCTCGCGCATATCGTGAGTGCCATCAAATAGCATATCATAAATGCGCAAGAAGACAGGGGTTTCCGCCTGAAGCTTTGCAGACGCAGTCTTCCTGTTTAAGCGTTGCTGAAGCATATTAAAGCTTGCAAGATTATCCGGGGCGCCCGCAAGAAGCTCACCATCAAGCACGCCCTGCCATGTCATGCTGCGCGTAAGATCAGGAAACGCTGCTGAAATATCATCGCCGGTTCGTGAGAAGAGGCGCACCCCGTCATCAGCCGAAGCAAGCAGAACGCGCGCGCCATCCCATTTCCATTCAATCTGCCAGTCATCAAGCTGTAAGCTGCTAATCTCATCTTCCAGCGGATGCGCTAGCATAAGAGGCCTGAAAACAGCACGACCTTCTGATTGAGGCCGCGGGGCCACGCCCTCTAGCCAGCCAAATAATTCATCATAGGGTGGGCTAAGAAGCGGCCAGATTTCTTCGATTTCAGCAACATCAACCTTATAGGCAGCGCTGAGAGCAAGCCGCACCATTCTAGCTGACACACCAACGCGCATCCCTCCCGTTGCAAGCTTCAAAAGCGCCCACCGCTCGGATGTTGTCATAATATCCATCCAGCCTGACAATAACGTTACAGCATCGCCCCGCTTTGTTGCCATCAGCCCCTCAACAATATCGGCTAACGGCGGGATATCGGTATTAGCCTGTTCTGTCTGCGGCCATAACAGCGCAACTGTTTCTGCTAAATCACCCACAAAATCATAGGAAAGGGCAAATAGCTCCGGGTCTGTTACTTGGGTTGCAAGCTGGCGCACGACACCGGCTTTTACATGTGGAAATGATAAATCACCAGTGAGCGCTGCCAGTCCCCAGCCCCTATCTAAAACAGGGGTCTGTTTAAACCAACTTACCAGATGGGCCTGTTTTACAGATCGTCTGGGTGAGAAAATCAAAGCTTCGAGAAGGGTTGAAAAGGCTCTCATGCCTCGCCCTCCTCATAGCCGATAACAGATAAGGCGCGGGCCTGATAGCCGCGCATCTGGCAGGCTTTAATAAGGGCGTCTTCACGGCCATGAGTGACCCACACCTCACCTGGATTAATCTGCTCAATTGTCATCAGCAAATCATCCCAGTCAGCATGGTCTGACAGGATAAGCGGAAATTCAACGCCGCGCTGCTTGGCGCGCTGGCGCACCTGCATCCAGCCAGAGGCAAATACAATCAGCGGGTCATGCAGGCGCTGCGCCCATTTTGCCCCAATGGCAGACGGCGGTGCGATTACAATCTGTCCCTTCAACTCTGCTTGCGGGGCGCCGGCCTTACCAGCCGTAGCTGGCAATAATGACCCAAGCGGAACGCCATAGTCTTCATATAAATTACATAATTTCTGCAATGCACCATGGATATAAATCGGCGCGTTATAGCCAGCCTCCCGCAGCAATGCGATAACCCGCTGCGCCTTACCAAGCGCATAAGCGCCGATTACAATCGTGCGGTCAGGAAAGAGATATTTTGTTGCCAATAGCCGTTTTAATTCGACTGCCGGATCGGGGTGACGGAACACCGGCAGACCAAAGGTTGCTTCGGTGATAAACACATCGCACGGCACCGGCATAAAGGGCTGACAGGTTGGGTCGGGTTTTCGCTTGTAATCCCCTGCCGCAATCACTCTTTGGCCCTGATAATCAAGGATAATTTGGGCGCTTCCAAGCACATGCCCGGCTGATTGCAGCGTCACCTTAACCGGCCCAAGCATCATAGAGGATCCATAGCACAGGGCTGTCGTAGTCTGCGCGAACGTCTCACCATAGCGCACTGCCATAATCGCAAGTGTTTCTGGTGTTGCAATAACATGGTTGTGCCCAGCGCGCGCATGGTCAGCATGACCATGGGTGATAATCGCTGTCGTGCAGGGGCGAACAGGGTCGATATAGCAATCGGCTGGGCTAACATGAATACCGGCTGCATCCGTGCCAACCCACGTAATATGTGAACGCTCCCTCATCGCCTAACGATATTCGCTATTTCTGTGTTGCGAATAATTTTGCAAATTCCTCAGCAGACAGATTTTTCAAATCCTCTCGCCATTCAGCCCCTACTTGCATGCCTTTTACAACGGCCGGCCGGCTGCCTAACATCTCGCGCCATGCTTTTACATGTGGATAGGCGTCAATATCAACGCGTTGCCGCTGATAGGTGCGTGTCCATGGCAGAATAGCAATATCGGCAATTGAATAATCATCTCCGCCAACAAACGGGCTTAGTGCAAGCCGGCGGTCAAGAACGCCATAGAGCCGGTTTGACTCATTCGAATAGCGGTCCATCGCATAATCAATTTTTTCAGGGGCATAATAGTTGAAATGATGCGCCTGCCCTAGCATCGGACCAAACCCGCCCATTTGCCACATCAGCCATTCCTTCACCGCAATCTGACTGCGGATATCATCTGGCATCAACATGCCTGTCTTCTCAGCAAGGTATAAAAGAATAGCGCCCGATTCAAATACGCTGACAGGGGCGCCATCAGGGCCGTCATGATCAATGATTGCCGGCATCCGGTTATTTGGCGAAAACGCTAGAAATTCCGGCGCGAACTGGTCGCCAGCACCGATATTGATAGGTTTTACCTCATAGGCCAGCCCCATCTCTTCGAGAGCAATGGAGATTTTATGACCATTTGGTGTTGGCCAGTAATAAAGTTCAATCATATGATAAATTCCTTAACTAAGAGCTGTTAGCATGCCGCCACTGCTCTATATGATAGAGTAGTGCGCCGCCCCCCTTTAAGTGGCCCCCACTGCCCTAAATGACAAGGCCAAATTAGTTTCATGCTTCTACCTTCTTCTCTCTTGCCTGAACAATTCTCCGGCTGGTTTGCACAAAAAAACTGGGTGATATACCCACATCAGCTTGAAATGATTGATTTTTGGCAACAGGGGCGCTCAACCTTATTAATAGCACCAACAGGCGCAGGCAAAACATTATCTGGGTTTCTGCCCAGCTTAATTGATAGCAATGGCGCAAAAAGGGATGGCATTCACACTCTTTATATATCGCCACTCAAGGCGCTCGCTGTTGATATTGCACGCAATCTAGAAGCGCCCATCGCTGAGATGGGGCTTAATATTACAATAGACACACGGACAGGCGATACACCGCAATCACGCAGAGCCCGGATCAGGTCTCATCCGCCGCATATTCTTCTGACCACACCAGAATCGCTTGAATTAATGTTAAGCTGGCCAGATGCAGCTGCCTTATTTGGAACCGTAAAAACCATCATTATTGATGAAATCCATACCGTGCTTGGCAGCAAGCGCGGCGATTTACTATCGCTCTCACTAGCAACATTGCGAACACTTGCCCCAGCCAGCCAGTCAATAGGGTTATCGGCTACCATCGCCGACCCGCAACAGCTCACCCCGCTGCTATCCGACCAGCCCGATGAGGTTGTCATCTTTGCCCCACCGCTCGAAAAAGTGATTGAGCTGAGCGTTATGACAACAGATGATGACAGCTTGCCATGGGCTGGTCATAGCGCCCTTTATGCAATGCCGCGAATTTACGATTTACTGCGGCAGCATAAAACAACATTGGTGTTTGTGAATACCCGCGCGCAGGCAGAAATGGTGTTTCAGGCACTATGGCACCTGAATGACGATCATCTTAAAATAGGCATTCACCATGGCTCGCTGGATGTACAGCAACGGCGCCGCGTAGAGGCTATGATGGCAACGGGCGCACTTGATGCTGTAGTTGCCACATCATCGCTTGATCTCGGCATTGACTGGGCAGATATCGACCTTGTTATTCAAGTGGGGGCACCAAAGGGTGTGGCACGGCTTATTCAGCGCGTGGGCCGGGCTGGACACAGGCTTGACGCACCATCACGAGCGGTCCTTGTACCGGCAAACCGGTTTGAAATGCTCGAAGGCCTTGCTGCGCGCATTGCAGTGGAGGAACGGGCGCTTGACCGGTTTGATCTACATGAGGGCGCGCTTGATATTCTGGCGCAGCATCTGGTCGGACGGGCTGTTGCAGGGCCGTTTGATGCTGACCAGCTTTATGCCCAGATATGCACCGCCGCCGCATACCGAACACTACGCCGCGAGACATTTGACAAGGTGCTAGAGTTTAGTGCGACAGGCGGTTATGCGCTTGACCATTACAGCCAGTTCCACCGGATAGTCAGAGGCATTGACGGGCTATGGCGCCTGACATCCAAACAGGTTGCAACACGATGGCGAATGAATATTGGCGCAATTGTTGAAACGGCAACGCTGAAGGTCAGGATAAAGGGTGGCCCTGTTCTTGGCGAAGTTGAAGAATATTTCGTCCAAAATCTGAGTGCCGGCGACAGCTTTATGTTTGGCGGCCGCATTCTTGAATTTATTGGCATCCGGGCTTTGGTTGTCGAGGCGCGCTCTACGGCATCGTCCGATCCCAAAATTCCGGCCTATGCAGGCGGGCGCCTGCCATTATCGCCTAACCTTGCAGAATCGGTGCGGGCTATTTTGAATGATGATGAAATGCTGGCTCATTTGCCGACCTCTGTTCGCTCATGGCTCGCATTACAGAAATCACGTTCAGCACTTCCCGGACAGGATAAACTGCTTGTTGAGACATTTAAGCGCGGCGCTAAATTCTATCTTGTTGCATATTGCTTTGCCGGACGGAATGCGCATCAAACGCTTGGTATGCTGCTGACAAGGCGGATGGAGCGGGAGGGGTTAAAGCCGCTTGGATTTGTCGCAACTGACTATGCCATTGCTATCTGGTCGCTCACCAAAGTTAGCCAGCCCGAAACCTTGCTCAGCCCAGATATTCTTGGTGATGACCTTGAAGAATGGATGGCCGAAACATCGCTGATGAAGCGCAGTTTCAGGCAAGTCGCAACCATCGCCGGACTGATAGATAAACGGATACCGGGTATGGATAAGACGGGTCGTCAGGTCACTGTGAATTCAGATTTGATTTATGATGTATTGCGCCAGCACCAGCCAGACCATTTGCTATTGCAGGCAACACGCGCAGATGCGGCACGCGGCATGACAGATATCAAGCGTCTATCGGACCTGTTGACCCGCTTTGATAAAAATATTCTGCATAAGGACCTGCCGCGTATCTCGCCTCTTTCGGTACCGCTTCTGCTAGAGGTTGGCCGCGAATCTGTTACCTCATCAGCTGTTGGTGATATGCTGGCGGATCTTGAACAAACTCTGCTAGAAGAAGCCATGATTGACGTTACCTCATGACAGCGCGCCCACATGCCTCCGCCGTAACATTTTGCGGCACTGATCTATTGCTTTATGGGGCTGGGTATTTGTACCTGCCAGACCACAAGATGCTTGTGGTCTCAGACTTACATCTTGAAAAGGGTGCTGCTCAGTCATCTGGTCTTCCCCTGCCTGCTTATGATACTGACGATACAGTGCGCCGGCTTGAAAGTGCTTGTGCGCGCTTATCTCCGAAAACCTGCCTATTTCTTGGTGATAGCTTTCATAATGAGGCAACAGCCTTCAGATTGCCGGAACGGATTCAGGATAAATTATCAGCCCTTGCAACCCAGCGTCAGTTCATCTGGGTCACCGGAAACCATGATCCGAACATCCCTGCGTTTCTGCCTGGTGAAAGCTGTAATAGCTATATCAGTGACGGGCTGGTTTTCTGCCATGAGATGACCCAGCAGGATAAAATCATCGCCGAAAACTCTTCTGATGATACAGGATCGGCTTACGGCTATATTTTTGGCCATTTTCACCCAAAAGCACGAATGCGCCTTCCAGCAAAAAATGTTACAGGTCGGTGTTTCATTCATGATAATAGGGCGCTTATCATGCCGGCCTTTGGCGCTTTTACGGGCGGCTTAAATATTCTTGATCCAGCGATACAGTCATTGCTGAATAAGCCCCAGACCGTTCATTTTTGTTATGAAGAACAGATATATTCCTATCCGGTGAGCCAGAAGCACTTTATGACAGGCTAGGAACAGATAAAAGATGCATCTAGCTTGCTCAAGCTATCGTAAAATAGAGTAGAATTAACGTTATGCGGGTATCCGATGTGATGCACAGTTTTTCAGGGACGAGTTTATGAAATTAGCAGTTATCGGTTCAGGCATTTCAGGTCTTAGTGCGGCATGGCTTGCCCATCGCGACCCATCGGGCGATTTTGATGTCAGATTATTTGAAAAAGATAGCCGTATTGGGGGCCATGCTCATACCGTAACAGCAGAATTTGGTACTGAGTCTATCGCAGTTGATTCGGGCTTTATTGTTTATAATGAGCTGAATTATCCGAATCTTGTGAATATGTTCGATGTTCTGAATGTTGAGACGATTGCGTCTGATATGTCTTTTGGTGTGTCACTTCGCGGCGGTGAGCTTGAATATGAAGGCTCGCTTGGCGGCCTATTTGCCCAAAAGAAAAATCTGCTAAATCCACGCTTCTGGTCGATGCTAAAAGGCTTGGTTAAATTCTATAGAACAGCCGTTCATGAACAGCATAACGGCCCAGCGGACGAAACGTTAGGTGCCTTTATTGACAGGTGCAACCTGCCGGCAGCCTTTGTTGAAGACCATTTATTGCCAATGGGCGCCGCTATCTGGTCTTGCCCGTCCGATACGATGCGCAATTATCCGGTTCGGGCCTTTATCCAGTTTATGGAAAATCACCGACTGCTTGATTTCACTGGCCGGCCTCTCTGGCGCACGGTAAAGGGCGGCTCGCGATCTTATGTTAACATCCTGAAAAAAGCGCTCGGGGAGCGTATTTCAACAGGCGTTACAATTACCGGCATACGGCGCGAGGCAGGCGGCGTTATTCTGTCTATTGATGGTGAAGGTGATGTCTGGTTTGACAGGGTCATTATGGCAGCACATGCCGATGAAAGCCTTGCCCTCATCTCAGATGCCCACCGCGATGAGACTAATATTCTATCCGGATTTACCTTCCAGCCAAATCATGTGGTGCTGCATTCCGATACAGCTCTGATGCCTCAGGCCCAAAAAGCATGGGCTGCGTGGAATTATGAAACATTATCAAGCGGTGAGAGTGCTGATGTCTGTGTGACATACTGGATGAATAAGCTTCAGGCGATTGATAATGACTACCCTCTTTTTGTGACGCTGAATCCTGTGCGTATGCCAGATAAGGCGCTTGTGCACCAGACCTTCTCCTATGACCATCCTGTCTTTGATACTGCTGCTATTGCCGCCCAGCAAAGGCTTCCTGAAATTCAAGGGCGCGATAACATATATTGGTGCGGGGCATGGACGGCAAACGGGTTCCATGAGGACGGGCTGAAATCAGCCGTTGCGGTGATGAAAACGCTTGGCGTAACAATACCATGGGCAAGTGAAACAGACGGCTACCCGAAGCATGGTGCTGGTGCCATTCAGCAGATAAAAGCAGGATGATAAGTATGCAGCCGTCATCACAAGATGCTTGTCAGCTACTTTTCTCAACCATTATTCATGTCAGGTATCAACAATCTGCGAGCAAGGACAGCCCTGCCCGCCCCGCTCATACACTGAGCCGTAAAGGCCTTTCTGTGGTTCTTGACCTTGACAGGCTTACTGATGCCGATAAGCAATCTAGCCTTTTTTCGATCAATAAATTTAATCTTCTCTCTTTTAATGAACGCGATTATGGGCCAAACCATTCATCACAAAAACGTCAGAAACTCTCCCAAAAAATCCCGCTTGCGGACTATGTAAGAGATGTTGCAAGCAGCTATATGGACAGCCGCATTATTCATCAAATTCAGCTCATTACCTTTCCACGCATTTTGGGATTGTCCTTCAATCCGATTAGTGTTTATCGTTGTCTCACTAATCGGGGTGAAGACTGTTTTATCATGTATGAAGTTCATAATACCTTTGGTGATGCGCATAGCTATATTGCTGTTGGGGCTGGTACAGGCGCGCGCCAACTCCATCTCAGTGATAAATCTCTTCATGTCTCGCCGTTTTTCACAGTGAAAGGCCAGTATCAGCTTCTTCTGCGCCAATCGGGCGAACAAATTTCTCTCATTGTGAGATATCTGGATGATAAGGTGCCGCTCTTATGTGCTACCATGCGTGGTCATCTTATGCCACTTACCACAAGCTCTGTTCTGCGCTCACTCCTGCGCGGTGGACATTTCCCGTTACGGCCGCTTTTATCCATTCATATCGAAGCCCTCAAATTATGGGGCAAACGGTTTCCGTTTTTTGGTCGGCCACAGCCGCCTGAAACTGCCTTTACGACCGCAGCGCCTTTGTCTGCGAAAAAACAGTCTTTTAATAGTAAGTCCTAGCTAAGGTTACCTTTTTATATGTTCTCCTCTCTTCTTCTTCCCATGCGCAGGCGTCTGTTTCTATCAATCGCCAGCAGACTGGAATATGGCTCAGTTGATATCACCCTTGCAGATGGCACAACCCATTCCTACGCAGGACTGCATAAGGGGCCACATGCTGATGTAAGCTTCCTGACGGACCGCGCGCTTACATGGGTCATCAAAGATGGCAAAATGGGGTTTTGTGAAGCCTATATGGCAGGCGAGGTTACCAGTACCGACTTGTCCTGCCTTATTGAAGTGGCGGCGATGAATATTGACCACCTCGATAGCAAGTTAGGCATCAACACGCTGAGTAATGCTGTAAACCAGATATTTAAATGGCGGCATCAGAATAGCCGGTCAGGGTCACGCAAAAATATTGCCTACCATTATGACCTTGGTAACAATTTCTATTCATCATGGCTGGATGAAAGCATGACCTATTCATCGGCTGTGTTTGCAAATGATGATATGGACCTTGCTGCTGCTCAAGAACTGAAATACGAAAAACTTGCTCAGCTTGCTGATATTCAGCCCGGTGACAGGGTGCTTGAAATTGGTTGTGGCTGGGGTGGATTTGCTGAATATGCGGCACGCACCCATGATGCGCATGTTACCGGCATTACGATTTCACGCGCACAATTTGATTACGCAACAAAGCGGCTAAAAGACGCTAACCTCGCTGATAAGACAGATATTCAGCTGAAAGATTATCGTGATATTGATCAAAAATTTGATAAAATCGTGTCTATCGAGATGTTTGAAGCTGTTGGCGAGACCTACTGGCCTTCTTATTTTTCAACCGTGTCAAACTGTCTGCGCCCCGGCGGCAAGGCAGCCTTGCAGGTGATTACGATTGCCGATGAGATGTTTCATATCTACAAGGCCCAGCCTGATTTCATTCAACGTTATATTTTCCCCGGCGGCATGCTTCCCTCAATGACAGCTCTTGCGCCCCCTCTTCAGCAAGCAGGCTTGAAGCTTGTGAGTGAAACAGGCTATGCCCAAGATTATGCCCGCACCTTAGCCGTCTGGAAGGAACAGTTTCATAATGCCTGGCCCGACCTTGCTAAAACATGCCGGTTTGATGAACGTTTCAAGCTCATGTGGGAGCTTTATCTATCCTATTGTGAGGGCGGTTTTAAAGCTGGCAATATCGATGTGAAACAAATGCTGATAACCCATAATTAAAAAGAGTTTCCACCTGCCGGAATTGCTGTCATCCAGCTTGTCCATGCTCTCGTATTGGGTATAGATAATTAAGCTGATAGGCAGAAGCATATGGCACCGGACGGCATCCTTAACGGGCAATCACATATTAGCAACGAATTTGATCCTTCCGTCTTTTTTGCCGGAAATCTGAGAGCAACCGGGATGTTTATCGACCGGTTTGGCGTTGTGAAACGCCGTTTTACGATGTCTGCTACCGGAATAACTGAGGCATCTGGCATTTCGCTTCATGAAACATTTAACTATGATGATGGCGATGTTGAAGACCGTATTTGGCATATCTCAAGACGTAGCGATAATCGTTTTGAAGGGCGGACAGACGATCTAGCGAGCGATTGCATCGGCACAGTGCGCGGCCCTCTTTTCAGCTGGTCATACCATTTCTACCTGAAAATGTTTGGCCGCCGTGTAAAAGTTCATTTTGATGACGTAATGGTGCGGCTGACCCCAGATACTGTGTTAAACCGTGCGCGGGTGACAAAATGGGGTTTCTTGCTTGGCGACGTTCATCTCACATTTCAGCGGCTTCCAGATACGCTAAAATAGCGGTAAGCCTGCTACACTTCAAACAGACGCATTAATTTGCCGATAAGCCAGCCAGCTACCGGCAGGCGTGATAGCAACTGCGAGGCACTATCCCAATGATCGATATGGCATGAAAGCATGCCATCATCTGCAAAAGTAACTTCACTCATGCCAACAATATCGATGCTGAAATCGGGTTTCTTCTTCAGATATCCCGTCATCCGCCATTTGATATAGCCAGCCCTGTCTGATGCGCTGATATCTTCGATATGAAAGCGCGGCTCTAACATCACCTCAAACATATGCTCGAACACTGCGATGAACCGGCCTGAGCCTTTGATGACATTGAACGGATCGGTAAAGACGACATCCGGGCTTAGCATCCTGCCCAGCTCATCAAGCTTGTCAGGTGTCAATGCGCCAAACAAGTCAGCATAACTGGTTGTCAGCGTTAGAATCCTAGCCCGTTTCATGTCAGCCCCTTATGTTAGATGACCGGTTTTATGGGCCACCAGCTTCAGATATGTTTTCAGCGGCAATAATCTAAGCAGTTTCATTTTTGCAACAAAACCTCGTGGTACCGCAATCTCGAACCTGTCACTCTTTAACTGAGCAAAAATATCGCGCGCTGCAACCTCTGCTGTAATGATATCCGGCATCTCAAAATCATTCACTGCGGTTGCTTCTGTCTCAATAAATCCCGGATTAATGATTTGCACCTTTATATTATGAGGGTTCAAATCAAAATAGAGACATTCTGCTAAATTCTGCACCGCAGCCTTTGTTGGCCCATACGCTGCTGAGCGCGGCAACCCGCGATAACCAGCCGTTGATCCCATCACCGCAATATGGCCTGACCCACGCTCAACCATCGCCGGAATCACGGATTCCAGACAATAAACAATACCAGAATAATTCACACTCATATGAGCATCAAACACATCACTATCGATATGGGTTGCATCAACGGGCTGATAAATACCGGCATTTAATATTGCACAATCAACCGGGCCATGCACCTTGATTGCCCGGGCGATTGCTGCGGCGACTTGCTTTTTATCTGTGATATCAGCTGTTTCGGGATGGATATGTGGGTATTCGTCATGCAGCGATGCCAGCCGGTCAGACCGGCGGGCAATGGCTGTCACATTCAGATGGTTATCAGCGGCATGGCGCGCAATAGCCTCTCCTATGCCGGAGCTTGCGCCCGTAATAAGCAGATGTTGTGTCACCGTGCTCTCTGCGGCGCTTGCACAGAAGCGCGCCCGCCATCAACAGCAAGCACAGAACCGGTTATCCAGCCCCCTAATTTGTTATCCAGCAACACCTCGGCAAGTGCCGAGAAATCATCAGACACGCCTAGCCTGCCAAGCGGATGCATCTGGGCAATGCCTTTTGCCATAGCCTCATTACCAAGAATAGGCTGTGACATTTTAGAATAGCTGAGTGAGGGGGCAATGACATTCACCCTCACGTCTGGTGCATATTCAGCTGCAAGCGAGCGAGCAAGGCCCTCAACACCAGCTTTTGCCGCCCCAATAGCGGCATGCGCTGTAAAGCCTTGTGATGCCGCAACAGAGCTAAACATCACAATAGACCCTTTGGCTGCTTTTAACGCAGGGTGCGCTGCCTGAATAGCAAGGGCTGCTGCTGTAACATTCACATAATAGGTGTCGGCAAAATCAGCGGCGCTCAGGCGGGCCATAGGTTTCAACAGGATTGAGCCAATAGCCCAGATAAGACCATCTAGCTGACCATCTTCACTCGCCTCAGCAACAGCCTGCGCTAGACTATCCACATCATGAATATCACATACCGTAGCGCTACATGAGAGCCGAGAGGCTAGCTGAGAAAGTTCAGCTTCATTACGACCTGCTAGATGTATGCTTTTTCCTGCGCTAGTGAGGCGTTCTGCTACTGCGAGGCCAATGCCGCCTGTCGCGCCAAAAATCAGCGTCTTTGCCATGTGTCTATCCTGTCCTGAATGAGGGTCTATTGTTAAAAAAAGGAATTCTCTTGCCTATAAGATACGTTATCCAGATAAGGCTAGATCAAATCATAACTATCTTATTTAAGCAGCTAACGGCGTGACGGCGTTAGCGTACAGCGCAGTTTTTCACAGTCAGAGAGACATACCCCTGCAATTCTGAGCTATCCAGCTCTACCAGAAGCAACCAGTCCTCAGCCGGAAGGACGGTGCGCATCGGCAATGTACCAGTGGCAACCTTTTGCGAGCCAAGATAGACAAATCGGACAGAAATAGGACGGTTCGGGTCAAACCATGGATCATTTTTAGAACCCTGTGCTTGAGGCTTGCCCTCAATATGAAGACCCAGACCACCATCAAACAAAGTAACATTTGATTCAACACCACTATAAAGTTCTGTTGCCACAGCAACAGATGCTGTTTCAATAACACGGCAATTAACTGGTTTTCCAATACTTTGAAGAGACTGATAAATCTGCTCCATTTTTGTGCCGCGCGCTATCTGACCTTTTACCAGCCGGGTAAGTTTGGAGCTTTGCGGATCAGACGTCAGATTCTGGGCAAGCTTTTCAGCCTGCATTTCTCTTAGCTTATGTTTCAGGCGCTCATTATCACTATAAAGCGTCTGAACTTTCTGGGTGCTTTCAAACAAAGCAAGGTCGGCATCAGCTTGAAGCCGGCGCTGCTCAAGCGAGCCCCATTGCCAGCCAAGCCAAAGCGTAAGAGCAAGAACCGATAAACGGGTAATCCAAGACATATAGCCCTGCACTTCCTGCCGCCGATATTTTTCGCGTGTTTCGAAAAAATCCACTTCTGTTCGTCCCAAAATTTCATGATGCCAAGGCTCTGTGAGTGTGCATACCGTTTTTGTTGTCGCCCGCCAAGCCCTTGCTGTAATAAATGCTAACCTGTTTTTACATCACAAAGATAGAAAAGCCGATTTGTTCCTGTTATCATTGTGAGATTATTTTTCGTATTTCTGAGTCACAAGGGTGTTCTTAGCTACTATGCCTGCATCATCCCATTCTTCGGCGCGCGCATGGCAGCGCATGTTGTCAGGACGACGGCTTGATATTCTGAGCCCCAGCCCGCTTGATATCGAAATAGATGATATCGCGCATGGCCTTGCACGGGTTGCGCGCTGGAATGGTCAGACATCTGGGAAATATGGGTTTTCAGTGGCGCAGCATTCTGTTCTGGTTGAACAAATATTATCGCTTAATGCACCGCAGCTAGCGCAGAAATGGTACCTTGCCTGCCTGCTACATGATGCACCAGAATATGTCATCGGCGATATGATCACTCCATTTAAAGCGGCAATTGGAACGCCCTATAAAAAAATCGAATCACTCCTTCAAGAAGCTGTGCATATTCGCTTTGGCCTACCGGCTGAATTGCCAATCGGCATTGCTCAGTCCATCAAGCGTGCAGATAGGATGGCCGCTTATCTTGAAGCCACAGAGCTTGCTGGTTTTTCCGACACAGACGCCGGTAAATTATTTCCAAAACCGCGCGGCACACCAAAAGGAATTGACTTAACCCCGCTCTCACCAGAAAAAGCCACACGCAGTTTTTTGCGGCGTTTTGATGTACTTTTTGGCCGAAATGGACCGGCACGATAACAGAAGCACACAGCAATAACGATTTTTGCTTGCCGCATCCAAGACGCTTTGTGTACAACAACGATGCGTTTCACATACCTTTGGGGGCATGGTGAAATTGGTAAACACAACAGACTTAAAATCTGTCGGCTTAATAGGCCTTCCCGGTTCAAGTCCGGGTGTCCCCACCACCGTCTTTTCACATACACTAGCATTACGCCCTAATACTGATAATATAAGAGGGCCTGATGATATAATAAAGATTCACGTGGCATCTTTTATATGGCGGGGAAATGGCGGGAAGCATGAGCGAGCTATCACAACTGATCAATTTGGACCTATATCCGCTGGGCGATGCGCACTGGCGCGCCAGAACAAAAGACCAGCTTGCACAGCATGGCTGTGTTGCCCTCACTGATTTTCTGCGCCCTGATGCGCTATCAGCACTGCAAGTCGAAGCACAAAGCGGCATGCAGCAAGCCTATTTCAATCCGCAACACCATAATGTCTATTTAACAGCGCCAGATGACAACTATGCTGAGGCTCATATTCGGAACAGACATGTCCTTTCAACAAAAGGATGCATCACAGATGACCAGATAAGTGAGCAATCAGTGCTGAAAGTGCTCTATCATTCGCCAGAATTCAAAGCCGCTTTGAGTGATATTCTTCACGAAGATGAGCTATATCCTTATGCTGATTCTCTTTCTTCGGTAAATATTCATTATGCACGGACAGGTGAGGAACTTGGCTGGCATTTTGATAACTCATCATTTGCTGTCACCTTGATGATTTCACCGGCAACAGCTGGTGGTGCCTTTGAATTTGTGCGTGATGTCCGCAACGCCGAAACAGGTGATATGGCCTTTGATGCGGTTGATGATATTGTGTCTGGCAAAATAACGCCGTCTCATATCAGCCTGCCGGCAGGCGCCCTGCTACTGTTTAGGGGCCGCAATTCACTACATCGTGTAACGCCCGTGAGTGATGATAGCGTGCGCCAGCTGGCCGTTCTAGCCTATAATCAGGAGCCAGGCATTGCCTTGTCCGAAACAGCACAAAAGACTTTTTATGGCCGTGTAGGTTATGACCGTATTAACGCGCCGCAATAAGCATTATTAGCGTTAAATTACTGAATTTCTGCGCCATATCCAAGAGCACGGACGCGTTCGGCAAGCGCATCAGAGGCGCGTTGGACATCATCCTTTTCCAGCCCCGTTAACACAACAGCCGTGCCAAACTGTCCGGGCTTAAACCACGGATAGGAGCCAACTGTCACCGGCGCAAATTCTGCACTCACCGCTTCCATGATATCAGCGATAGTGCCCTCACCTATCGCACATTGCACGGTGATACGGGTGGGCTGTGTGCCGCCGGTAAGAGACGGCGCAAGTCCTTCGAACATAGCCTGCATGATAGAAGGGACACCTGCCATCACATGAACATTCTTAATAATATAACCCGGCGCCGCGCTCACAGGATTATCAATAAGCGCCGCTCCATCGGGAATATCTGCCATCTTCTGACGGGCGCCAACAAATTCAATATCGGTTCCCTCATAATGGTCAACCAGAAGCTTGAAGGCTTCGGGATGCTGAATCACAGGCACATCAAAAGCCGCAGCCACTGAAACTGTTGTAATATCATCATGGGTTGGCCCAATACCGCCTGAGGTAAAGACATAATCATAGCGTGCTGACAGGCTTCGCACATGGTCAATGATTTCCTGCGTCTCATCCGAGATAACGCGCGCCTGCTTTAGGGAAATACCCAGTTCGGTTAGCTTTTCAGCAATCCAGCCAATATTTTTATCTTTGGTGCGGCCAGAAAGAATTTCATCCCCAATAACGAGAATTGCAGCGGTTGGATTTGCCATGTACTTACCCTATACTTAAAACACTCTTTATGGGATGTAGGGCAAAAACACCCATGCATCAATATATGTTCGGTTATTTACCTGTGGGCAATGTAAAAAAGGATTGTAACCCCAATGCGCAGTGAATCCGTTATTCTTCATGACAAAGTAGCCTTTTCCGCCATGGCGCGTGCAGGCGCACTAGCAGCTGATGTTCTGGACATGATCACAAATCATGTAACAGCCGGCGTCACCACAGAAGAACTTGACCGCATTTGCCATGATTATATCACGGCTGCAGGCGCTATTCCTGCCCCGCTCAATTATAAGGGTTTCCCGAAATCAACCTGTATTTCACTGAACCATGTTGTCTGCCACGGTATTCCGGGCCCGCGAAAACTTGTTGATGGTGATGTTCTGAATATTGACGTCACTGTAATATTGGATGGCTGGTATGGTGATACATCCAGAATGTACTGGGTGGGTGAACCTTCTATCAAAGCACAGAACCTGACCCGGGTTACCTATGAGTGCCTGATGCGGGCTATTGATATCGTGCGCCCCGGAGCAACGTTGGGTGATATTGGCTTTGCCATTCAGTCATATGCACATGAACACCGATTTTCAGTGGTCAGAGATTTTACCGGACATGGATTGGGACAAGTCTTTCATACCAGCCCGACTGTCTTGCATTTTGGTGCCCCTGGTAGCGGTATGCTACTCGAAGAGGGCATGATTTTCACCATCGAGCCAATGATTAATGCTGGCCAGTATGCCACAAAAATTCTTGGGGATGGCTGGACAGCGGTTACCAGAGATAAGAGCCTCTCGGCCCAGTTTGAGCATTCTATTGGCGTTACAGCAGACGGGGCAGAGATTTTTACCCTGTCATCCAAAGGGCTTCATCAGCCGCCTTATCAGCTCTAACACTCGGTTAAGTATTTATTAAGACAGACAGGACTAAGCTGTTTGTCATGAAAACGCCGCCAAAAATACCTGCAAAAATACCTGCAAAAACAGATGACACCCAAGCAGGGCATAGAGACCGGATGCGCGCCAAGCTATTGGAGCGTGGCAGCGAATCATTAAGTGAGCAAGAACTGCTCGAAATGCTGTTGTTTTTGAATTATCGGCGTCAGGATGTAAAACCAATCGTCAAATCGCTGTTTAAGCATTTTGGCTCTCTTGGTGCTATTTGTGATGCCTCGCCGACAGAACTTGCCCGCATTCCCAATCTTGGCACCGGCGGCATTGCGCTTCTACTTTTGATAAAAGGATTATTCTACCGGCTTGATCAAGAGCAGGTAACAGATAGAAGCGTTCTGTCTAACTGGCAAGCTGTTCAGAATTTCTGCATTAGACGCCTTGGCTATTCCGCGATTGAGAAATTCATGATTCTCTATCTTGATGCCCAGAATGGTGTGATAGCTGATGAAATTATCTCTATTGGCACGGTCAACCGGACAGCCGTCTTTCCGCGTGAAGTTGTCAAAAAGGCGTTAGAGCATCAAGCCGCATCGTTAATCATTGTTCATAACCATCCCTCATCAAGCACCAGACCGAGTGATGCTGATATTATGCTGACACGTCGGATAAGAGATGCGCTGGCTCTTGTCGATATCGCGTTACATGATCATCTGATTGTCACGTCAAACAATGTAAGCAGTATGAAGGCTCTTAACCTCCTCTAACAGAGAGACCAAGCGCGGTTTTATTTTTTCGGGCGGCGCTGTGATTCTGCTTTGAATTTCTTCACCCCCTCAGATAGCTCATCAGAGGCAGATTGAGTGAGCTTGCCAGCTTTGCGGCTGGCTTTCATTAGGGCTGGCCGTGCTTTTTCCACTGCCTGATCGGCAAGTTTTGAGGCCTGCCGCCGAACCTCAGGGTTGCGCGCAGCATAGCGGATAGCTGAAAAAAGAAGTCGTCGTAAGATCATCTCACTCTCTTCATGGTCAACAGACTAAAATAAAGCGCCTTTACTGCCGAAAAATGAGCGAAAACTTCGCCACTTTCCTGCCACAACTATAGCTTTTCGAAACGGAAAATGATAGCTTAAGCTTCTCTTTGTACATAAGGAAATACTGCATCATGATTCCGCGATATGCGCGTGCTGAAATGGTTGACATTTGGGCGCCTCAGACAAAATTCCAAATCTGGTTTGAAATTGAAGCCCATGCGTGTGACGCACAGGCAAAGCTTGGCGTAATTCCTGAAACAGCGGCAAAAACTGTTTGGGAAAAAGGCCAATTTGATATTGAGCGTATTGATGAAATCGAACGCGAAACAAAGCATGATGTCATCGCGTTCCTGACTAACCTTGCTGAATATGTTGGTGATGATGCGCGGTTTGTCCATCAAGGCATGACATCCTCTGATGTTCTTGACACAACTTTGGCGGTTCAGCTTGCACGCGCATCAGACCTGCTGATGACAGGCCTTGATAGGCTTTGTGCAGCGCTGGCCTCGCAAGCGCAGACTTATAAATATACGCCGACCATTGGGCGCTCGCACGGCATTCATGCAGAGCCAACAACCTTTGGGCTGAAACTTGCAACCTTCTATGCAGAATTTGACCGTGCCCGTACCCGCCTTACAGCAGCGCGCGCCGAAATTGCAACCTGCGCTATTTCAGGGGCGGTTGGCACATTTGCGCATATCGACCCGTTTGTTGAGGAACATGTTGCAGCTCAGATGGGGCTTACTGTTGAGCCTGTTTCAACACAAGTCATTCCGCGCGACAGGCACGCAATGTTCTTTGCCGTGCTAGGTGTTATTGCAAGCTCTGTTGAACGGCTATCAACTGAAATACGCCATCTTCAGCGCACTGAAGTCCGCGAAGTTGAAGAATATTTTTCTGCTGGCCAGAAGGGGTCATCAGCAATGCCGCATAAACGTAATCCTGTGCTAACTGAAAACCTGACAGGCCTTGCTCGCATGGTAAGGGCAGCTGTCACGCCGGCACTGGAAAATGTTGCGCTCTGGCATGAACGTGATATCTCACATAGCTCAGTTGAAAGAATGATTGGCCCTGATGCAACAGTCACGCTTGATTTTGCGCTTAACAGGCTGGCCTCTGTGATGGAAAAGCTGCTGGTCTATCCAAAGACGATGCAAGCTAACCTTGATCAGCTTGGCGGACTTGTTCATTCACAACAAGTCCTTCTGGCACTTACGCAAAAAGGCGTAAGCCGGGAAGAATCCTATGTATTGGTGCAACGCAATGCCATGAAAGTCTGGGAAGAAGGCGCTCAATATCTTGACCTTTTGAAGGCTGATAGTGATATCGCCCCTCACCTAAACCATGATGAGCTTGATGCCTTGTTTGATCTTGACCAGCATTTTCAACAAGTGGACACTATTTTCAGCCGCGTTTTTGCTGCTTCCTCCCACGCATAAGGACAAGGACAGACATCATGACAGCAGACAGAGAAAAGCTGTATGAGGGCAAGGCTAAAATTCTTTATAAAGGGCCTGACGCCGGCACACTCATTCAATATTTCAAAGATGATGCAACAGCCTTTAACGCCCAAAAGAAAGCTGTTCTGGACGGTAAAGGCGCACTGAATAATCTGATTAGTGCGCATCTATTTCCAGCCCTTGGCGCGCTTGGTATTCCGCACCATTTCATTGAGCGGATTTCAGACCGTGAACAGCTTATCAAACAGGTTCAAATTGTTCCCGTCGAAGTGATTATCCGCAATGTTGCTGCTGGGTCTATCTGCAGCCGGCTTGGCCTGACAGAGGGCGCGCCACTGCCAAAGACGCTGATAGAATTCTGCTTGAAGGATGATGCACTTGGCGATCCTGTTATCGCAGCAGAGCATATTGATGTACTTGGCCTTGCGACGCCGTTTGAGATGGATGAAATCGTTGAAATGAGCCTGCGTATTAATGACTTTCTGTCAGGTCTCTTCATGGCTATTGGGGTCAAGCTGATAGATTTCAAGCTAGAATTTGGCAGGCTTGAAACTGAAGATGGCGTTCAGATTGTACTGGCAGACGAAATCAGCCCTGATAATTGCCGGCTCTGGGACAGCGATACTGACGAGAAAATGGATAAGGACAGGTTTCGGCGCGATCTTGGCGGGCTGGTTGAGGCTTATTCAGAAATTGCCCGCCGCCTTGGGCTCAGCCTCTCTTAATTTTCACCTCACTTTAAAAACGGATTTTTAACATGCAGGTAACAATCAATATCTCCCTTAAAGAAGGGGTTCTCGACCCGGAAGGGCGCGCGGTTGAAACATCACTTCAATCGCTTGGCTTCCATGAAGCAAGTAATGTGCGTATCGGCAAGCAAATAACCCTGTCCATTGACGCAGAGGATGCTGCCCGCGCTCAACAACGTGCTGCACGGATGTGTGAAAGCTTGCTGACCAACACAGTCATCGAAGATTATAGTATCGAGGTTATAGAAGACGAATGAGAGCGGCAATTATCATCTTCCCGGGCTCCAACTGCGATCGTGATATGATGGTCGCTCTTGAGCGTATTACCGGACGCAGGCCAGCTCTTATCTGGCACAAAGAAACCTCTATCGATCCTGTTGATATGATGATCCTGCCGGGGGGCTTTTCCTTTGGCGATTACTTGCGATGCGGTGCACTGGCTGCCCGCTCTCCTGCGATTGAGGCTGTCATAGACCATGCAAGCCGCGGCGGCGCTGTCTTGGGTGTCTGCAATGGGTTTCAGATTTTACTCGAGACAGGGCTCCTGCCCGGCACGTTAGTGCGGAACGCCGATTTGAAATTTGTCTGCCGCGAGACAAGTCTGGCAGTGCAAAAAACAACTGCATCTCTGTTTACCGACGGGCTGCAAGATGGTCAGGTGCTAACCATACCGGTTGCCCATAATGAGGGTAATTACTTTGCCCCTGAAGACCAGCTTGCAATGCTGGAAGATAATGGTCAGATTGCGCTGCGTTATACTGAAGGAAGCCATCCGGGGCCCGCAAATCCAAACGGGGCTGCCCATGATATTGCCGGTATTATCTCAGAAAATGGACGGGTCATGGGCATGATGCCACATCCAGAACGTGCCATAGGTGATGGGCATCATTCAGCAGATGGCCGCATATTCTTGCAAGCCGCACTTGAAGGGGTCGCACAATGAGTGAACAGACATCTCACCCTAGCGTGCCTGAAATGGGCTTTGCAGATGCCCAATCAATGGGACTATCAGCTGAGGAATGGCAGCTTATTCTGAAACGGCTTGAGCGCACGCCAAACCAGTGTGAGCTTGGTATTTTTTCAGCGATGTGGTCAGAACATTGCTCCTATAAATCATCGCGGCGGTGGCTAAAAACACTCCCGACCGAGGGGCCACAGGTTATTCAAGGACCGGGTGAGAATGCCGGCGTTGTAGATATTGGCGACGGCCTTGCAACTGTTTTCAAAATTGAAAGTCATAATCACCCCTCCTTTATCGAGCCCTATCAAGGCGCTGCGACTGGTGTTGGCGGTATTTTGCGTGATGTCTTTACCATGGGCGCACGCCCTGTTGCCTTGCTGAACGCGCTTCGTTTCGGCGCGCCGGAGAATGACAAGACTAAGCATCTTGTTTCAGGTGTTGTTGCTGGTATTGGCGGTTATGGTAATTGTATTGGTATTCCAACGGTTGGCGGTGAAGTGAATTTCCACGCCTCCTATAATGGCAATATTCTTGTTAATGCGATGGCCGTAGGGCTTGCCCATAGTGACCGTATTTTCTATTCGGCAGCCACAGGGGCTGGTAATCCGGTTATTTATGTTGGTGCAAAGACCGGCAGAGACGGCATTCATGGCGCTACCATGGCCTCAACCGAATTTTCAGATGAAACAGAATCAAAACGTCCAACCGTTCAGGTTGGCGATCCCTTTACCGGCAAATTGCTTATGGAAGCCTGCCTTGAATTGATGGCAGCAGATGCGGTGCTGTCTATTCAGGATATGGGCGCAGCGGGCCTGACATCATCATCGGTTGAGATGGCCTCTAAGGGCGGCCTTGGCATGGAAATCGACCTTGACCTTGTGCCGGTGCGCGAAGACGGCATGTCGGCCTATGAAATCATGCTGTCGGAAAGTCAGGAACGGATGTTGATGGTGATTGACCCATCGCAGGCTGAAATAGCCAGAGCCATTTTTGATAAATGGGATCTGGATTTCATGCCAATAGGACGGGTAACAGAAACAGACCGGCTGGTGCTACTAAAAGACGGCGGTGTTGCCTGTGATATTCCGCTTGCGCCACTTGTTGATGATGCACCGGAATATGACCGTCCTTATCAGGCAGATGACACGCAACCACAGCTAACAACAGCCGAACTGGCAACAGACAGTTCGGTGAGTAATGTCCTCAAATCACTTATTGCAACAAGTGATATTGCATCGCGCCGCTGGGTGTATGAGCAATATGACAGCCATGTAATGGCAGACACAATGGCAGGCCCTGGCGGCGATGCTGCCCTGATAAGGGTTCATGGCACAACAAAGGGACTCGCAATGAGCACTGATTGTACGCCGCGCTATGTTGAAGCTGACCCGTTTGAAGGCGGCAAGCAGGCAGTTGCCGAATCCTATCGTAATCTTTGTGCAACAGGGGCAAAGCCGCTGGCAGTGACAAATAATCTGAATTTTGGGAATCCTGAAAAACAGAACATCATGGCTCAAATAGTTGGGTCTGTTAACGGCATGGGTGAAGCCTGCCGCGGGCTAGATACACCTGTCGTATCGGGCAATGTGTCCTTGTATAATGAAACAGATGGGGTGGCTATACAGCCCTGCCCTGTAATTGGCATGGTCGGGGTCATTGATGATGTCTCACAGGCCGTAGGCATTGGGGTAACCCAAGCAGGAACTAGCTTGTTCATTGTTGGTCAGGAAACCAGCAGCGATGATGGCTGGCTTGGCTGTTCACTTTATGCCCGCAGCATTGCCGGACGCGATGGCGGAGCGCCGCCACCTGTAACGATTGCTGAAGAAGCCCGTAACGGCACCTTTATTCGCGAACAGATTGCGCTGCAGCATATTTCTGCATGTCATGACATTAGCGATGGCGGGCTTGTTGTTGCTGTTGCAGAAATGGTGATGGCGGGCACGAAGGGCGCAACGATACAAATGCCGGAAACAGCAACATTACATGGCTGGGCCTTTGGTGAAGATCAGGGGCGCTATATTGTGGCAGTGCAAAATCCAGATGGATTTAGCCTTGCGGCAACCGCAGCCTCTGTGCCTGTAGCATTACTTGGAACGGTAACTGATGGTGCGGAATTGAAATGTGGGAATGAAGCCCCCATATCAGTATCAGACCTTCGCACGGTCAATGAAGCTTTTCTGCCAGACTTGATGAGATAAGCCAGACTTAATCTGTTAGGACTGTCGGTAAATAAAGGAGAGTAAAATGGCAATGCAGGCCCATGAAATAGAAGACCTAATCCGCGCTGTCTTTCCAGATGCGCAGATTAAAATAGAAGATCTTCGCGGTGATGGAGACCATTACTCCTGCCTTGTTGAAACAGCATCCTTTGCTGGCAAGACACGCGTCCAACAGCATAAGATGGTGTATGACGCTCTTGGTGGCCGGATGGGAAATGAGCTACATGCCCTTGCCCTTCAGACACGGATCCCTCAATAGCCTTTCGGGTTACGTCCCATTATTTTTGTGAATAAGACAGGAACAGACCAATGCTTGATACTCAGACAAAAGAACGAATTCAGACTGAAATCGCCGGAACAGACGTTGTGCTCTTTATGAAAGGTACTCCAGTATTTCCGCAATGTGGCTTTTCTGCCGCAGTCGTAGGTGTTCTTAGCCATCTTGGGATTAAATTCCGCGGTGTTAACGTGCTTGAAGATGAAAGCATCCGCAATGGCATTAAACATTTCTCAGACTGGCCAACCATCCCGCAGCTCTATGTCAAAGGCGAGTTTATTGGCGGGTGTGACATTATTCGTGAGATGTATGAAACAGGCGAACTTATGGAAATGATGAATACGCACGGGATTGATGTAAAGCCACAGCCCGTTAACGAGCCGTCCTAATATAAGAAGAGCGGCTAAATATCATCACGGCCAAAGGCGCGCTCTTCTGTCACCATGCCGATACGCGTCTGAAACCAGCTGTAAAAGTCTTGCCTGCCAAGACTTTGTGCATGCTGATGCTCTGTATTCTGGCGCCACGCCTCGATAGAGTCGCGGTCCCGCCAGTATGAAATGGTAATCCCGAGACCACCATCCTCGCGTACCGACTCCACCCCCAAAAACCCGGGCTGTTGATGTGCGAGCTCGATCATCCGCTCTGACATAACAGCATAATGACTTTGCTCGCTGTCTGTGCGCTGACTGCTGAAAATCACCATATAATATTCTTTTGGCCATCCGCTCGGCATGTTTGCTCCCTTTTATTGTCTCTTCTAAGACGTTTTATTGGCAGGGTATCTGTCTAGTAGGCGCAAGCTTCTCTGTTGGGTAACAAAACCTAGCGTAAATCCTATACTGGCGTCTGTGAAAAAAATCACAAAAAAAGGCGCCATATGTGACGCCTTTTTTAACATTCGTAACTCGTGTAACAAGCGCGCTACCTGCGCCCGCTATTAACGAGAATAATATTCGACAACCAGATTTGGTTCCATCTGAACAGGGTATGGCACTTCATCAAGTGATGGTGCCCGCACAAACTTTGCTTTGCACTGGTCATGATCAGCTTCGATATATTCAGGAACATCGCGCTCAACAGACACAATCGCTTCCATAACAGCCGGAATCTGACGTGATTTTTCGCGCAGTTGAATTTCATCACCTGCCTTCACCATCACTGAACCAATGTTACAGCGCTTGCCATTCAGCATGACATGGCCATGATTAACAAGCTGGCGCGCTGCAAACACAGTCGGCGCGAGCTTTGAGCGATACAAAAATGCATCTAGACGTGATTCAAGAATGCCGATCAAATTCTGGCCTGTATCACCCTGACGCCGAGAGGCTTCAGTGTAGTATTTCTTAAAAGCTTTTTCGCCGATATTACCGTAATAGCCTTTAAGCTTCTGCTTGGCCATCAACTGAATACCGAAGTCAGTTGGCTTCTTGCGGCGCTGACCGTGCTGGCCAGGCGCATAGGAGCGTGTATTGAGAGGAGATTTGCTGCGACCCCAAAGATTAACGCCGAGGCGTCTGTCAATCTTGTGCTTGGAGGCATGGCGTTTATGTTCAGCCTTAGGTGCCATTGGATTTTTTCCTATTTATTGTCCCGGTAGGGCGTTATGCCGGGACATATGACCTTATGACATATGTCCACGTTCCCAGAAGTGAGGCGGAAATATACGAAAATGGGCAGATTTGTCAAGCAGAAGAACTATCGAACATAGTGCTTTTTCTTATCCGAGCCCTTTTCCCTGCTCAAAAAGGGTCAGAATACCATGAAGCGTATTCAATTCCTGTTCAGTTGGCGTGCCGCGGGTAAAATAGGTACGTAAATTACGCTTCACAACAGGCGCCATTTCAGGTGAGCCGAAAAACTGCCGATTATCCAATATTGTCTCAAGACGGGTAAAGAAAAAATCACGCGCCGCCCCTGTAGCAGGGATTATTGCGGTATCTGCTGGCATCTTAGGGTGCGCAGTTTTACGCCGTCCAGCCTCTTTTGTTATAGGCCCTTCTGTTATAACTTGGCGTGCTGCGCTATTTTGCAGTGCTGCGACCCGCCACTCCCATGCCATAAGAAAGACAGCTTGGGCAAGATTAAGCGAGGTTGCCTCAGGGTTGAGGTCTGCCTGAACAATCACATCTGCCAGCGCAAGCTCATCATTATCAAGCCCCGACCGCTCTGCGCCAAATAGTAAACCGGCGTAACTGCCAGCATCCTTAACTTCTTCGTGATGGCGAACCAGCAAGGGGGCTGCAGTTCGGGGGTCTGATACAGGCTTTGCCATATCACGAGGCCGCGCAGATGTTGCCACAAGAAAGGTTACATCATGCAACGCATCACCAAGCGTCTTATACACTTCTGCTGATTCTATAATATCTTTGCCTGCTGCTGCCATTGGCAGAGCCGCTGGATTAGGCCAGCCATCACGCGGCGCAACCAGACGCAAGTCAGTCAGACCACAATTTTTCATCGCACGCGCCGCAGCGCCAATATTTTCACCCAGTTGCGGACGGGCAAGAATAACAACCGGCGGCGTTAACCCAGACATCAAACAAGAGCCTTACTGCTCATCAGCTTCCAGTTCATCCCGTCAGCCAGCGCAATCACAGATGCATCAATGATATTTGTTGAAAGTCCAACGGTACGCCAACGCTGACCATCTTTATCTGCAAACTCAATCAGGACACGGGTTACAGCACCGGTGCCGCTTGTCTCACTATCCTGCGGCAGGATACGCACCTTATAATCTATCAGCTCAACACCAGCGAGATTTTCATAGGCTTTTACCAAGGCCTTCCGGACAGCCCTGTCAACAGCGTTCACAGGGCCGTTTCCAACCGCTACTTCGTGATGGGTTATCCCTGCGACAATAACCGTTGCTGTTGCTTCTGATTCAACAACAATATCACCATTGGCATTATAGCGACGCTCATTCATCACGCGAAAACGTTCAATTTCAAAATAGACAGGTACTGCTTCTAGCTTTCGGCGGGCCAGTAACTCAAAACTTGCTTCGGCACTATCAAAGGCCCAGCCCATAAATTCCTTTTCCTTTATCTCTCTGATGAGAGCATCAAGGCGGCTATCTTTAGGGTCAATTTCAATACCGACTTCTTTAAACCGCGCCAGAATATTTGATTTTCCTGTTTGGTCCGAAATCAGATAGTTACGCTCGTTGCCAACAGTCTCTGGCGGAATATGCTCATAGGTACGAGGGTCTTTCTGGGCGGCAGAGGCATGCAACCCCCCCTTATGTGCAAAAGCAGCAGCCCCAACATAGGGCGCGTGGTCATTGGGGGCACGGTTTAACCTGTCATCCAGCATCCGCGATAAGGCGGTCAGCCGGACAAGCTTTTCTGCTGGAATGCCGGTCGTAAAACCCATCTTTACCATGAGCGTGGGAATAAGCGTGATTAAGTCAGCATTACCGCACCTCTCGCCAAGGCCATTTAGCGTGCCCTGAACTTGGCGGGCGCCTGCCTTGATAGCAGCCAATGTATTAGCAACAGCTAGACCTGAATCATTATGGCAGTGAATACCTAAATCTGCTGCCGGCAGAAATGCCTTGGTTGCAGCAACGATATCATACACCTCATCTGGCAGAGCGCCGCCATTTGTATCGCACAGAATAATCCATTCTGCACCACCCTCAAACGCCGCTTTCACACAAGATAGGGCATAATCAGGATTGGCTTTATAGCCATCAAAATAATGTTCACAATCGAACATCGACTGAAACCCGCGCGCCTTTGCCAGCGCAACACTGTCACGGATCATCAGCAGATTTTCATCAAGCTCAATACCAAGAGCTGTCGTGACATGAAAATCCCAGCTCTTACCAACAAGGCAGGTTGCATCAGCGTGCGAATCTAAAATTGCGTTTAAGCCCGGATCATTCTCAGCAGACCTGCCGCCGCGGCGTGTCATCCCGAACGCAACAAGCTTGGCATTTTTGAGCTGATTTCCTGAGCCAAAAAAAGCGTCATCTGTTGGGTTTGCACCGGGCCAGCCGCCTTCAATGAAATCAAGCCCAAACTCGTCGAGAGCCTGTGCAATATAACGTTTATCTTCGGCCGTAAAATCAACGCCGCGTGTCTGTCCGCCATCGCGGAGAGTTGTATCAAAAAGCCAGAGTCTTTCGCCGGTCATCATCGCTACTCTTGGTTAAAAAAATCTGTCGTACCTGTCATGTAAGGTACAAATCCATCGCTTTTGTATCTGATTTGGACAGCAGGTGCAAACCAGACCAGTTAGACCGCACAAGGCGCGGCAGATAAATTACTGCCTAACCTTTTTCCCACCTTGTGCCATCAGGACCGTCAAGCAGGCGGATATTGCGCGCCTCAAGCAGGTCGCGTATTTCATCGGCTCTGGCAAAATCTTTGGTTGCACGGGCCTGTTCACGCTCTTTTACAAGCTGTGATATCTCATCGGACTCATCTTGCGATGCGCCAAACCAGTTTTCATCCTGAAGTAAGCCAAGCAGGGCCGCAGATGATTTCAGAAGCGCGGCTGCTTGTGTATCGCCCTGCTGTGCAGCTGCAGCAAGTTTATGAAGGCGGGCAAGGGCGAGCGGTGTATTCATATCATCGCCAAGGGCTGCAAGGAATTCATCATCCGGCGCGATGTGGGTGTCATGAACATCTGCAATAATACGGTATAATTTATCAAGATTACGCTGGGCCTGCTCACCCTGCGCTAGGGAAAAATCAAGCGGCGCGCGATAATGGGCTGCTAGTAAGGCATAGCGCACGACCTCACCGCGATGCGTGCGCAAGGCATCCTGAACAGTGGTGAAATTGCCAAGCGACTTGGACATTTTCTCACCTTCAACAGTAACATACCCATTATGCACCCAATAACGGGCCATCGCATCCGTGCCATGGGCGCAACAGGATTGCGCTATTTCATTTTCATGATGGGGAAAAATAAGATCAAGACCGCCTGCATGGATATCAAATACCTCGCCTAGATAGCGCGCTGACATCGCTGAGCATTCAATATGCCACCCTGGCCTGCCATACCCCCATGGACTATCCCAGCCGGGCTGTGCCTCTCCTGACGGCTTCCAGAGCACAAAATCTGCCGCATCCCGCTTATAGGGGGCAACCTCAACACGGGCACCAGCAATCATTTCATCCATTGACCGCGCTGATAGCCCGCCATAGGCCGGCATTGCCGCCACACTGAACAGCACATGACCGTCTGCTTCATAGGCAAAACCGCCTGCTATCAGTGTTTTAATCATTGCCACCATCTCATCAATATGATGCGTGGCGCGCGGCTCAATATCAGGCGCCACTACCATTAGCGCATCAGTATCGTGATGAAATTGTTCTATTGTTTCATCGCATAATGTTTCAATAGATATGCCGCGTTCTGTTGCCCGCTGATTAATCTTATCATCGACATCGGTGATATTACGCACATAGGTGACCTGTGGGTAGTGATATCGCAACAACCGCACCAACACATCAAACACCACAAGGGGCCGTGCATTACCAACATGGATTAAATCATAGACTGTTGGCCCGCAGGCATAAATCTGAACATGGCTTTCATCAAGCGGAGTGAATATTTCTTTCGAACGGCTGAGTGTATTATAAAGAGATAAAACCATTACATCCTGCGCTTACGCTTGGTTGCCAGCAAGGCGCGCCAGCACGCGATCCCGGCCGATATAAGGCAGAAGTGCCGCCATGTCAGGGCCGGCAGATTCGCCCGTTATGGCCTGCCGTAATGGCATGAAGAGCGCGCGGCCCTTCTTGCCTGTCTGGGCGCTAATGGCTTTGGTCAGCACGCCCCAGCTTTCAGCGTTAATCTCACCGTCAGGCAATAGCTCAATCGCAGCAGCCATTACCTCTGCATCTTCTTTTAAGGGCGTTACAGGCTGGGTGCAGATATTCCACCATTTCCCGGCTTCGCCAACAGATGAGATATTACCGCGCACCACCGCCCAGAACCCTTCATCAATATCGCCTAATCCAGCCGCATCAAGACGCTCTTTGACAGCGGCATAATCAAATGTCTGCAGAATACGGGCATTTATCTGGGATAATTCATCTGGCGAGAAACGGGCTGTTGACCGGCCGAATTTGCTAATCTGAAAGCTTGCAATAATGTCATCCAAAGAACCAAAGGCAGCGATAGGGTCAGATGTACCTATTTTTGCCAGCAAACTGCAAAGTGCTAGAGGTTCAAACCCCTCATCGCGGAGCTGTTCTATCGAAAGACTTCCCAATCGCTTTGAAAGCCCCTCGCCGTCAGCGCCTGACAGGAGTGCAAGATGCCCCATTTGCGGCGCTGTAGCACCAAGGGCTTCAAAAAGCTGTATTTGTGCAGCTGAGTTTGTCACATGATCCTCACCACGCAGAACAGTTGTAATACCATGGTCGATATCATCAACAACTGAGGCAAGGGTATAGATAACCCTGCCATCTTCGCGCAGGAGAACGGGATCAGACAAGCTTGACATATGATAACTAGCAGGCCCCCGAACAAGGTCAGTCCAAGCGACTTCGACATCCTGCAAGCGAAACCGGTAATGCGGGCGCCGGCCTTCTGCTTCATAAGCCGCAATTTGTTCTGCGGTAAGCGATAGAGAAGACCTGTCATAAACCGGAGGACGGCCCGCCATAAGCTGTGATTTACGCTTTAGCCCAAGTTCATCCTGTGTTTCGTAGCATGGATAGGCGCGCCCCGATGCAACCAGTGTCTGCAATGCTTGCGTGTAGCGCTCAAGGCGGGAGGACTGCCTATCTTCGCAATCCCATGCGAGGCCAAGCCAGCTAAGGTCAGCCCGGATAGCGCGTTCAAACGCCGCTGTTGACCGCTCATCATCTGTATCATCTATGCGCAGCATAAATTGCCCGCCAGCAGCCCGTGCATAAAGAAAATTCACCAGAGCTGTGCGTACATTACCCACATGGAGCTTTCCAGTGGGGCTTGGCGCAAAGCGTACTTTTACGTTTGTCATAAAAAATTAATCCTGCAAATGAGGCTTGAAGCCAGATGTAAGTGGCAGACGCCTGTCACGCCCAAAGGCACGCGGGGTAACTTTAGGTCCGGGGGCTGCTTGAAACCGTTTATACTCTGTTCTGAATAGCATTGCACTGACCCGCTCAACTGTTTCACGCTCGTAACCCCGGCTGACAATCGTGTCTGTATCTGCCATCTCTTCGGTCAATGCAATTAAAATGGCATCCAGTATATCATAGGGTGGCAAGCTGTCTGTATCTTGCTGGTCGGGGCGTAACTCAGCAGACGGAGGACGGGTGATAATGCGGCGCGGTATCACCTCACCATCGGGGCCAAGAACACCGCGCGGCAGGGCTGTATTACGCCATTCACACAGTTTGAAAATCTCGGTTTTCCAGACATCCTTAATAGGCGCAAAACCGCCACACATATCACCATATAATGTAGAATAACCAGCAGCATATTCTGATTTATTACCCGTTGCGAGCACCATATTGCCAAACTTATTCGACAAGGCCATCAGGATCATACCGCGCAACCGAGACTGAATATTCTCCTCGGTTACATCCATTTCGGTTCCCTCAAGAGATGCCTCTAGCATGCTATCAAAGGCATCCATACCCGCACGCAACGCAATCGTCTCAAGTGTTAAGCCAAGATTATCGGCAAGCTCTTCTGCATCAGCCAGCGAGATATCA
>ENA-OQVM01000169-OQVM01000169.1-marine-metagenome-genome-assembly--contig:-NODE-169-length-104697-cov-11.403632_pt1 | contig 104697 bp, 92 predicted proteins | sample MGYA00237776_ERZ505498 | MGnify/ENA primary metagenome ERZ505498 (study PRJEB26159, sample SAMN06265151) | marine metagenome | isolation source: Helgoland LTER site | place: Germany:Helgoland, sampling... | reverse complement strand
CCACCCGACAATGTCTACGAAGTCCAGATCGAAGCGAGAGATGGCAACGGTGGGACGGTGAGCCAGACTGTGTCGATCACGGTGAAGGACAACGTTTCCGGACTTAAAATAAGTGGCATAAGCGCCGGAGACTCTAGTGGCGCTTTTGTGGAGTTCACTGGTGATATTAACGCCGATGGATATGATGACATTGTTATTGGAGCCTACGGCGCTGATCCTAATGGAGAGAGGTCAGGTCAGATTTATGTAGTCTTTGGAAACACAGCGGATCATTCCTCTACATTTGCCCTAACGTCCATAAATGGGACTAACGGATTTGTAGTGAATGGTAAGGATGAAGGAGACCTTGCTGGTCATTCAGTATCTAAAGCTGGAGATGTAAATAACGACGGGTTGCAGGACCTCCTAATTGGAGCCCTTTACGCAGACACAAATGGGACGGATTCAGGTGAAGCATATTTAATTTTTGGTAAGAAAACGGATTATACAGCCTCCCTTAATTTGTCGTCTCTCGATGGCTTAAATGGATTTGTGATTAACGGGGTTGAAGCGGGTGACGCAAGTGGTGCTTTCGTTTCAAGTGCTGGGGACGTAAATGGTGATAGTTTCGACGATTTACTGATAGGGGCACCATACGCAGACCCTAATGGTGAAGCTTCGGGCGAAAGCTATGTAATTTTTGGCAAAGCTTCGGGATATTCCTCCTCTTTTGAGCTCTCCTCACTCGATGGCTCCAACGGTTTCACTGTCAATGGCAATAGTCTCGGAGACTCAAGCGGATATCCAGTTTCGGCAGCTGGCGATGTCAATGGCGACGGATTTGCGGATATATTGCTTGGAGCCGTTCAAGCAGACCAAAACGGTGAGGCCTCAGGAAGCGTATATGTCATTTTTGGTGGATCACATGGTGGTAATGCCACCTTAGAAGTCTCAGCATTGGATGGTTCAAATGGATTTGAAATACAAGGGGCCAACTCTCTCGATTTCGTAGGAATCCCGTCTAATGCGGGTGATATCAACGGTGATGGTTATGATGACATCATCGTTGGGGCAAGGAGTGCTGCTGATGAGGGCGCCAGCTACGTGATTTTTGGAAAGCCGGGAGACTATGGCCCCTACCTGAATGTTGGAACTCTTGATGGAGAAGACGGCTTTACAATTAAAGGTATAGACCCTGAAGACGCTAGTGGTGTCATGGTCGCTAGCGCCGGCGATATAAACAACGATGGATTCGATGACCTAGTTATCGGCGCCTATGGCGCAGACCCTAATGGTGAAGCTTCGGGCGAAAGCTATGTAATTTTTGGCAAAGCTTCGGGATATTCCTCTTCTTTTGAGCTCTCCTCACTCGATGGCTCCAATGGTTTCACTGTCAATGGAGTGAACGCTGGCGACAGAAGCGGAAGCTATGTATCTGGTACCGGCGATTTTAATAATGACGGCTTTGATGATCTGCTTATTGGAGCACCATACGCTGCACCAGAGGGTGAGGAATCGGGCGAGACGTATTTGGTTCTTGGACGAAGCTCATTTCCAACTGAGGTGGAGCTATCCGATCTTGATTTTCCCAGTTTTCCAGTAAATCAACTTCCGTTTATCACCTCTGGCAAGAGTGCGACCGTGTCAGAGAATCAGGTCGAGACAGACTATATATCGTCCGCCACAGATGCTGATGGTGACACAGTAACCTTCAGCATTGTTGGTGGGGTAGATGCCGATGAGTTTGAGCTCGTTGGGGGTACACTGAAGTTTAAGCAGGCACCTGACTTTGAGAACCCAACTGACGCATCTTCACCACCCGACAACGTCTATGAGGTGCAGATCCAAGCCGATGACGGCAAAGGCGGAACGGCGACGCAGAGTGTGTCTGTGACGGTGACCGACGTTGAGGAAAATGGTCAATCGACGACTACCATCACGCTAGGTGAAAAAGACGAATATTCGGCTTCCAACGGAAATGAAGCTTCCCCTCGGACTACTGCCTTTGACACCGTACTGAGCGGCCAAACGATTGATGCCTTTTTTGACAATACGCAAACGAACAGCAGTCAGGGGTTTTCGTTCGACCTTTCTAGCATCTCCGGAACGATTACTGGTGCTACCCTCAAGCTTTCAGCCAAGCCTCTGAATGACTCTGGCGCTGAGGACAACGATGTCATCCGTCTGTGGGGGAATGATCCATCTTCAGGAGCGGATTGGGCAACTTACGCTGCAACCGGAAAGACAGTGGGCTTAGGCTGGGACGCAGGACCAAACAACTATTTCAATTTCGACTGGCGCTATAACCGAGCTGAGACAATTGGTGATCCTTCATGGGACATCACTCTGGATCTTAGTAATTTCGCTGCACAGGAGGGAACCGGACTAAGTCTGGTTTCAGATATTGATCAAAACAAAATTCTGAACGTTCTTGTCGGTGACGATACGATCGTTGACTACGCTGAGCTGGATTTGAGCTTTGGTCAGTCTTCAAACACTGCTCCTACGATCGATCCCTTCGTTACGTTTGCAACTCCCTCCACTACGTCTTTTGCAGACCCTGGAATGAGGCACTTTGTGGTCCCAAATACGGATGGCGGCTTCGTGGTGGCCTGGACCACGACAAGTAACTCCTACGGTGGTGGTGCAGTCTACATACAAAAGTTAGATGAATTGGGTGCACGCATTGGAAGCCCAACGCTGGTTGATGGATCAGGCGGAGCCTTTAAGCCTGAACTCGAGATCCTCACTAACGGCAATATTGCGCTGGTGTATGCAGAGAACCATTCCGGCATCAAAGACACCGAACTAAGAATATTCGACCAAAGTTTAAGTCTGCTGCACAGCAGTGTTGTCGATCCCTCTGGTTCCGGTGACTACATGGAAGCTCACCTAACTGACCTCCGCACTGAGCAGTTGTTGGTTTCGTTCCAATATCTTTCAGACCATCCAACTTCACCTCCGCAAGGCAAGTGGGGTCAGGTTGTATCGTATGATGGCTCCAAGGTTGGCTCACTCTTTGAACTATCTTCCATCGCAAACAACGTGGGTGGAGGCATCACTGAGCTAATCGATAATCAGAAAATTGCATCAGTCTGGGTCGATGGCGCTAATGAGAATGGCTACGTAAGCATTTATGACAAAACGACCCTACAACTAGAAACGTCAATTCTTGTTGCTGATGGTGGCGATAACAACGACGTAGGCGCAGTTGAGATTACGCCAGTGACAGGAGGTTTTTGGGTAGCCTATTGGCAGGACGCAAACAAAAACGGTTACGTTCAAAAATATTCCCTTGCGGGGCAAGCTCTGACTTCACCATTAAAGTTTGACGACGACCTCTTCGCAATTGCAAGGGTGCCAGAAATTGTCGAATCCGGCCCCTATCACGGGGCTCTGTCGCTGGCTTGGTCTGTAAGGCCCGGTAGTGGTGGTTCAGATAGCACCTACTACCAATTATTTGATGCTGGCAGCGGAGCTGCACTCACTGATGCTTTGCTAGTGAGTGACACAGCCTATGCTGAAATCCTCAGTCTCGCATCTCAGGATGATGGGCCTACTGTTGTATTCAATAAGCCGTCAGGGATTGAAAAGTCAGTAATCAACCACGTCCAACAATCGCCGTACACCGTCACAGAAAACGCTGATGTTTCCACCGTGATTTTGGACGTTAACGCTACTGATGCTGAGAATGATACTTTGCAATTTTCAGTTTCAGGAACAGATACGTCTCTGGTGACGATTGACGCTGATAGCGGCGAAGTCCGGCTTAAAGCTTCAGCGGACTATGAGACGAAATCGTCTTACTCGTTCACAGTGAATGTCTCTGATGGTGAGCTGACAGACGGCCAAGACGTAACGATAGAAGTCACCGATGTTGTGGAGAACCAAGCTCCGACGGTAACGGGTGTTGTGATCAGCGGAGCCGAGAGTGATGGCTCAACGCCGAAGGCTGGAACGCTGGTTGCTGGCGACAAGATCCTAGTGACGGTCACGGTTGATGAAAACATCACGGTGGATACGAGTGGTGGTACGCCTGGATATACGATTGACGTTGGGGGTGTTTCGAAGACGGCAGGTTATGTGAGCGGCAGCGGCGGTACGTCGCTTGTGTTTGCGTACGAGGTGCAAGCCGGAGACTTAGACGATGCTGGAGGGATCACGTCGGATACGAGCGCCCTGGATGCCAATAGTGGTACGCTGCAGGACTCAGATGGACATGACCTTGATCTGACGACGATCGCCGTTTCTGCCGGAGCGAATACGGTCGGTGTTGATGCTGAGAGCAAATTTTCAGCGATAAAAATTATTGGCTCTGTTGCTGGTGACCGGTTCGGTCGATGGATATCGACAGCTGGTGATTTTGATGGCGATGGCGTGCTTGACGTTGCCGTGTCAGCTTCTGCTTTGACCGAAGCGGGCTCGTCGTTTGTTTTGTCTGGCGCAGCGATAAACTCGCTGGGAAGCGAAACCCATCATGAGATAGATCTGAGTTCCTTTTCCCCAAACCAATACGTGCAAATTGATGGGATTGATGCTGAGGATCACAGTGGACACCGCATAGTTCATGCCGGAGACCTAAACGGTGATGGCTTTGACGATATAACTATCAGCGCAATTAGAGCAGAAGACCCCGCTCGATCCCAGAATCATGGCGAAGTTTATGTTGTTTGGGGGTCTTCAGACAGTTTTGAACCCACAATAATCAATTTAGCGGGTCTTAACGGCACGAATGGTGTTCGGATCATCGGTCTCGATGGTTGGAGTGGAACGGGGCTCGATTTAAGAGCTGCAGGAGACGTCGACGGTGATGGCACGCCAGATATCTTAATTGGGTCAGAGGGGCTCGGAAACCCTAGCGCTTTGACTGAAAGCGACAGTTACCTTGTTTACGGTGATGCTCTGCTTGATACCGGAGCAACTTTTGACTTGTCCTCACTGGATGGCAGCAACGGTATACGCCTCTTCGGAGCAGACGACGGAGATAGAAGCGGTATTAGCGTTGCCGGCGGTGGCGACGTTGATGGTGATGACCTGAGTGACGTCTTGATTGGTGCATTCTGGGCTGAAGATGCGACAGGCTCAACCAATGAAGGAGAGACTTATCTCGTATATGGAAGTCACCTGAAAGAACTTAGGTCTCAACAAGTCTCATCTATAAATCTTGGCTCTTTGGGTTCGAGTGAAGGCGTTAGAATTCACGGAAGAGACGAGGAAGACGGCAGCGGGCACAGTGTCGACTTTATCGGTGACATTGATGGAGATGGCAAAAGTGAAGTTTTAGTGGGCGCACACTTGGCTGAAGATGGAGACAAGCAAACCCAAGGAGAAAGCTATCTCGTTTTTGGTAGCTATCTTAACGATCAGGTAGCGACATTTGATCTAGGAAGTTTAGACGGTACGAATGGTGTTCGGCTAAAGGGAGCCAATGCTGGAGACGAAAGTGCCTATCACGTGGCGTCGGCAGGGGACGTGGATAACGATGGTAAAGGTGATTTTCTAGTCGGCGCCCGGCATGCTGATAATGGTACCAAGCTGGACGCTGGAATAACTTATGTTGTGTTTGGGGATTCATTGCTTTCCGGGAACGCAACTTTTGATCTTGGAAGCATCAATGGGACGACTGGTGTTGCGATATTGGGAATAGATGCGGGTGATCATGCTGGCATCAGCGTAAATTCAGCAGGTGACCTAGATGGTGACGGTTTTGACGATGCCCTGATTGGCGTCGACTATGCCAATCCTAGCGGAGAGTTCTATGTCTTATCGGGTTATTCCTTAAATCAAGCAGCTGAAGGTCTGGGAGTCGCAACGTCAGGTGTGATTGATCTGGCTGTGGATTTTGGCTGGGGCTCAGGGTCCAGTAACTCATCGCCGACATTCGGCAGCGCAACAACCTCTACCAGTGTGCCTGAAAACACCAGCGGGGCTTTCTATACTGCAGAAGCAACCGATGCAGACAGCGACTCCTTAACTTACAGTGTTGTTGGTGGAGCTGACGGAGACAAATTTGAGTTTAATGGCACCGGGCTGACCTTCAAGGCAGCACCTGATTCCGAGAACCCCACCGACAGCGATACTGACAACGTCTACGAAGTCCAGATCCAAGCAGATGACGGCAATGGTGGAACTGCGACCCAGACTGTTTCTGTGGCTGTTAGTGACGTGGTTGATCATGTCGCTGTTTTTGCTGGTAGCGGCGCCTATGGTGACCAGAAAAGTGTACGAAGCTGGGACGTCAATGGAAACGGATTCAGTGACTTGCACGTGAGGCCAATCTCAGGTGAGACGTCAAATTACAAGTTCATAATTCGTGATGATCAAATACACTTCGACGGTAAGGTTCGAATTATTTCTGATGCTTCAGACTACTCGATTTATGGCAGCGTAAATTCAGATCGGTGGTCAAACTCAAGATTTGGAAGTCCTGACATCAACGCCGATGGTTTAGCTGATTTACTATATACTTCGACTGTAGGGTCGGAATTAGTGGGGAAAATCCAAGACGAGAGTAATTTCTTAACTGGCTTTGATCTCGACTTAGACGCCCAAGTTTCAAGTCAAACGTTTAAGGTAAGCGGCTTTAGTGGGGTCGTTGCTTTGGCGGCCAGTGTCGGGGATTTAGATGGAGATTCTCGGCATGAAATCATCATCGTAGATAATGATTACCTCTACCTTATCGAAGGAAACAGTTTAGAGGCTGCTTTGGGCCAGAATGTCTCAATTTCGGACTTACTAGATGACGGCACCGGCGGCTCCAGAGCGTCGTATAGTACCCCAAATCATGGCTCAGCAGCAGCAGGAATTGGAGATCGCAATAATGATGGTGTGGTAGATTTTCTGGTTGGCCAACCATATGGCTCGATTGACATTATTTCGGCAGCCGAGTTTCTGACCGACGATGAAGATGTCACAATTCATAATAGCACCTCAGTCATGACCCTATCGTCTTATGTTCCTTTCGGTTACACCGCCGAGGCGATGCCGGATGTCGATAATGACGGCATCTCCGAGCTACTAATCAGTGCTGGGAGATCGGGCCATACTTCTGGATCCGTATTTGTAGTTTTTGGTTCCCACATTAATGATAATTTTAGCACTGACCTGGATTTGGATTCTTTAGATGGGTCTGATGGGGTCAAGATAACTGGGACACACAACTCATGGTTTGGCCATTCTTCAACTTTTATCGATGATTTGGACAGTGATGGCATACCCGAACTTGTTGTGTCATCTCCGGAGGGCAGTAGCCAAGAATATGGAGAGGGGGCCGTTTACGTAATCTATGGCGATAGCCTCATAGGCACGGACGGACACCTCAATTTGACGGATATTTTGAGTAGTTCGGTTGGGATAATTGAGGGCTCAGACTCAGGCAATATGTTCGGACACAATATGGATGTGGTTGGCGATTTGACGGGTGATGGCCTAGGAGAGATCGCTATTGGTGGAGAGACTGTGGATTTGGGCTATTCCGGTGGGGGCATCTACGTCATCCCCAGTGAACTGATCCCTGGACCTGGGGAAACACTCAACATGTCATCTTTCAGTTTCGAGATAATCTGAGTTCTCGATAATGTAGTAACATGCCATGCGAGCCCTAAGGTCAAATTAGCACAAAAAATAGACGGTCCTCTGTTAGCCCCAAGCGTCCTAAACCAAGTTAGGCACAGACTTGCGAAATCAAGACTTTAAGAAATCGAGCTTAGAACTCTGACTATTGGCAAAGGCATTTTTTGTGATCTCAGAAACTACGTTGGGGTCCCGGTTCCTTAGGTGTCCGTAATAATTCTCAATCATCTCGATAGACGTGCCGGCGTTTGAAGCCAGCTGGTACACATTCACACCCTCCATCAATCGCATCGTGATGTAAGTATGGCGGATGGAATATGGAGTGCGTCGGTTGCCCCTATTATCCACGGACATTCCCACTTGCTCCATTAAGCTGTTGAACGACTTTTTGAAAGATTGGATGGGCTTCCCATTAGGATTCACCATCACGCATTCTGTTGCTGGAGGAGGGGCGCCTAATTCCTCGGTCCTCTGCTCATATAGTCTTTTGAAGTAGCGCTCGATCCCCTCATTACAGACAACATCTCGAAGATTGGTTTTACCCTTTACTCGTATGACGACCCGTTCTTCGCCCGTCAGGTTTTTGGTTGATGAGATATCAGCCCATTTCAAGTTCCGTGTCTCAGTACCGCAACGAATTCCGCTGTTGCCAAGGATCAGGATGTAGTTTTGGAGGTAAAGTCGCTGACGCCTAATCCGACTGTTCGGATGCTGCACCCAATCCCTCATAAAAGTATAAAGCCTTCGCCATTCGTCCTTTGAAAAATCAGATCGATTATTGATGACTAGCTTCGGTTTTGGGATTTCTGGAATATCTCGGATGTATCCTTTCCGCCGACCAAAATCGAAAACCTTCTTCATTACCGTTTGATGATGTCGGACGGTCACGTTGGATAGATTGTGTTCCCGGAATTGAGAGGAGACAAATTCGCTCATCATATCTTCGGATATCTGATCCAAAGGGGTGTTATCGAAGTAGGGTAGGAGATGCAGACGTATTACGGTCTCCTGAAATCCCTTATACTGGTCGGTTCTATCCCGAAGGATATAATCAACCTGGCTTAAGTATTCCTTAGCTACCTTCTTAAACGAGGGCGATCGAATCACTTCTCCTCGTCGCACCTTGCCTTCGAGCTTAAAAAATAGGTCCTCAGCGAACCGTCGTCCTTCATCGAAGTCTGCAGTTCGAGTGGATTTCACCACATAGCCCTTGGTGTCTGGCAGCTTTAGCCGAACATTCCATTTGGGTCGTTTTGAGTGGTCTTTGCGTTTGTACATGACAATACGACCGTCGCCTCGGACGTCGACATAATCATCATAGCTTTTGTGATCGTTCACGGTGCAAACCCGTCCAGTCTGAGGGGTTTCTTATAAGAAACTGGTCATCTGGATTAGGATAAAATGACACCTAAAAAAAGTAAATAAGTGAACAAAAAGTGAATGCGGTTTTGGGTGTTCAAGGGAGGTGTTTATAGTACTAAGTCATTGATAAATATAACAAAATAAAATTGTGTTGGTAAAGATCACAATATTAGGAATCACTCGCTCTATCCAACTGAGCTAACGGTCCAACGGTGATTTGCGCCATCATAGACGCTAATTTTGATCAGTCCATTACGGAGTTAGAAATTTTCCGTATTTGTCACTGAGAAATAGCAGGTCGAAAAAAGTCATATAAATCAGATATTTACGCTGGCGTGCCAGGTCATTGATCCGGTCGATTTAAGCCCCTTTGCCCGACAACTAAAGCGGCTTCAAGGCGGTGTGCGTCGGGCGTGTTTACCAGCGTTTGGCGTCTTCAACCGCTTTTGTCAGGGCTTCGGCAATGGCCGGTTCGCCCGCGGAATGTCCAGCTTGCTGGATCACCCGGACATCCAATTTCGGCCACAGCGCCTTGAGGGCAAAAGCCCCTTCCAGTGGGCAAATCATGTCAAAGCGACCGTGCACCAGAATGCCCGGCACGGTTGGGGTGGCCGAGAGCGCGGACAGCGCGCCGGCGCGGATGTCGTCAAAGAAACAGTGATGGGCGAGATAGTGCGCCTCCAGCCGGGCCATGCGCCAAGCCCCTTCAGAGCGGCCAAACCCGCGACTCCCCGCCAAGGAAGAACAGGCCGCCTCATAGTTCGCCCAAGCTTCTCCGGCGGCCAGTCGAACGGTGCTGTTGCGGCTGTTGAGTTGCTGCTGATAGCCATCGAGGGGTCGAGCGCGCAGGTCTTCGGGCAGAGCGTTGAGCCAGTTTTGATGGGCATCGGGGTAAAATTGCTTGAGGCCGTCGAGGAACCAATCTCGATCGCCCGCCCGACCCAAGAACAGCCCCCGCAGGATCATCCCGCGAACCCGGCTTGGGTGCGCGCCAAGGTAGGCCAGGGCTAACGTCGCTCCCCATGACCCGCCAAAAACCAACCAATCGGGCAGGCCTAGCGCTTCTCGCAGCGCCTCGATGTCAGCGACCAGATGCGGTGTTGTGTTTGCCTCCAGCCCACCAGAAGGGGTCGATTTACCGGCGCCGCGCTGATCAAACTGGATGATGCGATAGTGGTCGAGATCGAAAAAGCGCCGCGTCCACGCGTTTGATCCTGCGCCGGGCCCACCGTGCAAGCAGACCACGGGCGCACCGTCGGGGTTTCCGGCTTGCTCATAATAGAGTGTATGGCCGTCCGAAACGGCCAAATAGCCGTTATCGAAGGATTGATAGCGGGGATGTTGCGGAGAGTGTTCGACCTTGTCCATGCTTCACCCTATATCAGAGCTAACGCTTCACTTCACGAAATGAGATATGCCATGAGCACTGCAAACACGGCTGACGACCTGCAACTGGAAAACCGTGTTGCGACCCTGTTGGACCTCGCAACGAAAGTTGGGGCTGACGCGGCGGATGCAACCGTCTTTGGCAGCGATCAGATTTCGGTGGGCCGACGTATGGGCCAGGTGGAAACGCTGGAGCGTGCCGACAGTGCTGGGGTTGATTTGCGCGTGTTTGTTAACGGCCAAATCGCTCAAGTGAGCGGCAGCGACCTGACCGATGGTGGTTTAGAGCGTTTGGCAGAGCGGGCGGTGGGCATGGCAAAATACAGCCCCGCAGACCCATTCGCACAACTCGCGGACCCCGAACAACTGGCCACAGAGTTGCCAGCGCTTGAAACCTGCGATCCGGTCGAGCCAAGCACGGAAGACATGTTGAACCGCGCAGCAGAGGCAGAAGAAGCCATGCTGGGGGTTGAGGGCATAACCAACTCCGGTGGCGCTTCCGCCGGTTGGACGAAATCTTCGCTGGTCATTGCCACCACCAATGGCTTTTTGGGCAGCGTTCAATCAACACGCCAAGGGCTGTCCGTCAGCGGCATTGCGGGCGAGGGCGAAGCGCAGAAGCGGGACTACGACTATTCGCTCGCGGTTTACGGTGAAGACCTGAAAGACCCCCGCGAAATCGGCTTGGAAGCCGGGCGCCGATCCGTTCGGCAGCTGGGCGCAAAACAGGGGTCAACGGCGCAAGTTCCCGTGATTTTCGAGCCTCGGGTCGCCGTGCGCATGTTCGCGCTGCTCATGGGGGCAATCAACGGCGAATCCGTGGTTCGCGGTACATCTTTGCTGGCCGATCATGTCGGTAAACCGGTGATAGCGCCCGGACTCTCGGTCTTCGAAGACCCCTTCAAGCCGCGGGGGCAAGGCTCGCGGCCTTTTGACGGCGAAGGCTTGCCCGTGCGCAAGAATACGCTTTTCGATCAGGGCATTCTGACCACGCATTTGCACAACCTCGCCACGGCCAAGCAAGCCGGTGTTGAGCCGACAGGCCATGCCAGCCGGGGCGGTGCCTCAGTCGGGATTGGCTATGCGAATACGTGGCTTTCGCCCTCAGAGCTGTCGGTCGAGGAGATGCTGAAAGACGCGGGTGAAGCGTTTTACGTGACATCGCTGATGGGGCAGGGCGCGAACATGATTACGGGCGATTACAGCCAAGGCGCAACCGGCTTTTGGGTGCGCAATGGCGTATTGGCTGAGCCGGTTGAAAGCATGACATTGGGTGGCAAGCTGCAAGATATGTGGATGGCCATGTCCACGGCCAGTGATTTGACATGGTTCGGCGGCATGGGCGCGCCAACGCTGCAAATGACCGGCCTGACGATCGCCGGAACCTAATCTGGCGATCAGGCAGATGGTCACCTTGGCGCTCTACCGCTTGATAACGCTGCTGGCGGCACCCTTTGTCGCACTGGCGCTACTGATGCGCGGAGATGGCGTCGAGACCGTGGGGCATCGCTTGGGCCTTGTGCCGGGTAAAGCGCGCGGAACGCTGTGGTTTCATGCGGCGTCCGTGGGCGAGTTTCGTGCGCTCAAACCCTTGATCCTCATGGACTGGGGCCGGGATGTGGTTGTGACGGTGCAGAGCCGCCAAGGGCTGGCTGTGGCGCGGCGGGAGTTGCCGCCGCATTTCACCGTGCTCCCCGCGCCGCTGGATGCGCCGTTTGTTGTTTCAACCTTCGCCGCACGCATGAAACCCGCAGCGCTGGTCTTGGTGGAAAGTGAGCTGTGGCCGGGATGGATGGCGACGCTTAAACATCGGCGCGTTCCTGTGGTTCTGCTCGATGGCGCATTGTCAGCAACCAGCGCTCGCCGATGGCGGCGATTGCGCGGATTGGCCCAGGTGATTGGGGGCGGTTTGGCGCAGGTGACGACGAGCAGCTCGGCCAAGAAACAGGCGCTTGATGCCGTTGGCTTTGGTCCCGCAACCCTCGCCCTGCCGCTAAAGCTCGCTGGCAACGCCTTGCCGGTTGATGCCGCTTTACAAACGCAATGGGCCGAGTGGCGCGGTTGCGCGCCGCTCGTCATTTTGGCAAATGCGCATCGCTCGGAGATTGATGCTCTGAAAGGCGTGTTGGACACGGCAGATCCCGCCGCAAAGATCATCATTGCACCCCGTTATCCGGCGCAAATTTCGGCATTCGAGCAGGTCTTTGGCGCGGCGGATGAACGGCTAGCGTATTGGACCAGCTTCGGCACCTTGGGCTCGCTTTTTGCCCTGGGCGGGACAGTGGTAATCGGGGGCGGGTTTGACGCTAAAATCGGGTCTCACAACCCGCTTGAAGCGTTACGAGCGGGATGCGCGGTGGTGCGAGGCCCGCATCCGGGAAAGCAGGCCGATGTGATCGCTTTGCTGGAGCAGCAAGGGATGATGGTGCCGGCCCCCGCGTGGCCCACCGGCGGACCCGATCTCGGCACGCTCGACCGCCTTGCAAACACAGCTCTGAAACAGGCGCGTTCGGCCATCGACAGCGTGCTTTAGAGCAGGGAGCCTTGGTCGTCGGCTGGCGGGCTGGGTTTTTTGGGGCGAGAAGCGGGTTTTGCAGGTGGCGTTGGCGTTCCGCCCTGACCGGCAACCACGTCTACGGCGCCGTCGATGAAGTGCAGCTTCAGCCCCATCCCCTCAGTAACGGCACCAGCACGCGGCACCACTTCACCATCAGCGGAACTGACCCAAACATAGCCCTGTTCCAGCAATCGATCTCGGCTTTTGGCAAAGGAGTCCAGCAGGCGCTGGGCGTTGTCGAGGGTCTGCTTGTGCTGTGTCAGGTTTCGCGTGCTGGCCTGTAGCAGGCGATCGGCGAAGCGCTGGGCTTGCACGTTTTGCCCAAGCGTTTGCAAGCGTTGCCGGGATGCTCCGCTCAAGCGATCCCCCAAACTGCTGGTTTGTTCGGCCATTCGGTGCAGTTTTTCGCGAGGATGCCGGACTTTGGCCGACAGGGTTTCCAAGCGGCTTTTTTGCGCTCGAATAGCGGTTTCTAGCGCGCGATCAAGGCGTTGGTCGAGCACGTCAAGCGATTGTCTGCGCTCGTGCAACAGCCGGCTGGGATCGCCCAGACCGCGCGTGAGGCCGGAGAGGTCGGATCGGGCGAGCGTCACGCGGCGCTGAAGCCCGCGACCCAGTCGTGAGCCAAATTCCTCGATGCCGAGCAAAAGGTCGGCGCGAACGGGTACGGCCATTTCTGCCGCCCCGGTTGGCGTAGGCGCGCGTCGGTCGGCGACGAAATCGATCAGGGTCGTATCGGTCTCATGCCCCACGGCGGAAATGACGGGAATGGTGCTTTCGGCAACAGCACGCACCACGGCTTCTTCGTTGAAGCCCCACAGGTCTTCGAGTGAGCCACCTCCGCGGCCAACAATCAGGACATCGGGACGCGGCACAGAGCCACCTGCGGGTAAAGCGTTGAATCCGCGAACGGCTTTGGCGATGTCGGGGGCGGCTTTCTCCCCCTGTACCGCGACGGGCCACAAAATCACATGGCGCGGGAAGCGGTCGCTGACGCGGTGCAGAATATCGCGAATAACCGCACCGGTTGGCGACGTCACAACGCCGATGACACGGGGCAAAAACGGAATGGGCAGCTTGCGGTCTTGGTCAAAGAGACCTTCTTCCATCAAGCGCTTGCGGCGATCTTCCAGCAGCTTCAGCAGGGCGCCTTCGCCCGCCAGCTCCATCGATTCTATAACGACTTGATACTTTGAGCCGCCGGGGAAGGTCGTCAGCTTGCCCGTGACGATCACTTCCATGCCTTCTTCTGCCCGGATCGACAACTTGGACACCGCGCCCCGCCAGCAGACAGCGTCAATCACCGCCTTTTCATCTTTGAGCGTGAGGTAAAGGTGCCCAGAGCGGTGATAGTTGGGCCGCGAGATCTCGCCGCGGATGCGCACGCGATCAAACGTCGTTTCAACCGTCCGCTTCACCGCTTGCGCGATTTCCGTGACGCTGAATTCGGGAGCGTTGGAGGCTTGAGGGGCGTCTTGGCCGTCGAAGTCGAAAATGTCCATAATGTTGGCTTAGCAGCTCAGCGACGCTGGGCAAAGAACCGCTTGAGAACTTCTCCACAGCGGCTTTCTTCGACGCCAGCGATGACTTCGGGTGCGTGGTGGCAGGTTGGTTGTGCGAACACGCGTGGACCGTGATCCACACCGCCGGATTTTGGGTCTGGTGCGCCATAGTACAGCCGCCGAAGCCGGGCGAGCGAGATGGCGCCTGCGCACATGGGGCAGGGTTCGAGCGTCACGTATAAATCGCAGTCATAGAGCCATTTTGACCCCATCGCAGCGCTTGCTTGCCGTATTGCCAGAAGCTCGGCGTGGGCGCAGGGGTCTTGCTCGCCTTCAACCCGATTGCGTGCGGTGGCGATGATGATACCGTCGCGCACGATCACGGCCCCGACGGGCACTTCCCCCGCCCGTTCCGCCTCAAGGGCTGCGGCGAGGGCGTCTTCGATAAAGGCGAGGGTCATGGCTGCGGTTAGACCTGTGTGCCGCCGACGGTGATGGCGTCGATTTTACAGGTCGGCTGTCCAACTGTAACCGGCAGGCTTTGCCCGGCCTTGCCACACATGCCTACGCCCTTTTTGATGGCGAGGTCATTGCCGACCATAGACACGCGGCGCATCACTTCAGGGCCATTGCCAATGAGCGTTACGCCTTTGATCGGTTCAGCAATTTTACCGTTCCGAATGCGGTAGGCTTCAGTGATTTTAAAGGTGAATTGGCCGTTGGTGATATCCACTTGCCCACCACCAAAATCGACGGCGTAAATGCCATCTTTGACGGACGCGATGATCTCAGCCGGGTCGTCATTACCGGCGGCCATAAAGGTGTTGGTCATGCGCGGCATCGGTGCGTGCGCGTAAGACTCGCGGCGGCCATTCCCGGTCGCTGCTACCCCCATCAGTCGGGAATTCATGCGATCCTGCATGTAACCGACCAGCTTACCGTTTTCGATCAACACATTGCGTTGTGTCGGCGTGCCTTCGTCGTCGATGGCGAGCGAGCCACGGTGATCGGTCAGCGTGCCGTCATCGATGATCGTTACCCCCGGGGCTGCGACCATCTCCCCCATCATGCCGGCATAGAGCGAGGTTTGCTTGCGATTAAAGTCGCCCTCTAGCCCGTGGCCCACGGCTTCATGCAGCAAAACACCGGGCCAGCCGGGGCCGCAGACCACCGTCATTTCGCCCGCCGGGGCGTCGACGGCTTCGAGGTTGACTTCAGCTTGGCGGATGGCTTGCTGAATGGCTTCTTCCCACGCCAATTCGCCAATGTGCGGATCGAGCGCCGTGCGACCGCCAAGCGCAAAGCCACCCGCTTCGCGCTTGTCGCCATCTTGCAACATGACCGAGACCCGCATCGATGACATGGGCCGGGAGTCACTGACGCGAAAACCGCCCGGACGCAGGATGGTGACATCCTTGTGCGCGGTGGACAGCGCAACCGTCACCTGACGCACGCGAGGGTCCGCAGCGCGCGCGGCCGCGTCGATGGTTTGCGCCAGCGATACTTGGCGTTCAAACGAAGGACCGGACTCGATAACGTCTTCGTCGGTGTAGGGGCGCTGGTTGGTGCCAGATGGGTCTACGGCGAAGCTGCCGCCACCAGATTTGGCCGCCGCCGCTGCTGTCTGTCCGGCGCGTACCAGCGAGTCTTCAGTCAGGCGATCCGAGTGGGCATAGCCCGTCAGCTCACCAGCCACAGCGCGTAAGCCAAAGCCGCGATCTTCGTCGTAAGAGGCACGCTTGAGCCGTCCATCGTCAAAAACCAGCGTTTGAGCCTTGGAGTGTTCCAGGTACAGCTCGCCATCATCAGCGCCGGACAGCGCCGACTCCGTTTTTGTCAAAGCAAGGTCTGGGTCGAGGTCGAGGTCAGGAAGCAGCGGCAGGCCCATATTCAATCATCCTAAGCAAAGGTGCGTTGCAGAGTCAGGTAGGCTCTGCGGTCAACATTGCCAAGTCTAACGTTTTCTAAAGCCACGAATAGCAGATTTCCCGCGTCATTACGCCCTGCGGCTCACCTATGACTTTGCTTGTGAAAGTATGTCGTCTAAGAACACACCGAAGCAGGCGGAGAGCGGTGTGGTTTCTCCCATTCGGCCCCGCCCATTCGCTTAACATTTTAACGGCAAGTAGACAGGTCCCATGGTGCGGATTTTCAAAACGTTCATGCTCGCGTTGTCCCTCTTTTTGATGACCAGCGCAGCGGCCCAAGCTCAAGTTACGGTACAGGGCGTGCCGGTTGAGCGTGGTCTTGGCTTCCAAGACCCTGCAACTCCAATCATGGAGCGTGCAGTCGCGCAGTACAATGTGCTGATCCTTCCGATTATGGCAGCGGTGACGGTGTTCGTTCTCGTCCTTCTGCTGTGGACATGCTGGAGGTTTCGGGAGCAGGAAGGTCGCCAGCCGAGCACGGTGACACACAACACGATGATCGAGGTGGTCTGGACAGCTGTTCCCATCTTGATTTTGGTGGTGCTGTTTATCCCGGCGATGCGTTTTCTGTACTTCAATGAGAACGGCCCCGACATGCTGATCAACGGCGAGCGCGGCTACGACAAGCACGCTGAGCTGGTGATTCAAGCAACGGGTAACCAGTGGAACTGGTCCTACGAATACCTGTTATATCGTGATGAAAACGGTGTGGAGACGGACGTCTCTGGTATCGAATTCACGGCCAACATGCTTTCACGGGATGCTTTGCTGGCAGACCCTCGTCGCGATCAAGGCCTGTACAAGGGTGAAGCCGATTACCACGTGGTCATCCCAACCAACACGGTTGTGCGCTTCAACGTAACCGCTTCCGACGTTTTGCACGCCTTTGCGATGCCAGCGTGGGGTGTGAAGATTGACGCGATCCCGGGTCACATGAATGCGACTTGGGCTTTGGTTAACGCAGACAAGGCTGGCCTTTACATCGGTCAGTGTTCTGAGATCTGCGGCGACCGGCACTCTTTCATGCCAATCGCGGTTGATGCATTACCCAAGGATGAGTTCCTGACGTGGGCGGCAACGGCCAAGCAAGAGCTTGAAGGTGGCGCTATCGGCCCATCCCTGCCAGCGGTTTACGACAACCAAGTCGCGGCAGCGAACTAAGACAGACCGTATGCGAGACTGAAAGGCGACGTCTTTTCGGTCTCGGATACGACAATGAATACAGGCCAAAGATTCAAGGAAGAGACTATGGCTTACGCAGCAGATCACGCAGCCGATCATCACGATCACAAGCCCAACCCATTTTGGCGTTGGTTTGGTTCAACGAACCACAAGGACATTGGTACGCTGTACCTCGTGTTCTCCGTTATCACTGGCCTTATTGGTGCAGCGCTTTCCGTCGTTATGCGGATGGAGCTGTCTGAGCCGGGTGTAGAATTCCTCGTTCGGGCCGATGGCGAGCCCAACGGTCACTTCTGGAACACCATCATTACCGCTCACGGCGTTATCATGATCTTCTTTGTGGTCATGCCGGCGCTGATTGGTGGTTTTGGTAACTGGTTTGTTCCGCTGATGATTGGCGCGCCAGACATGGCGTTCCCGCGGATGAACAACATCTCATTCTGGTTGCTCGTCCCTGCTGTGATCTTCGGTATCTTGTCCGCTGTCGTCGGTGGCGGCGCGGGTACGGGGTGGACGTTCTACCCGCCGCTATCCGTCACGCAGCCGGAAAGTATGTCGGTCTCCTTGGCGATTTTCGCGCTCCACATGGCGGGTGCATCGTCGATCATGGGTGCGATCAACTTCATCACGACGATCCTGAACATGCGCGCACCGGGCATGACCCTGCACCGTATGCCGCTGTTCGCTTGGGCGATGTTGGTTACAGCATTCCTGCTGTTGCTTGCTGTCCCTGTATTGGGCGGCGCGATTACGATGCTGTTGGCTGACAACGCGCTGGGAACTTGTTTCTTCTGTGCCGAAGGCGGCGACCCGGTGTTGTTCCAGCATCTTTTCTGGTTCTTTGGTCACCCTGAAGTGTACATCATGATCCTGCCGGCTTTCGGTATCGTAAGCCACGTGATCAGCACGTTCTCCCGCAAGCCAATCTTCGGCTACCTCGGGATGGCCTACGCGATGGTTTCCATCGGCTTCATCGGCTTCGTTGTGTGGGCTCACCACATGTACACCGTTGGCATGCCGACAAACGTTCAGGCGTACTTTACGCTGGCAACCATGGTTATCGCGGTGCCAACCGGGATTAAGATTTTCTCATGGATCGCGACCATGTGGGGCGGCTCGCTTCGCTTCACCACGCCGATGCTTTGGGCGATTGGCTTCATCTTCCTGTTTACCCTTGGTGGTGTGACGGGCGTGATGCTGTCGATGGCGCAGTTCGATAAGCCGCTGCACGACACCTACTTTGTTGTTGCGCACTTCCACTACGTGCTGTCCATGGGTGCCGTCTTTGGCATCTTCTGTGGCTGGTATTACTGGATTGGCAAAATGTCGGGCCGTCAGTACCCCGAGTGGGCCGGTAAGTTGCACTTCTGGACCTTCTTCATCGGTGTAAACGTGATTTTCTTCCCGCAGCATTTCTTGGGGATGCAGGGGATGCCGCGCCGATACATCGACTATCTTGATACCCAGGCGTTCTACAACATGATCTCAACGTGGGGTGCATACCTGTCGTTTGGTTCGACGCTCTTCTTTATTGGCCTCGCCATCTACACTTTGGTTGCGGGTCGCCGTGTCGGTGACAGCTACTGGGGTGACGGTGCCACGACGCTGGAGTGGACTGTATCTTCGCCTCCTCCATTCCACACGTTCGATGATCTGCCACAGATTGAACCTGAGGCCGCTCACTAAGGGCAAATATGACGACTATTGTCGACGAGAAGAACGCAGCCGCTGACGAATCTTCCAAGATTACAGCTGCTGAGTTGAGTGAAAAAGACGCGCCACAGAACCCTTCTGTGGCGCGCGCTTATTTTCAATTGCTAAAGCCGCGCGTGATGACGCTTGTGGTTTTCACAGCTGCGGTCGGTCTCTGGCTCGCACCCGGTGAAATCGAAGCGTGGCGAGCCGTGCTTGGCCTGCTGATCCTGGCCATCGGTGCCGGAGCCTCTGGCGCGCTGAACATGTGGTACGACCGTGACATCGATGCGGTCATGTCCCGCACGGCCAAGCGGCCCATTCCAAACGGCGACGTAACGCCAAACCATGCGCTGATCTACGGCCTCGTGCTGTCGATTGGATCGGTGATTGCGCTTGGTTTTGTGACCAACTGGGTCGCAGCGGGCATACTCGCCTTTACCAACGCGTTCTATGTCGTGATCTACACCATGTGGCTCAAGCGCCGAACCGCGCAGAACATTGTCATTGGTGGCGCAGCCGGTGCGTTCCCGCCCATGATTGGCTGGGCCATGGTTTCGGGCGATATCACGTGGGTCGGCTTCGTGCTGTTCAGTCTGATCTTCCTGTGGACCCCGCCGCACTTCTGGGCTTTGGCGTTGGTCAAGGAATCCGAATACGGCGCGGTCAACGTGCCCATGCTGCCGAACGTTGCTGGCGCTAAAGAAACCAAGCGCCAAATCGTGATCTACACTGCCGCCATGTCGTTGACGGGTCTGGTGCCGTTCCTGCTTGGCGCGGCTGGCTACATTTACTTCATCGTTGCCTTGGCTTTTGGGGCGCTGTTCATGGTCAATGCATGGCAGTTGATGCGCGGCGATTCGCTCGCACCGGCAAAGCGGATGTTCGGCTATTCTATCTTCTACCTCTTCTTGATGTTCGGCTTGTTGCTGTTCGACGCACGAACGCACGTAAGCCTGACGTGGATCTAAACCCTGTTTTTGTTGGAGGCCGTCGAAAATGGCAGACAAAAAAGACGATAAGCGCCCTGAATGGACCAAAGGCCGGTCCAAGGGCAATTGGATCATCCTAGCGGTGCTCGTGGTGTTCGTTATTGGCTGGTACGGTTTCTTCCTCGCCAACACCGCCTCACGCGCAGCAGGCTAAGTCGGAATGACAGCACAGCAGCAGCCACAGCCTCGCTCAACCCAGTCAAAGAACACCCGCGTCCTTCTGATCGCGCTGGGGGTGATTTGCTTCATGCTGGTGTTGGTCGCGACGGCGCCGGCGGCCTATCGCAAGTTCTGCGAAATCACGGGCATCGCGGGCACCACGCAAGTGGCCAGCGCCGCTGAACTCGCCGTCGCGGAGCAGGCCGCGCAAGCAGGTGGGCTGGGTGAAATCGAGATCTTGTTTACAGCGTCTGTTGAACCGTCGCTGGACTGGAAATTTCGGCCCAAGCAGCGGACGATTACGCTTCCCATTGGTGAGCAGCGTCAAATCGAATATGTGGCGAAAAATCAATCGAAAACGATGATTACGCGGGGGACGGCAACGTTCAACGTGACGCCGCTTCAGGCCGGGCGCTACTTTTCGAAAATCCAGTGTTTCTGCTTCGAAGATCAGCAGCTTGAGCCGGGGCAAGCCGTTGATATGCCAGTGGTTTTCTACGTCGATCCCGCCATTCGGGATGACCCGGATATGAAGGATTTGCGGCAGATCACGCTGGCCTACACCTTCTTCAACGCCGCAGATTAATCGGGCAGGCCGGACGCTTTCCAAAAACGCAAAGGTCCGAACCGCTGATAGAGCGTTGCACCGCCGCGCCGCGCCCCTTAGAAGGGGGGTCATGTACAAATTCTAGCATAAGGACATCCAGCGATGGCTGACGCACATCACGGTCCGAACCACGACTATCACTTGCTCGAGCCGTCCATTTGGCCGCTCGCAACTTCGCTCGCTGTCGGCGTCTTGCTGTTTGGCGCGGTGTTGATGTTCCACAATAACCCCAGTCAAGCTGACGGCCTGATGAACACGCTGATGGATGCGCGTTGGTTTATCGTCGGTCTCGGCGGCGCAGGCTTTATTGCGTCCGTGTTTGGCTGGTGGAGCGACGTGATCAAGGAAAGCCGCCAAGGCGATCACAAGCCAGTGGTCCAGCTTGGCTTGCGCTATGGGATGCTGTTCTTCATCGCGTCCGAGGTGATGTTCTTTTTCGCGTTCTTCTGGGCGTACTTCAACTTCGGTGTCACCGAAGAAGTCTGGCCGCCACAGGGGACAGACACGTTCAATCCCATCGACATGCCGCTTTACAACACCGTGATCCTGCTGCTGTCCGGCGTGACGGTAACATGGGCGCACGAAGCGATCCGCCATGGCGACCGCCGCGACTTCCTGCTGTCCTTGGGTCTAACGGTTCTGTTGGGCATTCTGTTTACCTGCATGCAGGCTGTTGAGTACTTTGAAGCCTTCGCTGTCTACGGCTATGGCTATAATGCCGAAGGCGTGGTGGAGACCTACCCATCGACCTTCCTGATCGCAACCGGCTTCCACGGTTTCCACGTGATCATCGGCACGACGTTCCTTGCGGTGTGCTGGTTCCGGGGTTTGGCGAACAACATGACCAAGGAAAAGCACTTCGGCTTCGAAGCTGCGGCTTGGTACTGGCACTTCGTCGACGTGGTGTGGTTGTTCCTTTACGTGTCCATCTATTGGGGCATTTTCGATCGCGGTTAAGCGATCCGTTGCACGCGGGGAAAATATGACAAAAGAACCGTCTTTTCCCCGCCGTACATCTGCCGAGGCCGTGGGCCTCGGTATCAAGCAGAGATGCCCCCAATGTGGGCAAGGCTCGCTTTACCAATCTTTTCTCAAAGTCCGCGCCAGCTGCGAATCCTGCGGTTTGGATCTCAGCCGCGAAGACAGTGGCGACGGTCCCGCCGCCTTTCTAATTTTCGGCATTGGTGGTGTGGTTTTGTTCTTGGCGCTGGTCGTTGAATTAGCGGCCCAACCGCCTTATTGGGTTCATTTCAGCATCTGGTTGCCGCTGGTTTTGGTGCTGTTCTGGCTGCTCGCTCCCCGAGCCAAGGCCATCTTTATCGCCCTGCAGTATCTGAACAAGGCGTCCGACAGCGGCAGCGCGAAATATAAGTGATCGGCGCACCATGAATCGACGCTTCCAACCTCGCCCATTGATGTACCTGCTGGCTCTGCCGTGCTTTGCGCTGCTGTGTGGTTTGGGCGCGTGGCAGCTGCAGCGGCTGGCGTGGAAGCAAACGCTGCAGGCAAGCCAAGCGGCGCTCAACGCGACACCGGCGATTGAGACCGATGCCAGCCATCCGCTGTTTGGGTTGGAGGACCATTATCCGGTCGTTCTGACCGGCACACTCGATCTTTCAAAGGCGATTGGCTTTTTTGGTCGATCCTTGAATGGACAATCGGGCCAGGATTTCTATGCGCCGCTGACGCTGTCCGATGCACAGATCGCGTGGGTGAAACTGGGCTTTGCACCAAGCTATGATCCCGCCGACACGCCCATTGCCTTTGGCGCCCTGCCGCGTGGACAGGTTTACGCGGGCGGTTGGCGCGGCAACCCGGCCTTTGACCCCGGAAACCAGCCCGAGCGCGGCATGTGGGCCGTCGCCGACCCCGCAGCCATGTCGCTTCACGCCGGGCTGGATCCAGAGGTCACGGTGCCCATGTTGGTTGAGCTAACAGAATCCTTGGGCGAACGCAGTCCCTTTACCCCCAATCCCACAAACAACGCACTTCGCAACCCGCATCTAAGCTACGCCGTTCAATGGTTCAGCTTTGCGTTGATTTTGGCGGTGTTTGTGTTGATCCTAAGCTTTCCGAAACGAGGAGACGCGGCATGACCAATTACACTGCGATGGAAGCCTTGAACGCCAAGGCCGGGACGTTGTCCGAAGCGCTGTCGATCCTGTATTGGGATCAGCAATCGATGATGCCGAGCGGCGGTGGCCCCAGCCGTTCCGATCAGACCGCGCTGTTGGAAACCATGGTGCACGACATCACCGCAGGCCGCGCGCTCGGTGAAGCCATTGAAGCCGCAGAAGGCGATAACGCCCTGAACCCTTGGCAGCGCGCGAATGTCGAGGAAACCAAGCGCTCGTATATCCGTGCGACGGCCATTCCTTCTGATCTGGTCGCGGCCAAGTCCAAAGCGGAAAGCCACGCGCTCGCCATTTGGCAGGAAGCGCGCCCCAACAACGATTTTGCCGCCGCACTCCCGGCTTTGCGCGATTGCTTCAATCTCGCCAAACAGGCCGGTCAGGCCATCGCCGACAAAACCGGCCAGCCGCTCTATGAAGCCATGATCGATGGGTTTGAACCGGGGCTGACCGTCGCGCAAATCGACGCTGTTTTCGATGATTACGCAGCCTTTTTGCCAGACTTTCTCGACGACGTTCTGGCGGCGCAACAGGCCCGCGGCGAACCCCTGCCGCTCGATGGTCCCTTTGACATCCCGACACAGCGACATGTGTTTCAGGATATTATGAAGGCTGTCGGCTTCGATTTCGATCATGGTCGCCTCGACACATCAGCGCATCCGTTTTGCGGCGGCACCCCGGCGGACGTTCGCATGACCACGCGCTACCGCGACGAAGATTTCATGGACGCGATGATGGGCGTTTTACATGAAACCGGTCACGCGCTTTACGAACAAGGTCTGCCCAAGGATTACGCGCGCCAGCCGGTCGGCCTCGCACGGGGGATGGTGCTGCACGAAAGCCAGTCCCTGACCATCGAGATGCAAGTGGTGCGCAGCCGCGCGTTCATGAACTATGCCGCGCCAATGCTGGCCAAGGCCTTTGGCAAGTCTGGACCCGCTTGGACGGGCGAGAACCTGTCACGCCACGCGGCTCGTGTGGAGCGATCTTTCATTCGTGTTGAGGCGGATGAAGTGACCTATCCCGCGCACGTAATTTTGCGCTATCGCTTGGAAAAGGCGCTGTTGTCCGGTGATCTCGATCTCGCTGACTTGCCAGCAGCGTGGGGCGACGGTCTAGAGGCGCTGCTCGGTATTCGTCCGAAGACGGACCGCGAAGGCTGCTTGCAGGATATCCATTGGTACTCCGGCGCTTTTGGCTATTTCCCGACGTACAGCCTTGGCGCCATGTGCGCGGCTCAAGTGTTCAATGCGGCGCGTGAGAATTTGGGCGATGTCGAAGCACAGATTGAACGGGGTGAGTTTGCCCCGCTGGTTCAATGGTTGCGGGACAACGTGCACGGCAAAGCGTCGTCTGGGTCCACGGACGAGATCTTAACCGCTGCGACCGGCTCTGGCCTCCGCGCTGACGCGTTCAAAGCGCATTTGCGCAAGCGTTACCTCGACGGCTAATCTGCTTTCACACCAACGCCTGAAACGGACCCCGATCATGCAGTATATTTCCACGCGCGGTGAAGCGCCAAAGCTCAGCTTTGATGATGTTCTTCTCGCTGGACTGGCCAACGATGGCGGCCTGTACGTGCCGGAAAGCTGGCCAAAGGTTGACGCAGAAACCATGCGCAGTTGGCGGGGACTGTCCTATCCAGAGCTGGCGGTCGAGGTCATGTTGCCTTTCGTGGAGAAAAGCATTCCGCGCGAAGATTTCGCCACCTTGGTCCAGCGGGCCTATGCCACCTTCCAACACAGCGCGGTAACGCCGGTTAAGCAGCTCGACACCAACGTCTACCTGCTGGAGCTGTTCCACGGCCCGACCTTGGCGTTCAAGGACTGTGCCTTGCAGCTGTTGGGGCACTTGTTCGATTACGTGCTGGAGCGCCGGAACGAGCGTGTGACCATCGTGGGCGCGACCTCTGGCGATACAGGTTCAGCAGCGATTGAGGCGATCAAAGGCCGCAAGCGCGCTGATATCTTTATTCTGTTCCCCGAAGGCCGGGTGAGCCCTGTGCAGCAGCGTCAGATGACGACGGTGAATGCTGAAAACGTTCATGCGCTGGCCGTTGAGGGCACTTTTGACGACTGCCAAGACCTCGTGAAGGCCATGTTCGCTGATGCAGATTTTCGGGGTGAAGTCAGCTTGTCGGCCGTGAACTCGATCAACTGGGCGCGGATCATGGCGCAGATCGTGTACTACTTCTGGGCCTCTCTGCGCTTGGGCGGACCGGATCGGGAAGTCGATTTTTGTGTGCCGACGGGTAACTTTGGCAACGTCTTCGCAGGCTACGCGGCGAAGCAAATGGGGCTTCCGATGGGGCGGTTGATGGTCGGATCCAACCGCAATGACATTCTGACGCGGTTTTTTGAGAGCGACGACATGTCGATACAGGGCGTTGAACCAAGCCTGAGCCCTTCGATGGACATTCAGATTTCGTCTAACTTTGAGCGTTACTTGTTTGATTTGCTGGACCGCAGCGGTTCTGCGACCGCAAAGACCATGATCGATTTTCGCGCCTCGGGCCGCATGAGCGTCGGTCAGGGCGGCTGGGATCAGGCGAAGAAAGATTTTCATGCATTCTCGCTCGACGACGATAAGTGTCTGGACGCCATGCGGAAATGGTTCGATCAAACGGGCGAAGTCCTTGACCCGCACACCGTTATTGGCGTTGAGCACGCGGCGCAATTTGGACGCGATGGTGTGCCGACAGTGGCGCTTGCAACAGCGCATCCGGCGAAGTTCCCGGCGGCGGTTGAGCAGGCCTTAAACCACACGCCAGACTTACCGACACACCTAAGTGATCTTTACGATCGTTCAGAAAGCTTCACCTCGCTGCCAAACCAGTTAAAAGAGGTGCAGCAGCACGTGCGCAATCACCGAAGATACACTTAGTGTCCAAGGTTTCCGCGCCATGCGCGGGGAGGTTTTTTGAGCGTTAAAATCAGTCAACTCGATAACGGCTTACAAGTTGTTACCGATCCGATGGAGGGGGTGGAGTCCACCGCCCTTGGCTTGTGGTTCAAAGTTGGCGCGCGCTATGAGACCGCCAAGCTGAGCGGGATGGCGCATTTCATTGAGCATATGTTGTTCAAAGGCACCGACCGGCGCTCATCGTTTTCGATCAGTGAAGAAATCGAAGCGACAGGCGGGTATCTGAACGCCTACACCAGTCGCGAGAATACAGCGTTCTACGCGCGCATGTTGGCGCAAGATACGGAGCTGTGCCTCGATGTGCTTGCCGACGTGCTGCAACATTCGCGGTTTGAGCCGGAAGACATTGAACGCGAGCAAACAGTCATCAGCCAGGAAATCGCGCAGGCGGAAGATACGCCTGATGACGTGGTTTTCACCGATTTTCAGTCACAGGCCTTTGCGGGACAGGGTTTGGGGCAGTCGGTTCTGGGGTCACAACAGACCCTGAGCAACATCAATCGCGAGAATGCGATGGCGTTTTGGCAGTATCATTATCGGCCTGATAAGGCGATTTTGGTGGCCAGTGGCGGGGTCGATCATGATGCCTTTGTTCGGCTTGCGGAGCGCTTGTTCTGGCCCGATCGCGGTGAACGTGGTCCCCGTGAGATGCCGACGGCGGCAAAGTACACCGGCGGCGTAACGCTAAAGACCCGCGCATTGGAGCAGGTTCATACGGTTTTGGGCTTTGAGGGTGCGTCGATGACCGATCCTCGATATTTCGCCAGCGCCGTGCTTTCGACCTTGCTGGGCGGCGGATCGTCTTCGCGGCTTTTTCAGGAAATCCGAGAAAAGCGCGGGCTGGCCTATCACGTCGGGGCGCATACTTCAGGCTATGCCGATACCGGCCTGTTTGCGGTTTATGCGGGGACGGCGCCAGAGGCAGAAGCCGAGCTGCTCTCCGTCCTCATCGACGAGTTCAAGCGGTTGGTTGATACCAACGTGCCTGAGCTGGAAATCGAACGCGCGCGTGCGCAAATTCGTGCGTCTGTGCTCATGGGCCGAGAAAGCACATCCAGCAGGGCCGAAGACGCCGCACAGCAAATGCTGGTGTATGGCATTCCGCGGACCGTGAGCGACTTGATTGGCCAACTCGATGCGGTGGATGCTGCTGCGATTCGGCGTGAAGCGGAACTGATGCTGTCGAGCCCGGTGACGCTTTCAGCCATTGGGCCGCTGTCAGACACCGATACACTCTACGATATCAATCAGCGGCTGGCTTAGCCGGGCTAGGCGACGACGTCAGGCAGGATAACGGCTTGGGCGCATCTGACTTGGCCGTCGACGGTGGTCATGGACGGATCGCCATAAAGCACGTAGCCGTCCGCCAATGCCTGAGACACTTTTTGGCAAAACTCGCGGCTGTCGAAGCCGGTGAGCAGGCGGTAGGCGAGCCGTTCCTTGGCGGGTGCTTCATCGTCCGCTTTGACGGTCTCAATGCGGTACTGCGCGGTCGCGTCGTCCACGGTGGCCCACGCCATTTCCTGCCATTTACCCTCTGCTTCGGCATAGGTGGCATAGGGACCAAAGCGGTCTGGCACGCCGGCCCATTCTTTGAATGACGTGTCCTTAAACGTACCGCCAATAACCCAGTACGCGCCCGCCGCGCCGAAATCGACATTTTCTTCTTCGATGTGAAAATGTGCGTTGCAGTCGTCCACGGTTTCCCATGCCAACCGCTGCCATTCTTTCAGCGCTTTGTCGTAGTCATCAAACGGACCTTCGCGGACTTCGGTGGTGCCTTCTGCGAGGTTCTTGAAAGCGGTCGATTCGTATTCGCCGCCTACGACCCAGAATTGACGCATGATTGTTGTCTCAACTGTTTTGTGATGTTGGACAGTTTCTTTAACCGGTCAAATCCCGGCTGTCATCGGCCAAGCTGGTAAATCAGGCGTGACCACCGATGGAAGCAAGCTGCCCCGGGTCGATGCCCAGTTTATCAATGGCTTGTTTCCACGCGGGTTCGTTCTCCGAGACAAAGATCAAGTCGTGGTCCGGTTCGATGCTGAGCCAAGCATTGGCTTCTAGCTCTTGCTCCAACTGTCCCGGCGACCACTGCGAGCAACCGAGCGCAATCAGATAATTCTCCGGACCAACGCCCTCGGCAATGTCGCGCAGGATTTCAACGGCTGTTGTCAGGCAAACGTCGTCCGTGACTTTGATGGTTGTGTCGTGGGTGTAGTCCGGGGAATGCAGCACGAACCCGCGCTGTTCTTGCACCGGCCCGCCGCGTGTGACTCGCCCGCGCGGGGGAACAAGGGCATCGATCGACAGGTTTTCCAGAACTTCGGTAAACGTCAGCGCATGATGAACATGGTTCACGACCACACCCATTGCTCCATCTTCACCATGCAAGCACATGTAGATGACGGACTTTTCAAACAACGGGTCTCCCACGTGCGGCGTTGCCACCAGCAGCTTACCCTGCAAGCCGTAGGGTGTGTTTCTCATCGAAAAGTCTGGATCAGTCGCGATATCTTCCATGCGTGTAAGAGTAGGGGACAGCCGCCGGGTGTAAAGGCGCAAATCGGTCGTTTTGTGTTTCACATCTTTTCACAGGGATTGTTGAGGACAGTACACGCACTGCTCAGACGTACGTGATGCGACAGGAGCGTGAAAATTGCTTATGGGAGGGGGGAGAGACGCTTCAGCCCGCTTGCGGGACTATGAAAAACCAAACTCAGGCAACGTGTTCATTTTGGCAGGGAATCAATGACAGCACTCCAGCGCATTTTGCTCGGCTTCGCGGCCGTCGCAACGCTCGCCTTTGGCGCACCCGCAACCACGGCAACCGCAGATGCATCGTTTTGGATGCAAGGCGTCCAGTCCGAGGTTCGCGTTATTTCTCCCTATACCGCGACGGGAGAGAACGAGGCGACGGTGCCGCTGGGGCTTGAGTTCAAAATGAACGAGGGCTGGCACATCTACTGGCGCACCCCCGGCGAAGCAGGCTTGCCCCCGCAGCTGGATTATGGCCAATCCCTGAACATTCAAGATGTATCCTTTTCCTGGCCCGTGCCTGTTCGTGATGTGCAGTTCGGCATCGAGACCTTCATCTACAAAGACACCGTTGTCCTGCCTTTTGACGTGACGTTGCAGCAGCCGGGTCAGCCGTTGGATTTGCGGGGTCGCGTCGATTTCCTGATTTGTGAAGAAGTCTGCATTCCCGACACGGTGGACGTTGCCTTTAGCTTGCCGGGCGGACCGGCCCGCGTCGCTGCCAATGAAGCGGCGTTGCTCAATACTTTTGAGACACGGATTCCATCAGAAAATGGCGGCTCGGTTGGGCTGACGGTTGAGTCCATCGCTTTTGAGCCAACAACGGACCCAGAAAAACCAGCCCTGATCGGTCATCTGGTGACCAACGTCAGCTCCGTTTTCGAAATGACCAAACCCGATGTATTCGCTGAAGTGCCCGACGGGTATTTTGTGCGCAAGCCGACGGTCAGCTTGGCCGACGACGCGATGACGGGTTCGCTGCGCTCGCCAGTTTTTCGGGAGAATTGGGCCACGGCAGAACCGTCCGATGCCGCATTCACAATCACGGTCGCGGATGGCATTCGCGGCGTTGAACTGACGCCCTTCCGCTTGCTCGACGGTTTTGGCACCGGTGCCAAGGCCTTGGCGGCAACACCGGACGCGCTTGATTTGTCGCTACCGACCCTGCTGGGCATGTTGGTGCTCGCCGTCATTGGTGGCTTTATTCTCAACTTCATGCCCTGCGTGCTTCCGGTTTTGTCGCTGAAGATGTTTTCTGTGGTCTCGCATGGCGGGCAGGCTGATCGGAAAATTCGACTGTCTTTTGCCGCGACAGCAGCGGGGATTTTGGTCAGCTTTCTGATCCTCGCCTTGATCTTCGCAAGCCTTAAACTCGCAGGCGCGTCGTTCGGCTGGGGGGTACAATTCACGCAGCCGATCTTCATTCTGGCCTTGCTGGTGGTGTTGCTTGGCTTTGCGCTGAACCTGTTTGGCTTGTTCGAGATTCCAAACATTCCCGGCCTTGGCGGGTTGGGGGCAAATCAGCGTGGGTTCTTGGGGGACTTTACCTCTGGCATCCTCGCAACCTTGCTCGCAACCCCGTGCTCCGCCCCCTTCCTTGGCACAGCGATCGGCTTTGCGCTCGCCGCACCGGTGATGATCCTCATCCTGATTTTCATGTTCGTCGGGGTTGGCCTTGCGCTGCCTTACCTTGCCGTGATTGCTTTCCCAAAATTGGCGTCCGTCATGCCAAAGCCGGGCCGTTGGATGTTGCGGCTTCGTCAAGTGCTTGGCCTTGCGTTGGTGGTTACAGCCGTTTGGCTGTTGGGTGTTCTGCTCAAGCAGTGGGGCGTTGGATCTGATTGGCGCTGGGCTGCGGCACTGATCGCGGGTGCAGCCTTTGCCACGGGTGCGTATTTTGCCAAGTGGCGCACAGCGGGTCTTGGTGCGGCTGCGGCGGCGATCCCGCTCGCCCTGATCATCATTGCAAGCCCACAGGCTGCGGTGAGCAAGGATGCAATCTTCCAGCCCTTTACCGAGGCAGCTCTGCAGGCGGCTTTGGATGAGGGTAAAACGGTCTTTGTCGACGTGACAGCCGATTGGTGCCTTACCTGTAAAACCAACAAGATTCGCGCCATTAACGTCCCAGAGGTAAAAGCCGAATTGGCCAAGAACGACGTGGTCGCGCTGCAGGCTGATTGGACGACCTACGACCCAAGCATCACCACCTATCTGGCGTCTTTGGGGCGTCGAGCCATTCCTTTTGATGCTGTTTACAGCGGTAAAACGGGTGAGGTTGAGGTGCTGCCAGAGCTGCTATCCGCAAACAATGTGCTAGAAGCGCTTGATCGGGCGCGCTGAATGAACCATTTCTGAGGCATCGGTACCAAAACATGAAAAGAGATGCCTCACATGACAGTCAAAGTTGGCGACGCGCTTCCCGACGTAACGGTGAAGACTTGGGAAGACGGTGTGGCTGACCTTTCCATTGGCGCACTGACCGAAGGCAAAACCGCTGTTATTTTCGGTTTGCCCGGTGCCTTTACGCCCACGTGCAGCATTCGACACCTGCCGGGTTTTGTCGATCATGCCGAGGCGTTAATGGCCAAGGGTGTGGACGTCATCGCGGTTCACTCCGTCAACGATCCTCATGTCATGAATGCGTGGAACAAGCAGCAAGGGTCTGAGCACATTCACACCATTGCCGATTGGAATGCAGAGTTCGCCAAAGCGCTGGGTGTGGACGCGGACATGTCCCGCACCGGTTTGGGCATTCGCGCCAAGCGTTACGCGTTGATCGTGAAAAATGGTGAGATTACGTACTTTGGCGAAGGCGATTTAGAGGTATCCGGCGCCGAGGCTATTCTCGCAGCGCTCTAGGGCTCAGCAAATCTAGGATTTCCGAGACGGCATGGCGAGCCGAGCAAGCTCGTCGCACCGCTCGTTTTCCGCGTGGCCAGCGTGCCCTTTGACCCATTTCCATTCAACAGTGTGTCGAGACCGGGCCTCATCGAGGGCTTTCCATAAGTCCTCGTTCTTCACTGGCTTTTTCTGAGAATTTTTCCAGCCGCGTTTTTTCCAGCCATCGATCCAAGACGTAATCCCGTCTTTGACGTAAGTGCTGTCGGTGGTCAGTACGATATCGCATGGTCGCTTCAGGGCGTTGAGCGCTTCGATCGCGGCTGTTAGTTCCATGCGGTTGTTGGTGGTGTCGGCTTCGCCACCCGAAAGCTCTCGCTCCGTTTCGCCATAGCGCAATATGGCGCCCCAACCGCCGGGGCCGGGATTGCCGCTACAGGCACCATCGGTGAAAATTTCGACTTGAGCCATCAGACAACATCTCGCAGTTCAAGCGGCACGTTGAAGATCACGTTTTCCTCCCGGACAACTTCCACGTTTACGGTCACGTCAAAATCCCGACGCAGGGCGTCCAAGATTTCTTCAACAAGCACTTCCGGGGCCGAAGCGCCAGCGGTGAGCCCCAAGGTTTGGATGCCCGAAAGGTCGAGCTTGGCCACGTCGGTGCCGCGCTGAACCAGATAGGCTTTGGCGACACCGGATTGCTGGGCAACGTCCACCAATCGGTTCGAGTTCGATGAATTTGGCGCCCCCACGACAAGAAAGCCCTCGCACCCCGGCGCGATGATCTTCACCGCTTCCTGCCGGTTGGTGGTGGCGTAGCAAATATCGCCAGCCTTGGGTTCGGTGATCGCCGGAAAGCGCTGTTTGAGGGCGTCAATGACGGCGCTGGTGTCATCAACCGAAAGCGTGGTTTGGGTCACGTAGGCAAGCCCAGAACCATCTTCGTCGTCGTTGGTGTCGATGCGTGCCACGTCCTCAGGGTGTTCGATCAGCGTTACGGCATCACCGGGCAGCTGTCCGAGGGTTCCAATGACTTCCGGGTGGCCGTCGTGCCCGATCAGGATGACACGCTTACCCGCACCGTGGGCGCGCTCAGCTTCTCTGTGAACCTTGGAGACAAGGGGGCAGGTCGCATCGACAAAGTGCAGATTTCGGCGTTGGGCCTCCGCTGGCACGGACTTGGGAACGCCGTGCGCGGAAAAGATGACGGGGCGGTCGTCGGGCGCCTCAATCAATTCGTCGATAAAGATCGCGCCTTTGGCCTCTAGCCCTTCGACCACGAAACGGTTGTGCACGATTTCATGGCGGACGTAGACTGGAGGTCCGTATTTTTTCAGAGCCAGCTCGACAATATCAATGGCGCGGACAACGCCAGCGCAAAATCCGCGAGGAGCGGCGAGTTTGACGGTCAGGTGGGGTTTGGTGGCGCTCATGGGGACTGATCCTTCATCACTACCCCATCAAATAGAATCCCTAGAGCAACTAAGCCAGTGCTGTCCGACGGAAAGATAGCGCCTCTGCAATGTGAAGGCGTTTGATGCGGTCTTGGTTTTCCAGATCCGCGATGGTTCGGGCGACCCGCAACAGACGGTGAAACCCGCGAGCAGACAAATTGAGTTGCTCTGCCGCTTCTGCGATCAGGGCTTGACCGTCAGGCTCCAGCTCGCAGTGTTTTTCCAGCAGTTCCCCTTCGAGGGACGCATTAACCGGTGGCTTGTTCAGCAGGTTTTCCGTGCTTTGTCGGCTGAAGCGTTCAGCCTGTCGCGCGCGGGCCCGCTGCACGCGCTGAGCGATTTCTGCCGTTCCTTCTTTCGCAGGCGCCAATGTCAGGTCCATGGCAGAGACTGCTGGGACTTCGAGCACGAGATCAATTCTGTCATAGAGTGGGCCGCTGATTTTGGCTTGATAATCCTGTCCGCACTTTGGCGCGCGAGAGCATGCTCGGGACGGGTCTGCCAGATAGCCACAACGACATGGATTCATCGCCGCGATCAACTGGAAGTGTGCCGGATAGGTTACGTGGGCATTGGCGCGAGAAACAGTGACGGTGCCTGTTTCGATGGGTTGGCGCAAAGCCTCCAGCACTCGACGGTCAAACTCCGGCAATTCGTCGAGGAAAAGAACGCCCAAATGCGCGAGGGTGACTTCGCCCGGCTTGGCCTTGCTGCCCCCGCCAACAAGCGCTGGCAGGCTTGCCGAGTGATGCGGGTCGCGGTAGGGGCGGGCGGTCACCAGCCCTTCTTCGGTGAGCGTGCCCGCCAAAGAATGCACCATTGTGACAGACAGCGCTTCTTCAGCACTGAGCGGTGGCAGCAGACCGGGCAAGCGGGCCGACAGCATGGACTTGCCCGCGCCCGGTGGACCCAAAAGCAGCAGGTTGTGGCCGCCTGCTGCGGTGATCTCCAGCGCGCGCTTGGCGGTTTCCTGCCCTTTGATGTCGCGCATGTCCAAGGTCACGCTGTGATTGCTGACGCGTTCTTGCACCTTTGGGCGGGGGATTTGACCCCGCCCCATCAAGTGGTTCATCAGCGAAAGCAGGCTTTTGGGCGCAATGATATCGAGGGTATCCCCCGCCCATGCCGCCTCAGTTCCTTGCGCTTCGGGACAGATAAAGCTGAGGTTTTGGCGATTGGCGTGGATGGCTGCGGGCAGAGCGCCCAGCACCGAGTTGATCGACCCATCCAGACCCAATTCGCCCATCGCCAACATGCCGTCCAAGCAATCTGGCGGCAGCACTTCCATTTCAACCAGCAAAGCCAAGACGATCGGCAGGTCGAAGTGCGTGCCTTCCTTGGACAAGTCAGCCGGGGCGAGATTGATGGAAACGTGCGCTGGTGGCTGCATCAATCCTAAAGACGCCAACGCGCCGCGCACACGCTCTTTGCTCTCCCCCACCGCGCGTTCTGGCAGGCCGACGATGTTGACCTTGGGCAACCCGCTGGTCATGAGCACTTGGACATCGACGGTTTGCACATCGAGGCCTTGGAAAGAAACTGTTTTGATATGAGCGACCATTTATCGGCTTTAGCACCTTTCGCGTGTGGTCGCGATACCTAACTCGCCTTGGCCAGAGGGCGGCTGTCCGTGTTGCGCAGGGCGACCCAAGCGATCCCGCATGCGATAAAAATGAACACACCGGCATAGACGCACTGCGTCGAATAGCTCACGCCCAAATCCTTGAGCCCGCCCATGACCAGAGGGCCAGAGGCGGAGACAAAAACTACCGCTGTGGTGCTGAGTGTCCGCACTTTGCCCAGATGCTGAACGCCGTACAGCTCGGGCCATAGCGTGTTGAACGTGGTGCCGTAAAACGCCACGGCGATGGCAAGCAACAACAAGCACAGCATCATCGCCGCAAACGGCGTAAGCGCGCCCAGCAGCAGCAGGCCCAGCCCAAAGGGTAGGAGGGAAAATGGGAACAGACGGGTCGCGGTGAACTTGTCGACCAACCAGCCCGCCACCGGATTCAAGGCAAAGGCAGCAATGGGGTAAAAGCTCCAGTAGTAGGGCCAAAGCTCGGGGTTCCAGCCTTTTTCCTCCAACACTGAAACAATGTGAAAGAACAGGCCGGTGAAGATTCCCGACTGTGCCAGCAACATCGGAACAATCAGCCAGAACCGCCGATCGCGCAGAACTTCGCCTCGCGTCCACTGACGCCGTCGGGAGCCGGGCTGCGTGGCCAGCACGCGCGCGTCATCCGCCAATCTCGCCTCTAACGCGCCATTCCGAGCCGGCATATCGCGGAGCAGAAAGGGCAACACAGGGAAAACGCTGAGCGCGATTAAGCCGGACATGACAAGGAATGCCCCGCGCCAGCCAATATCAATCTCGAACATCGCCAGCGCGGGCGGCAAGGCCAATTGGCCAATCAAGTACGATGCAAACAGAGGCAAAATCAGCTCACCGGCTGAATAGGCGACGCCCAACAATCCGGTCGCACGCCCTTTGAACCGCTCGTAATACCGGCCCATGCTGGCGTTTGCGACGTGTCCCATCAGTGCTTGGCCAAATTGCCGGAGCAGGAAGAACGATAGCAACAGGAAGATCCAATGCGGCGTCGCGGCCATCGTCAATCCGGCGATCACGGCGCCGAGCACGACAATCCCGCTAATACGGCTCAGCGGCATTCGATCGACCAAGCCTCCGGACCAAAGGATCAGCAAGCCGCTGGCGAAAGTCGCCGCGCCATAGATTTGACCGTACTGGCCGTCGGTCAGTGAAAACGCTTCCCGCAGTTCTCCGCCAAAGAAGCCAATCAGATAGGTTTGACCAATGCCGGACCAAAACACCAGCGACGCGCCAAACCCGACAAACCGGATATCAGGCCAACCAAGGTCGCGCCAGTGAGCCGGATCCCAGTTTTGTGGCTTCATCAAGCGAAGCGCTTTTCGATGGCGTCCCAGATCAGTGCAGGGCCGTCGGTGCCGTCGAAGCGCTGGAGCTCTTGTAAACCTGTGGGGGAGGTCACGTTGATCTCCGTCATGCTGTCGCCGATCACATCGATGCCGACAAAGATCAGATCACGCTGCTTGAGCACCGGACCAAGCGCGTCACAGATGTCACGCTCGCGGTCCGTCAGCTTAACCGGCTCTGCCCGACCGCCAACGTGCAGGTTCGCGCGGGCTTCACCGGCGGCCGGAATGCGATTGATCGCGCCAATGGGCTCGCCATCGACCAGAATGATCCGCTTATCACCCGCTCGGATTGCCGGCAGATAGGCTTGGATCATCAGCTGCTCGCGAGAGGACAGCAGCAGCGTTTCCAGCAGGGATGTCAGATTTTCATCATCGGGCTTGAGGTGGAAGACGCCCGCACCGCCATTGCCGAACAACGGCTTTACGATGATATCGCGGTGTTCGTCGCGGAAGGCCGTGATGTCTTCAACGTTTCGGCTGATCATCGTCGGCGGCATGAATTCAGCAAACTCGGTCACGAAGATCTTTTCCGGCGCATTGCGGACGTGGCCGGGATGGTTGACGCAAAACGTCTTGGTGTTCCCCACACCGTGAATGCTTTCCAGCAGATGCGTCGCCGCGATGTACTGCATGTCAAAGGGGGGATCCTGCCGCATCAGCACCACATCACTTTCGTGCGCCAAATCAATCGACCGGGCGGGGCTAAACTGTGCGTGATTGGCTTCGTTGCGCTGCACGGTCACAGGACGAACGCGCGCACGGATGGCACCGTTGGAATAGGTCAGGGCGTCGGGATGGTATTCGACCAAAGAATGCCCGCGCCGCTGGGCTTCGAGCATCATTGCAAATGTTGAGTCGGCGTCGATATTAACGCTTTCGAGTGGGTCCATCTGGACCGCGATACGCAGAGCCATGCTTACCATCCCTTTGGGTCAAGTGCTGGCCCATCAATTCAACTGACTGCGCACCTCGTCAAGCAGGGACTGCACACGAACGGACAACGCAGGCTCCTGCATTGTCTCAACCGCGTTCTCGAACGCGAGGACAGCAGCGCGCAGATTGCCCAGCCGCTGATGGATCAAACCTGCTTCCTGCCAAAACACACCGTTGCCGGGTTCCAGCAGCAACAGCCGCTCCAGCACTAAAATCGCGTCTTCCAGGCGACTTTCTCGCAGAGCACGGATTTTCAAGTTGTTCTGCATGCGCGTCAGCACGTCTCGATCGCGCACGCTGCGGGTAAAGGACAGATCCATTTCCGCCGCTGGGCCGTGGAAGCGCTTGAGCGTCGCGCGCAGGTCTTGGGGTTCCAGGATCCGCGCATCGTTGAACGGATCAAAGATGGCAGATCCTTCGTCCGCGTTGACGCGCAGCAGGAAATGCCCCGGGAAATTCAAGCCATCGATGCTGAAGTTACAGCAACGGGCAACGTGGATGTACAGCAGACCCAGACTCACCGGCAGTCCGCGCCGGTTATCGATCACCGCAACGATGTCGGCGTTTTCTGACGCATCATAGTTCTGCGTTGCACCAACAAAGCCGCCTTGCTCCTGCATGATCTGACGCAGCCAATCGACTTGTTCATTGGCGGGAGGTTTCGTGTCGTAGACGGAAACCCACTCTTCAGCGGCTTGCGACAAGGCGTTCATTTGATTGATGATGGAGTCGAAGTCTGGAAAGGCCGTGTTCGTCTGGATGCGCGCATAAGCGGCGATATCCAACGCGGCTTGCAGGATCGGAAACGACCCTGTCGATGACTTACCATGCGCCCGAAGTCTGGAAACCAGTTCGCGTTCCGTGCTTGGTGGTGCGTTCAGTGGGCTAGGCACTCTGAAGTCCGTCAAAGCCAAATCCAGTTTGTTTTCAGTTGTTTGCTCAGGCACAGATCACGTCGTCCATGCCCCTTCGATATGCTGCAATTTCTGTTCTGCGCCAACGAGTATCGCATCGAATCTGAACAAGTACGTTGGCTTGAACGCATTTTCACGGATCCATAATTGAGCGGCATTGGCGATACGGCGCTGCTGCGCTTGGCCTATCATTTGGCGTGCAGCGTGGATTGTTCTGCTTGTTTTGACTTCAACGAAGATAATCATCCGATTTTTGCGGGCGATTATGTCAATTTCACCAATCTTGCAGGACCAATTTGTTTCAAGGATTTCGTAGCCCTGATCCAATAAGTGACGCTTTGCCGCAGCCTCCCCGCCTTGGCCCACAAAATTATTTACCTGCGCCTGCCACGGCTTCATCGAATGCGCCCCCTGTGTCACTCTCCTTTTTGGAGAGCTAAGGCACGTTGATACACGTCACGTTTGGGCAAGTTCAACACTTTTGCAACTTCAGCGGAGGCATTCTTGACCGATTGGGTCTCCAATGCTGCGGACAAGGCAGCGTCCAAATCCGCTTCCGTGGTCGGTTCGGGTGGCAAGGGGGCGCCCACGCAGATGCATATTTCGCCCTTGGGTGGCCCTGCGTCTTGATAGTGCGCCGCCAAAGCCGCCAACGAGCCTCGCCGCGTTTCTTCAAACTGCTTGGTCAGTTCTCGGGATACAGAGGCGGGACGGTCGCCAAAGACCTCGGCCATGTCGCGCAGAGCGGCTGCGAGACGGTTGGCTGATTCATAGAAGATCAACGTGGCTGGCACGACGGTCATCTCTTCCAGCCATTTCTTGCGCCCAACGGTCTTGTTCGGGGCAAAGCCAGCGAAGAAAAAGCGGTCTGTCGGCAGTCCACTGAGTTGGAGCGCCATCAAAGCAGCATTGGCGCCGGGTACACCGGTGACCGAATAGCCTGCGCCAATCACTGCGCGAACCAGCCGGTAGCCGGGGTCCGAGATCAGCGGCATTCCGGCGTCAGAGACCAAAACAACCGTTTGCCCCTGTGTCAGACGATGCAAGATGCCGTCGATCATCTGATCTTCGTTGTGATCGTGCAAAGGCACCAAGCGCGTTTCCACGCCAAAGCGGGTGGTGAGCTTTCGGGTGACGCGCGTGTCTTCACACAGAACCACGTCCGCAGCCTTCATCGCTTCGATTCCACGCGGCGGCATATCGCCGAGATTCCCAATCGGGGTCGTAACAAGGATCAACATGGCTTAGGACTGCAGGTAGCGGGCCAGCGCGTCAATAACCGGGCGGCCCTCGTCTGTTACTTTCAAGATCGCATCCGCCGTTGTCAGCAGCCCTTCGCGTTCGAGTGTGTCGAGATGGGCGGCATTCAGCGGCGCTTGAGCCAGTGCCTGATAATGACTCAGCGGCATGCCTTCGGACAGGCGCAGGCCAAAAGGCAGGGCTTCGGCCAATTGATCCTCTGGTGTTAGCCTGTCTTGCGTGACGGTGGCATGACCGGCGTCGCTTTCCACGTGATCCAGCCAAACTGTCGGTGCCCGATGCTGCCGCGTCGCCACTTTTGCACCACCAGTGGTCAAGCGACCATGCGCGCCGGGACCAATGCCGATGTAGTCCTGATAGCGCCAATAAAGGCTGTTGTGCTGGCTTTGCAGATGCGGAGCCGGGGCGTGATTGCTGACCTCGTAACCATGATAGCCAGCGGCTTCGAGCGCCTGACGGGTGGCAATGTAGAAATCCGCCGTATCGTCTTCGTTCTTGGGCTGGATCAAGCCCTTGCGCGTGAGCTGCTCGAAAATTGTGTTGGGTTCGATGGTGAGTTGGTAGAGCGAAATGTGGTTTGGCTTCAGCGCCAATGCTTGTGCCAGCTCGTTTTGCCAATCCTCAAACGTCTGTCGGGGGCGGGCGTACATGAGATCAAAGCTGATGTTGTCAAACACGGAACGAGCCACGTCCAAGGCGGAAAGTGCCTCTTCGACACTGTGTTGCCGACCAAGGGCGAGCAGCGCTTTGTCACGCAAACTCTGAACACCAAGCGAAAGCCGGTTCACGCCTGCGTCACGATACCCGGTAAAGCGGTCTGCGTCTGTGCTGGTGGGGTTGGCTTCCAGACTGATTTCAATGTCGTTGCGAAAGCCAATTTCTGTTTGAGCGGCGAGGATGACCGCGGCCACCGTCTCTGGCCGCATCAGCGAAGGCGTGCCCCCACCAAAGAAGATGGATGTGAGTTTCCGGCCTTGCGCGAGCGGGGCAAAGTGCTGCAGCTCCCGCACCAGGGCCGACGCCCACCGCTGGTGGTCCGTGGGGTCGTCTGGGCCGACTTCATGAACATTGAAATCGCAATAGGGGCAGCGTTTCTGGCAAAAGGGCCAGTGAACGTAAAGACCGAGCTTGAAATCTTCTGCCGCGATCATTCAGCAAAGCATGCGGCGACAAGCTGCTCGAAAGCATGAGCGCGATGGCTCATCGCGTGCTTCTTCGCCGGGTCCATTTCACCAAAGGTTTGGCTGAAGCCCGTTGGTACAAAGATGGGATCATAGCCAAAGCCATGCTCGCCTTTGGCTGGGAACGTCAGCGCGCCGGTGATGGTTCCCAGAAAGGTCTCGTCATGGCCATCTGGCCACGCCAGCGTGAGCGCGCAGATGAACATGGCATCGCGCGAGGGGTTGTCACCCAACTCCGCCCGCACGCGATCCATGGCAATGCCAAAGTCCTTGGTTGGTCCTGCCCACCGCGCCGAGTAAATCCCGGGCGCGCCGTCCAGTGCTCCGACCGACAATCCGCTATCATCGGCCAGCGCTGGCAGCCCAGAGGCCTTTGCCGCGGCATGAGCTTTGAGCCGCGCGTTGCCCTCGAACGTGGTTTCGGTTTCTTCCGGCTCGGGCAAATCCAACTCACCAGCCGATACGACCTCAATACCGAAGGGCTTCACCAAGGCGGCGATTTCGACGACTTTGCCGGGATTGTGGGTGGCAAGGACGAGTTTAGGCTCTTTGAAAAGACGCGCCATCTGTGTTGCTAGCCTTCCAATGCTTTGTTCTGAGCGTCGGCAATCTCGCTCACGCCCTTTTTCGCCAGCGCCAGCAGCGCCATGAACTCCGTCTGTGCAAAGGGTGTTTCTTCGGCTGTTGCCTGAATCTCAACAATGCCGCCATCTGCGACCATCACGAAATTCGCGTCGGTTTCAGCCGTGCTGTCTTCGGCATAATCAAGATCCAGAAGCGCTGTGCCTTCGCAAATGCCGCAGGAAATCGCAGCCAGTTGGCCAGACATGGGGCTTTCCTTGAGCATGCCGATTTTCATCAGGTGCTTGAACGCCATCTGCAGCGCCACGTAAGCGCCCGAAATCGAGGCTGTCCGCGTGCCGCCATCGGCTTGTAGGACATCACAATCAACCTTGATTTGGACTTCAGGCAGTTTGCTCAGGTCAACCACAGCCCGCAGGGAGCGACCAATCAAGCGCTGGATCTCCTGCGTCCGGCCGGACTGTTTCCCCCGCGCCGCTTCTCGGCCCATGCGCTGATCTGTCGATCGTGGCAGCATGCCGTACTCAGCGGTAATCCAGCCCTTACCGGTATTGCGCATCCAGCCCGGAACAGAATCTTCGACAGTGGCGGTGACCAAAACTTTGGTATCGCCAAAGCTGATCAGGCAGGAGCCTTCCGCGTACTTGTTGACGTCGGTTTCGATGGTGATTTCACGCATCTGGTCAACAGCGCGGCCAGAAGGACGGGTATAGGACATGGAAAAACTTCCTGTTTCGGTTGGGGGAGGGATCGGTTTTGGGAACCTCGTGTGCCTTTGTTGTCGCAGATAATGGCTTAATTCGGAACTCTCCGATCATGAACGACTGTCACCCGGTTCATGCAGCGATAAGCAGGGAGGTAGTCGGCAACGGCGTAATGCATAGTGACGCGATTGTCCCACATGGCCAGATCCCCTGCCTGCCAGCGCCATCTAACCTGCAGCTCTGGTCGATTCATGTGATTGGCGAGCCAAGTCTTGAGGCTGTTGGCCTCGTTCGTGGTCAGACCTTTGATGTGGGTGACGAAGGCCTCATTGAAATTGAGGAACGGGCGCTGGGTCACCGGGTGGTGGTCGATCAGCGGTCGGACGCGATGGCCAAAGCGGCTCACGGCGTCATTCAGGCTTTGATCGGGGTCTGAATTGTCTGCAAAGGTATTCCGGAAATCGCCCATGTCGTGGATCGCTTCTAGGCCTCGAAGGTCTGTTTTCATGCCCTCTGGCAAGCGATCATAGGCGGCGTAAAGGCTGGACCACAGCGTATCACCGCCGACGCTTGGCACTGTCCGAGCCACCAAAATGCTCGCGAACGGTTGCTGACGCTTGAAGGTTAGGTCGGTGTGCCAGCTGTTCGTATCCGGCGGTGCGCCGCTGTCGTTTTCGAGCTTGACGATGCGGTCAAACCCCTCGACGTGGGGGTAGAGTGGATGCGGTTCGTCCAATTGCCCGAACGCCTTGGCAAACGCCAAGTGCTGCTCCGGTTGAATGTCGGTGTGCCGGATGAAAATCACCGAGTTGTCCATCAGGGATTGGTAGACGGCATCAGACAGGGTCTCGATCCCGCTCTCGTCCCATTTCACACCTTGCAAAACAGCGCCCAAAGCCGGCGTCAGTCTCTGTTCTTTAAACATCCAAAGCTCTTTCCTGTCTCTTATGCACTGACCCTACGCGGTCTCGACCCTCTGCATGAGCTCAATTGGGTCACCATTGTCGTGAGCACGCTAAAACCGACCTTTGCGCCGGATCGCTTGAGCCAGATGGGTCGCTGGCGTTGACCTCCTCTGCTGGCGTTCATACATAAGCTGGATGAACTTAAACGATGCCAATGCTGCGCATTCCGCCATGACCTCGCTTTCCGAACGCGCACAGAGCGTGATGCGGAGCGTGGTCGCGCAGTATATGGAAACCGGTTCAACGGTTTCCTCTCGCTTCATTTCCAAGCTTCCCGGCTTTGGCCTGTCATCAGCGTCCATCCGCTCGGTCATGCTCGACCTCGAAGAAGCCGGCTTGCTGTACGCGCCGCACACGTCCGCCGGTCGGATGCCGACGGAGGCTGGGTTACGGCTTTTCGTCGAAGGGCTGCTGGAGCAAAACAACCTCAGCGCCGATGATCGTTCGGATATCGAAGGCCAGTGTCAGGTTGCGGGCCGTTCCGTTGATGCTGTGCTGGCAGATGCCTCTGGTGTGCTCAGTGGCCTGTCGTCCTGTGTCGGTCTTGTTGTCGCGCCAACCGTCGAAGAACCCATTCGGCATATTGAGTTTGTCCCTCTATCACCGGGGCGGGCGCTGGTGGTGTTGGTGTTCGAGGGCGGTCACGTCGAAAATCGACTGTTGGAACTGCCGGTTGGCGTCGGCAGCGACGCTCTCATTCGCGCAGGCAACTTTTTGTCCGCCCGGCTTGCCGGGAAGACGCTGGATCAGGCTCGGGCGTCGATTTCTGCGGAGGTGAATTCGAACCGCGCCGAGATTGACCGCCTAACCGCCTCCATCGTCGAAGCGGGATTAGCGACACAGGGGAAGGACGTCAAAGACGGCGTTCTGATCGTGCGGGGGCAGTCCAACTTGCTCAAAGACGTGCGCCAGCTCGAAGAACTGCACAAGGTCCAAACGCTGTTTCAAGCGCTGGAGACCAAAGAGACCATGCTCAAGCTGCTGGAAAGCACGGATACCGCCGAGGGCATTCAGATCTTTATTGGCGAGCAAACCGAACTTTTTGGGCTGTCTGGCTGTTCAATGATCCTTGCGCCTTACCAAAACCAGTCCAATCAAGTCGTGGGTGCCGTTGGCGTCATAGGCCCCATGCATATGAATTACGGGCGTATTATTCCCATGGTGGATTATACCGCCCAGATTGTAAGCCGTGCGCTTGGCAATGCATCCGCCTAAGCAAGGATCCTGCCGCAGCGCTACCCCTATGAAACGTTGATTGAGGAAGACCTTCGTGTCCGACCAAAAGACCGCGCCAGACATCGATCCAGAAGACATCAAAGCTGCAGAACGCGCTGCAGGCATTGAGACCGTACCTGACGAAGACGAACTGCCCCCTGAGACCTCCCCTGAAGAGCAAACTGCCGACGATTTGGTCATTGAGCTTGAAGCCCAACTGGCTGAAGCCAAGGCCGACCGGCTGCGTGCTGTGGCCGAAGCGGAAAACACCCGCAAGCGCGCAGAGCGGGAAATTGCAAACGTGCGCAAGTATGCCGCTGAACCGCTGGCGCGTGACTTCCTGCAGGTGTCCGAATTTATTCGCATGGCGCTGCAGAGCGTTAGCGAAGAGCAGGCTGATGCAGACCCGCTGTTGAAGAATTTGCGGGTGGGCGTTGCCATGACCGAAAAGACGCTGCTGGATGCTTTTGCGCGGAACAACGTCAAGCAAATCACGGCAAAGGCTGGCGAACCCTATGACCACAATGCCCACGAAGCCATTTCGCGGGTGGATGCCCCCGAAGGCATCGAACCGGGGCAAATTGTGCAAATGATTGGCGCGGGTTACCGCCTGCACGATCGCTTGATTAAGCCCGCGACCGTCGTCGTCGCACAAGCGCCTCAGGTCTCTGAGGAGAGCAGTGACGAAGAAAGCGCGGAATAGAACAACACCCTCATTTGAATTTATGGACGGTTCGGTATGCGCGTAAGACACCGCTACGCGCACGCCACAGCCATTGCGACAGGATTTCCAGTCCCTATATCTCCACATGAAACAGGAACGGAGCGATCCGTTCCGCCGTTCATGTTCGTTTTCGCTCAAATGCCACTGGGCAAAGAGGAAAACACCTGGAGGGGGCCGGAAACTGGGGCTTCGACTGAAGACTGGTTCGAGCGTCCGCTGAAGAAAGGAATAGAAGTAGTATGAGCAAAGTCATCGGTATTGACTTGGGTACAACCAACTCGTGTGTGGCCATCATGGAAGGCTCCAACACGAAGGTTATCGAAAACGCAGAAGGCGCGCGTACCACGCCCTCGATGGTTGCATTCAGTGACGGCGGCGAGCGGCTTGTTGGCCAATCAGCCAAGCGTCAAGCGGTCACCAATCCAGAGCGCACGCTTTACGCGATCAAGCGCCTTGTTGGCCGTCGGTTTGAAGATGCGCAGACCGCCAAGCACGCCGAAATGGCGCCTTTCAAAGTTGTTAAGGCTGACAACGGCGATGCTTGGGTCGAAGTCGACGGTGAGAAGTATTCCCCCAGCCAAGTTTCGGCTTTCATCCTCGGTAAGATGAAAGAAACCGCAGAAGCGTACTTGGGCGAAAACGTTACCGAGGCTGTGATTACAGTTCCAGCGTACTTCAACGATGCGCAGCGCCAGGCGACCAAAGACGCCGGCAAAATCGCTGGTTTGGAAGTCAAGCGGATCATCAACGAGCCAACCGCAGCGGCGATGGCCTACGGTCTTGAGAAAAAGGGCGAAGGCACGATTATCGTCTATGACCTTGGCGGCGGTACGTTCGACGTATCCGTGTTGGAAGTCGGCGACGGTGTGATTGAGGTTAAGGCCACCAACGGTGACACCTTCCTCGGCGGTGAAGACTTCGACATTCGCATCATGGATTACCTCGCGGACGAGTTCCAAAAGGAAAACGGCATTGACCTGCGCAAGCAGACCGACGCCCTGCAGCGCCTCAAGGAAGCGGCTGAGAAAGCGAAAATCGAGCTTTCCTCTTCCATGGAAACCGAAGTGAACCTGCCGTTTATTACCGCAGACGCTACGGGCCCAAAGCACCTGATGCTCAAGATTTCCCGCGCGAAACTCGAAGCGTTGGTTGACGATCTGCTGCAGCGTACAATGGACCCGGTCAAGAACGCGCTCAAAGATGCTGGCCTCGCGGCTGGTGATATCGATGAGATCGTGATGGTGGGCGGCATGACCCGCATGCCGAAAGTCAAAGAGCTGGTGAAGAGCTTCTTTGGCAAGGAGCCGAACCAAGGCGTGAACCCTGATGAAGTTGTTGCGATCGGCGCAGCGGTTCAGGGTGGTATCTTCCAGGGCGACGTAAAAGACGTTCTGCTGCTCGACGTAACCCCGCTTTCGCTGGGTATTGAAACGCTGGGCGGTCAGATGACACGCTTGATCGACCGGAATACGACCATCCCGACCTCTAAGGGACAGACGTTCTCGACGGCAGCGGACAACCAGTCCGCCGTGACCATCCGGGTTTTCCAAGGCGAGCGTCCGATTGCAGCCGATAACAAGATGTTGGGTCAGTTCAACCTCGAAGGCATTCCGCCAGCACCGCGTGGTGTGCCGCAGATCGAAGTGACTTTTGATATCGACGCCAACGGCATTGTTTCGGTTCAGGCCAAAGACAAAGGCACGGGCCACGAGCAAAAGATCACCATTCAGGCATCTGGCGGTTTGTCCGATGATGACATTGACCGCATGGTCAAGGACGCAGAGGCAAACGCAGCGGATGACCAGAAGCGCAAGGATCTGATCGAAGCCCGCAACTCCGCTGATAGTCTCGCCTATCAGGCGGAAAAGACCATTAAGGACAATGCGGACAAGATCGACGATGCGGCCAAAGCTGACATTCAGGAAAAGGCCGATGCGCTGAAAGTTGCGTCTTCGACTGAAGATCTGGATGACATCCGGGCCAAGACCGAAGCGCTGTCTGAAGCCATGATGGCGATTGGTTCCGCGATCTACGGTGACCCAAATGCTGCAGAAGGCGGTGCTGGCTTCAATCCTGAAGACATGGCCGGCGGCGCAGGTATGGGCGGCGATGACGACGTGGTTGACGCTGACTTCGAAGAAGTCAACGACGACGACAAATAATCAACTGCCACCGCATGACGCGCGCGGATCGATCCGCGTGGGTCGTGCAGCGGAGTGACGATGGGGGGCCGATTTTCGGCCTCTCTTAAGTCTGGAGTGCAGTCCCATGTCAAAACGCGATTACTACGACGTTCTGGGCGTATCTAAGTCAGCGACCGAGAAGGAACTCAAGTCGGCATTTCGTAAGCTGGCGATGGAGCACCATCCGGACCGCAACCCTGGCGATGAAGTGGCCGAAAAGACCTTTAAGGAGGTCAACGAGGCTTACGATGCGCTGAAAGATCCGCAAAAGCGCGCGGCCTATGATCAATATGGTCACGCAGCCTTTGAGCAAGGTGGCGGCGGTAATCCCTTCGGCGGGGGCGCTGGCGCGGCTGGTTTTGATGGTTTTGGCGACATCTTTGAAGAGATGTTTGGGTCCGCTTTTGGCGGGCGCCGAGGCGGCGGAGGGCGCAGCCAGCCGGGGCGAGGCTCCGATCTTCAATACAACATGTCGATTTCGCTCGATGAGGCCTTTGAAGGCAAAACAACGCAAATCAAAGTGCCATCGGCTGAGTCCTGCTCGACGTGCTCAGGCTCTGGCGCGAAGCCGGGGACGAGCCCGACGACCTGTGGAACCTGCGGTGGCCGTGGACGTGTGCGGACGCAGAACGGTATTTTCGCCATGGAACGCGCCTGTCCGACCTGTTCGGGACAGGGGCAGGTGATCAGCGATCCTTGCCGCCCTTGTGGTGGCGCGGGCAAGGTTGCCAAGGACAAGCAGCTTTCCGTCAACATTCCCGCTGGCGTCGAAGACGGCACGCGGATCCGCCTTTCTGGTGAAGGTGAATTGGGCCAACGTGGCGGGCCTTCGGGCGATCTTTACATCTTCCTGACCATCAAAGATCACGATCTTTTTGAGAGAGAAGCGCAGCACCTGTTCATTTCGATGCCGATTGCGGTAACGACGGCGGCGCTGGGTGGCGAGATCGAGGTGCCGAGTATCGATGGGGCGCGGGTGCGGGTTAAGATCCCTGCGGGAGCGCAGTCTGGCCAGCAACTGCGGTTGCGCGGCAAAGGCATGTCGATTTATCGCCGCCAAGAACGCGGTGATTTGTACGTGCGCGTGGATGTCGAGACGCCAACAAACCTCAGTAAGCGACAAAGAGAATTGCTCGAGGAGTTCGAGAAAGAGGGCAACGCCCACTCGCCTCTCGCCGCCAAATTCCTCAACAAGGTTAAGGGCTTCTTTAGCGCCGAGTAGCCCGGTGCAATTTTTGTCTCGCTTGTGATATAGCTCCGATTTAATCGACTGAACCGGAGGAAATCGATGTTTACCGAGCTCTACACCAAGCAGCTGGCCGGGTACGCCAGTTACCACCAAGATGAACGAAATGAAGCAACACACTTCATTGGCATACCGCTGATCGTCATCGGCGTCCTGTTCGTGGCGTCTTGGCCAAAGCTCTTGGGGCAGCCTCTGTCGCTTTATGTCTTTGTGGCTTTTGCGGTGCTTTGGATGTCGATGGACCTGCTGATTGGCGGCATCGTGGTTTTGCTCGCGCTGCCGTTTCTTTGGCTCGGAATCACGTGGTACGACCCAACCCTATCGGTGATGTGGAAGATCATTCTGGCCATCGGCTTGCAGGTTGTGGGCTGGGGTTTTCAGTTGGTGGGCCATGTTTTCGAAGGCAAGCGTCCGGCGCTGTTGGACAATTTGTTTCAGGGGCTGCTCGGGCCTACGTTTTTGGTCTATGAAGTCGTTCACCGCTTCGGCCTCAAGCAAAAACTCAAACAAGATGTTGACGCTGAACTGGCCCGGATAATTCAGTCTTAGTTGAGGTCGTTCCGAAAACCATGATCCGTCGTCTCCTGCCTTGGGCCATTATCGCTTTTCTCGTCGCTGTTGCGTTCTTTATCGGCAGCGCATTTTTCAGAGCGTGGCAATTGCCCGAGGACATCAGCGCGTCAGTGACCGAAACGGTTGAATCGCCTGTTGCGGCGGTTTGGATGGTTTTGAATACCGCTGGCGTGCTTGAAGAGCGCTTTGACGAAGTGGAGTTCGAAAACGTCGTCGAGGATGATTTTGGTTTGGTCAGCTGGACCGCCCGGCACGAAGACCGCAACTACTACACCCAATTCACGCGAACCCAAGCGGACCAGCCTGCGGATGGTTCCGCGTGGGTTTATGCCTACAGCATCACACCCGAAGACGTGCCGGTCCAAACGGCCCGGGCCATTCAAATGCGGGATCTCGGCAATGGTTCGACTGAAGTACGGATCACGGATGATTTGGTGGTCAAAGACCGCCAATTGCGCATGTGGATGGGGGTTTTGGGCATCGATAGCGGTGTGAAGAACGAGATGAAGGCCATTACGTCGCTGGCAAGCGCGGCAGAAGCAGCGCTTTAGCACGCGCCATCTCACCAGACAGACGCCACCCACAAAAAAAGGCTCCCGTCAGGACGATGGGAGCCTTTTGTGCGTGTAAGGGTCTTTGCCCCTCAGATGATCTTCATTTCGACCAGTTTTTCAGCGATCTGAACCGCGTTCAGGGCTGCGCCCTTCCGCAGGTTGTCAGCCACACACCAGAACGCCAAACCGTTGTCGATGGTTGCGTCTTCGCGGATCCGAGACACGTAAACAGCATCTTCGCCAGCCGCCTCTTTGGGCGTGACGTAGCCTTCATCTTGGCGATGATCGACAACGATGCAGCCTTCTTGAGCGGAGAACGCTTCACGGGCTTCGGCGGTCGTGATGGGGTTTTCGAATTCGACGTTGGCGGAAACAGCGTGAGAGATAAACACGGGCACGCGGACACACGTCGCGGCCAATTTGATCTTCGGATCGAGGATCTTTTTCGTCTCCGCGGTCATCTTCCACTCTTCTTTGGTGGAGCCATCATCCATGAATGCATCAATGTGCGGGATGCAGTTAAAGGCGATTTCCTTGGTCAACTGCTCGGGCATCACGGGCTCGTTCACGTATACGCCCCGCGTTTGGCGGAACAGCTCGTCCATCGCTTCTTTGCCCGCGCCAGAAACGGATTGGTAGGTCGAACACACCACCCGCGTGATCTTGGCTTTGTCATGCAAGGGCTTGAGCGCGACCATCAATTGGATCGTCGAGCAGTTCGGGTTTGCGATGATGTTTTTCCGGTTGGCCTGTGCCGCCCAAGGTTCGAGCGCTTCGGCGTTGACCTCTGGCACGATCAGGGGGCAGTCGGGGTCCATGCGGAAGTGCGATGTGTTGTCGATAACAATACAGCCCGCTGCAGCCGCTTTTGGTGCAAATTGGGCCGATACGGCGCCGCCCGGCGAAAACAGCGCGATGTCCACGCCGCTAAAGTCGAAGGTTGAGAGATCTTCAATCTTGAGGATCTTGTCTTCGCCAAAGCTGACTTCCTGACCCGCTGAACGGCTAGAGGCAACCGCGTGAACTTTGTCCACCGGAAACTGGCGTTCGTCGAGGATAGACAGGATCTCGCGACCCACATTGCCGGACGCGCCGACGACTGCAACCGTGTAACCCATGATGCGTAGTTCCTCGATTAACCTGAGATTGACTTGGAAAGCTCAGCCAGTACGGCGTCGCCCATGCCCGTGCAGCTCGTGAGCGTCGAGTCTGCGGACATGATGTCACCGGTGCGCACGCCAGAGCCGAGAACGCGATCAACCGCGGCTTCGAGCAAATCGGCGTCGTCACCGCGATCCAGCGAGTAACGCAGCGCCATCGCGAAGGACAGGATGCACGCCAGCGGGTTGGCCTTGTTTTCACCAGCAATGTCCGGCGCAGAGCCGTGTACCGGCTCGTACAGCGCATGGGATTTGCCCGTGGTTTCGTCTTTGGCACCCAAGGACGCGGAAGGCAGCATGCCCAGTGAGCCTGTCAGCATCGCCGCAACGTCGGACAGCATGTCACCGAACAGGTTGTCCGTGACGATCACGTCGAACTGCTTTGGCGCGCGAACCAGCTGCATGCCGCAGTTGTCGGCCAGAATATGGTCAAGCTGGACGTCGGCAAATTCGTTATCGCGGACCCACTGCACTTCTTCTTTCCAGAGGATGCCGGATTCCATGACGTTGTTCTTTTCCGACGAATGCACGCGGTTTCCACGCTTGCGCGCCAAATCGAAAGCAACGCGGGCCACGCGACGGATTTCGTAGGTATCATAAACCTGTGTGTTGATGCCGCGACGTTCGCCATTTGGCAGGTCGCTGACCCCACGAGGCTCGCCAAAGTACACCCCACCGGTCAGCTCTCGGACAATCATGATGTCCAAGCCTGCGACCAGCTCTTTCTTCAGCGAGGATGCTTCAGCGAGTGCGTCGAAACAAATCGCCGGGCGCAGGTTGGCAAACAGCTCAAGGTCTTTGCGCAACCGCAGCAAACCGCGCTCCGGGCGGAGGGAGAAGTCGAGTGTGTCGTACTGTGGACCACCAACAGCACCGAACAGAACACAGTCAGCCGCGAAGGCCTTGTCCATGATGGCGTCAGTGATGGGTGCACCGTAGGTGTCGTAGGCCGAGCCGCCAACCTTGTCTTCGGTGATGTTCACGTCGAGACCACGATGATCGCCAAACCAATCGATGGTGCGGCGAACCTGTGTCATCACCTCCTGACCGATACCGTCACCGGGGAGAACGAGGATGTTGTGAGCCATGTCTTTGGTCCTTACGTGAAAACCTAAATCGTTCCTTTTGGTGTATTGCTATGGGGGAAGAGTGTCCACGGGTGCAGCCTTGTCTTTGCGGATGGCCAGCGGCGTTCCATACGCAACGCGACTAAACTCTCTGATTGTGATATTCCCGCATAACTCCCTGATTCTGTCTAGATTATGCGCGAAAAATTTGCCATTATGCGTCAGCTTTCGGGGTTGAGAGTTATGAGGAGCACGTAAGTGCCGCATCTTATGAGATTGGCAGTGGCTTGGCTTTTTGCCCTTGGTGCGTTGGGCGCATCCGCAAAGGCACTGGCACAGCTAAACGACAGCAGTTTGGCCTTGAGCAGCCTCCGAAGCGTACAGGGTGACACGCAGTTGCTCAGCGATAACATCGAGTTTTCGCTGCAAGTTATCCATTCTGTGAAATTCCCGCTCACCGCGCAGCGTTGTTATTACCAGTTTTTTGTCGATGCTTTGGGGTCCAGCCCCCTGGCCGAAGTTCGCTTTGATATCGAGCTGGCTTTGCAGGGGCGTATCCTCGGCAAGACCAATGCGACCGTCTCCGATCTGGACGGAAACCGTGTCTCGAAGCGGATTCGAGAGTTCGCTTTTGACGGACCTTGTCGCCTCGATGGTATTCGCATTGTCGAGGCTGTTGGCTCCTTTGAAAGCCCCGGCATAACTGCGCCCCTGACAGTAAACCTGTTTGAACGTCAGGCTGTTTCGACACGGGACTTTGAGCCGTTAGAGGTTGCCTTAGGGGTCTCGTCACGACTGCCGGGCGCGGCGGTTGCCGAAGCGCCGGTCGCGTCGGGTTTGAACAGCTTGGAGCGTGGCTGTATCGCGCGAGCCTCGAACTTGCGGACGGGCCCGGGCACCGAATTCAATATCGTAACGATACTCGAACCCGGGATGGCGGTCTTTGTCGAAAAACGGACAGGGGACGGCACCTGGAATCGGGTACGCACACAATTTGGCCGTCAAGGCTGGATTTACTATACACTGCTTGGCGATTGTCCAAGCTAGCGGTTTTGGAAAGGACGACACGATGAACAAAGTAGCAAACCGTTTAGCGATTGGCGCAGCGGCCTCGGCCATTCTGGCACTCGCGGCGTGCGGTGGTGGCGATCAGCGATTGTGCACCGAGGCAAACTGGTACCAAACAGGCGTCTATCATGCCCAGCAGGGATATGAGAACCGTTTGGCAAAACTCCAAAGCATCTGCGCCGACATTGGCATCACGCCGCAGGCATCGGAATACACCCGCGGATATGCGGCGGGGCCGACATTGCCGCGCTTACAACTCTAGGAGCTCAGATCATGCGCCTTCGTCTCTTTGGTTTCTTCTTTTCGACGCTGGCGGCTTTGATCCTACCCGGCACTGCTACGGCACAACTCTACATGAGCGGTGCCGGAGGCGTTTACAGCAATTTGGAAAGCAACGGCTTGACCGGGCGTTTCGCACTCGGCGCAGCACCGCTTGATTGGATCAAAGTGGAGGGGGCTGCCTTCGCCTCAGGTCATGACCAAGCCTGTTGTTCTATCGCCTTGGATGCGACAGGTTGGCTCACGGTAATGGGGGTTGGCCCCGTTAGCTTTGGGCTTGGCGGCGGCGCAGGCGTTATCTCTTACGTCGATATCGATGACCCAAGCCAAGAATATGATTGGACGCCATACTTCATTTCCGGTGTCGAAGCAGAGTTTGAGCTGACGCGTCACTTTGCTTTCTTCAGCCGGGGTGAACTGGGCTTGGGAGAATTACGTGGATACGCAGGCATCAAACTCGGCTTTTAGCACCCTGCTCGAAGAACGCGGCGTATTGCTCGCCGATGGCGCAACGGGAACCAACCTGTTTGCCATGGGCTTGGAAAGCGGTGAAGCGCCGGAAGCATGGCTGTTGGAGCACCCCGATCGGGTCCAAGCCTTGCATAAATCCTTTGTCGATGCGGGCAGCGATCTTTTCCTGACGAACACATTTGGCGGCACCCGGCACCGGCTCAAGCTGCACGGCCTAGAGGGGCAGGTTACGTCCTTGAACCGCACCGCAGCGATGCTGGCCCGCGACGTGGCTGACAAGGCGGATCGGCGGGTTTTGGTTGCGGGTTCAGTAGGGCCAACAGGGGAGCTGCTGACCCCGCTGGGTGGCCTCGAAAAAGCCGACGCTGTAGCCAGTTTTAAAGAACAAATCGAAGGGTTGGTTGAGGGCGGCATTGATCTTGTCTGGATCGAAACCATTTCCGCCCCCGATGAATTGGAAGCCGCAGCAGAAGCGGCGCGCTCCTTTGACATACCCGTATGCGCGACGATGAGTTTTGACAGCGCGGGCCGGACCATGATGGGCCTGACCCCCCGTGCCTTTGCTGGCCTCGCCGAAGACTTCAACCTCGATGGTTTTGGGGCAAACTGCGGCGTTGGTGCGTCTGATTTGATGAGCTCCGTGCTCGGCTTTGCCGACGCCCAACCAACCGCGCCGGTTATCGCCAAAGCGAATTGCGGTATCCCGCACTATGACGATGGCGAGATTGTCTACAGCGGTACAGTCGAGCAAATGGCAGCCTATGCCCAACTGGCGCGTGCAGCAGGGGCGAAGATTATCGGCGGCTGTTGTGGGACAAAGCCCGAGCATGTTGCCGCCATGCGGGAGGCTCTGGATGAAAACGATCAACCGGATTTCCGCGTGCTGGCGATTGAGCTGGCTTTGGGCAAAATGTCCGATGGCGCTCGCCAAATCGCCATTGGCCAAGACGCGCTGAAGAACTCAACCCGTCGCAGTGGTGGCAACCGCCGCCGCAAGGGTTAAATGCAGTGATGGTCCGAGATGAAATTGACGCGCTTTGGTCTGCCGAAGGTCAGGCAGCGGCCTTATCCGCCTGTGTGGTCGCCCTTGCCGATGCACTGTCCCATAGTGCAGCAGCGAGTCTGGATGACCGCCTGAGCGCGCCAGATTTTGACTTTACGGCTGTGGTGCGTGCGCTTGAGTCGGGGCAGGGCGTTGCGGCGCTGTTGTCGGAAGCGGGTTTTGGTGATGCAGAGGACTTGCATGACCCCTCCTTGAACGACACGGCGTTGATGATTGTCAGCCAAGACAGTCTGAGTGCTTTGGCCGTGACGCTGGGCGACGCCGTTGATGCCCTTATGACCATGACAGAAGTTCATCAGTTGGAGGGCCAAGGCCTCTGGCTCGCACAGCATCTATCAGCGGCGTTGCAAAGCCAAATGATGCTGCTGGCGACGCGGGACGCACTGCCGGCGCAAATTCCAGCGACCCTTCGCGCCACGGCTGCTTTGGCCAATGCTTTATCGCTGACGGTGCCAGATTTGCCGTGGACAGCCGATCGCTGGCCCCTAGCGGATCAGGTTTCTAGCATCCAAGGGCTCAGCGGGGTTTTCCGTGCCTTTGGTGTCGCGACAGGGCCGCTGCATCAGGCGGCCTTATCCTGCTTTGAAAGCGGCTTTTCGAGCGATTGCTTGCGGGATTTGCACCGCGAGGCAGCGATAGGACTGGTGGCGCTGAACAGCGCGCTGGATCAGTGGTCTGCGCCGGCAAACGCAGAAGCAGCGACCGACAGCGAAGTGGCGCTGATTCAGGGCGCTTTGGCGCGCGCCCGCGAAGTGCTGGAGCAATCCACGGGCGACACGCCGGCTGATTAAATAACCGCAGCCAATCGAGCAGCTTTGTTGATTGCGCGCTTTGCGTCCAACTCAGCGGCCTTATCGGCACCACCCACGATGTGAACCGTGACGCCCTTGGCTTCCAGCGGTTCTGCCAGATCGCGCAGCGACTCTTGGCCTGAGCACAGGATCACGTTGTCGACGTCCAGCCAGCGCGGATTTTCCCGTGCTTCGCCTTCTGAAATCATCAGACCTTCATCCCCGACGCGCTCATAGTTCACGCCGCCGATGAAGTTTACGTCTTTCATGCGCAACGAAGACCGGTGGATCCAGCCTGTGGTTTTGCCCAATCCTGCGCCGTGCTTGCTGGTTTTGCGCTGCAGCAGCGTGACTTGCCGCGCGGGAGCAGAGGGTTTTGGCCCTTGAGCTGCCAAGCCGCCCGGCACCTTTTCCGGATCACCAACGCCCCATTCTTCGAGCCACTCTTCGACATTTACGGTCGGCGAAGGATGTTCTTGAACAAGGAATTCGGTCACGTCAAAGCCAATACCGCCGGCCCCGATTACCGCGACTTTCTCGCCCACTTCAGCGTTACCGGCCAGCACGTCAATGTAGCTCAGCACTTTGGGGTGGTCTTGCCCTTCGATGCCGGGATCGCGTGGCGTAACGCCGGTGGCGACGATCACTTCGTCGAAACCGTCGAGGTCGTTAACGCTGGCGCGTGTGTTGAGGCGCACGTTGACGGTGGACAGCTCGATCATGCGTGCGAAGTAGCCCAGCATGCCGTGGAATTCTTCCTTGCCCGGAATCACCGCCGCCATGTTCAGCTGCCCGCCAATTTTGTCAGCGGCTTCAAACAAGGTTACGTCGTGGCCGCGTTCATCCAAAACGATCGATGCCTGCATCCCCGCAGCACCAGCCCCAACAACGGCAACCTTCTTTTTCTTGTCGGTGGGCGTGTAGTTAAGCTCGGTTTCGTTGCAGGCCCGTGGATTGACCAAGCACGAGGAGGTTTTCATCGAGAATGTGTGATCCAAGCACGCTTGGTTACAGCCAATGCAGATGTTGATCTCGTCCTTACGGCCTTCAGCCGCTTTTTTCACCAGCTGGGAGTCCGCCAAGAACGGACGCGCCATCGACACCATATCCGCGCTGCCGTTGGCAAGCAGGTCTTCGGCTGTGTCCGGGTGGTTGATCCGGTTGGTGGTGATCAGCGGGATGGATACTTCGCCCATCATCTTTTTCGTTACCCACGCAAAGGCGGCACGGGGCACGCTGGTTGCGATGGTCGGAATGCGGGCTTCGTGCCAGCCGATGCCGGTATTGATGATCGTCGCACCTGCGGCTTCGATGGCTTTGGCGAGTTGCACGACCTCTTCCCACGTTGAACCATTCGGGATCAGGTCGATCATGGACAGGCGGTAAATCAGAATAAAATCATGACCCACAGCTTCACGACAGCGGCGCACCACTTCGACCGGGAACCGCATGCGGTTCTCGTAAGCGCCGCCCCATTCGTCGGTGCGCTTGTTGGTGTGGGTGACGAGGAACTGGTTAATCAAATACCCCTCAGACCCCATGATTTCCACGCCATCATAACCTGCTTCGCGTGCCAGAACCGTGGCGTTCACGTAAGCCTGAATCTGCTCTTCGACGCCTTCGGTCGTTAACTCGCGGGGCGAGACAGGTGTGATGGGCGATTTGATCGCCGACGGCGCAACGCCGCCTGCGGGGTTATAGGCATAGCGACCGGCGTGAAGGATCTGCATCGCGATTTTGCCGCCATTGGCGTGAACGGCCTGCGTGATTTCGCGGTGCTTGTTTGCGTCTTCCGTCGTCTCCATACAGCCGCCACCAATCACGGGCGCACCATCTTGGTTCGGGCCAAAGCCGCCTGTGACCATCAGTCCGACATCACCTTGGGCGCGCTCAGCGAAATAGGCCGCGAGCCGCTTAAAGGTCTTTTCTTCTTCCAGACCGGTGTGCATGGAACCCATCAGCACGCGGTTTTTCAGCGTGGTAAATCCTAGGTCCAGTGGTTTAAGCAAGTTGGGGTACAGGGACATGGTTCGAACTCCTCAGTAGCATCACGCCCATCGCCGCATTAGCGTGGCAGTACATTCCGACGTAGGCCGAACAGACTCAAACCCAAGAGCGGCAAGACAGCAAGCAGATGCCACGTCGCCATGGACAATCCGGGCCAAATAATTGTGGGTTTTGAGCAGTCTGGTCGCTCTAATGCGAAGAGTTGGTCAGGAGAAGCCATTTTTTCCACCAAACCACCACAGGCCATTGGCCCTTTCCACCAGCCGTATTCAACGCCGATGTGCTTGGCCGCAAGGAATACCGCTGCCCCCATGGTTAAGGTTGCAACAGCATAAAACGCCTTGCGATAGATCGCGTAGAGGCTTGGCAGAAACTGACCGACGAAGAACATCACGACAGTCGGGACCAGAAAAAATAGCAGCACGTAGTGCGGGACGCGTTGTTGCAAACACAGAATACACGGCAGCAATCCAGCCCACTGATAGGCCCAGGCTGACCCCACAACGGCAAGCGAGCCGAGATGGATCAGGCCCGGCAAAAACAGCGATGAAAAACGTGTCATGGAAGCTCACTCCGCATATGCAGCAAATTTGGGTGCCGGGTCGTTTCTCATGAACACACCGGCGCGGCTTTCCTTAGCGTGATTTGCCGCCCGTCGCTGCAAAAAAGCGGTTCCCTCGCGGTGGCTTGATGACGCGTGGGGACCAACGAGATCCGCTGGGTTGAGGTTTTTGGGACGATGTTGGGAGGTCAAAACGGTGGTCGTCGAACGCAAAGCGCTGGCATGGCAATTTTTCGGTCCCGATCAGGCGACGAGAGCGGAAGCTCAGGTCCAGATCGTAGCGTCGGGGGCGAGACTTCCAAAGGTTCCGAACATCGGTCTCGGCGCGGTCAAACCGATCCTGCAGCAGCGCGCCGTCGAGTTTCACAACGCCCGTGTAATCGATGACCAACCGCGCCGGACCTTGATCAAGTACCTGCATCAAGCGCGCGAGCGTCTCTGTCCAAGCGGGGTGAAAGCGCGAGAGTTGGGCGCCGGGGGCGAAGGTGCAGTCGCTGATATTCAGCGTGACTTCGCGCGATAGCGCCGCGCCAAAGTTCGCCTTGGCGATTTTACCACGCGTGACGCGCACCACGCGGGGGTTTTCGCTGGTCATCTTGTAGCCTGCGGGCAAGGTGCGCTCATCCAGTTTGAGCACCAGATTTTTGCCTGAACCGTGGGGAACCAAAGCGCAGGGAAGATGGAAGCGGCCATATTCGTCCGTGCGGATGATCAGGCCGCTGTGCTCCCCAATCCTCGCCGCTGCGATGCCCGGCTCGTTCGGATCGTGGATACCATCGACATTCACATCGTTGAACACCCGCCCAATCACGGTCGTGCAACCCAAGTCCACATCTTGGCGCAGCTCAAAAGGAAACGCGGCAAGGTTGGAGAATACCGGCTGCGCTGCGGTTTCGGTGACGGCGAAAGCCCGGTTTATGTATTCGCCAGCATCGAGCCCAATGGTCGCCTCGGTCAGAAACTCCATGTACCGGGTTTCCCCCGGCTGAAGCATCAGGTCCGGCCAATGCAAGACAAGGCCAACACCATCGGGATCCATGTCCGGGTGGTGCAGGGGCGCGCTCTGTGCCGCTGTGGGTGGCGGGCCAAAGCGTCCTGCAGAGCTTAGGCTCAGGCGCCGTCGATCCACCGCCAGACCAAGGGGGAGGATGTCCAGCAAGGTCACGGTAACCGCCGTGCGCGATCGGTTCTCCACCGACAGGGTCCAGCTGACGATATCACCGATGGAAAACCGCGCTTGGCTGGCGGATTTCGTTACCCAGAGCTGGATTCTGTCACCAGCATCGGGATCCAGATAGTCGGGCCGACCATCGCCATCACGATCATCATCGCACGGCGTGCCGGACTGGTCCCAATCCTCGTCGCGTGTCAGAAAACCGTCGCCGTCGTCATCGGGGTCCAAATAGTCGGGCGTGCCGTCGTTGTCCGTATCATCCGGACCTTGCCCGTCGCCGTTGCTGTCCCATTCCTTGTCGTTGGGCACACTGTCGTTGTCGCTGTCTTCCTCGCCCGCTAACCGCAGCGCAAAGGTTACGGCCGCTATGGTGTTCGGCAGCGCAAGGCGCGCAGTGACAAAGCCGCTGGTGCTGTCGGAACGTGTGCCGGCTTGACCGTCCAGATCCACCCACTGCGCCCCGGTCCACCCGGCCAGCGTGAGGTTGTCCAGCGTTGCCCCCGGGTTCTCTTGGATCAACGCGTTGATCCGGCTGGTGGACTCATACATGGGGGATATATCGATCGCGGAATCTCCCCAAACTTGCCAGTATTCGCGGTCTGTTACCGCGATCAGGAGGCTCTCCCGCTGGACGCCAAAATCAGACAGGCCGTCTCGCCAGTGGTAGTGGACGTCAACCTCACCCGCCGTGTCTGGCGCGCTCAGTCCCACCAATCCGCGATAGACCTCACCGCTGCGGTTATCGCCGGTTGGAAAGACAAACTCACCGCCGCCAATCCGCCGAACGGGACCGTCGATGACAGCATTCGTGCCGCCGTCGTCCAGAACAGCGCTCGCGTCTTGTGACTGGGCCGACGCTAAAAAGAGTGTGTGAAAATCAGGCTGGCTGAGGCGCACTCCGCCCTGGCCGGTCAATCGGTTCACCAGCGCGCCACCGGTTTCGTCAATCACGCCGTCGATAAAACGCAGCGTGCCGGAAATCATCAGCGTGCCTTGATTGATGGTGCTTTGCGTGGCGTCAGCCTGAATAAAGTCGTCGTCCACCATGACAACTTCATCGGTTGAGATGAAGAGGCCGCCGGTGTTGATCATTTGCGCGTGCGCGGGTCGCGTGGCCACCGTCATCGCAACCAGCAGCGTCACTGCCAACATCCGGGGCAGAGCAAGCCAATCTCTCATTGCCGTGTTCTGCCCCTGTAAAGCGCTTAGCTTTCGCTGCAACCATGGTTGGTCTGGACCGAAATCCGCCCTTTGAGCGAAAGGGCGGTATCGGTGAAACCGTACGCGCCGACGGGAACGATTGCGTAGCCATAGGCATCAAAGGAAACCGGCCCGCGCGGCGATTGCCATGACAGGGAAACGACATTGTCGAACAGTGTGTCTTCTGTCCCTTTCATCGCCTTGAGCAACAGATCGCCAGCCTCAAACCCCATCAAACCCGCAAAGCTCGGGTCTTCGCCAAGTTGCGCGTTAAAGGCCGCCTTGAATTCAGCCGCGTCTACGGTGTCGGGGTTCCATGCTGAAACCAGCGTCATCGACGACAGAGCAGCCCGGGTATCTTCGGGCAAACGATCGTAGTCAATTTCCGACGTAGTGACGGTGTTCAGCGTGTCCGAAACCACGCCTTGGGCAAAGGCGTCGAGGTAGCGATACAGGGCATCGCCTTCGAGATCGAAGTAAGCACCATCGGCTTTGGTCACGCGCAGAATAGCGATTTCATTGTCAAAGTTTGATTGATCCGGCTCGGCAAAGGCTGCGCCGCCCAATCCGCCCGTGAAGGCACGCCGAAAGTCTGCGAGATTTTGCTGACCTTCTTCGTTTTCCTTTACAAACGCGAACGTACGCTGGGCGTTCAAATCGTTCATATAGAGAGCCGCCAAGCGCCCAAGCGCGACATCACCGGCAAGGTGCAGGGTGCTCTTATCGCACGTGTTGGTCATCGCCGGGCTGAGATTCATCAGCAGCGGACGGCTCGCCTCATCGCTCAAAACGGTGCTGGCTTGGGGGAAATTGGTGATGACAACATCCGTGGCGAGATCAGAAACAAGCGCCGCAAAATCATCCGGCCCCGAATAGCCGACGGGGTCCAAAACCTGAATATCGCCCACGCTTCCGAGTGAGAGGGCCAAACCAGCTTGGACGTGTTCAGACCAGTTCAAATCTGCCTCGCGGGAGGCGTCAAAAACAACAGACACGGAGAGAGCCTGTGCACCGAACGGCAGTGCCAAAGCTCCCATGGCCACGACGGCCAACGACAGCATTTTCATCAAAAATATTCCTTGGGCTGTAAATGAGGGTTTGTATGGTTAAGGAAAGCGTCGGCAGGGAATCTGCGGACGCTGAGGTATTCCCCGTTTGGAGATCGAGGGGTGACCAACGCTTCGAGCTCTTCAAGCCGTGTGCGCAGTTCGTCGATTTCGCGGTCTTTGGCGTCCAGTGCCTTTACCGCTGAAATCAGGGTGAAGACCAGGCGCTGACTGTCCACGCCTAAGTAGGTTTCGGGCGTTGCGTCGTGCGCGCTGGTGGGCAGGGGAAAGGATTGGACGAGGTTCGCGTCAATGCTGGCGGCGTCTTGAGCGATCAAGCCATAATACAGGCGCTCGCTGGGCCCACCGGGGGCATTGTCGGTGTATCGAAACTGTTTCGGCTGCATGGCGCGGACGTGGTCGAGGCCGTTGTCATAGCTCTCGATGTCTCGCTTGAAGCGCCGGTCAGACGTTGCAAACGTCGCGTGGGTGATGACGTGGTTGGAGGCAAAGAGCGACCCTGTCGCCCGAATGTCGCCTTGAATGTCCAGTTCGTAAGCTGGAATTGTCACGCCAATGCCGACGCGATTGTTGGTGTAAATCGTACTGTCGATGGTCAGTGCACTTCCCGGGATCGACACACGCCAATCATCATCGCTGGCGGTCGTTCCGGTCGTGGTTTCGGCACCAGACAGCGGCAGGTCGTCGGGGGCAAGCGCGTGGAAATACCCCGCGTCGTCCGTCACAATAACCCGCAGCGCTTCGCCGGCTTGAGGTGGGTCGAGATTTTCAATGCGAAGGTCGCTTCCATCTTGATTGCTTTCCCCCACGACATGCAGCTTGGCCGTCGGCATGTCCGTGCCAATGCCCACATCTCCGTGGCTCAGCGACGCTGTCATCAGCGCAGCGGCAAGCGCGGTAAAGGCGAGAGCAGCTCGGTCAACGGGAACGCAAAAGGGTTTCATTCTGGATCACTCTGGTCGCGTGAAAACGAAGGGGAACCGGACAGGCTTTGGGGGCCTGTCCGGTTTGCGCTGATCAGCATCTGGCTCGGTCGGGGGACTGGGGAGAGCCAGCTACGCGGGGGGGGGCTACTGATCAGAGACGCCGAGGCGTGCCGCCATGAGGCGCATGCTTTCTTCGAGACGGCTGATGCGCGCCTCGGAGTCCAGCAGGACCGCTGTGATCCGCGCATTTTCTGCATCCAACTGCTGCAGAGCATTGGCGAGCACGTAGGTCATGGATTGGACGTTAACGGTCATGTAATCCATGCGATCTTCTGGTGAGTAGAACGAACCAACCAGCTCAGGATCAATCGCCTGTAGCTCTTGGGCGATCACGCCATAGTGCAGCCGCTCGGTATTGGTCGGCAGGCCGAGACCGTTGTAGCGGTAGGAGACCAGACGCATTTGACGCAGGATTTCCAGACCGCGGTTGAAGCCTTCAATTTCCGTTTTCAGGCGACGATCTGAGGTTTGGAAAAAGTTCGATGCGAGGAACTGATCACCGGAATAAATGCTGCCCGTCGCGCGAATGTCTCCGCTCACGTCCAGCGAGTAGCCCGGCGTGTCCGTTCCAACGCCCACACGGCCCAAGGTCTCTGCGCCTTCGGTTGCTTCACGAACCACCAAAGCGTTTTGGGTCGCGGCTGTATCTACCACCAACGGATACAAAGGCGCGTCGGTGTTAATGCCAACGTTTCCGTTGGTGTAGATGTTGTCGCCAATGCCGGTGGACAGGTCAGACGCGGTTCCAGAAACCGCCCAGTCCAGATCAGTGGTGTCGGTATCAACAGCAGAAATATCGACAGCAACATCGCCGGTTTCATCGGTGATGGTCAGCACGTTGGTTGCCCCGTCGAATGTCGCCGCCGTGTTTGATACGGTGGTGTCGTTCAGCGCATCTGACAGCGAAGACAAGTCGACCGTCACATCACCGGTTTCGTCAGTGATGGTCAGCACGTTTGTCAGCCCATCGAGCGTCGCTGCGGTGTTGGAGATAGTGGTGTCAGTGTCTGACAGTGCCGAAAGATCAACGGTCACATCGCCCGTCTCATCGGTGATGGTCAGCACGTTTGTCAGGCCATCAAGCGTTGCCGCAGTGTTGGAAACAGTCGTGTCGCTCAAGGTAACGGCCAAGCCTGACAGATCGACACTGATATCGCCGGTTTCGTCAGTGATGGTTAGAACGTTTTGCCCATCGAGGCTGGCACCGGTGTTGGAAATCGTCGTGTCTACCGGGGCAGGGACCTCTCGGATGTATCCTTGAATGCCAACGGTCAGATATTTGTCTAAGGCCGCGTCGCCTGGGAATCTAGCAATGTTCTGGCCGTACTCGTTAAGCTGCACATGGCCGTTGCCATGAGCGACAAGCCGATTTTGTCCGTTCGTAAAGAGGGAGACCACGTCTGTGGTCGAATTATAGGTACCATCGTTGCTGAATGCGATGCCGGTAGATTGCGGGCCGGTCTCATTGATGGCCTCAATGATCTGCGTGTAAAGAGCCGGGGTTTCGGTGTAACCGTTGCCCGCTTGCGTTCCCGCAGCTTGGGAGTCTGATTCGCCTTCGTCGACGCGCGTGGAATTACCCAGCACAAAGCTACCGTTGACAAAGTGGAGCTCCTGATTGCCAGCATCGTAGGTGCGGACAGCGTCACCTGCGGTCTGTGTGAGGTTCGAGTTGCCAAGATTGAGGTCCGTGAAAGTATCTTGCAGATCAGTCAAATCCACATCGAATTGGTTCAGGCCGCTATCCAAAACCGAGAGCGTGTTGGCTACACCGTCGTAGGTAACGTCGACGATCACAGTGTCCGTGTCTGTATCCTGCAAGTCAGACAGGTCCGTGATGAACGTCAGCCCGTCTTCTTCAATGGTCAGGAGGTTCGTGATCGGATCATAGGCCACGTCGCTGTTGGAAACAGTGGTATCAACCGCCGAAATATCGACGGGGAAGGTGTTGCCATCGGAATCCGTGATCGTGACCACACCATTGAGATAGCTTACCGAGGCAATGGTGGTGTTGGTGTCGGTGTTGCTCAGCGTGTCTGACAGCGTAGATAGATCCGCGATCAGGGTCAGGCCGCCTTCTGAGATGGACAGCAAATTGGTTGCAGAGTCGAAGTCAAAGCTCGTGTTTACGAAACTGTCATCGACCAAAAGGTCAGTAAGCGGCACCGTTTTGACGCGTTGGCCGTCGTCTTCGTCAACCAACAGCACGTTTTCCGTGTTGGCCGTGCCATCATAAGCATCAAGATTCTGGAAAATTACGTCATTTGAGTTTGTTGTCTCACCCGCGACGTGCAGGACGGCTTGGGGTTCTAGGACACCAATACCCACGTTTTCCGCGTGGGCCGTAGACGCCCACGTCAAAGCCAGCGCAGACGCACCGGCCAGTAACAATTTCGTTTTCATCGTTCGCTCCAAAAAAGACTTTCATCTGCGCCGGAGGCTTGAGCGATAAACTCAATCCTTCGTAGGCTTCAGAGCGGTGCAAGCACCCTTTCAGACGGGGCTGGAGGGGCAAAGAGCACTGAACTCAGAAGATCGGCAGAGGGAGGAGAGCAAATGGTAATCCATTTTTTATAATGCGTGCATTGCAGATCAATTATTCAATGAGGAGCAGCATTGCACAGTAGAGATGTTTTGGCGTTCAACGGCGCGCTTACCCGCGTGCGGTTTCTGTACCAAGCACAGACAGAATGGCATTCACCTTTTTGGGCGGGAAGCTCAGCTCATCGCCCCTTAACAAACTGATAAAAAACAAAAAATGTGCGCTGTCATCGTTCGGTTTTTGCGGGCAATCGACGTTGAAAAATAGCGTTACGCACCCTCGAAAAAGCTGGCGTTCAACGCCCTTAAAGCGCGCCCACGGCTTGGCCCAAACGCCCTTCGCGCCAATCCAACGCCAAGGAAAAACTGGCGAGACGTTTTCCAGTTGCCTTAGAAAATTCCCTAAAACCGCGCACGTTCGCTGGAAATAGCCATTTGCAATATGTGTGTATACCTAAAATTGATTTTTATAATGCAAAAACATTACATAACGACGTATTCCGGATGGATCATCTGCGTTCATCCCAGTGAGCATGTCGCCAGTGCTGTGAAGGGCAGGGAGGGAGATTTTTGGGTTGTGAGCGTCAGGCTGTCGAGGGTTTGGTCCGCGTCGGGAACCAAGCGCGCATAGAGATCTTGCAGCTCGGCGTGCAATGCCATGTCCACCGGCCCACGCGTCAGGCGGCCCGTCAATGTCATATGGAAGCGAAAGTCGTCCATGATGAACGGGTAACCATACCGGCTCAGATGTTGGCGCTGTCGCTCGCTGAGTTGATCAGGCCGCCTGCGCTCAATCTCAGCCGGGCTTAAAGGCGCTCGGAAGCGGTCAAATTCGGTGACGACCCGATGCTCCAAATGCAGCAGGGCGCCGGGCTGTGAGGCGGGCATGACCGCCAGAAATCCGTGAAGATTTTGAACCGATGTCTTTGGCAGGTCCGCCGGCGCGGCTGCGCTGCAAAATTCCCTAAAGACTGCAATCAGGTCTGCTTCCGTATGACCGTCTGAGAGGCGAAACGGCGCTTTCATGGTGGCGTGAAAGCCGTAATTTCGAGCTGTGGCGGTCAGTGCCTTAAAGTCTTCCGCGGCAAGCGCCTTGAGCGGGAATTGTTCGACGGCTGCGGCGTCCCGGTGAATGTCGGTGCCCAAGACGCGCGCACCAAACCGGCCAAGCGCTGTGTTTTCTGGACTGTAATAGACGGCATAGCGAACGGACACGGCCTTATTCCACGCTGTACTTGTCGCGCATATAGGCGAGAGATTGCCCGATCAAGTCTTCGAGGACGGACCGGTCGATGTTGGATAACCGCGTGATGTAGAGGCAGGTTTTGCCAATCTTGAATTGGCCCAAGCGACTCATAAGGTCGTCATAGGCTGAAAACCCGCCCATGATGTAAGCGGTTAGTGCGGTTTTCCGGGGCGAAAAACCAGTCAGGAACATCTCGCCTTCGCGGCCGCTTTCGTACGTGTAGTGATAATGACCAAAGCCGACGATATTGCCCCAAAGCACAGGCGGATGGCCGCTGAGCCGCGTCATGATTTCGAGCATTTCAAAACTGTCTTCGCGCCGCCGGTCGTGCTCAACCGCCCGCAGGAATTCGTCAACGCTAGCGGGGGACGGGCGGGTCTTGTTGGCCGCTTTGGACATTCTACTGCGCTAAGCCGTTCGCTTCTGCCCAAGCCGCGTGACGCGGTGCCGCAGGCACGTCCATAGGCTCCATGATCAGCCGAGGGTTACTGGTGAGCTTGCCCAAGGCTTCGAAGATTGGGAACCACGGCAATTGGCCTTCGCCAATGCCCCAGTGTCGATCGGCTGAGCCGTCTGTGTCTTGCAGGTGCACATGTTCGAGCATGTTGCCGGCTGTTTTGATGAAGTCCACCACGTGTGGCGCACCGAAGCGTCCGTGCATGTAATGGGCGTGCCCCGTATCGATAGACGTGCGGATATGATCAGAGCCAAGAACCTCGATCAGGCGAACGCGCCACGTCGGGTCGATGTCCTGAATATTTTCCAGCACGATGGTGATGCCAAAATCTTCGGCCATCTTGATGGCGTCTGACAGGGTGTCTTGGATCAAGCCAATCTTCCCAGCCTCGTACCCCATATGAACCATGTTATCCCGATCCCACAGCGTCAGTGGCGAGTGCAGCACCATTTGGGTCGCGCCCATGCGGTGCGCCATTCGCAAAGCCTGCTCCAGTCGCATGCGAACGACTTTCCGGATGGCCGGGTCGATGCTGTCGAGGTCAAAGCCGTAAAAGGGGCCGTGAAGTCCCAATCGTCCAGTGTAGGACGACCCCAGCAGCGCCTTCACCCGGTCAGCAACCTTGTCGGCTGTCTTTTCCAGAACAAAGGCGTGATAGCCATCTTGGATTTCCAAATCCCGGTTTTTCTCAAGCACCCAAGGCGCCATGTGTTCGAGATTGTGCAACTCCATCGCACACCCAAGGACGGGTAAGTCAGCCATCGGACATTCCTTCAAAATTCAGCCGTCAAATTCCTGGACAATAGAAATGACAAATGGGTTTCAAGCAAACTCAATTTGGGGCTCAAAGACGCTAAGTTTGGAGACTCAGGTGATTTCCGATTCGTTTTGGCATTCGGGCTGATTCTCAAGATGCGCAGGGGTCGCGCATAACAAGCCCTTCATTTTCCATTCGCAACGCGTTTCGAAAACGACTGAAGCATTGATGCAACAGGGTTTTTTCCGATCTCTGAATCAGCTCGCATAACTGAAAAAACTCAAGGAATACCTGCCGGGGTAGGCGAACCATGGTGATGAACTTGTCTGCTGCTGGCTGACAGGTGGGCTTTATACTTGGAGTTATTTCATGAAGTTTATTACCGCTACCTTGGGCGCGCTTGTTTTGGCTGCTGCGTCCTTCGTCGGTACCGCGCAGGCACAGGGCTATTACTCGGCACCTGTTTTCAGCCAAGGCGGTCCCATTTCTCTGGGCTACACCGGCAACGTTGGTTACCGCCCGAACTATTACTATGGTCAGCCACAGTATGTCGTGCGTCGCACAATGAAGCCGATCTGGGCTTTGGGCGCGCCGGTGACATTGGGCAACCCGGCTGGCAATGCTGAAGTATCCTTCTACAGCGCGATGTCCGTTTCCACAGAGCATTCGATTCCGTTGGCAGGCACATTTGAGTTTGGCCCGTCTTTGGGCCTTGGTGCGCGCATCGCGTGGAATGACCCGCTTTCCAACCTGCGGGTTTCCAGCAGCATGACGGCGACCAAGTGGGAGATTGAAGACGTGTGGGATGGCATTAACGATGCGCCATACTTAACGCGTCGTTCGACCCCAAGCGTGACGGATTACACGCAAGTGTCGACTGACATCGGCTTGGGTATCGTTGAAGGTAACTCTTGGCTCAGCGCCATTGTGGGTATCAACACCGACACGGATTACTCTTACGCGTTGCCCTATGCCGGTCTTGAGTTCGGCTCACAGACCGAGATTGCTCCGGGTGTTGCGCTGGACTTCTCCTTGAAGGGGCTCCGTGAGTTCTCCGAACCGAGTGTTCGCGGCTTCCACACCTCCGGTCGTTGGATTGCAACGGGTACCGTAGGCCTGCGCATTACCTTCTAAAGCGCGGTCAACAGACCCTAAGCACAGCCCACCGTAAAAAAGACCTCGTCGGCGTTAACCGGCGAGGTCCTTTTTCGTATCTGAAACGGTGCGTGTCGGCTTACCAATCAGCCGAAGTGAATGCGGAACCTTTCACGGATGGCCGCATCGATTTCTGGCGGAATATGCGTAGGCTTTGGGCCTTGCAAGATCGTGCGCAGCGTCTTCTGCGCGGCTTCCAGTAAGACGGGCTTCCCCACTTCCGCCCATTCCTTGGGCGAGGTGCGATCCCCAATGGTGGGGTAAATGTACTCAGACTGCATCAAGCTAAGCGTCTGATCTGACCCCAGATAATGCCCCGGACCCTCCAAACAGGTCTTGGCCATGACATCCAGCGAGAGCTTGTCCGGCGTGACTTCCAGCCCGCGTACACAGCGCATGGCCTGACCCAGCATGTCATTATCGATGATCAGTGATTCCAGACAAAAGCCCAACAGCGATGCATGCATGCCGGCAGATTCATAGACCATGTTGATCCCGGCCAAGCCAGCCATCACGTTCGTGATACCCTTTTCATACCCCGACTGAGCGTCTGGCATTTTGGCGTCCGCCATGCCCGCCGCGGAACCGGTTGGCAGGCCAAGGAACTTGCCCATCTGACCCACCGCGGCGGTGAGGATCGCTTGCTCACCCGAGCCGCCAGACATGGCGCCAGAGCGCAGGTCAGAGACAAAAGGCCAAGGGCCGAAAATCGCGGGGTGACCCGGTGAGATCGAGTTGACGTACACCAGACCGCTTAAGCACTCGGCAACAGCCTGCACAACAGCGCCAGCAATGGCCGCAGGGGCGGTTGCGCCCGCTTGCCCGGCAGACAGCAGCAGCACGGGCATACCGCCCCGGATCGCCACTTCCATGATTTCACAGGATTCTGTTGCATACTTCATCGGCGGGACCACAAAGGTCACCGACAGGGACACAAACGGACGCGCCCGCCACGCTTCTTCTGAACCGGCAACCATGCGGAGCAGCTCAAGCCCGTCTTCCATGTGTGTTGTGTCAACGAACGACGTGCCAACGTGCTTTTTCGTGCCCGAGATCGATGCGTAAACGGTGTTGAGGTCCATCTCGCGGTTGTCGAGAATATCGCGCGCAACCATCGGACGCTGGAAGAAGTGGATGTTGTCCATCTGGTCCACAATGCGCGCGGCACTGTAGAGGTGGTCGATGGTGGAATCTTCGTATTCCTTGGTATCGACATTCACCAGATGAACGGCAGCGCCAGCAGTGCCGAAGTGCACCCGATTCCCGCTGAGATCCAGATCAAAGGCTGGATCTTGCGCGTGAAGCGTCAGATTTTTATTCGCGATTGAGAGCGTGTGCTCCACCAGCGCGCGGGGAAAGCGCAGGCGATTGTCTTCGCCTAAAATCGCCCCGGCGGCGACCATCGACTCAACGCCGGACTGTGGGGCGTCTGCCATCCCGATGGTTTCCAAGGCTGTTAAGGCAGCCTCGTAAATCGTGCTCATCTCAGCATCGGAAAGGGGCTTGTACGTGCCGCCTTCCATACCCGGGCGCACCGGGCGAATATCTTCAGCCAACGGTGCTGCACGGAGGGCAACTCGGGCAGAACGGCCACCGGCGCGGCCCTTTCTTGGTGCTTCAGCGTTCATGGAAAGAGTCTCCTGTTAGGCGCGGACGCGCTCAGAGGTTGGATCGTACATGGGCTTGAGAGAAACTTCGGCCGCGACGCGCTGACCGGCAATTTCGATTTCGTAGGAGGACTGCAACTGCTCCGCGCCTTTTTCGCCATCGATGACAGGCACGTAACCCAAGCCGATCGACGCGCCGAGGGTGTGGCCGTAGTTGCCGGAGGTCAGGAAGCTGACAATCTTACCGTCCCGAATGATCGGCTCGTTGTGGTAAACCATGGCCTTGGGGTCGGAGAGCTTGAACTGCAGCATTCGCCGCTGCAGACCGCGCTCGCGGGTCTCCATGACCGCTTTGCGCCCGATGAAATCCCCAAACTTGCCGCTGTCTTTGTCGCGCTTGACGGCAAAGCCAAGCCCGGCTTCGAGCACGTTGTCCTCGTCGGTGATGTCGTGACCGAAGTGACGGAATGCCTTTTCGATCCGACAGGAATCAAGCACGTGCAGTCCGCACATCTTGAGGCCAAGGTCTTGGCCCGCTTCGTCGATGCTTTCGAACACGTGACCCGCCATATCGGCGCTGACGTACAGCTCCCACCCCAGCTCGCCGACATAGGAAATCCGGTGCGCACGGGCCAAGCCCATGCCGATTTCAATCTCCCGCGCTGTGCCAAAGGGGTGCACGTCGTTGGTGAACCCGTCGGGTGATACGCGGTTGAGCAGCTCTCGCGATTGCGGCCCCATCAGTGCGATAACGGCCTCACCAGAGGTGTTGTCAAACACAGTAACATGCGCCCCAGCCGGCACATGGCGCTGAAGCCACGCCATATCGCGGCGGATTGTGGCCGCTGGAACGACCAGCAGGAACGATGTATCGCCAAGTCGGGTGACGGTCAGGTCGCTTTCGATCCCGCCGCGACCGTTGAGCATCTGCGTGTAGACGATCTTGCCCGGTTCAACGTTCATATCGTTGGCGCAAACATGCTGGAGGAAGGGCAGGGCATCTGCGCCTTCAACACGGATTTTGCCAAAGGTCGAAAGGTCAAACAGGCCAACGCCTTCGCGCACCGACTGGTGCTCTTCGCGGGCATTGTCGAACCAGTTTTGGGGCCCCCAGTCATAGCGGTATTCGCGCTCTTGCCCGTCGCGGGCAAACCAGTTTGCCCGTTCCCAACCGGCGGTTTCACCAAAGACCGCACCCTTGGCCTTCAAGTGCTCGTGCAGCGGTGTCCGGCGCACGCCGCGCGCGGTTTCCGGCTGCCGATAAGGCCAATGATCGGCGTACAGCAGGCCGAGGCTTTCCGACACCCGCTCGCGCAGATACACGCGGTTCTTCTGGAAGGGCTGGGCGCGGCGAATATCCACGTCCCACAGGTCAAACGGCGGCTCACCGTCCACGATCCACTGTGCCAGCGCGTAGCCGGCGCCGCCTGACGATACGATGCCGATGGAGTTATAGCCGGCGGCGACCCAAAAGCCGCGCAGTTCAGGCGCTTCGCCGAGGTAGTATTTGTCGTCTGGGGTGAAGCTTTCAGGGCCATTGAAGAACGTATGGATCCCCGCTTCGCCCAGCAGCGGCATGCGGTTCACGCCCATTTCAAGGATTGGCTCAAAGTGGTCGAAATCTTCCGGCAATTGGTCGAAGCAGAAGTCTTCGGAAATGCCGTTCATGCCCCATGGCTTAGCTTTGGGCTCAAACGCGCCGAGCATCATCTTGCCCGCGTCTTCCTTGTAATACGCGCACTCGTCGGGGACGCGCAGCACGGGCATTTGGGTCAGCCCCTGAACGGGTTCGGTGACAATGTAAAAGTGCTCGCACGCGTGGAGCGGTACGGTGACGCCGGCCATCGCGGCAAAGTCGCGCGCCCACATGCCGCCGCAGTTCACGACCACATCTGCATCGATCTGACCCGGCTCGCCGTCGCGCTCGTAGGTGACGCCAGTGACGGCACCGTTGGCTTGATTGACGCCGGTGACTTTGACGCCTTCGATAATCGTCGCGCCCATCTGCCGCGCGCCTTTGGCCAGCGCTAAAGCAATATTGGCGGGGTCGCATTGCCCGTCGAGCGGCAGGTGAACCGCTGCTTTCACACCATCGATGTTCAGGTGCGGGTACATGGCCAGCGCTTCTTCGGGGCTGATTTCGTTGACATCAACGTCAAAAGCCCGCGCGAGAGAGGCCTGACGGTAAATCTCTTCTTTGCGGGCTTCGGTCAGGGCCACAGTGATGGAGCCGTTTTGCTTCATCCCCGTCGACAGGCCGGTTTCCTCTTCGAGCTTCACGTAGAGTTCGGCGGAATACTTGGCCAGACGGGTCATATTCTGGTTCGGGCGAAGCTGACCAATCAGCCCCGCCGCGTGCCAGGTTGTGCCGCACGTAAGCTGTTTACGCTCCAGCAACACGATGTCTTTCCACCCCATTTTAGCGAGGTGGTAGGCCACGGAACATCCGCTGACCCCGCCGCCAACGACGACGGCGCGGGCTTTGCTCGGAATGGTTTTTGCGCTCATGCCCGCAGCCTTTCGTTTTGTGGATCCCACGCGGCGTCATCACCGGTTACCGTCGCCGCGCGACGCTCGCCAAAGATTTCGACTTCCAGGGCGGTTCCCGGTGCCAGGCAATCGGTCCGGACAACGGACAGGGCGATAAACTTGTTGGTGCGATAGCCCATCGCGCCAGAGGTGATTTCGCCAACGATTTCGTCGCCTTTCCAAACCGTGGACATGTACGGCGCATCGTAAGCGCCAATGTCGATGGTCATCATGGCAAATCGCTTCTTCAAGCCTTCGTCCCGCTGTGCAATCAGCGCGTCCTTGCCCAAAAAGTCGTCATTGCGCTCCAGCTTGACGAAGCGGTCGAGACCGGCTTCGAGCAGGGTGTAATCTGTGGAAAGGTCGCCTTTCCACGCGCGATAGCCTTTTTCGATCCGCATGCTGTCCAGCGCGAACATGCCGAAGGGCTTCACACCAGCGTCGAGCAATGCGTCGTAGATCGCAGGCTGATCGGCGGGTGCCGCGTGGATTTCCCAGCCCAGTTCGCCGGTGAAGGAGACCCGAACCAGCAGCGCAGATTTGCCTGCAACGGTGGCGTTTTGGTGGGTCAGCCAGCCTTGGGACAAGTCAGCATCGGTCAAACCAGCCAGCTTCTCACGGCTCTTTGGACCGGCAACGATCAGCGTCCCGAGCTCTTCGGTCCGGTCGGTGAGCGTAAAGCCAGCGTCCTTTGGCATGTGTCGTTCCAGCCAGCCCTTGTCGTGCCACTCGGCGGAGGCTGCGGTGATCAGCATGAAGTCGTCTTCGTCGAAACGGATGATCGACATTTCCGTCACCGTGCGGCCTTTCGCATCGGCGAAGTACAGCAGGCCAATACGGCCCGGCTTGGTGATGGCGCCAGAAACGAGGGTCCGCAGCCATGCCGAAGCCCCTTCGCCCTTCACGTGAAAACGGGAGAAACCGGGCAGATCGAGCATGCCAGCGTCGTCGCGCACCGCGCCAACTTCTTCGGCGACGCGCTGCTGCCACGGGCCTTCGCGTTCCCATGTCTCTGTGGCTTCCAGCGATGTGTCATCGCCGTCCTGTGCGAACCAAGCGGCGCGCTCCCAGCCGTTATAGTCGCCCATCTGACCGCCCAGACCCTTGATGCGATCGTGCAGTGCGGACAGACGTTGGTCGCGCGCGGCGGGCCAGAAGTGGCGGGGGTAGTGCATGGCGTATTCGTGGCCGTAGACTTCCATGCCCTTGGCGGTCGCGTAGTCCTGACCGATAAAGCCGGTGAAGCGGCGCGGGTCACAGGACCACATATCCCACTCTGTCCCGCCTTCGACGATCCATTCCGCCAGCACTTTACCGGCGCCACCGCCTTGGGTGATGCCAAAGGTGAAAACACAGGCTTCAAAGGCATTCGGCACGCCCGGCATGGGGCCGATCAGTGGCAGGCCATCGGGGGTGTAGGGAATGGGGCCGTTGATGATCTTGGAAACGCCGGACGTGCCCACCAAGGGAACACGCTCCATCGCGTCGGTGACGTACCATTCAATCCGATCCAGATCGTCGGCCCAAAGCTGGAACGAGAAGTCGTCTGGCATCGGGTCATCTGGCGTCACCCAATGGGCCTTACAGTTGCGCTCATAAGGACCAATGTTAAAGCCCATTTTCTCCTGACGCAGGTAGTAAGAGCTATCAACATCGCGCAGCAGCGGCAGCTTTCCGCCCGTTTCCTTGCTCCACGCCTCCAGCTCCGGCACGGGCTCGGTCAGCACGTATTGGTGGGACATGGATACCATCGGCACGTAGCGGCCAAACCATTGGCCGACTTCTTGCGCCCGGTAGCCCGCAGCGTTGACCACGTACTCACAGCGAATTTCGCCCTTTTCGGTTTCAATAACCCACTCGTCGTTCTCACGCCGCGCGCCCGTCGCGGGGCAGAAGCGAAGGATCTTGCCACCCATGGCCCGCGCGCCCTTGGCGAGCGCTTGAGTCAGCTGGGCGGGGTCAATATCGCCATCGGTTGGATCGTACAGGCCGCCTTCGAGATCGTGGGTCTCAAGGAAGGGGTAGTGTCGCTTCAGGTCGTCGTTCGAGCACATCTCCATCGGAATGTCCTGATACCGGCCCATGCCCATCACACGCTCAAACTCAAGCATGCGGTCTTTGTTGTGGGCCAGTCGGATCGAGCCGGTGACGTGGTAGTTCATCGGGTAATCGACCTCGTCAGCCAATCCCCGGTAAAGCTCCGTCGAGTAGCGCTGCATGTTCATAACGGACCAAGACGCCGAGAATGTTGGGCAGTTGCCCGCAGCGTGCCACGTCGAACCGGACGTCAGCTCGTTTTTCTCAAGCAGGACACAATCGCTCCAGCCCATCTTCGCCAGATGATAGAGCGCAGAGACGCCAACGACACCTCCGCCAATGATGACCACGCGCGCAGTGCTAGGAATATCAGCCACGATAGAATCCTTTTTCGACGGTTCCACAGCAGCACTATAGAACCTGTTATCAACCTGAATTACCGACCTTTTACGCCCTTCGACGGCGCATTTTGAGCAGAAAAGGGCCTTGGCTTCTGACGTTATCAATCGGAATATTCGATTGATTTAAAACGACATCCCCAATGCTTAGCAACGAACTCGTCGAAACCTTTCTCGACCTCACAAAAACGATGAACTTCAACCAGACCGCTGACCGCCTGAACGTGTCTCAGTCAACGATCAGCAGTCGGATCCGCGTTTTGGAGGAACAGATGGGCGCGGCCTTATTCACCCGAGGGCGCTCAGGGGCAAAGCTCACACCGGCGGGGGAGCGCTTTCGGGCTCACGCTCATGAACTCTATAACGCTTGGACCCGCGCCATGCGTGACGTCAGCGAAGCAGAGGGCTTCGAAGCCAGCCTCTATATCAGTGCGCAGCTCAGTTTGGTCAGCTCGGTCTTCTTCGATCTCATCGAAGCCTTCGATCAGCGCATGCCCAAACTATTTTTGAAGCTGGAAGCCGATTATTCCGCGCAAATCATGCGTGATTTATCGGCTGGTGAAATCGACATTGGTATTCTGTTCTCGCCTTCGTGGTCCCCGGACCTCTATATCGAGCCGCTCTCCGCATTCAGCTTTCGCATGGTCTCGACGCAAACCGATACCATGGAGCACGTCGGCAAAGATGGTTACATCTACGCCAGCTACTCGCCCTTGTTTGAGCGGTTTCACCGAGACCTTCTGCCCGGCCTGACGCAGGGCGCGATGACCGTGGGTTATGAGGGGCTTTCGATTGAACTGCTGCGCCATCGCGGCGGAACGGCCTATCTGCCCGAAGCTCAGATCCCGAAGTTGCAAGCCGAGATGCCAACTTTGCGGGTGGTAGAGGACGCGCCGCTGATCCAACAACCGCTCTATGTCGCGGCGCACGTGCGGCGGCGTCACCGCCAGCTGGTGGCTGCGGGTCTGAAAGTGGTTCGTGACGTCGCCGGCAGCACCCAAGACCCCACCCTTTACCCATAGAGGTGCGGTTCTGCATCGCAAAACCGTAGGGGCTTGTGCCCTACCATCGCCTTGAAGAAGCATGATCTAGTAGCCTTGTTCAGCTCCTTTTGAAGGTCTCCCGTTATGACGGATCGTGCCGCCCCTATGAGTCGCCCCATCACCGGCGTCCTTTTTGCCCTGGTGGGCTTTGTTGTGTTTTCCAGTCACGACGTTCTGATCAAAAGCTTGGGCGGAAGTTACGAGGTCTTTCAGATCGTGTTCTTTTCCGTGCTGTTCTCGTTTGTCCCCATGACACTGATCATGGCCACCGATCGGACCGAGGCGAGCTTTATTCCGCACAAGCCGCTCTATCTGCTCTTACGCACCTGCACCGTCATCATCGGGATGATTTGCGGGTTCTATGCGTTTACCGTGCTGACGTTGGCTGAGGCTTACGCGCTGCTGTTTGCCTCGCCCCTGCTCATCACCGCGCTGTCGGTGCCGTTTCTGGGTGAAAAAGTTGGAAAACGCCGGTGGGCGGCTGTGGTCTTGGGGCTCATTGGGGTGATGATCGTCCTGCGTCCGGGCTTGCAGCCCCTTTCATTGGGGCACGCGGCGGGCCTTGCCGCAGCGGTGGCCAACAGCATCGGCGCGATTGTCGTTCGCAAAGTGGGCCGCGAAGAACGCTCGCAGACGCTCATCCTGTTTCCAATGGTGGCGGTTTTGCTGATCATGGCGGTGGTTTTGCCGGGGACGTACAAGCCCATGCCTATTTTGGACGTTGGCACACTTGCGCTGATGGGGCTGTTGCTCATTGGGGGCCAGATGATGGTGCTGAACGCCTACCGCAATGCACCAGCAGCCTTGATCGCACCCATGCAGTACTCCCAAATCATCTGGGCGGCCTTGTTCGGGTTCGTGTTCTTTGCCGAAATTCCAGATATGTGGGTGGCGATCGGGTCGTTGCTGATCATCAGCAGTGGTGTCTTTGTGGTTTGGCGCGAAAGCAGTGGCTCCAACAGCACGCGGACACCGGTTACGCGGACCCGGTCTTTCCGGATCGGGGTGCCATGGCTGAGCGCAAAGCCAGCGGAAAAGCATCCCGAGGCCTGATGGCCTCTAAGGAAACAACCGAGGCCTAGTGGCCTCTAAGCAGAAAACCGAGGCCTAGTGGCCTCTAAGCAGAAAACCGAGGCCTAGTGGCCTCGGACGATGCAAAACTCGATGACGTCTTCCAGCGCTTCTCGGATGTCCTGTGCGACCCCTGACGTTGTCTCCAAGCGGGCGAGGGCGTCGAAAGCCTTTTTGCCATAGCGCTCGGCCGCTTCGACGGTTCCGGCTAAAGCGTCATATTTGGCAATGAGGTCTTTGGCGCGATCAAGGTCGCCATCGTGTTGATCCAATTCTTCGATCGTACGACGCCAGAAAGTCTGCTCGTCCTCGTTTCCAGCCTCAAAGGCCAGAAGGACAGGCAGCGTCACTTTACCCTCGGCGAAGTCATCACCGACGGCTTTGCCCAACTTTTCCTGATCCGCGCTGTAATCCAAAGCGTCATCAATCAACTGGAAGGCCATGCCGAGGTTGTGGCCGTAGTCTCTCACCGCCTCCACCTGCGGCAACGGCGCCTGAGCAGCTTCACCGCCAACTTGACAGGCCGCTGCGAACAGGGCGGCGGTTTTGGCTTCGATGACGTCCAGATAGTCTTGGTGGTTGGTGTTCAGGTCGTTGGCTGTCGTCAACTGCGCCACTTCGCCCGAAGCAATGACAGCGGAGGCATCCGCCAGCGTTTTCAGGGTGGCGAGGTTCTTGTCCGCAACCATCAACTGAAAGGCGCGGGAATAGAGGAAGTCGCCAACCAAAACGGAGGCCTTGTTGCCCCAAACCGCATTCGCGGAAGCGGCCCCACGCCGCAAAGAGCTGTCATCGACCACGTCATCGTGCAGCAGCGTGGCGGTATGGATGAACTCGACTGATGCGGCGAGGCGCACAGCCTCGTCCCCGTCGTGCAAACCGCACAATCGCGCCGAAGCGAGGGTCAGCAGGGGACGTAGGCGCTTTCCGCCTGATGCGATCAGATACCCTGCCAATTGCGGTATCAGCGCGACATCCGACTGCATGTTTTCGATGATCGTCGCGTTCACGCGCTCCATATCATCGGCGACCAGTGCCGTTAAGCGGTTGACGGCTTGGGTAACGTCACGGCTCTTAACGCTCTTGGTGACGTCCAAATCGTCAATGTCCTGTACCCGTGATGCCTGTGCCGACACATGCCTCTCCAAAATCCACGTTGGCGACAAAAGGTTGTCACCCTACCGGCCTGTGTAGAATAAGCAGGGACAAAGGAAAAGCGCCGGCTGGTCACAGGACCGTTGAGCGGAACGAAGGATCAATGCCATGTGGGTCGCCCTGCAATCTGACAACCCGGTTGAAATCAGTTTTGCCCAGCACTGCTTGAATGAAGCGGGCATCTGGAACGCCGTGCTGGACGACGCGAGTCAGGCCTTTTCTGGTCTCGCTGGTGTCCAAGGCCGACGCTTGATCGTCAATGACGACGACGCAGAGGCCGCGCATGCGACGCTGACCGATGCGAAAGTTGCCTGCCGGACCCCCGGTGAAGACGCCGCCGAGCCGCTTTTCTAAGCCAAACGGCATTCGAGCTAATTTGCCGCAGATTTGTCGCCGCGCCGGCAATTGACCCGCCCGGAGGCGTCACTACGTTGGTGCTATGAGCGAACCCATTCTTTTCCGCGAAATCCTGCAACAGCATCAAGCGCTGTCCCAACGAGGCTGGGCGATTGTTTTTGTTGCTTTAGGTGTGTTCTTCAGCAGCTTTGGCTTGGTGATGTTCGTCAAAGGCGCATGGCCCGTCATCGGCTTTCTCGGGATCGAGATCGGCGCGCTGTATTTGGGCTATCGCGTGATGATTGCTCGGGGGAAGCGGCAAGAAGAAGTCATTCTCACGCCCTCAACCCTCAGCCTGCATCTTCGCGACCCCAAAGGCCACTTGCAGCGGCAAAGTTTTCCGACCGAAGAATGTGCCGTTTCGATCAACACGCCGACGACGTGGGATGATCCTGTGGTGCTGAGGGCCGGTAATCGCCGCATACCCTTTGGTGGCGATCTTAACCCCGATCAACGGCGTGACGTCGCCAACCGACTGCTGCGAGCCCTGACCGAGGCCAGACGCGCGCGCAGCTAGTCGTTTAGACCCAGAACGTCGTTCATCGTGTAAAGTGCTGGCTGCTTGCCCGCCAACCACGTCGCAGCTTGAACCGCGCCGCGCGCAAAGATGTGTCGATCTCCCGCCCGGTGGCCAATCTCGATGCGTTCATCGTCACCGGCAAAAACCACCACGTGCTCACCGGGAACCGTCCCGCCGCGCAAGGTTGCAAAACCGATTTCACCGCTGGGGCGCTTTCCGGTTTGCCCTTCACGGCTCAGGTTCTTCACGCCATCAAAGTCCTGCCCACGCCCTTTTGCAGCGGCCTTGCCCATGACAAGCGCTGTTCCTGAGGGCGCATCTACCTTTTCGCGGTGATGCATTTCCAGAATATCGATGTCGAAGTTCATGGGCAGTGCCGCCGAAGCCCGCTCCACGAGATTGAGCAGCAAATTAACGCCCAGAGAGTAGTTTGCCGCCCAGATCATCGGGACCGCTTCAGCAAAGCCGAGGATGACGTCTTCCTGCGCTTGGCTATGTCCCGTCGTGCCCAAGACCACTGCCGCGCCAATGTCGCGCGCAGCCTGCATGTTGTCCAGCGTGGCGGCGGGCAGGGTGAAGTCGATGATGACGTCAGCACCGGAAAACGCGTCTGCGCGTTCGGCTGAAACGAGCACACCGGTAGTCTTGTTACCAACGAGGAAACCAGCGTCCTGGCCGACCAAAGGCGAGCCGTCGTATTCCAGCGCACCGGAAAGCGTGCACAGGTCGCTGTCTGCAACAGCACTCATCAGCATCCGCCCCATACGCCCACCGGCGCCGGCTATGGCGATGTTCAAGGTCATGTCAGCCTTTCAAGGAACACAGCAAGCAGGTTTAGCCCGCGAGCTTTTCCATCACTTCGTCGGAAATTTCGGCGTTGTAGAAAACAGCCTGCACGTCGTCGTGGTCTTCCAGCGTGTCGATGAGCTTCAGCATCGTTGAGGCTTTGTCTTCGGCCAGATCAACCGTGAGGTTGGGCTTCCAGCCGATTTTGGCTTCTTGCGGTGTCCCAAGCGCGGCTTCTAACGCTTCGCTCACGGCGAGGAAATCCTCGGTCGTGGTCAGGATTTCGTGCCCGTCCTCTGAGCTTTCAACGTCATCTGCGCCGGCTTCGAGTGCGGCTTCCATCACCGTATCAGCATCGCCGGCCTCAACCGCGTAGGAGATCAAGCCCCCGCGCGTGAAGTTGTAGGATACCGAGCCGGTTTCGCCGAGGTTTCCGCCAAATTTGTTGAAGTAAGAACGAACGTCAGCAGCGGTTCGGTTGCGGTTATCCGTCAGGGCTTCCACGATGACCGCGACACCAGCGGGGCCATAGCCTTCATAGCGCATTTCGATGTAATCCGCGCCGTCGCCGCCACCCAAGGCCGATTGAATGGCCTTTTTGATGCGATCGTTGGGCATGTTGACGGCCCGTGCTGCGGAAATTGCACCGCGCAGACGCGGGTTTTTCTCTGGGTCTGGTTCACCACTGGATTTCACCGCCACGGTGATTTCACGTCCCACCTTGGTGAAAATCTTCGCCCGCTTCGCGTCTTGCGCGCCTTTGCGGTGCATGATGTTCTTGAATTTACTGTGGCCTGCCATGGTTCAGAACTCTTTGTAACAATGTCTTTGGTATGGGTCGTTTTCTTAAACCTTGGCAACGCATAGGGCAATCGATGCCGTGGTATAGGTGCGTCAAGCGCGCATTAAAAAAGGCCGCGCCAGTGACCAGCGCGACCCCACGAACGGACGAAGGTTTGCGCGGCGCTATTCCTGTTCAAGCTCTACCGGCTCAGCGCTATCGGCGACATCATCGTCTTTCTTGTTAAAGCTTTGGGTGGACGCAGGCGCCTGCGCCGCGGCTTCAGCGGCCCGTTCTTCGGCCATGCGCTCTTCTCTGAATTCCCGCTTGGCTTCGGAAATCAGGCCATCAATATCGGTAAGCTCACAGCCCTTTTCCTGGAGCCGGACGTTGAACGCGTTTGCGCCCTGTCGCAGTTGCTCCTGCGCTTTCTGCTCCTCAAAGCCCATGTTCGGCAGGCGAACCATGCCAAACATCGCAGCGACGCCGCTGATCATCAGGCTTTGGCCAAACTTTTGACCGCGCACGGAGTCCACGTAGGCGATCGCTTTGGCGGCTTTGCCCTGCTCAACCCGCAGGCTGTCACAGCCCATTTCCATTTCCGCAGGCGTGAGAATGTAGGTGCCATTGCGCTGCCAACCATAGGCAGGCTCAGTGAATTCGCCACCAATGGTGGCGGGCCCACAGGCGCTCAACAGAATGGTGGTGCAAACAGCCACGGCGCTGATGATAACGTGCTTCAAAAGTCTACCCCTCATGCGGCGCGCTTTTCGGCGCCGGCGTTTTACCCTCCGGTTGTGCTGTATCTTTACTTTGGCCGCAACCCCGAGGTCGAATAATGTTGTGGGAAGGTAGGATTACGAGTGTTCAGCAACACGATCTAGGGAAACTTTATGTAGACAGTGTAAAATTAGACTTGCGCCGCACCGGTCATCTGGCTAATCAGTAGGCTGTTTTTATCAAGGGGCTCGACATATGACATCTGGGGCAGTCAAAACAGCAATTCTGCCTGTCGGTGGATTGGGCTCGCGGTTCTTGCCGGCGACCAAGGCGATGCCGAAGGAAATGCTGACCGTTGTCGACAAGCCTTTGGTGCAATACGCCATCGACGAAGCGAGAGCCGCTGGGATCGAGAACTTCATTTTTGTCACCGGACGGGGCAAGACGGCGATTGAGGATCACTTTGATCACTCCTTCGAGCTGGAGCATACGCTCGCCGAGCGGGGCAAGAGCCATTATGTTGAGATGATGCGCTCGATGATGCCCGAGCCGGGGCAGATTGCCTATGTCAGGCAGCAGGATCCGCTGGGTCTGGGGCACGCGATCTGGTGTGCACGACACATGCTCAAGGATGAAGCCTTTGCCGTTTTGTTGCCGGACATCATCATTGATCCCGTCAATGGTGGTGATGGCTGTCTGAAACAGCTCGTCGATGCTCACTCGCAATACGGCGGCATGGTGCTGGCCGTTGAAGAAGTGCCGCGCGAGCGGGTTTCGTCCTATGGCATCATCGATCCGGGCGACGTGCGCGGCGCGCATGTTGAGATCAAAGGAATGGTGGAGAAGCCACGGGCTGAAGACGCGCCCTCAAACCTCTGCATCACGGGTCGCTATATCCTTTCCACCGAGATTTTTGATTATCTCGATAAAGGGGTGCGCGGTGCCGGAAATGAAATCCAGTTGACGGACGCAATTGCTGCGAACCTGCAGAAGTTGCCCATCCACGGGGTAAAGTTCAGCGGGCGACGCTTTGATTGTGGCTCTAAAGAAGGGTTTGTATCCGCAAACCTGCATTTCGCGCTGCAGCATCCTGAGATCAGCGACAAAGTGCTGAAGTCAGCCACGGAAATCATGGCGCGTCAGTAGCGACTAGGGGGCAGGCATAAACGCCTGAAGCCGACCGCCGACACGGACCGGCTCGGCGCGGGTGGCGAGGCCGTTCTGGTTGCTTTCGACGAAGAGGCCACAAAGCGTTGCTTCCCCATCTGCTGGACCAAATTTTCCCCGTGATCCCACTTGGGTAAACCGGGGGATAGAGCTGTCTTTCAGCATGCCAATCACGGAATCATAGTCACCGGTCATGCCCAGATCGGTCTGAAAGGCTGTCCCGCCGGGCAGGATTTGCGTATCAGCGGTCGGGGCGTGAGTGTGGGTTCCCTCCACCGCCGTCACGCGCCCGTCGAGATAATGTCCAAAGGCCATTTTCTCAGACGTGGCTTCGGCGTGTACATCGACAAACGTTGCATCTCGGGGTTCGTCTTTCCATGCTTCCAGAGCCGTATCAGCGGCAAGAAAGGGATTGTCGGCATCAGGATTCATGAACAGCCGACCCAGCGTTTGAATGACACCCACACGGTGGCCATTGCGCCCGGTTAGCAGCGTTTTTCCGCGTCCCGGCGTGCCTTTGGGGTAGTTGATGGGGCGGATGATCCGCGCGTCCTCGTCCAGCATTGGGATGATTTCTTTGCGGTCAAACGAGTGATTGCCCAAAATGATGCAATCCACCCCAGCCTCGAAGAATCCGTGTGCATGTTCAGGGGATAGCCCGAAGCCGTGGGTGGCGTTTTCGCCGTTCAGGATCACGAAATCGAGTGTCAGATCGTCGATCAAACCGGGTAGGTACTCCGCGACCGCGTGGCGGCCTGCGCGTCCTACGACATCACCAATGATTAAAGTGCGCATGCTGATGATCTAGTCCTTGGTATCGCCGTCGTAAACCGCTGTTGGCGTGATGACGGCATTCAGCCTTTCGTCCGTCGGTTCGACGGGCAGCGCCGCGGCGACCCGCTGGCTGTCATAGGCGAGCCCGATGGCGACGACGCTGCGCCCTTGCTGGCGGAACAAGTCGAGGGTGCGGTCATAAAATCCACCGCCATACCCGAGCCGAAAAAGGCGGTCATCAAAGCCAACCAAAGGCAGCAACACGACCACGGTTTGAGCCGCAAGCTTCGGCGCGGCTTCGGTTGGTTCCAGCGTCTTGAATAGACCTTCGTCCAGCGGCTCGCCCACAGACCAAAGACGGAAGTCCAGCGGTCCGGGCGCGCTGGGTGTGCGCGGCAAAGCAACGGGAAAAGCGGAAAGACGGTTGATCAGGGGCAGGGGGTCAAGTTCGCGCCGGATGGGGAGATAAGCCGTCATCTGGAACGCGTCGGCGGGCAGTTTTTGACGCAGCGCCTGCGCCATATGGTCATACTGCGCTGCCGTTGGCGGCTCAGCAGGACGGGCGCCAATCAGCCCTTTGCGCAGGGCGGCTTTTTGGTCAGTGATGGACACGCGCACGCCTCCGCCCGCACAGGAAAATGATGAGTGATGGGGAGCCAGACGACCGTTGATCGAGTAGTCCACCTGCGGCCCGACATTAGTCAGGTGGGCGCCGCGTAACAAAACCTCGGCTCTGACAGAGGCAGCTCCCTAGCAGTGTGCATCGGCCCCGGGGACAATATGATCTGACGCATCGCCCAGCTCTGTGCACAGGAGTGGTGCTTTGCCTTCGCACTGTCAACCGGCATAAAGAACACCATGACTTGCACGCTCACCCGTTTTGCGCCTTCGCCCAATGGCTTGCTCCATCTGGGGCACGTTTTTGCTGCGCACGTGGTGTGGAATAGGGCGAATCAGCTGGGCGCAGGCGTCCTGTTGCGCATCGAAGACACCGATTTCACCCGCTGCCGGCCTGAGTTCGACGCTGCGATCATCGAAGACCTCGATTGGTTGGGCTTTTCTTGGGCGGGCGAGGTCGTGCGTCAGTCGGAACGAAAACCGCTCTATGATCGTGCGGCAGAAGAATTGAAGCGCATGGGCTTGCTCTACCCCTGCTCGTGTACGCGAAAGGATATCGAGGCGTCGTGGGCCGGCACGCCGGAATTCGGCCCGGAGGGGATGCGATATCGGGGAACGTGCAAAGGCAAAAGTTTGGACATGAACCAGCCGCTTGCTTGGCGACTGGATATGCAAGCGGCTTTGCAGCGCATGGGGCCGCTGGCGGTGCAAACGGTGGAGCACGGCACCATCGATTTTCGTCCGCTAGCAGAGGCCACCGGCGACGTGGTTCTGCTGCGCAAGGACATCGGGTCCAGTTATCACCTGTCCGCGACCATCGACGATGCTGAACAGAACATCACGCACGTCATCCGGGGCGAGGATATGCGAGACGCAACAGCCGTTCATCGGGTGTTGCAAAGCCTGCTGGGATTGCCTGTGCCGATCTACCATTTTCATCCGCTGCTGACGGAGTCAGATGGCCGTAAGCTGGCCAAGCGGGACGGGGCGGATGGGGTGCGGATGCTGCGGGCGCAGGGACGTTCGGCAGCGGAAATCAGGGCTTTGGCGACGGCCCACTGGAGCCTGGCTTAGCTGCGTGCGTCCAGCCCGGCGGTAAAGATCAACGCGACGTAAAGCACGAACAGCAGCATGAGATAAAACAGGCCGCTGAAGAACGGGACGCGGTCTGAGACGTTCCGCCGTCGCTCGAACCCACTGACAAAATCAGGTCCAACGAGGATGATGATCACCAGTACCGCAGCGGTGAGGCTTAGGTTTTCCGAGACAAAGGTTTGATGCCCGACCAGCAACAAAAACGGTGCTAAACCACCAAACAGACCAACCGCGCCCAAGTTTGAACCGCGACCCACGCTGGTCCACATGACCCAAGCAACGGCGAAGGCGGGAACCAGAACCAGCGTGAACAGCTTGGGCAAGGTCGCCTCGATCTCAGACCAGTCTGTGATGAGGCCAACGACCATTAAGCCAAGGCTCGCCAATGCCAATTGTCCGAGCCGCAAAACGCTGTATCCGGTTTCAGCCTGTGCATGCCGCCACACCACGAAGAGGCTCACCAGCGCGAATGCGACGGTTTTTGAGAACGCCTCCGGCAAGGTTGCGGACTGATCCTGCAACAGGATGACAAAGGAAATACACAGGCCAAGGCCGATCAGCAGGCCAAAGAACAGGGCCAAAACAAAGGGCCGACGCATGACGTCCAGCAGCAGCCCAAGCGCCCAACCCACAGCAGCAAACAGCAGAATAATTTGGTCAATCCGCCATGACCAAACGAACGCCCACGTATTGCCGGGCGCAGGTTGCATGAACAGGGTTTGCCCAACGACAATCACCATGATTCCACAGAAGATCGGGGCAATGGCAAAGCCGGCCATTTCCTGTCCGCGCACCGGGCCAAGCAGGACACGCACGACAAAGCTAAAAACAAGACTGCTCGCGGCCAAAATCAGCCACTGGTTCTGAAGCACTTGCAGCAGGCCTAAACCGGTACTTTGAAGTTGAGAGAGTAAATCTTGAATCATAGGAAGGGCATAGCTCAGAGGTTTTCCCAGAACAACAGTGCTTAAGTTCTCCCTTTACGATTGGATCGGGCATAAGCCACGGAGAAAGAGCGAAAATTCCGGTTTGGAGTGCAGGCCAGACTTGACGCGGGGGGCGGACTGCGACTCTATGCGATCATGCGCATTATCGGACTCGATCCCGGCCTTAGGGTCACGGGCTGGGGGATTATCGACCAGACGGGAAACCGCCTGACCCCCATCGCTCACGGAACCGTCAAGACCACAGCCTCTTTGCCTCTGGCGCAGCGGTTGGTTCAGCTTGAGAAAGGTTTGGTGAAAGTTATTGCCGAATACGGTCCCGACGAGGCGGCGGTCGAAGAGACTTTCGTTAACCAGAATCCCACTTCAACGCTCAAGCTGGGGATGGCGCGCGGCGTGGTGCTGCTTGCGCCGGCCAGTCTGGGCCTGCCGGTTGGCGAGTATCCGCCTAATCGTGTGAAAAAGGCTGTTGTGGGGGCGGGTAAGGCCGCAAAGGAACAGGTGCAGATGATGGTACGACGACTGCTGCCCGGTGTGAATGTCACCTCAGCCGACGAAGCCGATGCGCTGGCCATCGCCATTTGCCACGCCCATTACGCTGAAGCAGACCGCCGATTGGCGGCATCGAAGGTGTCAGCATGATTGCAAAGCTCAAAGGACTGGTCGAAGGGCAGGAAGACAGCGCCGCACTGATCGACGTCAACGGCGTGGTCTATCGCGCGCTTTGCTCGTCTCGCACGCTGGGCGGTTTGCCGGCCAAAGGTCAGGCGACAGTGTTGGAGACGGAGTATCTGGTTATTCAAGACGTCCCAACCCTCATCGGTTTCGGCACGCTGGCTGAGTTGGAAGCCTTTCGCTTGCTGGTCACTGTAAACGGCGTGGGTCCAAAGGCTGCTTTGGCGATCTTGTCTGTCCACGCGCCCGATATGCTGTTCGCGGCAATTGCCAACGGCGACGCTAAAGCGATCCAAGCTGCAAAGGGCGTCGGCGCAAAGGCGGCCGCGCGCATCATCACCGACTTGCGCGACAAGGTTGGCGCCTTCGCGGGCTTGGCGGGCAGCGCAACGGGCGCTGGCATGCCCGCCGGTGCTACTGGCGCGACACCAGAAGGCGTCGCAGCCCAAGATGCCGTTTCCGCCCTGACCAACCTCGGCTACGGCCAGCCTGAAGCGGCTCGTGCCGTCGCAAGCGTTCTGCAGGACGAGGCCCAAGCTGACGTCTCGACCCTAATCCGTCTGGCACTCAAGAAGCTGTCCGGGGCCTAGGCGATGGTGGATGATCCCCTAAACACGGACGGCACGCATACGCGTTTGGTTGAGGCCTTGAATTCCGGTGATACAGGCGCTGATCAAGGGCTGCGCCCTTTGCTGCTCGAAGATTTCGTGGGTCAAGAACGCCTGCGCCGGAACCTTCGCGTCGGTGTTGAAGCCGCAAAGCAGCGCAGTGAAGCCGTCGATCATGTTCTGTTTCATGGTCCGCCCGGTTTGGGCAAAACCACCCTTGCGCAGATTGTCGCCTCCGAGCTGGGCGTTGGCTTCCGGCAGACCTCTGGGCCCATGATTACCAAGGCCGGCGATCTTGCGGCGATCCTGACCAATTTGCAGCCGCGCGACGTGCTGTTTATCGATGAAATTCACCGCCTTTCGACGGCGGTTGAGGAAGTGCTCTATTCGGCGATGGAAGACTTCCAGCTTGACCTGATCATCGGTGAAGGCCCGGCAGCGCGGTCTGTCCGCGTAGACCTCGCGCCCTTTACACTGGTCGGTGCCACGACGCGGATCGGGCTGCTCACCAAGCCGTTGCAAGACCGCTTTGGAATCGTGCAGCGCTTGGATTTCTATGGTGAAGCTGACTTGGAGAAGATCGTAACGCGCGGGGCGCGGGTTCTGGATGTTGGCATTGATGACAGGGCTCGTATCGAAATTGCGCGCCGGGCGCGGGGAACGCCTCGGATCGCGGGTCGTTTGCTGCGACGGGTTCGAGATTTTGCCATCGTTATGGGCGATGGGCACATCACTCTTGGGTTGGCGCAATCGGCTTTGGACGAGTTGGACGTGGATCCGCTGGGCCTTGACGACATGGACCAGCGTTACCTCCGCGCCTTGGCGACGACCTATCGCGGGGGGCCGGTTGGGGTTGAAACGCTGGCTGTTGCCTTGTCCGAGCAACGCGACACGCTGGAACACGTGGTGGAGCCCTATTTGATCCAGCGCGCTTTGATTCAGCGGACATCGCGCGGGCGTGTGCTGGAACGGTTCGGATGGGAACATCTGGGCTTAAAGCCGCTACCAAAAGACAATGAGGACAAAGCCGCCGGTCCTCTCTTCGGGAAATGATTTATCGCTATGAGTGAGCACGCAGATCCACACAAGCCGCTCGGGTTCTTCGACGACAAAACCTTCGTGATGCACACCCGTGTTTACTTTCACGACACCGACGCCGCCGGCATTGTCTATCACGGCACCTATCTGCACTTCGCTGAGCGCGCCCGGACGGAGATGCTGCGGCACTTAAAAGTTGATCCTGATTGGCTGTGGCAAGAACACCGTTTGCGCTTTGTCATCGTCTCGGCGGATATGAAGTTTCAAAGCCCGGCGGTTCATGATGATGTCGTCACGATCCGAACGCAGTATCTGAAGACCACCGCCGCGCGCATGGTGTTGGATCAACAAATGAGTGTGAATGACAAAGTCTGCACTTCTTTGCGTATTACCGTATCGCAGATTCGCGAAAACGGTCGCCCGGCGCGCCTGCCGCAACAGGTAATCGACGCTATGGCACCCTATCTGCAACCAGAAGAAATCGACGAGTAATTTCGATGGAACTCACCACGAACCTCGATAACATGACGCTTTGGAGCATTGTACGTGCCGCGCCGTTGGCCGTTCAATTGGTTATGGCTCTTTTGCTCTTTTTGTCCTGCTGGTCCTGGACGTTGATCTTTGAGAAAGGGCTTCGGCTCTGGCGGGAAAACCAGCGCTTCGAGGCCTTTCGAGCGGCCTATGCCGAAAGCCGTTATCTCAATGAATTGCTCGACGGCGGGGCGGGTTATCAAAAGAGCGCCATGTTCGTGGTCTTCCGCGCAGGCATGATGCAATGGCAAAAAATGTCAAAAGGATCATGGGACTTGGCCGCAATGTCGTCGGTCCGCAAAATTGATCGCAGCATGAATGCGGAACTTGTCCGCCAAGTTGAGAATTTGGAACGCGGCATGATTGTTCTCGCCAGCATCGGAACCGCTGCGCCGTTTATCGGTTTGTTCGGTACCGTTTGGGGCGTGATGAACGCCTTTATGGGCATTGCTGCCACGGGTAACACAACACTGGCCGTTGTTGCGCCGGGCATCGCGGAAGCGCTGCTTGCCACCGCCTTGGGTCTGGTCGCAGCCATTCCGGCGTCCATTGCCTACAACAAATTTGCCAATGATCTGAGCATACTGGCCAACAAGCTCGAAGACTTCGCCGAAGAGTTCAGCGCCTTGCTGAGCGATCATTTGGAAAGCAAGGGCTAGCCCATGGCCTTTTCGTCAAAACAGGCATCATCCCGCATCAGACGTCGGCGCTATCGTCCCCTGTCTGAAATCAACGTCACACCTTTTGTGGACGTGATGTTGGTGTTGCTCGTTGTCTTCATGGTGACGGCACCCTTGCTCACCATTGGTATTCCGCTGGATTTGCCCAAGAGCGATCAGTCTTCGTCCAGCGATTCCCTTGCCCTGAACGATACCGTTGAAGCCGTTACGATTACCATCGATGTCGATGGCAACCTTTTCTTGGCCGAAGAACCAACAACCTTTGACACCATCATTGATGAAGTCATTGCACAGACAGGCGACAATCGAGATGTCGACATTCACGTTCGCGGTGCCCAAGGCGCAGATTATGGCCTTGTCTGGAAGGTCATGAATGACCTGCATGTTGCCGGGTATTCTCGCTTGAGTCTGCTAGGGAGGCACGCGAGCGACGCTCGCTGAGGTTTGCCATGGCGCAGCAAAGTACGGCTTCCTCTATTCCACCACGGTTCAGCGTGTTCGGGCTCAAGATGCCCGCTCGTCTTTCAACCGCAAGCATCGTATCGCTGGTGTTTCATGGCACAGTCATCGCGCTGGTGGGGAGCGGTTTGACCAGCGAGGGCCGGGCAACCCTCGAAACCTTGCCCATGCGCGTTGCTGTGATCATGGATGATGCCCCGCTGCCTGACTCCCTGTCGCATGTGTTGGAAGATCTGGACCTCGGGGAAGATCTGACGATCGAAGAACAAGCCAAGGCCGAAAATCTACCCATTCTTGAGCCGGCGCCCCTGCCTGAAGACTTTGACCCGCTGTTCCTGCCAGATTCTTCTGAGTTTGAGGATTTGCCTGACGGACTAGAGGCGTTTGTGCAGACCGCGCCCGTTGCCTCAAACCTCAATGCCGACGTGACCGAAGAAATGCTGTCCACAAACGCCGCTGGCGCATCGAACGATCAGTCGCCGACGCCAGCAGAAATTGAAGCGGCGATAACCGACGAACCGGCCCCTGCTTTGGTAGCGGAGCCAGAGGTGTCAGAAGCAGAAGCAGAGGACGAGGAGCAGGCGCAAGCCTCAGAAGGGGATGCGTCGGCGGATGAAGAGCCCATAAACTACCCCCTCATCCCAAAGCCCCGACCGCGCGCCGCGCCAACGTATCGCGACATTGATGCCGAGGAACGGGCCGCCGAAGCGCAAGCACAAGCAGCACAGCTTGCGGCAGAGACCACAGCGGATGAGGGAGACTCGGAGACGGACGCATCGACCGGTGCGGGCGATTCATCGTCGGGGGGAAGTTCGACCGATCGAACGGACGCGGAGCAGGCGGCAACGCGCTATGCACAGACCTGTTTCGATCTGGATGTAACGCTCAATCCTTTTGTCAGATTCAGCAACGCTTGGCAGGTTGCTTTCATCGTTGGCTTCGATGCGGAGGGAACACCCATCTCCGCTGTTGAAGGTAAAATCGCCTACCCATCCGGCGCTACAAAGGCGATGGTTGAGGCGTTCGTAAGTAATATTAGAGAAACCATCTATACGTGTGATGGCTTTAAGAATCCTGAAGGGATCGAGGGTGTCCCCTTTGAGGTTGAGATTGTCTACCAGCCCGGTGCTTAAAAAAGCATCGATTTCTGACCATAAATGTGACGCTCAAGACACAATTTTGCGAAACCTCGATACCGGGCAGATTTGGCCCCATTTCCGCCTAACTACCAGCGTTCTCGTTGCCGTTATGCGAGCCATTTTCTTAGCCTTCGTCCTGTTCCTTGTCACCGCTGCGACCGCAAGCGCCCAGTTCCGAATTGGTATTGGCGGCGGTGCGCGTTCGACCATGCCGATTGCGGTGCTTGAGTTTGAACCGGCAAACAGCGCTTCTGCGCAGCACGCGCGAGACTTTACCAAAGTCGTGCGCCAGAACCTGCAGCACTCTGGCACCTTCACCGTTGTAAACGGCAAGGACTATCCGCAAACGTCGGCGGAGTTCCTGAGCCAACCCGATTGGCGCGCTTGGCGAAAATCTGATGCCAAGGTGATTGTGACCGGTGACGTGTCTGTTTCTGGCAGCACAGTTCAGGCGACCTACCACATCTACTACGCCAACAGCCGCACCCATAAGCTGAGCGAAATGGCGGAAGTCCGGCTGTCGCAATGGCGGGAACTGGCACACTTTGTTTCTGATGTCGTTCACTTGAAGGTGGCGGGCATTGACGGGCACTACGCCAGCCAGATTGTCTTTATCGCCGAAGATGGCAGTGCAACGTCTCGCGTGAAGCGTCTCGCGATCATGGATCAGGATGGCCACAACATTCGCTATCTGTCCGACGGCAGCAGCATTGTACTCACCCCCCGGTTTTCCCCCGAAGGTGATGAGATCACCTACACCGAAATCAACAGTGGTCGCGTCCGGGTGATCCTGCGTCACTTGGTGACGGGCCAGCAGGAAGTGTTGGAAACCGCGGAAGGAACCTCAACCTTCTCGCCACGGTTCTCCCCCGATGGACGCGGGATCGTGTATTCGCTCGCCCTGAACGGCAACACCGACATCTATTATATGGACTTGCAGACGCGGGCTCGGGAGAGGCTGACCATGGACGCGAGCGCCGAGACCTCGCCGTCGATCTCCCCCGATGGCCGCAAGGTGGCGTTTGAAAGTGATCGGACCAGCGGTCAGCAGATCTATGTGCTGGACCGGCAAACGGGCAAAGTGAAACGCATCTCCATTCAGGATCGGGCGCGCTATGCGACACCGGTTTGGTCACCCGATGGTCAATGGATTGCCTTCACGCGGATCAAGGACGGCGAATTTGCCATTGGCATCATGCGTCCCGATGGCACCACAGAGCAGATCCTAGCCACCGGCTATGTCGTCGAAAGCCCCACGTGGTCGCCAAACAGCACCGCACTCGCCTTTGCGCGCCAAGAGCGGCAAACGGGGGACGGCACGGTCAAAACACGCATCTATGCGGTTGATTTGTTTGAGCGTCGGGAGTGGCCTCTGCCAACAACCAGCGAAGCCTCTGACCCTGCGTGGTCCCCAAGGCTGGCCCGCAACTAAAAGCTAGGTTTTCTTTTTGCATTTTGCCAAATTTGTGCTTTTAACGGGCCACTTTTGCAGATGATTCGCGTCGTTAATCCTACAAATTTAGGGATTCTGAGGACAAAAATCGCGTAATGCGAGAGTTTGTTCTATTTTTGCATTCAAAAGTATGTCTTATAATCATTTTTCTTTGCCCTTAAGGGGTGAGTGGTGTAAAACCGCAACAGTCAATGAACGGGTTGTACCGACTCCAGCGTTTTTAAGGGAGTAGTGACCCAATGAGTTCAGACGGAACATTTTGGAGTTTGGATTAAAATGTTGAAACGGACCGCTATAGCGATATTTGCGCCTTTGGTCCTCGCAGCTTGTGACCCGGAAGTCCAAGCCGTAGAGCAAGATTTGGTTGTCGCCGAAACGACGACGACCCAGACCACTCCATATTACCAGCAGCAAACTGTCCTCGGGCAGTCACAAGGCCAACTTGGTGTTGCTGGCCAGCAGTATGCTGCGGTCACGGGTCAGTCTGCCTATGGCTTGACCAACCCATACGGCGCGCAAATCAGTGCATCGGCAGTATCGTCGACCCAGTTTTCGAACGGACCCTCACAGTCTGGTCTTCGCGCGGATGTGGGAGATCGGATTTTCTTCACAACAGACAGCAGCACGCTGGACCCGCGCGGAACGGGCGTGATCGATCAGTTGGGCGCATGGATGCGACAGTACCCATCCACGCGCATTCGGATTGAAGGTCACGCCGACGAACGCGGAACGCGAGATTACAACATTGCGCTTGGTGACAGCCGTGCAACGTCGATCCGCAATCGCCTGTTGCAACTTGGTATCTCCGCAGACCGTCTGACGACCGTGTCTTATGGCAAGGAACGTCCGGTCGCCTCGGGGTCTACGCCGACAGTTTGGGCGCAAAACCGCCGTGCGGTTTTTGTTGTTCTTTAAAGGCTTTTCTTCTCCAGAAAGTCGGACACGTGGAAAAGGCCTCTTCGGGGGCCTTTTTTATGTTCTGTTCCTGACGTTTTGCGGCTCGTGAGCCATAGGCATTGACCGCGTTATCCCGTAATAAATAGGCAAACAAATCTAAGGGCATTGCATTGATGCATTCGCGGTTCGGAATCGGCTTGAAAACACTCGCAGCAACAGTGGTCTTGCTCTGCTGCTCACTGCAAACGGCTGCGGCGCAAGACGCAGATGCAGAGGCAGGGGAGCAGCTGATCCTCGAACTCCGGCAGGTGAGGTCCGAGGTCGATTTCCTGCGGTCGCAAGTCGAAACAGGCGGCGGGGTTGCTGACGTCCGATTCAACGACTTACAGCGCCGCATCGACAAGGTTCTGCAGGACGCCGCCGCACTTGCCACCCAAGCAAGCACAGCGCAGCGACAGGCGGAAACAGCGGTTCAGCGGGTTGATGAGCTCGAAGGGCAAATGGCGGTGATGCAGGCCACGATCGACCAAATCGCAACCCGTTTGGCCGGTTTGGAGGCCGATGCGGTTTTCGCGCAGGCGCAGGATGACGCGCCAGCAGTCCCCGCCGACCCCGCCGATGACGCGGCCAGCAGCTTGACGGCTGAGGCGGAGCAGACCCCGCCCGGCGCGGATGACGCCGCTGTGCCAGTGGTTGTGGACGCCGATGGCGTTCCCGTGCCGCTGCCCAAGGATCGCACCATTATCGCGCCACCAAGCCGCGCGGTGACGGCGGACGTTGCCGTTGCTGATTCTTCCGCAGACGTCATCATCGTGCCGCAAACGTCGGTGCCGAGTTTGGTCGCGGTCGAGGGCGCCACGCGGTTAGAGGGTGAATTACCTGTGTTCCCAAGTGCGCGTCCAGAGCCCCCCGTTCGCTCGATCGGCGCAGCAGCGGCGGACGAGACGGCAGAGGTTGGAAGCACCTTCGCAGACCTCACGCCAGCTTCAGCCTCAAACAGCACGCGATCCTCGAACACCACCTCGGGCTTTGATGCCGGAAAGCAGTCTTTTGCAGCCGGCGCGTTCGATGCCTCAATCCGCGTCCTTCAGGGATTGGTCGATGAGGGCGGTATGGGGGCTCGCGCGCCGGAGGGGTACTACATGTTGGGTACGTCCTACCTGCGCGAACAACAATACGCCTCGGCCATTCAAATCCTGGCGTTGGGCTTGCGGAACTATCCGACGTCTGACTATGCCGGGGCGTCGCTGGTCAATTTGGCGGATGCGTTGCACGCCAATGAGCAGGTTACAGAAAGCTGCCGATTGCTGTCATTTGTTCCAATCGAATATCCGAACAATGCTCAAGCCATCTCAGACGCCAGTGCTCGTGCGGCCCAATTTGGATGTTGAGCGCTTCAGGCTCGATCTAAAGCAGCTTCCGCCGGTTTTACCGGGGACGAAGTTGGGTTTGGCGGTCTCTGGCGGTCCTGATTCCACCGCGATGTGTTGGTTGGCGCAGCAGGCTTTGGACGGCGTGGATCTGCGTGTTGCGATTGTGGACCACGGGCTGCGTCCAGAAAGCGCCGCAGAAGCGGTATTGGTTCGAAACCGACTGAGAGCGCTGGGGATTGAACCGGAAATCTTAACCTGCGTGCCCCCGTCCAATCTGCAATCGCGCAAGATGGAGTGGGCGCGTTTGGCGCGTTTCCATCATTTGCAGGAATGGGCGTTAGCGAGCGGCATTCTCCGGATTTGGCTGGGGCACCACGCCGACGATCAGCGGGAAACCATCGCAATGCGACACGCGCAAGGGGCTGCGGGAGAGGGGCTGCGCGGCATGGACGCTGTGCGGGGGGAAGCTCAGGTTATCTTCGAACGCCCACTGCTGACGTGGTTGAAACAGGATTTGGTGCGTGTTTGCGAAGATCAGGCTTTGCCCTTTGTCTCAGACCCAACGAATACGGATGTCACGACGCGGCGAGGAAGCCTGCGAGCTGCCGATTTGCCCCGCAGCAAGGCCGCAAGCCCCCCGCACGAGGGCAGCCCAAGCCAGATCAGCGCCATGGTCGCCCACGCCCTTGGCCACGCTTGGGTGCGCCTTGATGGGGTGTCGGTGGCTGAGCTTCGGTCCGCCTGTGCCTTCGTGCGCGGTGGACACTACGCCCCATCATGGGACCGAACAGCCCACGCTCTGGTGGGGCTAAAGGCATCGGGACGCGCTGCCTTGTTCGGCTGCGTGGTGGAGCAACGGACAGGGCAGTGGATCTTGATTGCTAGAGAAGCGCGACGTCAGAACCGGCTGTTGGCGAAACAGATGGAAACAGGCCAGTGGCGCGTTGATGACCGGTGGGTCGTTGATCATCCCGACGGCGACTGGTCCTTTGTGGGGCAGGATTTCATGGCCGGGGCAGAAGATGAGGTTATGCGCGCCACCGCAGCTTGCTTACGGTGGAACGGCAGTTTGCCGCACGTCGAAGGCGCGCGCCTGATTTGGCCTGGAAACAGTGCCATTTTCAGCCCCCGACGGCCTCTGGTTTGGGGCTTGGGACGCAAGAAAAAAGCAGATTAGCATGCGCCGTAACGTCTCAAGCGTTGCATCGGCGAGCTTGGGTCTTACATTGAAGAGTATGGAACTCCCTGCATGGGTAAGGATTAGGCATGAATATCGGACGCAACGTCTTGATTTGGTTGGTGATACTCGTCATCGGCCTGGTGGTACTGCAAAGCCTCTTTGGTAACAGCATGACCAGCAACAGCTCAAAAATCGCGATTTCGCAGTTTGAGGACTTGGTGGATCAGGGACAGGTGACAGAAGTTGTCATCCAAGGAACAACCGCCAGCGGTGGCACGGCCGCAGGGCGACGCTTTACCGCAGAAATCCCGCCGGGCGGGATGGAGCTGTTCCTGAGCAAGATGGATTCTTCTGGCATCACGTACGAGTATTCGCCCCCCAGTGGCTTCGCGTTTGGACAGCTGTTCGCGTACTTGCTGCCCATTCTGCTGCTGGTCGGCTTTTGGGTCTTCATGATGCGGCAGATGCAGGGTCGTGGCGGCGGCGGCATGGGCTTTGGCAAGTCAAAGGCCAAGCTGCTGACCCAAGACATGCATCGCGCCATGTTCACTGACGTCGCGGGTGTCGAAGAGGCCAAGGCCGACGTGGAAGAGATCGTGGATTTCCTGCGCGACCCGCAAAAATTCCAGCGTCTAGGCGGCAAAATCCCCAAGGGCGTTCTGATGGTTGGCCCTCCGGGCACGGGTAAGACCCTGCTGGCCAAGGCCATCGCTGGCGAAGCCAATGTCCCGTTTTTCACAATTTCCGGTTCGGATTTTGTTGAGATGTTCGTGGGTGTGGGCGCTAGCCGTGTTCGTGACATGTTTGAACAAGCGCGGAAGAATGCGCCTTGTATCATCTTCATCGACGAAATTGATGCCGTAGGCCGGGCGCGTTCGACGGGGATGTCGGGCGGTCATGAAGAACGCGAGCAGACCCTGAACCAGTTGCTGGTCGAAATGGACGGCTTCGAAGCCAATGAGGGGATTATCCTGATTGCTGCGACGAACCGAGCGGACATTCTGGACAAGGCGCTACTGCGCCCGGGCCGTTTTGACCGCCAAGTGCAGGTCAATCTGCCGGACTCCATTGGCCGTGAGAAAATCTTGCGCATTCACACCAAGGGCGTTCCCTTGGGGCCAGACATCGATTTGGCACGGATCGCAAAGGGTACGCCGACGTTTTCCGGTGCGGACCTCGCCAACCTTGTGAACGAAGCAGCGCTTTTGGCGGCTCGCGCGAATAAACGCGTGGTGACGCAGGAAGACTTCGAAAACGCCAAAGACAAGGTCACGATGGGCCCAGAACGTCGTTCGGCGGTTCGGACCGAAGAAGAAATCGAATTGGTCGCTTATCACGAAGGCGGACACGCGCTGGTCGGTGTTCACGTTCCTTTGCGCGATAAATTGAACAAGGTGACAATCATTCCACGCGGTGGCGCGGGCGGCTATGCGCAGTTCTTGCCAGAAAATGATGCAGCGATGCTCAAGCGTAAGGAACAGTGGAAAGCTGAACTTGCCATGGCCTACGGTGGCCGGATTGCCGAAGAGTTCATTTATGGCGCGGAGCACGTAACCGCAGGCGCCATTTCTGACATTCAGATGGCAACGCAGCAAGCACGCGTGATGGTCGAGCGTCTGGGCTTTTCTGAACGTCTTGGACTCCGGTCCTTTGGCGCGGATCAAAGCGATGGCATGTTTGGCAGCATGACCAAAAACTACTCGGATGATTACGCCAAAATCATCGACGAAGAAGTTGAGACACTGCTGAAAACCGCTGAAGACACCGCGCGCCAGATCATCGGCGACAATCTCGATGGACTGCAGCGGCTGAAAGAGGCGTTGATCGAATACGAGACGCTGAGCCGGGAGGAAGTTGAAGCTGTTCTCCGTGGTGAAGAGCTGTCGCGGGAAAGCCGCCGTGTGGAGCCAACACGCCATGCGGGCGATGATGGTGAAACACCAGCACCCGCCGCACCAGCACCCAAGGCAGCGTCTGGAACCTCAGCCTTGCCCGGCATTGGTGGCCCCGCTACAGACAGCTAACAGGCCGTAACCAGCCTTTTCTACCCTGCGCCCGGTCCCTCCTCAGTTGGAGGCCGGGCGTTTTTCTGTTGAGATGTATTTTTTGAGGGGATTTAGCGTGAGCGATGATGGCTTCCACGTAACGCACTGGGCAGGCTTGGACCTTGAAGGTCCGCATGTCATGGGCATCCTGAACGTCACCCCGGACAGCTTTAGCGACGGCGGCAAATTTGACCATATCGATGCTGCGTTGGCACAAGCACGGCGGATGGTGGCACAGGGGGCGTCTATCATCGACGTTGGCGGCGAGAGCACGCGGCCCGGCGCGACCGAAGTCAGCATCGAGGACGAAATTGCCCGTGTGCGCCCGGTCATCGAAGCGCTGAGCAATGAGGGTATTCTGGTTTCAATCGACACCCGCAAACCCAAAGTTATGGAAGCGGCGGCAGTGGCCGGAGCGGGGATCATCAACGACGTTACCGGTTTGACCGGCGACCCGGCGTCGATGGCGACGGCGTTGGATCTCAACCTCGCTGTCTGCGTCATGCACATGCAGGGCGAGCCACAGACCATGCAGACCGCGCCATCCTATGACGATGCCCCGGCGGAAGTATTTGAGTTTCTGGCCGGGCAGGCTGAGGCGCTCATGGATGGCGGTATGGTGCCGGACAACATCTGCCTTGATCCCGGCATCGGCTTTGGCAAAAACCTCGACCATAATCTGCAAATCATGGCGCGGTTGGATGAGCTGGTTGATGCCGGTTGGCCGGTGTTGCTCGGCGCTTCACGCAAGTCGTTCATCAGCAAGCTGACGGGCGCTGAGGTTGATCAGCGGCTGGGTGGCTCGCTTGCGGCTGTCATGGCTGGATTTGGCGCTGGCGTGAGTATTTTTCGCGTGCATGACGTAGCGGAAACAGTGCAAGCTTTGGCTGTGGCTGACGCCATCTCTCACGCCCTGTAACGACGACGGATAGAGTAGGACCAAACCGCTATGATGACTTTGTATTCAGTGAGAATTTCGCCGTTTGGACGGAAGATCAAAGTGCTGCTCAAAGAGCTGGGTATGGAAGATCAAGTTGAGGTGGTTGCGGCCAACACGCTCGAAGATCCTGATTTCCTGCTCGCCGCCAATCCGCTGGGAAAGATTCCCGTGCTGAAAACACCAGATCATGGCGACATCACAAATTCGGCTCACATCGCGCGGTATTTGCTGGAAAAAGCGGGATCAGGCGCGGCGGTGAGCGGCGATTGGGATGCGTTGAAGTTGGAAGCGCTCTGTGATGGCGCACTGGAATCTGCGCTGCTTCTTGTGTACCGCAAGCGCTTTGAGCTGGGTGGCGGTGACGTCTATTTCCAGCGGCAAGCCGATAAAGTAAACCGCGCTTTGGATCGGCTCGAAACGATGGCGCCAGATTTTCGCACCGATGGTGTGCCCAGCCTTGGTGAAATTCAGATCATTGTGTTTGTCGAGTATTTAGCGTTTCGGGGGCCGGTTGGCGATTGGCGTCAAGGGCGTCCGAACCTGTCCGCCTTTGTTGATGCCGTGAGCCAACGGCCTTCATTCCAAGCGACACAGCCGGCTGATTAACATGGACGAGCGCCTCATCGCTCTTCGCGCGTCGATGTTGCCGTCGCTGACCAGTGGTCATTGGCGGGACTTTGATACGGCAGGCTTGGGGCAAATCTTGCTCGGACCGGGTGACTGGTTGCCTTGGCTGAGTTGGCCGTTTGCGGTCGAGGTTTGGATCGAGGAAGGCGACATTGCTGTGCTGACAACATCAGCCGACGGTGTTTCCGCTCAGGCCCATCATTTGCCCTTTAACCAAGGCACCAAGATCGAGGCTGAAACGGATTTGACGGTGGAAAGTCTGGGGCGTTGGAGTTTGATTAACCTGCAAGCGGCGACGGAAGCCGAAGGCGGCTCCAACATTCGGTTCGATGCCGCGAAGTTGAGGGACGAGGATTGGTTCCCCGGCCCTCATAACGGCAACTAGAAGACCTTTTCAACCCACTCAGGTGGCTGACCGAGGCGGTAGTAGGTGTAGGACATCCCGCTTGCCACCAGTGCCGTTGAAAAGGCTGAGATGACGAAGTTGGGGATGATGGCTATCAGGACGCTTTGTGTCAGATCGGCTTCGGTGATTGATGCAACGTCCGCAGAACCGCCGCTGACCAATTCGAAAATCCAGCTAACGGCAAAACTCAGCACCAACATGGGCAGCATCAGACCTGCATACGTCAGCATCAGCCGTCCGACGTGTCCTCGGGTCGCAGACCAAGCCGCATTCAAGCCAAAGGTTTGGATGCCAAGCGCGGCAGCAGGCAGGCTCATGATCAATTTGCTCCACAGATAAAGGCCGATCAGAGCGCCCAAGATGACCAGAAGCGCCAGCACAACAACGGCAAGCAAACCGACCATGACGGGGGCGATAAAGCCCACAACGGCCATCAGTATGGCGTAGAGGATCATCGCCACGACCGCATAGACGAACAGAAGCGCCACGGTGATAAAGACCATCGTCAGAGCCCGGAAGAAGTAGCGGAACTCCGCCGCGCCAAGGAACAAGCCAAAGCCGGTTCGCGGCGCGTCGAGACCAATCAATGTGGTCCGGTGCCAAGCGGCTGCCATGGAGGCGCCAGCCAATCCACCAAAGACGAGCAGCACCGCAATCCATGCGAAATATTGCAGAGACACACCAAAGAAACTGCCAAATACGCTGAAGTCCGTGTCAGCAGACTCAAAATCGATGGTTTCGAGTGCGGCACTTGCCGCCAAAAATTCGAGGGCCGTGGCGTTTAAAAAGGTGATCTGGATCGCCGTGGAAATGAGAAAGTAGAGCCCAAAAGGAACGATAGCGGCGATGAGCACGCGCATCGGCATTGAGAAGACAAAGCCGTAAGCCTCGCGCCAGATTTGGGCGACGGGCAATTCAAAGGATTGGGTGTCAGGCTGAGTCATATTGGCGTTTCCTAGGAAATGTAAGAATCGAGAGTTTTGCCGAGTTCTTCTGGACTCTCAAGAATGGCGAGGGCGCCCAAGTCGCGGAATTCTTCGATGCGTCGGGCTTTCATATGGTCCGCTACGGCATAAAGCACACCGATAAAGCGCACACCGGCGGCACAGGCACCTTTGGCACCGGCCGGAGAGTCTTCGATCACCAGCGCCGTTTCAGGCGACTGTTCGAAGTGGGCGAGTATGTGTTGATGCAGGTCTGGGGCGGGCTTGGGGTTTGGAACGTCCAAGCCGGAAAAGCAAAGGTCGGGCGTCAGCAGGTCGTCGTAACCTGTGGTCCGCAAATTCTTTAGCACGTTCACGCGCGGCGCGTTCGAGGCGACGGCAACTTTGACACGCCGAGAGATCAGATTTTCGATAACCGCGCGCACCCCATAGATCGGCTCCAGCTCCGTTTCAAAGGCGTGCTCCGAGACAGCGTACATCTGTTGGATGAAATCCTTGGGCAGGGTGTAGCCCTGATCAAGCAATTCCTGCTGCATGGCCCGGTCTGAGATACCGGTGAATCGTGCTTCGCAGTCTTCGGCTGTCGTTGGGTATCCCAGAGACGTCAGCAGCTCAGCATTCGACCGTGCTGCGAGTTTTTCAGAGTCGATCAAGACGCCGTCATTGTCGAAAATGACCATTTCGAGGGGGTTCACTGCGCTGAATACCAAAGCCGTTGCGTTCCCCGCCTCTTATAGTGATTTGGGTTGTAAAATGAAGAGCTTGCGCAAAAATTGCACGCCTTTGAGGTAGAAATGGAAAGGTTGTGCAGTCTCTTCCTTTCCCTGCCAAGGCCGCTTAGTCTCTGCTGTGTAATTTTGATGCTGGGGGTCTTATGAACCGAATTCTTGTTGTCGATGACGATCCTCATATTCGTCAGGTTGTGCAGTTCGCCTTGGATAAGGAAGGCTTTAGCACGGTCGAGGCCAGGGACGGCGCCGAGGCGCTTGAACGGTTTGCGGTTGAGAAGCCCGATTTGATTGTCCTCGACATCACGATGCCCGAACTCGATGGCACAGAGGTTTGTCGCCGGATCCGCCAGACCGACAAGACGCCCATCATCTTTCTCTCGTCGCGCGATGATGAAATCGACCGCGTTTTGGGACTTGAACTCGGTGGCGATGACTACATCACCAAACCCTTTTCCCCGCGTGAGCTGGTGGCCCGTGTGAAGGCCGTTCTCCGCCGGTTGGATGACAGCCAGGAGATCCGGGAGCACGAAGGGACCGCGGTCATGGAACATGGTCGTTTGTCGCTCAATCTCGATGACTTCACCGGTCAATGGGACGGCACCCAAGTGGTGCTGACCCTGACCGAATTTGGCATTCTCCGCACGCTGATGCAGCGCCCCGGCAAGGTTTATTCCCGCGATGATTTGATGAGCAATGCCTATGAACTTTCCCGCATCGTGTCCGACAGAACCATTGATAGCCACGTTCGACGCGTCCGTAAGAAGTTTGCCGATATTGGTGCCGAGCCGGTCGAGACGGTGCACGGCATCGGGTACAAGCTGGGATCATGCTGACCAACAAGCCTAACCCGTCCGATCCTGATGACGACACCACGCCCTTGGTCGCTGGTGCTTCCACTGTGCCCGTGCGCTGGCGGCATCGATTGTTTGGACGTCCTCGCCTCTCAACGCTTCTGCTTGCGGTGAACTTGATCCTGCTGATGGCCCCCCTCAGCGGGATTTTTGCCATGCGGCTCTATGAGTCTGCTCTGATCCGTCAGACGGAAACCGCGCTTCAGTCACAAGCGGTTTTTGTCGCAGCATCCTACCGCGCAGCTTTGCTCCGCAACAAAACACCCGGTCTGGATTACGCCGAGCTGTCCCACCCGGTTGCAGACGCGTTTATGGTTGATATCAACCCAGAGGTGCCGTGGCGCCCCCGTCCGCCAAGGCTGGATTTGGCCCGCGACCCGCTAGAGCTACCGCCCGCTCCCCCTCGTAAGCCTGACACCCAGCCACACTGGTTGGCCAAGGACGCTGGATCGGACATTCGAACGGTCCTGATGGAAGCCCACTTTGTCACGCTATCGGCTATTCGCGTTGTGGATCATCAAGGCGTCATTGTTTCATCAACCAAAGCCAACGAAGGCTTGGGCCTTGGGCACCTGCCGGAGGTGCAACGCGCCCTGCAGGGGGAGAGTGTCTCCAGCCTTCGCCAGAAAGAGGAAATGGACGAGCGCAATCGCCGCTTTAACGCGTTTGAGCGCGCCAGTGGCATTCGCGTGTACGTGGCGGCACCGATTATGATCGACAACCAAGTTGTGGGCGCGGTGCTGGTGTTCAAAACCCCCGCCACCCTGCGCGAAGCCTTGCGCAGCAAAACCCGTGTGCTGTTCTTGGCGCTGGCGTTTCTTATTTTTGTTGCTGCGTTGGTTTCCCTGTTCATGGGGGCAACAATTTCCGGTCCTGTATCGCGTTTGGTGCGTCAGTCGAAACTGGTGGTTCAAGGGCGACGCAGCGGCATCGAGCCCCTTGAGAACCCCGTGACGGCTGAAATTGCGGAGCTGTCAGAAACGGTATCAGCCATGGCTGCTGTCCTGTTGGCCCGCGCAGAGTACATCAGTGACTTCGCCGCGAAAGTCAGCCACGAATTCAAAACGCCGCTAACCTCCATCCAAGGCGCTGTGGAGCTGCTGCGAGACCACGCAGGCTCGATGGATGATGCAAGCCGAGAGCGGTTTCTGGCCAATATTGCCGACGACAGCGATCGCCTTTCTCGACTGGTGACACGGTTGTTGGAGTTGGCGCGGGCCGACGTCATGCAGCCCGAACCCGATGGGGTCAGCAGTGATCTCCTTGGGTTCCTGCGCGCCTTGAGCGATGTCTACGAAGACCGGGGATCGCCCTTTTACCGCGGTCATTTGGCGTTTGACGATGACGCGCTGTGGGTCGCGATCGATGCGGACACGCTGGCGTCAATTGTTCGCAACCTGATTGATAACGCGCTCTTGCACGGCCAGTCTCACCCCCGTGTCGACGTGGAAGCAAACGACCGCTACGCCGTTCTAACCGTTTCGGATGATGGACCGGGTATATCGGCCGCCAACGCGGTGCGGATATTTGATCCGTTCTTCACCACCGACCGCGAAGGCGGCGGCACCGGCCTCGGTCTATCGCTGGTCAAATCCTTGCTCGAAGCCCACGGCGGCACCATCACATTGACAAAACACACCGACGGCTGCCAGTTTGTCGTAACCCTGCCGCGCGCGACGGATTCACCGTAAGTTTAATCAGTTGCTTGATCAAAACTGTGGTTTTCGGTTATTTAAGCGCCGTGGCTGACGCACCAAGGTCAGCAGGCGCACAAGTGTGCTGGTATAGCTCAGTTGGTAGAGCAACGCATTCGTAATGCGTGGGTCGGGTGTTCGAGTCACCTTACCAGCACCACTTTTCCCATTTAAAACAGGCGCTTGCGGCCTGATCACGAGTAAGATCCGTATTCTCAAGTCGGTTATACAGTGTTATACACTGGCGTTATGAGCAAGAACAAGGCAACTCATCTTGAGAAAATAGGAACCGGACTCGCAATCTATAAAAGAGGTGTCAGCCCCTATTGGTATGCTAGGATTTGGAATAGCCGGTCCAAGAGTTACCTAGTTCGCAGCACCAAATGCACGGTAAAGGCAGATGCAATAGAGGAAGCATCTGCGATTAGGGAACAGATTAGCGGTCATCAGAGGATTCTGAAGGTACCTCAGGAATATACCTTCAAGTATTTTGCCAAACAGCAAATGATTATCCAGCAGCGTCAGGTTCAAAGAGGAAAGAAAAGCCCTCGGTATGTCAGCGACGATGTAAAACTGCTGGAAAGAGAAGAAAATGGAATCCTCGCAGTCTTTGGGGAAAAAGACGTACGGGAAATTACAACTGGCGATTTAAGAGAGTATCTCGATCTACTGAACCGGAACCGATCCAGCCAGTTAGCTTCTGATACCCAGAACCGACATTTGTATGTCATCAATAAAGTGCTGAAGCTTGCTTTTGAGCGAAAGCTGGTCAGCGCTCTTCCGATCATGCCTCGTGAAAAGAATAATGATCAGCCCCGTCCCTCATTTAGTCCAAATGAACTTTCTATCATCCTTAGGGAATTAGAAGCATTAGTGATTCAGGGTGATCAGATTGTATCTGGATGCGCTATTTCTCATGACCTACTTTCGCTCA